>Ga0078972_1000968_pt1 | contig 64966 bp, 60 predicted proteins | sample YelNatPaOPGAMG01_FD_67568 | JGI IMG/M metagenome (GOLD analysis project Ga0078972, IMG submission 67568) | Hot spring thermophilic microbial communities from Obsidian Pool, Yellowstone National Park, USA - OP-RAMG-01 (SPADES assembly) (version 2) | ecosystem: Environmental > Aquatic > Thermal...
CAACCACCCAGCAACCCCAACCAAGAATCCCCACCAGACCGCAGAGGTGGAGCCCACTCCACGCCCCAACTCTGCCCTCCCAGTGTCCTATGCCGCGAGGCCTAAGCATGCACCATCCCGCACGCCGCCCGAGTAACATAGGGACACTTCCCTACAGCGCATCCGCACTTTTCGGCGTTTCTTCCGTTCAAGGAGCCGCATTCGCAAGAGGTCGCCTGCCTTGCCAATCAACGGCCCACTTTCTGCGTCTTGTACCCTTGCGCTCACGAACTGCCGGAGATTCCCTCTTCCATGCCTGCAATTAGCGCCGGGGCATCGCCTCAACGCTCGCCCTGTCGTTCAACGAAGTAAGCATTGAATAGTTCTCCGGTACAGTATGGAATGATAGGCCAAATCCTATCAGTGCCCAAGTTCTGGTACATCTATAATCGTGCCATGAAACGCCTCAGACTGTTGATTTCGGCGGCGGCAATTTCGATCTCAGCGCTGTGCTGGGGCCAAGCCCCCGCACCGGTAGAGAGGCGCACCGCCCTCGCCTTCAGTCCTGAATCTGCGCCGGAAGTCCTCGTGTACCGCTTCTTTTTCGCCGAGCTGGCGGCGGCGCAAAGCAAGGCCGGCGAACTCGCCGCCCAGGGCAGAAACTCCGCGCCGCTCCGGACAGCTCACCAGCGCTTGACCGGCCTTGAGGCTGCCGAGTTCGAGCTCTTGAGCTCCGTGGCCGCGGAAACCGTTTTCGCCCAGCGTGCCACCATGCAACGCGCGCAGGCTCTGCTTCAGTCCGCCGCGACGCCGGCGGACCGCCTGAGAATCGCTGCCGAACTGGCGCGTCTCCGCGCCGAGGCAGATGCGGTTGGGGCCAAAGGGGTCGAGTCGCTCCGGGCTTTGCTCGGACCTGAGAAATTCGCCGAATTCGACCGCCGGGTACGACAGCATGTGGCACCGCACTTGAGGCTCTACCGGGTGTCACCGCCTGCTGGAAACCCAGCGTCAGGAGGACAGTGAAATGAGAAGGACAGCGGGAACTCGGGCCGCGCACATGCTCCTTCTCTGCGCTCTTCTTCTGCCGCTCACGGCAGAGCCGGCCCGCTCCGAGATCTACATGGTGGAGTACAACAATATTTGGAACGATGGTCCTTATGTGAACGCGTATGTGGGTACGGGGTTGTGGTTCGACTGGTGGTGCAACTATTACTTCACGTACGAATGCGTTCACCAGTATTCCGCCGCCGTTTCCGCAAGCCTGACCCGGGACGGGAGCGGGGTGGATGGCGCCAGCGACAGCCAGACCAACTATCCGGCTGGGGTCTTTCTTTGGGAGGAAGTGCCGGATGGATTGCACCACTATCAGGCCCAGGGCTGGCACACGGCGGAGTGGAGCTACTCTCCGGATGGGAGTTGGTGGATCTCGAAGGATGACAGCTCCGATTGGTCTCTCACCTCTGTTTGGGCCAGCGGCCTCGCGGGTGGAGGTGGCGGTGGCGGCAGCGGCGGCGGTGGAGGTGGGGGAGGTGGCGGTGGAGGCGGCCAAACCGTGTCGGTTGTACTGGAATCCATCGATGCCACAAGCCCGTACAGCGTTGCAATTAACTACCGGGTTTTGCCCGACGGCGCGATCTTGGATTGGGCTCAAATGGAGTCCCCTGTTGGGCCACCGGAATCCCGCAACAGCCTCTCCGGGCGATTTACCATGTACTTCGATCAGACACAACTGCCGGCTCCAACCTACGGCGGCAGTCTGGTGCTGACAGCCCAGGCGGGAGGTGAACCGGTGGCTCCCATCTCATGCACGGTCAACCGCGGACGGAATGTACCTACGCCGCTCGCAACCGAGGCGGTGCTTGTTTGGATGCCGGATCTGATTGTTCCGCTCACTCTCGCACACGAACTATCTGAAGTTGCAAGTTCTGTGTCCTACTGCATCACCCCTATCGCCGGCAGCAAAACGGTCGTCACTGTGGCAAGCACGGCGAATCTCATGAGCCCCGAGTTTTTCGAAGGCGCCGTGACTGAGATCGGTCTTTGGGAAGAGTTTCACCACTATGCCACTGGACAGGGCTCTTGCTGCGGGCAATGGATGTCGCCAGTTACAGTGCCGACGGTACCGCAGCAAAGTCCCTATTTCCAGTCGAGGCAGTCAATCCTCGAATTCTGGGCGGCGCCCTTCTCCGGTTTGAAAGGGGTAGCCCGCATTGAAGTACTCGCCTTCGGCCGCCCAGACGGGCCGCTGGTATGGCCGTGGGTGGTCATAAATCGGGAGGTTGACCAAACCATCCCGGCTGAATGATGGAGCGGTGTGATGAGTGCCGGAAACGTGAAACTGTGTGCCGCAAGTTTGTCGCTCTGTGCTTGTATTGCCCTGGGCCAGACCGGCGCCGGTGTGGAACGCGTCACAGTGGGCGCTGTAAATGGCGTCCCGGTTGACCTTGCCGCCATCAGCGCTTCTGAGAATGTTTTCCGGCTGGGCTTCTTCCTAAAGACGGGCCGTGAGCCTTCAACCCCTGAAGAAGTGGAGATGATCCGCGGGCAGCTGCGGGCGTATCAATGCAACTCGATCAGGGGACGGGTAATTTCCGCAGCCGAGGAGCGGGAAAGGCAGCGCCTGGGGATCTCGGTGACCCGCCAAGAAGGCATCCAGGACTACCAGCAGAGGCTCAGGCGGGGAAACGTCGAGAAGGCAGCCGCAGCCGCGCGGGCGCAGGCGAACGCTGTAATCACGGCGCTCGATGAAGTGGCTGCCGGCAAAGACCCGCGCGAAGTCTACTCGAGGATCGTCGCTCCCACGGGCCTTGAGCTGCGTCATTGGGAGTGGATCGTCCTTCAAGCCGCTCGTGACCCCACCTCTCGGGAGAATATCAAGAAGTTTGCAGTGATCCCGGGAGCCATTCCGGCGGATGCCGCGCCGGGAGGATGGGAACGCAACGTCGCCCTCGAGCGCGTGCGCAAGGCCGTCGCTGAAGAACTGGCCGCGCAGGACCCTGAGTTCGCCCGCTTCTACCGGAAACGCGAAGCGGGCGGGAGCATCTCCGAGGCTCAAGTGAGGTACGTCGAGAGGAAGCAGATCGAATGGTGGCAACAGCGCTACCGCGAGGTCAACTTAGTGATATACGATGAGGAACTCGCCCGCGCTTGCTCCGCCTCCATTCAGTCCCTGCTCGGCCTGCCTGTCGCGGAGAAGACTAAGTGAGAAACACGATCCGACCTTGCGCACAAACCCGCCTGCTTGCCGTCGCGGTCCTCGCATTTGCCCTGGCCCCCGCGCCCAGCCCGGCGGCGGACGTCCGCGGTCTCACCGTCGAGCTGGCCAGAGTGGATTCGGAGGTTCGCACCGCCTACTACCGAGTCCTCAACCATACGGCCAAAGCCGTATTCGCTTTCCGGCTGGATTTTCCACAGCTTCAGACTGGCCCAAGCACCCCCGGAGTTGGGCGAACGTTCTGGCCTCAGGCCGGCGAGAAGCCCGGTGAGACAGCAGGTTGGCCCTTCGGCACTTACGGGGAATTCTTGCAGGCGTGGAGGTTCTCCGGTGACGCGCCTCCGCAGGCGCGCCTAGGAGCCGTCATCTACACGGATGCCACATACGAAGGCGACCCTGCTTTTGTAGGGTCTGTGGCAAACAGTTGCCGGGAGCAAGAACAGTTTCTGCGGCTTCAAGCTCAAGCTCTCCAGGAGGCGCTTCAGAAGTTCCCTGCATCTTGGGAGGCTCTGGCCGCCGCGGCCGCCAGCCTCCGCACCCACGCCGCCGGAATCGAAAATGCCATGGGCGGCAGACCGCACAACCTGGCCTCCCGCCTGCGCATCCAGGCGGACGACTTCGAAAGGGAGAGGGCGAGCCAGGAAGAGTGGGGCGCGGACCCGCCAGCCACGCTGCGGAAACAGCTGGAAAGTCTTCAGCGGAAGTGGGCCTCCCTGGCCGCCATGGTTGAGCTGTTAGGCCGCAGCCGCCCGGCCGGAATGCTCCCTTGACAGGAATAGCCGGATGGACCGCGCCAACCATCTTGCTTTCCACCGTCGGCGTGCCGCCTGATCCAGGCTCCGTTGCCCGAAGAGCCGGTAGCGGTCGGCCAGCCGTAAAATCGCAGGCCGGCGCGACCCGCATTCGTGCCGGCCTCGGCGCCTCCCCGCGCAAGCTAGCCAATAGCAGAATCAGCGGCATGCTATGTTTGGCTGTATGGAAAAACGGGCTAGACTCCTTGCAGCAACGATCATGATTCTTCCGTGGCTGGCCGGTCCAGCCGCCGGCCAATCGAGCTATACCCTCCGCTCCCCCGATCAGCGCATCGAAATCAGGGTCCGGACCGGAGGCAGCAGCATTCAATACGATGTCCTTCTTAAAGGCAAGCCTCTGCTCCAAAACTGTTCGGCTTCCATCAACATCGACCAGACGCACCTCGGCCGGAATCTCAAGGTGAAGAACGCCGGCCAGCGCAGCGTCGACCAACTGCACCAGCCGCCCATCCGCCAGAAGTCCGAGCAGATCCGCGAGCACTACAACGAACTCCGCCTTCAAGGCGAAGACGGCCTCACGACCGTCTTCCGCGCCTACAACGAGGGCGTGGCCTATCGCCTGGAGACCTCCTTGCCCCGCACCGAAGTGAAGGTCTACGGCGAAGAAGCCGTGTTCAACTTCGCGGCCGACCACACGGTCTACTACCCCCAAGAGGAATCCTTCTTCTCCCACAACGAGCGGTCCTACACCCCGCGCAAGCTCAGCTCGATCCCCGCCTCGGCCATCGCCTCCTTGCCCGCCGTGGTGGACGCCGGCGGCGTCAAAGTGGCCATCGCCGAATCGGACATTGAGGACTACCCCGGCCTGTGGCTGCGTGGAACCGGCGGCAGCGGCCTTGCCGCAACCTTTCCGCCCTACCCGCTCAAAGAAAGCTTGAGCAACGACCGCGATTACCGGGTCACCGAAACGGCGGACTACATCGCCGTCACCCGCGGCGCGCGGACCTATCCGTGGCGCATCCTGGCCATCGCCGAAAACGACGGCGACCTGATTACCAACCAACTGGTGTGGCTGCTGGCCAAGCCTTCCCAGATCGCCGATCCCTCCTGGATCCGCCCCGGCAAAGTGGCCTGGGATTGGTACAATGCCAACAACATTTACGGCGTGAATTTCCGCGCCGGCATCAATACGCAGACTTACAAGTACTACATCGACTTCGCCTCCAAGTACGGCATCGAGTACATCATCCTGGACGAGGGCTGGTACAGGCTGGGCAACGTGCTGGACGTCGTTCCGGAGATGAACATCGAAGAGATCGTGGCCTACGGCAAGCAGAAGAACGTGGGCGTCATCCTCTGGGTCGTCTGGAAAACCCTGGCGGACCAGCTTCAGCCTGCCTTAGATCAGTACGAGAAATGGGGGATCAAGGGGATCAAGGTCGACTTCATGCAGCGCGACGATCAAATCGTGATGAAGTTCTACCACGACCTGGCCCGCGAAGCCGCCAAGCGCAAGATGCTGGTCGATTTTCACGGGGCGCAGCGGTCCGTGCTGCTGGCCCGGACCTGGCCCAATCTCATCACCAACGAAGGCGTCAAAGGACTGGAGCACACCAAGTGGAGCCGGGACGTCGAGCCGGAGCACAACGTGACGCTGCCGTTCACCCGCATGTTGCTGGGCCCCATGGATTTCACGCCGGGCGCTATGCTGAACGCCACCAAGGAAACGTTTGCGCCGATCTTCAACCGGCCCATGGCCCTGGGCACGCGCTGCCATCAACTGGCGATGTATGTCGTCTACGAAAGCCCGCTGCAAATGCTGGCGGACTCGCCTTCCAACTACCTGCGTGAGCCCGAAGCCATGGAATTCTTGGGCCCCGTGCCCACGGTCTGGGACGAAACCAGGGTGCTCGAGGCGAAGCTCGGGGATTACGTGGTGATCGCCAGGCGGCACGGACGCGACTGGTACATCGGGGCCATGAACGACTGGACGCCGCGCGAGCTGGAGATCGGCCTCAGCTTCTTACCAGAGGGCAACTTTCAGATGCAGGCCTACCAGGATGGCCTCAACGCGGACCGCATGGCGGGAGATTTCCAGCTCGTAAAGAGACAGGTCGACCGCAACGCCCGGCTGAAGATCCGGCTGGCGCCAGGCGGCGGCTGGGCGGCGCGGATCCGGCCTTAGCAGAAGGCCCAGGACCAAGCCTCTGGCTCAAGAGAGCTGCTCCTACCGGGATCCCGGGCTTCGCCGTACAATATTTGTTCAGCGCTGGGAGCCCCCTTTGGCGGGGCGAGCACGGCCGCAAAGACGGCCGAATATCACTGGCAAGGGTGAGAGTCGAACATGAGCAACCGATGGTGGAGGATTGGGGCGTTTCTGGCTTGTCTCCTGGTTTGGCCTTTGTGTGCTCAAGAGGAACCGGATCAAGATCAATACGAGCGCATCTATGTGCCTACGCCCCAGGAGGTCGTGGATGAGATGTTGAAGTTCGCCCAAGTCGGCCCCAACGATGTCCTCTATGACTTGGGCTGCGGCGACGGGCGCATCGTGATCAGCGCCGCCCGGCTGGGCGCGCGCGGCGTCGGCATCGACATTACCCCCGAGCGCATCAAGGAGTCCAACGAGAATGCCAAGGCGGCCGGCGTCACCGAGCGGGTCAAGTTTATCAACAGCGATTTCTTCCAGGTCGACGTCAGCCCCGCCACGGTTGTCGCGCTGTATTTGCTCCCGGTCACCATGGACAAACTGCTGCCCAAGCTCCAAAGGGAATTGAAGCCCGGCACGCGCATCGTCTCCCACAACTACCAGTTCAGCGAATGGAAGCCGGACAAAGAGATGCATCTCGACGGCCGCATCCTCTACCTCTGGACCGTTCCGCCGCGGGACTCCGGCTCGAACTCGCAGAAGAAGAACTGAGGCTGCGCCGGACCGCCCGGAGCCGCTTCTCGTTTCACGCTATGATCGGGAGGGAGATCTGTTCATGTACGATGCCGCGATCCAGTATCTTCAGGTCCGAGTCTCTGGCCGTCCCGAGGTGGCTGTCGTTTTGGGCAGCGGCTTAGGCGGTTTCGCCGATCAACTGGCCGGCCGGGTGGAAGTGCCCTACCGAGGCATCCCGGGCTGGCCCCAGTCTACCGCTGCCGGGCACGAAGGCAAGCTCACCTTCGGCAAGCTGGGAGAGCGCCTGGTGGCTGTGATGAGCGGCCGGGCGCACCTGTACGAAGGCTACAGTCCGGCGCAGGTGGTGTACGGCATCCGGGTGCTGGGAAAGCTCGGCGTGCGGGGACTGGTGCTCACCAACGCCGCCGGCGGCATCAATCTCTCCTACGAGCCGGGCTCCCTTGTGCTCATCTCCGACCATATCAACCTGCAAGGGGCCAATCCTTTGGTCGGTCCGAATGATGATTCGCTTGGCCCACGCTTCCCGGACATGACGGACGCTTACTCCCAGCGCTACCGCATGATCGCCCGGGAGGTGGCGGCCGGCCTCGGCCTGCACCTAAAAGAAGGCGTCTACGCCGCCGTACTCGGCCCCAGCTACGAAACTCCGGCTGAGATTCGCTACCTGCGCGCCATCGGCGCCGACATGGTGGGCATGTCCACCGCGGCCGAATGCATCGCGGCCAATCACATGGGCATCCGGGTGCTGGGATTGAGCTGCATCACCAACCTCGCCGCCGGGCTGCGCACCGGAAAGGTCTCCCACGAGGAGGTCCTCGAAACGGGCGCTCGAATCCAGGCTACGCTGACGCGTTTCTTGACCGAATTGATCCCCCGGCTGGAGGTCTGAGTGGACCCCTTGCTTCAGGCTGCTCTCGACGCCCGGCGGCACGCACACGCGCCTTTCTCCGGCTTCCGCGTCGGGGCGGCCGTGGAAACCGCCGACGGGCGCATCTTCACCGGCTGCAACATCGAGAATGCCACCTACAGCCTAACCCTGTGCGCCGAGCGCGTCGCCCTGGCCAAGGCCCTTTCCGAGGGCTGCCGCCGCTTCCGCCGCGTCGCCGTGGCCGCCGCAACGAAGGTCCTGACTCCGCCCTGCGGCTCCTGCCGCCAGATCCTGTGGGAATTCTGCCCCGATGCCGAACTGATCCTGGTCAATCCGGATGGCGCATCCGAAACCCTGTTGGTGCGCGATCTGCTGCCGAGGCCTTTCGATGCTACGTTTCTCTAAGACCGGCCGGCTGCTTTGCTTCGCGCTCGCGGTCCTGTTGTTGCTGAGTTCCTGCTCCACGCCCCGGCAGGACGCCGACTGGATTTGGTCCGCCGGTTTCGTGCTCACCATGGACCCCTCCCGGCGCATCCTCGAGGACGGCGCCGTGGTGGTGCGCGGCGAGCGCATCATCGCAGTGGGCCGGCGCGCCGATTTGGAGCGAAGCTACCGCGCCGCGCGCCGCATTCACGTTTCGGAGGCGGTGATCGCTCCGGGGCTGATCAACGCGCACACGCACGCTGCGATGTCCCTGCTGCGCGGCCTGGCCGACGACCTCGCCCTTCAGGACTGGCTCGAGAAATACATCTTCCCGGTGGAAGCCAAGTTCGTCTCACCGGATTTCGTGCGGGCCGGAACCCGGCTGGCCTGCCTGGAGATGGCGCTCGGCGGAGTGACCACCTTCGCCGATATGTACTACTTCGAAGACGCCGTCGCCGAAGCGACGCGGGAATGCGGGCTGCGCGGAGTGCTGGGGGAAACGATTCTGAACTTCCCCGCCCCGGACGCTCCCGATTTCCAGCGAGCCCTGGACTACACCGAGCGTTTCATTCGCCGCTATCGGGGCGATCCGCTGATCGTCCCAGCCGTCGCGCCCCACGCGCTGTATACCAACAGTGAAGAGTCTCTGCGCGGCTCCCGTGCGCTGGCCAACCGCTACGGCGTCCCTCTGCTGACCCACCTCGCCGAGACCCGGCAGGAATGGGATCAGGCCATGGCCCGCTTCGGCAAGTCCCCCGTAGCCGCCTTTGAGCAGCTCGGCCTGTTCGAAGGGCCAACTTTGGCCGCTCATTGCGTGTGGGTGGATGAAGTGGATCTCCGAATCCTCAGCCGGCGTGGGGTGGGAGTCGCTCACTGCCCTTCCAGCAATATGAAGCTGGCTAGCGGCGTCGCCCCGGTCACCAAGATGCTCGCCGCCGGCATTCCAGTGGGGCTGGGAACCGACGGGCCCGCCGGCAGCAACAACGACTTCAACCTGTTTGAGGAAATGGATCTGGCCGCCAAGCTCCAGAAGGTCAGCACCGGCGACCCGCGGGCGCTGCCGGCGATCCAGGCCGTGGAAATGGCCACCCTCACCGGCGCGCGGGCTTTGGGGATGGACAGCGAGATCGGATCGCTCGAGCCGGGCAAGCGCGCCGACATGATCCTCATCCGCCTGGATGCCGCTCACGCCGTGCCCCTGTTTAACCTTTATTCCCAATTGGTCTACGCGCTCAAGTCCAGCGATGTCGAGCACGTCATGGTCAACGGCCGCCTGATCGTTCACTCCGGCAGGATGCTCACCCTCAACAGCCGTTCCGTGCTGCTGGAGGCCCGGCGGTTCCAAAGCAGGATCGCGGACTCGGTTGGCAAATAGAGTAGAATCGCACAGGAGGGGAATATGCCCATTCGCGACTTATTGCTGCCCGAGTTTGACCGGGAGATGGCCGGCGCCCGCAAGACCTTGGAACGGGTCCCAGAGGAGAAGTTCGCGTGGAAGCCGCATGAGAAATCCGGAACCATGGGATGGCTGGCGGGCCATATCGCGGACATTCCGCAATGGGCCGTGCTGGCTGTCCGGCAGGACTCTTTCGACATGTCGCCCGGAGGCGCGCAGCACGAACCCTCGCCGGTTCCCGGCTCGCGCGCCGAACTGTTGGAAAAGTTCGACAACAACGTCGCCGCAGCCCGCGCCGCCATTGCTGAGGTGGAAGACCAGGCTTTGTCGCAGAACTGGTCGCTGCTGGCCAACGGGCAGCCCATTCTGACCATGCCGCGTCTGGCCGTGCTGCGCAACTTCGTATTAAACCACCTCATCCACCATCGCGCTCAGCTCGGCGTCTACCTGCGCCTCAACGATATCCCCGTGCCGGCGCTCTACGGGCCCTCGGCCGACGAGACCGGGATGTAACCCAAAGGGAATACCCAGCATACTCCGGTACCGGATAGCTCCGCGGTTACATTTTGCTCGCGCCCGCCGGAGAGCGCGAGAGATCTTTCTCCGCTTCTCCACTATCAGATGCAGTTCGCTCTTCAGTGGAGAATGCATCCTATGTCACACCCGGCAGGGCATGTTGTTGCGTGGTCCGCCGTGACCCTCTCTCTGCTCCTGGTCCCCTCAGCAGGCGCAATTCCCCTGGACCGAATTCCCCGGGCGGATTCACAGGCTGCATCGGCGACTCCTCATCGCGGGTTTCCGGAGTTTTCCGTGCTCGACGCTCTCCCGGGTCTCCGAGGCCCGGCGGCCGCGAAGGGCAATGCGGCCCGTCCCGTCCCCCTTCACGCCGCCGAAGGACCCCGCAGCGGGCGCTCGTCCAAGCCCTTTGTGGCGTCGTTGCCGGGAGCTGAGATCGCGCTCATGGAGTTAGCCGAATGCGCCGATCCCGCCTGTGATTCCGTGGACATCGCCTTCGCCGAAGAACCGCCCCTGCGAACCCCACGAATCGAGAGCCTCGTAAAGTTCCAACCGCCCGCCGACGATAGTAGCGCTGACGGCTCAGATTCCGCGGCCCTGCGATGGCTAGAGTGGCTGGACAATCTCACCGAGGACAAAAGCGACGCTGGCTTTCCTTCCTTGGTCTTGGGCGCCTCGGGAATCCTGGGAATCTGGCTGGCCCGCATCAAACGCCCGCGGCCCTGACCTACTACGAGGAGCTCGGGCTGGAGCCCACGGCAAGCCCTGCCGAGATCCGCGCGGCTTACAAGCGTCTGGCGCGGCTTCTCCACCCAGACCAGCACACCGATGAGGAGCTTCGATTCCTGGCCGAGCGCCAGATGAAGCGCCTGAATCATATCCTTGAAACTCTGATGGACCCGGTCCAACGCCGCGCCTATGACCAGTTCTGGTCCGGCGCGGAACCGGCCGGGGGGCTCTTTGACCGCTACCCGCGGCTGCGGGATGCTGCGCTTTTGGCGGCGGGCGTGGCGCTGGCCGCAGGCCTGATCTGGCTGGCCCCCAGAGAGACTCCGGCAGCCCGGCCTCCCACACCCCAAGCCGCGATCCGCGAACCCGCGCCAGCCGCGCCCCCATCCGCGGAGGCCTTCGATCCGGCGGGGCTGACCCGCTTGTTGCGAACCGAGCTGGCGGAAATTCGGCGTGAGCTGGAAAGTGTCCGCACCCAGCGGGACGCCGCCGTGAGAGAACTGGCCGTACTGCGCCACACCGCAGAGCCCTTGCCGCCAGCCGAGCGCAGCTTGCCGCCGCCCGAACCGGCCGCTAACGCGCCCTTGCCAGCCGTCTCGGAAACTCCGGCCTTCCCGCTTCCCTCGCTGCGGGCTCCCGCTGCCATCTCCAGCCCTGCGCCCTCCCCAAGCCTGACAGGCGCATGGGTTTACGTGCCCCCGCGGACCTCCCTCAACCGCCCGGTCCCCTATACCGCCGAGTATGTTGAACTGGTCATCGTCCAACAGGAGGGCGTTCTCAGTCATCATCGCCGCCGAGAGGGCCATGCGCCCCAGCGATTTTATCCGGCAGCCTGCCGTCCCCACCGGTGGCCGTTTCTGCCCGTTTTGCCCGGGCAATGAGTCAAAAACCCCGCCTGAGGTCTTGGCTTACCGGCCGGGCGGGGGCCGTCCCAACGAGCCCGGCTGGACCCTGCGCGTCGTCCCCAACAAGTTCCCCGCTCTGCGCGTGGAAGGCGACCTCAACCGCCAGGGCGAGGGCGTCTACGACCGCATGAACGGGGTCGGAGCGCACGAGGTGGTCATCGAAACCCCGGACCACATGCTCACCTTGAGCGAGCTGAGCGAAAAACAGGTCGAAGATGTTTTCTGGGCCATGCGCGACCGCATCGTCGATCTGCGCCGCGACAAGCGGCTGCGCTACATTATCGTCTTCAAGAATCACGGGGCCGCGGCGGGCGCCACGCTGGAACACACCCACTCCCAGCTCATTGCCCTGCCGGTGGTTCCCAAACGCGCCCAGGAGGAACTGGACGGTTCCCGCCGCTACTTTGATTACCGCGAGCGGTGCATCTTTTGTGACATCCTGCGGCAGGAAAGCGACTCCGGGGCCCGCGTCGTCCTTGAGTCCGAGCACTTTTTGGCCATCACTCCCTACGCTTCCCGCTTTCCCTTTGAAACCTGGATCCTTCCCAAGCGCCATGCCTCGCATTTCGAGGCCAGCGAGATTCCCGAAATGCAGAATCTGGGCTGGATCCAGCGGGCCATCTTGAGGAAGATTGATAAGGTGCTGGAGCGGCCGGCGTACAACCTCATGATCCACAGCTCTCCGGTCCAGGAGGGCGCCATGGCGCACTATCACTGGCACATCGAGATCATTCCGAAGCTCACCAACGCCGCCGGTTTTGAGTGGGGCACCGGCTTCTACATCAACCCCACGCCGCCAGAAGAAGCCGCCCGGTTCCTGCGGGACGTGGGGCTGGTCTGAACGGCGTCAATCTTCGTCCGCCTTTTGCCGCAGCCGCGCCAGCCAGGTCTTGACCGCCAGAGCCGCCAACACCAGCCAGACCACATTCCTCGGCATGGGTTCCAGCGTGAAGAAGGCCAGCAAACCCAATCCCCCGTAGCAGCCCATCGCAGTCCAAAAGCCCGGCCTCATCGCAGCCAATATTCTCCCACGAACCCTCTTGCCACCGGTTGCGGCGTCTTTGGTAACCTGCCTGTTTAGGCTATAGCGGGGGATAACGACCATGAACCGAAGGCAGTTTCTCGGCGCAACCGCTGCCGCCGTTCTAACTCAGAGCGCGGCGCGCGCGCAGCGGCCCGCCGTACGCTACGGCGTGGACCTGTATAGTATCCGCTCCCAAGGCTGGGATGCTTTCCAGCAACTGGACTACTGCGCGAAGCTGGGCGCCCGGGTGGTGCACTTCTCCGAGATCCGCTTCATTGGGAGTCTCGAAGAAGCCCACCTGAGGAAGGTCCGCGCCCATGCCGAAAAGCTGGGCATTGAAATCGAACTGGGGATGCGCTCGATCTGCCCCACCTCGTCGGCCTTCGACAAGAGCCAGGGAACGGCGGAGGAACAGCTCACCCGGATGGTGGAGGCGGCCCGCATCGTCGGCTCGCCCATCGTCCGCGCGTTCCTAGGAACCTCCGCGGACCGCACTGGCCCGGTCCCGCTCGAGCAGCACATCGAGAACACCGCCCGCGTGCTGCGCAACTGCCGGAGCCGGATCGTCGACGCCGGGCTCAAAGTGGCGGTGGAGAATCACGCCGGCGATCTTCAGGCCTGGGAGCTCAAGAACCTGATCGAGGCCGCGGGCAAGGACTACGTCGGCGCTTGCCTGGACTCCGGCAATCCTTTGTGGACCCTGGAGGACCCGCACTTGAGCCTGGAAACTTTGGCCCCATACGTTGTGACCTCACACCTGAGAGACAGCTACGTCTGGCGGACGCCCGAGGGCGTGGCCGTGCGCTGGGTGCGATTCGGGGAGGGCAACGTCGGCATCCGCGAGTGGGTTCGCAAGTTCATCGAACTCTGCCCCGGCAAGACCCTGAGCCACGAAGTCATCGTCGCCCAGGGACGACCCTACCGCATTTTCGATCCCAAGTTCTGGGCGCCCTACCAAAACGTCCGGGCACACGAGTTCGTGCGTTTTCTGGCCCTAGCGGAGGCTGGAAAGCCTCTGCCGGACCTGCCGAAACTGCCCCGGGAGGCGGCGCTCCAAAAGGAACGCGAGGATTTGGAGGTCAGCATCGAGAACTTCCGCGCCCTGCTCAAAGAGCTCGGCTAAATCCTGGACGCCGTTTCCAGCCCGCTATAATGAGTTTTGGTCCCGGGAGGTGAATTTGGTGCGTGTGTCGGCATTGTTGGCCTTAGGTGCGCTGTGCGGAGCGACCGTGTTCGCTCAGAACCAGCCCCTGCCGCCGGAGTTGCAGCGCCGCGCCTATGTCCGCCGCGTTTCTGCCGGAGTTACCTTTACGGTTCCGGTCCTCACGCAGTTCGTAACCGGGTTTGATTACTTCGCCCGGGAGACGCCCCCGCTAGAGGCCAGCGTCGAGTCCAACACCCGCCGTTCCTACGCGGGGGGCGGTCTCACGCTCCAGTTTGCTGTAACCGAACGGACCGCGATTAACCTTAGCGCCCTGCTCCGGAAGGCCGAATTCACCACGCAACGCACCGAGATCGCCGGCGTCGACAACCCGAATACCCTGATCGACGACCGCGTGCGCACCGACATCCGGGAGTCGGTGCGGCTCCGCTACCTTGACTTTCCCATCCTCGTACGCTACTACACCCGAGGTCACCATCAGCGCGGAGACCGCTGGTTCTTGCAGGCCGGGCCCAATTTCCGCAGCGTCCGGCGGCTTCGCGACAATATCAAGACGACGGCCCAGGACGGCGCCGTCACCGAAGCTAACACGCCCCTGCCTCCCTACACCCGCCGCGTCACCGGAATTACGGCGGGATTTGGAGCGCAACTGATCGACCCGGTGGGCGTCCGCGTCATCCCAGAGGTGCGCTACACGCGCTGGCTTGACCCGCAGTTCAAACTCTTTGGGGTTCAGTCGCGGCGGGATCACATCGAGGTGATGATCTCGTTTACTTTCTAGCCTTCCAGCGCGCCGGCCGCCGGGCTCGGCCGGTCCGCAGGGGCCGTTTGCACGCGTAAAATTGCGCAATCAAGGAACCCTGGGAAGCACTTATGGTATAGTCTGAAGGCTTAGGAGGAGCGCCATGGCCGTTCACGAGTTGTCGCGGCGCAGCCTGCTGCGCAGCGCCGGCGCTTTCGCTGTGCCGCTGGTTGGAACCGCGCGCGCCGCAGAACCTTACCAGCAAACTAGGGTCCCGCAGCTGAAGGGTTCCGCCAAGAGCGTGGTGATCCCGACCCATGAGTTTCAGGGCAACCTGGATGAAAGGCTGGATTTCCCAGCCGACTGGGATGTCCAGGTCATGCACATGAAAGGCTACGGCGCGCCGGTTCTGAGCCCTCAGCAGATCGCCGCCGCGATCGCCAAACCGATCGGAACCCGGCCGCTCCGCGAGATTGCCGCCGGCAAGAACACCGTAGTCATCACCTTCGACGACCTTACGCGCGCCACCCCTACTTACGAGATGGTCCCTCATGTGCTGGCGGAGCTGAAAGCGGCCGGCATCAAGGACGAGAACATCCTTTTCCTGGGATCCTTCGCCACGCACCGCCCCATGACCGCCTTCGAGGTGCAGAAGAAGATCGGCAAGGAAGCGGCGACGCGCTACGCCTGGCTCAACCACCACTGTTTTTACGGCTGCAAGGAGATCGGCACAACATCGTTTAAGAACAAGATTCTGATCAATCAGACCTTCCTGGGGGCCGATGTCAAAGTCACCTTGAGCGGCATCAAGGTTCACTACGACGCGGGCTACGGCGGCGGGGCCAAGGCGGTGCTGCCGGGCGTGGCGCACATCGACAGCGTCGAGTACAACCACAATGTCCTGCTGCGCCAGACCAAGACCGCCGGCCCGGTGCGCGTCTTCAAGAACGAGATGCGCCTGGACATGATCGAAGCCGCGCGCATGGCTCAGGTGGACTTCAGCGTGCAGCTTATGTACGACCAGAAGCTGAGGCCGATTCAGGTCTTCTCAGGCGACATCGTAGAGGCGCACCACGCTGCCGCGCGCGTGGCCTCCAAGACGTACTGCACCCCCACGCTGAAGGGAGCCGACATCGTAGTCTCCAACGCCTACCCGCAGAACGCGCAAGCGTTTCACGCTCAGCGCTGGATCAACCAGGCGGTCCGCGACGGCGGAACCGGGGTTCTGATCATCCAGCACCCGTTGACGCTCGACCCCGTCCATTTCCTCAACAACCGTACGGCCAGCCGCAGCGGGGCCAGCTATTACCAGAATGTCGCGCGCCGCGTGGCCTCTCCCCTGCCCCGCAACACGGGACTCATTGTGTACAGCCAGTACATGGACCGCACCCTGATGAACAACTATCCGGGCGGCACGCACTTCGCCGCCAAGTGGGAGGACGTGATCCGCATCCTGAAACAGCGTCATCCCGGCTCCAGCGTGCAGGTGGCGGTGTACCCGTACGGCGGCATGCAGCATCAGGAAATCGAGCTCGACGGCTAGAGCCGATCTCAAGCCGGCGCGTTCAGCGGCGCCAGGATCCGGGGCGGCGCGCCTCCGATGCACCATTTCGCCGACGAGTTCATGAGCGGCGAAGTGGTCGAAACCGCCTTTGGAACCCACTTCGAAACCGAGCGGCTTTACGAGCGCCACCGCCGCCACGGCAGCATGGACATCTCCAACTTGCAGGAACTGCCGGAGGATTTGCTGGGGCCGCTCTCCCAAGAGACGGTCCCGCCCTCACCGCCTTCGCGCTGGGCGTTTCTGGACACGGAGACGACGGGCTTGGCCACCGGCTCCGGCACGTACGCTTTTTTGGTCGGCGTCGGGCGCATCGCCGGCGACGGTTTCCGCGTGCGGCAATTTTTCATGCGCGACTTCAGCGAGGAGGCCAGCCTGCTCGACGCTCTGGACCGCCACTTGGCGCAGTTTGACGTCCTCGTCACCTACAACGGGAAGACCTATGACCAGCCTCTGCTCGAAACCCGCTACCGGATGATGCGGCGCCGGCCTCCGTTCGAGCGGTTGGCGCATCTGGACCTGCTGTTCGGCGCGCGCCGCCTCTGGAAGCTGCGCCTTGAAAGCTGCCGCCTGATTGATCTGGAGAACCAGATCCTGGGGGTCGAGCGCGAAGGCGATCTGCCGGGCGAGATGATTCCTTACGTCTATTTCGAGTATCTGCGGCGGCGGCAAGCCTTCCGGCTCGTGCCGATTTTCCATCACAACGCCATCGACATCCTGTCACTGGCGTGCTTGACCGGCATCGTGCCCTACGCCTACCGCTGTCCGCACGAGGCGCCGCTGGCGCACGGCGCCGACTGGGTCGGCCTGGCCCGCTGGCTGTTGAAAGCGGAGCGTCCCGAGGAAGCCCTGCCCTTGCTCCGCCGCGCGGTGACGCTGGGGCTTTCCGATGATCTTCTATTTCGGACCCTATGGGAGATCGCGACGCTCGAAAAAAGACTGGGAAATGAAGCGGCGGCGCTGGCTGCCTTCACCGAGCTATCCACCGCGCCGAATCCGCACCGCCGCGCGGCCCTGGAAGAACTGGCCAAGCACTACGAGCACCGCGAAAAGAACTTCGCCATGGCGCTCGAGTTCGCTCGCGCGGCGCACGAGATCGAACCCGGCGAGGAACTGCGCCGGCGCATCGACCGCCTGACCCGCCGCCTCAGCTCTCCCCGCCCGCGCAAGCTGCTGTGAGTGGCGCGGGCCTCCGGCCTGCGCTTGCACCAGCCAAACCTCGCCCCTGGCCTCATTCAAATCTCGTTGTCTCCCACCAGCGCGGCAAATCCGCGACCGAGTCCAGCACGGCGTCCGCTTTGACCGGAGCGTCCAGGTCCGCGGGGCGGAACTTGCCCGTCTTGACTAAGACGCTTTTCAAACCCGCGCCCTGCGCGCCGGCAATGTCGGTTTCCACGTCGTCGCCCACCATTACGATTTCACCGGCGGGCAGTCCCAGCTTTTCCACGGCCGCCTCGTAGAATTCGCGCGCGGGCTTGCCCAGCACTACCGCCTTGCGGCCTGTGGCGAACTCGAGCGCCGCCACGAAAGGCCCGGCGTCGAGCCGCAGCCCGTCGGCCGCCTGCCAGAAGCGGGTCATCCCCAGCGCCGCCAGGAGGCCGCGCGGATTCGAGTGGAGCAACCGGAAGGCCCGGTTCAAAGTGCGGTAATCCCAGTGGTCTCCAAGATCGCCGACAACCACGGCCGCAGCGCCCTGTTCGGCCTCCTCGGGCAAGATGTTTAAGCCGTCGAACTCCACCCGCGCCGCGGGCCGCACGAACAGCGCCACCGGCCCGTCTACGTGCGCTTTCAGCCACGCGGCGGCAGCCGAGCAGGGCGTGAGGATTTGATCCTCCGAAGCCGGGATCCCGAACCGATCCAGCTTCTCCACAAGCGCACGGCGGGGCCGCGATGTGGTGTTGGTCAGAAATAGATATGGGATTCTACGCTCGCGCGCCCACGCCAGGGCGTCCCTTGCTCCGGCCACCGGCTCTTCCGAGTTGTACAAGACGCCATCCATATCGAACAGAATTGCGCGCATATCATAAAGGATACCGGAGCTCGGTCCGGCGTCCGGAAATCCGGCCGCCGCACAGCTAGACTGAGAATATGTCTGATTCAACGCCTACTGGAATCGCGGCCAAGTACGTTCTGGGGCGCGTGGTTTCGCGCCGGGAGATTAGTCCGGAACTCTGGGTGGTTCGCGTTCAGCCTTCTGAAAAGATTTCTTTCCAGCCCGGCCAGTATGTGACCGCGGGGCTGCCCGGCCCCACGCGCATGATCGAGCGGCCGTATTCGGTGGTCTCTTCGCCCGAGGAGCCGGAGCTGGAGTTTTTTCTCGAACTGGTTCCCGAAGGGCAGTTGACGCCGCAGCTCTATCAGGCGCCTGTGGGCGGCGAGGTCTTCCTGCGCCGCGCCGCTAAGGGACGGTTTCTTTTGGACACAGCCAGCGGACACCCGAACCATTTCCTGGTCGCCACGGTCACCGGCGTGGCCCCTTACATCAGCATGATCCGCCACCGCGCTCTGGTTGGCGGCTCATCCATGCTGCAATTGGCCGTGCTTCAGGGCGCCAGCGTGCCGCGGGAGCTGGGCTACCGGGAGGAGCTGGAGCGGCTGGAGGCGGAGCACGATTGGCTCCGCTACATTCCGACCATCAGCCGGCCCTGGCTGGAGCCTTCCTGGCAAGGCGAGCGGGGCCGCGTCGAGGACGTCGCCCGCAAGTACCTGGATGCGTTCGATTTCACGCCGGACAACACCACGGTCTACGTCTGCGGCAATCCCAACATGATCGAAAACATGAAGGGGCTGCTGAAGCGCGCCGGCTTCCCGAAAGAGTCGGTCAAGGAAGAGGTCTACTGGCACGCCGAGAAAGAGTGAGCCGCGGCGCTCGCTCGCCCGGACGCGCCGTTATTGGAGCGCCTTGCCGATGGCGGCCTCGGCGACGGGGGCCATTAGCTCGTAGCCTTTGGCGTTGGGATGCAGGCCGTCGTTGGAGAAGCCGTCGCGCAGCATCCCTTTGTCGTCCACCAGGGCCGAGTAGTAATCCGCGTACACCGCCCCGGTTTTGGCTGCGTAGTCCTTCAGCCAGGCGTTGACCTTCAGGATGTCGGAGGGCGGCCGCCGCTCGGTCTGCTTGGCCCGCGTGTAGTCGCTCACCGGCAGCAGGCTGCACAAGATCACCTTGATGCCGTGCGCGCGCGCCAGCTCCGACATGGCCATGAAGTTGTGCTGGATCATCTCCAGCGTGGACGGCCCGGTGTTGCGGGAAATGTCGTTGGTGCCGGCCAGGATGATCACCGCCGCAGGCTTTAGTTCGATCACGTCCGGATAGAACCGCACCAGCATTTGAGGCGTTGTCTGCCCGCTGATGCCGCGGTTCACGTACGGCTTGCCGGGAAAGTAGTTCTCCAGACGCCACCCGTCGGTGATCGAATCGCCCAGAAACACCACCCGGCCGGGTGGGACCGGCTGAGCCTTCAGCCGCAGATTGTCGGCATGATAGCGGCCGAGCTGGTTCCAGTCCTGGAGTTGATCGGCCAAGTTCTGCGCCATGCCTTGCAGGCAGCAGTTCGCCCGAGGCGGATTAAACTCGTCCACCAGTTGCCCGAAGGCGGCGGCGGCAAAGACAAACGTCCATGCGGTGAGAAGCGCAATTCGTGATTTCATGGCGGTCCGTGGCACATTGTAGCAAACGAGTCTGAATGCCGTGGGTGGAGCAAGCGGTAAGCCGATGATAGGATACAAAGGAGTGAAGGGAGATCTTTTTCAGTGGTTGACCGAGCGCGCGCAGGCGCAGCCGGAGGCGCCGGCCCTCATGGCGCCGGGGCGGCGGACTCTCAGCTATTCCGGACTGGCCGGGTTTGTTTCCCATATCGCGGGCGCGCTATCCGCCGGCGGGTACGGATGCCAGGACCGGCTTGCCATCGTGCTTCCTGCGGGTCCTGAGGCGGCCACCGCTTTTTTGGCTGTGTCTGCATTCGCCACTGCCGCGCCTTTGAATCCATCGTTGCGGCAAGAGGATTTCGAATTCTATCTCTCCGACCTTGGGATTCAAGGTCTGGTCACGCACGATGCATCTCATCCTTCGGCCCACGCCGCCCGCCGATTGGGCATTCGCGTCCACTTGGCGCGGCCGTTGACAGAGGACGGCGCTGGGGTGTTCGAACTTGACTCTTTAAGGCCGTCCAGCGACAGGTTCACCATCCGCAGAGAGCCAAGGGAAACCGCGCTGCTGCTTCACACCTCCGGCACCACGGCGCGCCCGAAGATCGTGCCGCTCACGCACGCCAACCTTCTGGCTTCCGCGCGCAACGTCGCGGCCAGCTTGCAGCTTGCTCCGGCGGACCGCTGCCTGAACATCATGCCGCTATTTCACATCCACGGCCTGGTGGCGTCGCTGCTGGCTTCCCTGTACGCCGGCGGGAGCGTCGTATGCGCTCCGGTTTTTCAGGCGCCCCTTTTCTTTGACTGGATGCGCGAATTCTCGCCCACCTGGTACACCGCCGTGCCTACCATGCATCAGTCCATCCTGGCGCGGGCATCCAAAGAGCAAAGCGGCCGGTTGGACCTCCGCCTGCGCTTTCTCCGTTCCTGCTCGGCGCCGCTGGCGCCGGCGCTGCTGACCCAGCTTGAGGACTGCTTCGAAGCCCCCGTGATTGAAGCGTACGGGATGACCGAAGCCGCGCACCAGATCGCCAGCAACCCGCTTCCGCCGCGTGCTCACAAGCCGGGGACGGTGGGATTGCCCACCGGTCCGGAGGCGGCGATCATGGACGAGGAGGGACGGCTGCTGGAGCCTGGGATTGAGGGCGAGATCGTCATTCGGGGCGAGAACGTGACCCCGGGCTACCTCGACAACCCGGCGGCCAATGAGCAGGCCTTCCGGGATGGCTGGTTCCGCACCGGCGATCTGGGCGCGTTCGATGAGGACGGCTACCTGCGCATCACGGGGCGGCTGAAGGAGATGATCAACCGCGGCGGCGAGAAGATCGCTCCCCGCGAGGTGGATGAAGCGCTGTTGCATCACCCCGCGGTGGCGCAAGCCGTGGCCTTCGCCATCCCGGACTCGCGGCTGGGGGAGGATGTGGGCGCAGCCGTGGTGTTGAAGGACGGAATGCAGGTCAGCGCGGCCGAGTTGCGCCGCTTTGCGGCCGATCATCTGGCCGATTTCAAAGTCCCCTCCGAAATCGTCTTCGTCTCCGACATCCCGAAAGGCCCCACGGGGAAGCTACAGCGGATCGGGTTGGCCGAGCGGCTGGGGATCCGGGGCCGGCAGCAGCGGGATGGGGATGCCGGCCGTCCGCCGTCCGAGCCTCCCGCCACTGAAATCGAGAAGCTGCTGGCCGCTCTGTGGTCGGAAGTGCTGCGCATCGACGCCATCGGCGTCACGGAAGACTTCCTCTCGCTGGGAGGAGATTCTCTTCTGGCCGCTCAATTGGCTGCACGAATCCGCAGCCGGCTGAACGTGGAGCTGCGGATCGTGGACTTGCTGGACGCCTCGACCGTGCGCGCGCAGGCTCAACGGATCGAGCGCGCGCGGACGCAAGGCGCCGCCGGACGGGATAAGGCCGCCTCGCGCCCTGCGCCGTGATGCAGGCCGGGCCAACACCGGAGTGCGAATGTCAGACCGAGGCAGGAGACTGAGATCCCAGTGAGCGAACAACCCTCTACAAATGCGGCTTCCGGTTTGCGCCGGCGAGATCTCATGCGCGCCCCTCTGGCGCTGCCGCAACAGGCGTTGTGGCTCGCTTACCAGCTCAACCCTTCGAACCCTGCCTCAAACCGCCCTGTGTTTCTGCAACTCGAAGGGCCGCTGCACCGCGAGAGCCTGCGGCGGGGGGTTCAGCAGATTCAAAGCCGCCACCAAACCCTGCGCACCGTCTTTGGCTCAGGCGGCGGCGATCCCGTCCAGGTGATTCAGCCCGCCTCCGAAATTCCGTGGCTGGAGGCCGACTTGAGCGGCCTCTCGGCCGAATCGCAACAGCAGGAGGCACAGCAGCGGCTGCGCGATGAAGCCCTGCGCCCCTTCGATCTGGAGCAAGGGCCGCTGTTGCGCGGGTTGCTGCTGCGGCTCAGCCCAGAGCGGCACCTGCTCGGCCTGTTCACGCACCACATCGTTTTCGACGGCTGGTCGGAACGCGTTTTGATCCGCGAACTCAAGGAGCTCTACGCTGCTTTCGCCGAGAACCGCCCGGCTCAACTTCCCGAACTTCCGATTCAATATGCCGACTTCGCCGCCTGGCAGGCGGAACGGTTGGCGCGCGGTGAACTGGAAGCGCAGGCCGATTACTGGCGCAGGCAATTATCGGGCGCGCCGTCTGCCGCACTGCCTGGCGCCAGAATCACTCGAAGCTTGCAGGACGCCCCGGCCGCCGTTTGCCGCTTGGAGATTCCGCCGGAGCTGACACGGCAGGTCCGCGAATTCAGCCGGCGCGAGCGCGTCACTCCATTCATGACGCTGTTCGCCGCTTTCCAACTCCTGCTGGCCCGCTATGCCGGCAAGGACGACATTCTGACTGGGATCCCGGCAGCCGGACGGAGTCAGCTAGAGACGGAGCCGCTCATCGGCTGCTTCATGAACCTTCTGCCAATCCGCACGCGCTTTCGTGAGGCCATGAGCGGCCGTGAGTTGTTGTCCGAGGTGCGCCAAGCGGTCTTGGATGCGTTCTCAAATCAGGAAGTCCCGCTGTCCACGGCGGCGAAGTTTTTGCAAACGCGTGAAAACCCGCGGCGGCTGCACGTGCTGCAAACGATGTTTCAACTGCGCAACCTGCCGGACGCCGGCGCGCCCGAAGCCGCCGGGCTCCGCTTCGAGCCTTACCCGCTGGATACCGGCGTCTTGGACGCTGCGGACCTGAGCCTGGAGGTTCTTCCGCAAGGCGAAGCGCTGCTGTGCCGGTTGCATTTTGTACCGCAAGCGTTTGAGCGCCTGCATGCCCCGCAGTTGCTGGAACACTACCGGAATCTTCTTGCGTCGCTGACGGCCGGTCCGAACGAGCCGGTGTGGAGGCTTGAGCTGTTAAGCGCCGCCGAGCGGCGCAGGATTCTCCTCGAGTGGAATTCGGCCCGCGCGGAGTATCCGGCCAACGCCTGCATCCACGAGCTGTTCGAACAGCAAGCCGCCCGCAATCCGGACGCTGTTGCAGCCGTAGACGGGAACGAATCGATCTCTTACCGCGAACTAGACCGCCGCGCGAATCAGCTAGCCGGCGCGTTGATTCGAAGGGGCGCCGGTCCCGAACAGCGGGTTGTCCTCTGCATGGACAAGAGCCTGCGCTCGCTGGCCGGCGTGCTCGGCATCCTCAAATCCGGAGCGGCCTTCGTGCCGCTGGACGCGCGCCTGCCCCAGAGCCGATTGGATGAGATCCTTGCGGAGATCGAGCCGGCGGCCATTTTGACCGAAAACCGCTCGATGCAGCGGTTCCGCTCGCAGCCGGCCCCGGTGCTCTGTTTGGATTCCGGCTCTGTGAGCTCCATCGCTCAAGACGGCGGCAGACCGGCGCCGCGCGTGTCCCCGGATAACCTGGCCTACATCCTCTACACATCGGGATCGACCGGCAGGCCCAAAGGCGTCGCCGTCGAACACCGGCATGTAGTTTGCTTTCTCCACTCCTTCCGTCCCCATTCGGACGAGGCAGAACCGCGCCGGGGGACCAGCGTTTCCGCGCTCACCTTCGATGTATTCGTGGAGGAAGTTTTCTCTTGCCTCTGCTTTGGGGGCACAGTTCATCTGCTGCATCCGCAACAGTTTCTCGATCCCGTCGATTTCGCCCGCTACCTGAAGGAACAACGGATCAACACCGCCTATCTGTATCCGGATTTGCTCCAGCCGGCCGCCCGTGCGCTGAAGCGTTTGGGCGGCGCGCCCGATTTCCGGACTCTGATCACGGGTCTTCAGGCCAAGAAGTTCGGGGACCTCCAACCATGGCGGGAACTGTCGCCGGCATTGAAGATCATCAACGCCTACGGCCCCACAGAGGTAACTTACGGCGCAACCGCGTACGAACTCAGCGAGGCTGCGGATCCGGACGCCGACGTGCCCATTGGAAAGCCGTTCGCCAACTACTCTGTCTACCTCCTCGATGCGCACGGGCAGCCGGTTCCGCCCGGAGTTGTAGGTGAGATTTACATAGGCGGCCCGTGTGTGGCGCGCGGTTACTGGAGACGGCCGGAGGAGACGCACCGCGCCTTCTTGCCCGACCCCTTTGCGTCCCAACCCGGCGCCCGCATGTACAAGACCGGCGACCTCGGGCGTTTCCGCGCAGACGGCAATCTCGAATTCCTGGGGCGAGCGGACCGGCAGGTCAAGCTGCGAGGCTACCGGATCGAACTGGGGGAGATCGAGAACGCGTTGCGCTCTCACCCTGCCGTTGCCGTCGCTGCGGTTTCCGAATGGGAACCCGCTCCAGGCGACAAGGCGCTTGCGGCATATGTCGTTCCGCGCAAGGGAACGTCCCTGAACAAGAAAGCTCTGCGCAGTTTCTTGGAGCAACGCCTTCCGCAGTACATGATTCCAGCGGATTGGGTGTTTCTAGACGAGTTGCCTCGATCGTCCAGCTTCAAGGTCGACTGGCGGTCTTTGCCCAAGCCGTCTCGGGCGGCGGATGAGGCAGTCCCCGCGGCTGAGGAGCCTCTCAATGAAACACAAGCCAAATTGCTCGCGATCTGGCAACAGTTGCTTGGCACAGACAGGATTCGTCTGGACGATGACTTTTTCGAGTCCGGCGGGCACTCGCTGCTGGCGGTGCGTCTCTTCCTTGAACTGGAGAAGCAGCTTGGCGTGCGCCTTCCGCCGGGCGTGATCTTCGAGGCGCCGACCATCCGCAAGCAGGCGCAGTTGCTGGAGCGCGAGCCGGAACCCCGCCTGCGGGCGATCGTTCCTTTGCGCCGCGAAGGACGGCGGGCAGCTCTGTTTCTGCCGCACGCTCACGAGGGCAGCGTCTTCTTGTACCGCCGGCTGGCGCAGCGGCTGGGGCCGGACCAGCCGGTGTACGGCCTGCAAGCCGTAACGCTCGAGTTTGGCGTTGAAACCCATCCAAGGCTCGAAGACATCGCCGCTGAATTCGTGCAGGAGATCCGCTCCGTGCAGCCGCGGGGCCCATACTGCCTTGCGGGCTTCTGTGCTGGAGCGTATCTTGCCTTCGAAGCCGCCTGCCAGCTCCAGGCCGAGGGGGAGACGGTGGGGCTGCTCGGCATCATCAACACGCCGGGCGACTGGCGCCGGGTGAGGTCCTTTGCAGACAGCCTGCGCTATCACGGCGGAATCCTGCGCTCGCTGCCCCCGGCGGGGATCCCGGTCTACTTCCTCGAGAGGCTTCGCTATCGCTGGTTTCGGATTTGGGATAGCTCACTCCGGCACGCGCTCCGGCTGGGCCGCGTGCAGGATCCCGGCCGCCTTCCGGTTTGGGTGCGCACTTGCCTATTGCGCGACGCTCATGTGCGGGCCGGGCGGGACTATCAGCCACACCGCCGCTTTCAAGGAAAGCTAATCTACTTGCAAGCAACCGGCGACAGCATGCGCGATCCGCTACCCTACTGGGGCAGGCTGGTCGAGGGGGAAGTTGTCACGCTGCGCGTGCCGGGGCGCGGACGCGGCGTACTCGAGGAGCCGCACGTCGCCGAGTTAGCCAAGGCCCTGGATGGCTTACTGGAAGAGGTGAACCGCGCGGCAGGCGGGAGATCGCAGTAGCCAGAGCCATTCGGCGGCGGTTCACTCTTGCGGGCCCAGGTTCTCGTACCACTTGATGCTTGCGCCGCCGGCACAGGCGAGATCCAGGCGCCCGTCGCCGTTCAGATCCGCCGCGACGCACGCCGCGGCAGGCATCTCTGCGTCGAGCAGCTCGCGCCGCCAGCGGCGTCCCTCCGCGTCCTCAGAGTAATAGATGTACGTGCGGCCGTCTTTGTCCCGGTAGCCGGCGATGATCTCGTCGAGACCGTCGCCGTTCAGATCCGCGGCCGCCAGCGCGTGCCCGGTGGCGAAGGAGTCGTCGATCACCAGCCGCTCCCAGCCGGTGTCCGCTTCGCGGTAGACCACCACCTGATGGCCGTGCCAGGGCTCGAGCGCGCACAAGAAACGCCGCTTGCCCAGCCGCCCCACGGCCACCTCGCTCGAACCGCATTTGGGCCAGGCTTCCGGGTTGCCGCCGGCGAAGTGCGTTCGCTTCCAGCCTGCGCCGGATTCCCATCGAAACATGTCCAGTCCAAGGAAACTGGCGGTGAAGATCTCATCGCGCCCGTCGCCGTCCCAGTCGGCGACCGTCAAGCCGTGCAACACGCCTTCCAGCTCCGCAATCAACTCCCGCTTCCACTCGCCCGGCCTGTACAGGACAAGCGGGACCTTGCCCTTGTAGCCGGGAGATTTGGTATCGGCGCCGGCCAGAGGCGCATTCACGGCCACCCTGCGCCCGCTGCCGTCGATATTGGCGAACCGGATGCGGTGCGTGGTGGGCAGGCGGTCGATCTCCTGGATGCTCCAGGGCTGGCGCGGATCGCCCTGCGGCCGCAGCACCGACACCACTCCCACGCTTTTGGACGGCTCCATCGAAAACTGATGCCCGAGCACCAGAACCGGAGCGCCGGAGCCGGGCTCATGAAAGCCATCGACGTTGATTGGGAAATTGAGCCCGCCGGCGATCACGTGGCGCTGCCAGCCCGGGTTCTCAAACCACAGCAGATCCCGGGTGGCATTGCCCAGCGCGACCAGGTCCGGGCGTCCGTCGCGGTTGACGTCGAAGACGAGCACCTGATAGGCGCCTTTGACGTCGCCGGCAATGGTGTGCGCGCGGAATGAGACCATCGGAGCTGCGGCCAAGCTCAGCGCCGCCGCAATCCACCAGGATGCCATAAGGGCCTCCCAGCCCTACCAGTGCGTGACCGAACCGTCCGGCCGCAGGTAGAACTGCCGGCGCCCGGTCTGTGTGACTTCGCCGATCTGCTTCAAGGGCTTGAAGTCCACCGTGACGCCCAGACCCGGACGGTCATTCGGGTAGAGCTTTCCGTCTTTGAACGTCAAGAACTCGGGCAAGTAGTCGATTTGGCGGTTGCCGTAGTTGTACTCCATCAGCACCGGGCCGGAGAAGGTTGACATGCAGTGAACCAGAGCCGCGGTGGCCACCGGTCCGGTGAAGTGCGGAACAATTCCCACGGCGTGCGTCTCGCACAGCGCCGCGATCTTCATCATCTCGGTGATGCCGCCCACGTTGGGCAAAGTCGCGCGGATGTAGTCGATGGCGTGGTCTTCGACCAGAGTGTGGAAATCGTACCGCTGCCCCCATTCTTCCCCGTGCGCCAGCGGGCAGGTGGTCATCTTGCGCAGCAGCCGCAAATCCTGGTGGGCGTGCTCGTCGCGGACCGGGTCCTCCACCAGATACGGCTCGTACTCTTCGATCATCTTGCAGCAGCGCAGCGCGTCGGAATAATCGAACCGCTGGTGGAAGTCGATCATAAACTCGCCGTTCTCTCCCACGCCTTCGCGCGCCGCCTTGCACATCCGCGCGGTGATCCGCACCTGCTCGCGGGTGTTGTAGATGTTCCCCTGCCGGCCGGTTCCGTCTCCCGCGCCCATCCGGTAGACGCGGTAGCCGGCCGCCATCGTGGCCTGAGCGCTCACTTTGATCCGCTCATACGGATCCTGGGGAAGTTGCCCTTGCGGCCGCACGTTGCCCGTGTTGTAGCACTCGATGTAGTTGCGGAATGCGCCGCCCAGGATTTCATGCACCGGAAGGCCGATGGCCTTGCCCTTGATGTCCCATAGCGCCAGGTCGATTGCGCCCTGCGCGTGGATCTTCTCCCGCCCCGGGGGATAGAACCAGGAGACGTACATTTCATGCCAGAGCCGCTCGATCTGAAAGGGGTTCTGGCCGATGACGGTGCTGGCGCACTGCTCCAGCGTGTCTTTGGCGCCGCCCTCGCCGATGCCCGTGATGCCGATGTCGGTTTCGACCGTAATCAGCATGTCGCTTTGGTTGAAAAGACGGTTGAGGTTGGGCGGTTCGTAGATGCGGATGCGGCGTGTCTTTGGCGCCGCCCTCGCCGATGCCCGTGATGCCGATGTCGGTTTCGACCGTAATCAGCATGTCGCTTTGGTTGAAAAGACGGTTGAGGTTGGGCGGTTCGTAGATGCGGATGCGGGTGATCTTGGCTTTCGGCAGCGCGCCTTCGGCGGGCAGGCGAACCAGACCGGCGGCCGGCGCGGCGGCTAATGCTCTTAGGAATTCTCTGCGTTTCATAACGGGGACAGTATACTGGAATCGCGCGCTGACTGGTTACTCCGGCCTGACACGGAGCCCGCGGATCCGGACGCCAGGGCACAACCCTGACCCTGTTGCCGGGCCAGAGGATGGCTGGGCTGGAGGCGCGCCTCAGGCGCGGCGATCAACGGGAGGGTGGTGGATGAATACGGCGATCCGGTGGAACGCGTGATGGTCCGCGCACTGCGCTGCCGCTGGACGGGCTCCGAGCGCCAGATGAGCATCCAGGCCAGCACCACCACCGACGATTTGGGCAACTACCGCCTGTTTGGCCTTGAGCCTGGGCGGTATTATCTTCAGGTCACGCCGGGCGTAAGTTCCACCCTGGCCGCCGGGCAAGTGGGTAAGCAGGTTAGACTGGCTTATGCTCCGGTCTACTACCCGGGTACGACAGAGGAAAGCACCGCCTTGCCAATGGAAGTTACCGCTGGGGCGGAACTTATGGGCGTGAACTTCACCTTGGCGCGGGTTCCGGCCTACCGGGTCACGGCTCAGGTGTTGAATTTGACCGGCGCCGCGGGCCGGGTCATGGGAATGCTGCGGCCGAGGCGCGGCAGCGATCCTCTTTTGGGACCCGTGCTGAATCCAAGGTGGCCGGCGATGGCAAGTTTACACTGAGCGGCGTCTTTCCCGACGCATCCAACCTTAGCGTGACGGGCTTGCCGGACGGCTTCTATGTGAAATCCATTCTATTAGGGGACCGGGACGTGCTCGAATCGGGGCTCGACCTCACCAGCGGGTCCGCGGCTGGGCCTTTGCGCATCGTTTTGAGCGGGAAAGTGGGGACGGTGAGCGGCACGGTGACGGCGGCCGACGGCAAGCCCGCGGCCGGCGCCACGGTCGTCCTCATTCCCAAGTCCGAGAAGCGCCGCACTCAAAGCCGCTTCTACAAGTTCACCACGACCAATCCGAGCGGCCAGTTCACGCTGAAGAACGTTGATCCTGGAGAGTACCGGGTCTGCGCCTGGGAAGACGTAGAAACCATGGCCTGGATGGACCCGGAATTCCTCAAGCCATACGAGAACAAGATGACCGCTTTGAGCGTTGAGCCCGGCGCCCGCGCGGCCTTGCAGCTCACTGCCATTCCAGCTCCGTAGGGCGGTCCTCGTCCAACGCGCCGGCACCCCGGGCGTCACGGATGCCGGAGGCCCAGAGGCAGGCGCGGGCCGCTGGCACGGAAACTCCAGCCTATCCGCCGGCCGCCGTTCCTGTCCGGCGGCCGCGATTTGCTCAAGTTAGCCTCAACGGATAATTTCGGACAAATTAGTCTTAGCTTGACACGGGGGCAGCGTTGGTACTAGCGTGTTCGCGGAGAGTTGACATGGCCCAGGAAAGACGTAGCATTTTACGGTGGCTGTTGGGAACAGGATTTACAGCTTCTATTATCTCATTTATCTACCCTGCCATCCGGTTTATGAATCCGCCCGAGGCGCCGGAAGCAGCGGTGAATGAGGCGCCGGCGGGAAATGTCTCCGATCTAAAGCCCAACTCCGCGAAGATCATCCGCTTTGGGAGCCGCCCGGTGCTTCTGATCCGCACCAGCGAGACGGAATGGAGAGCGTTCTCCGCCATCTGCACGCACTTGAATTGCACGGTGCAATACCAGCAGGCCGAGCGGCAGATCTGGTGCGCTTGTCATAACGGGCTATACGATCTCAACGGGCGCGTGGTTTCGGGGCCGCCGCCCAGGGCTCTGGAAGAGTACTCGGTGCGGGTGCGCGGGGAAGAAGTGGTGGTGGCGCGGCGCGCCTGAAGGAGGGAGTGAGGCATGGCGGGCGGAGGTTTCAAAGACGCCAGGGAGTGGCTGCAAGAGAGGTTGTGCCTGGGCTCGATCCAGGAGTTCGTGGCCCACAAGACAGTGCCTTTGCATTCCGCGACGCCTTGGTATTTCTTTGGCGGGATCACGCTGTTCTTGTTCGTCATCCAGGTCCTGACCGGCATTCTGCTCCTGTTGTACTACCGGCCGACTCCCTCGGAGGCGTACGAGAGCGTGCAGTTCATCATGACCCGCGTGGAATTCGGGTGGCTGATCCGCTCGGTTCATAGCTGGTCCGCCAATCTCATGATCCTTTCGGCATTCGTTCACATGTTCAGCGTGGTTTTTCTGCATTCCTACCGGCGGCCCAGAGAGGTGACCTGGTTGAGCGGGATCGTCTTGTTGGGCCTGTCGCTGGCATTCGGGTTCAGCGGCTATCTGCTGCCCTGGAACACGATCTCGTATTTCGCGACGAAGGTCGGGACCGACATGGCAGCCAGCCTGCCTTGGATCGGGGAGCCGCTGGCGCGTTTCCTGCGCGGGGGCGAGGACGTGGGAGGAGCCACGTTGACCAGATTCTTTGGTTTCCACGTGGCGGTCCTGCCCGGCGCCATGACGCTGTTTCTTCTGTTACACCTGGCGCTGGTACAGAAGCACGGCATCAGCAGTCCACCCAAAGTCGAACAGGAGGCGCGGCGGGCCTCGAAGCCGATCCCGCAAATGGCTTTCTTTCCCAATTTCTTTCTGCGCGAGCTGATGGCCTGGTACGCCGCTTTGGGAATCCTGGGCGCGCTGGCGGCTCTGTTCCCGTGGGAGCTGGGGGTCAAGGCGGATCCTTTCGCGCCGGCGCCGGCCGGCATCCGCCCGGAGTGGTATTTTCTAGCGCCCTTCTACACTTTGAAGCTGCTTCCGAGCCACGTCTGGTTTATCGAGGGGGAGCTGCTCGGATTGCTGGCCTTCGGCCTGCTCTGCGTGTTCTGGGCGCTGCTGCCCTTCTGGGCGGTCAACCGGGCTGGCGCGCTGAGGACCCGGTTGGTGACCGGCGCCGGGGTGGCGCTGTTGTCGTATCTGGCGGTCTTTTCCGCGTTGGGGTACTGGCGATGAGGATGACGGTAATTTTGTGGGCGCTCACGGGCGCGGCCGGCCTGGCTATGGGCGCAAGGGATTCCTGCGTGGAGTGTCACTCGGCCCTCAGCGGCGATCTTCAGGCGCCCGCCGTTCAGATGGAGAACGACGTCCACGCCCGCCGCGGTCTGGGCTGCGCCGCCTGCCACGGCGGCGACCCAAGCTCGGACGATCCCCAAGTTTCCATGAGCCGCGCCCGGGGGTTCACCGGCAAGCCGAACCGGCTGACGATTCCCAAGTTCTGCGCCCGCTGCCACAGCGACGCGGCCTTCATGCACCGGTTCCAGCCGCAGCCGCGCGTGGACCAGTACGCGCAATACATGACGAGCATTCACGGCAAGCGGATCGCCTCGGGGGACGCCGCAGCGGCGGTGTGCACGGACTGTCACGGAACGCACGGCGTCCGCGCGGTGAAGGACCCGCTGTCTCCGGTGCATCCGCTGCGGCTGCCCGAGACCTGCGGGCGCTGCCACGCCGACCCGCAGCACATGGCGAAGTACGGCATCCCAACCAATCAGCTGGCGGAGTTCCGCAAGAGCGTCCACTGGGAGGCGCTGGAGAAGCGCGGCGATTTGTCGGCGCCGAGCTGCGCGTCCTGCCACGGGAATCACGGCGCGACGCCGCCGGGCGTCGCCACGGTGGCCGCGGTGTGCGGCACCTGCCACGTTCTGATGCAGCAACTGTACGACAAGAGCCCGCACCGGCCTGTCTTTGACGCCATGGGCGCGGCCGGCTGCGTGGTCTGCCATAGCAATCATGCGGTGCTCAGAACCTCGCCAGCGATGCTGGCCGGGCCGGAGGCCGTCTGCTCCCGGTGCCACGACGCCACGTCGGCCGGCGGCCTGGCCGCGGCTCAAATGGGAGCGTCCATCCAGAAGCTGAACGAGGCGCTGAACCGGTCGCGGAGCATTCTGGATGAGGCATCGAAGGCCGGCATGGAGGTATCGGAAGCGGTGATGCGAACCAATGATGCGGCCGAGGCTCTGGTTAAGGCCCGAGTCGCGGTGCACGCCTTCGACCCCAAGGCCGTGGAGCAGCCGGTTCAGGAGGGCTTGGCCGTTGCCGCAGAGACATATCAGGCAGGAGTGGATGCGATGCGGGAACGCGACCGCAGGCGGATCGGACTGGGAGTGTCCTTAATCGCCATCCTGATCACGATGGCAGGGCTTTGGTTCACCATCCGGCGGCTGGAATCGCAGCCGCGGTGAGAGGAGGGGTTATGCGCTTTATGCCGCTGATGATCGGGCTGACGCTGGCGGCCGCGGTTTCGGGGCGGGATTTGGAGCCAGCCAGCAGCGCGGAGTTTTGCGGCCGGTGCCACCGCACCATCCTGGAGGCGTGGAAGAGGTCCGCGCACGCCCGCGCCATGGAGAGCCCACTGTTCCAGGACGCGCTGGAGATGGCGGTAGAGGCCTATGGCGCCGGAACCAGCCAGATGTGTTTGAGCTGCCATGCCCCGCTGGCCGCCTTGACTCAGGACCCGAGCTGGCGGCGGAAGACGACCTGGGAGGGAGTGACGTGCGACTACTGTCACTCGGTACGTTCGGTGGCGCTGGGCGCGGGCAATCCGAAAGCGGCCGTGGAATTGTCGCTGGTGAAAAGCGGCCCGCTAAAAGACGTACTGGCGCCGGCGCATGGCGCGCAGTATTCCCCCGTGCACACCTCCTCACTGATCTGCGCTCCCTGCCACGAGTACCGCAATGCGCTGGGATTTCCCGTACTAACCACCTATTCGGAATGGGAGAAGTCGCGTTACGCCGGGGAAGGCAAGGGCTGTCCCACCTGCCACATGTACCAGGTCGCCGGGGCGGTGGCCGATCCGAAAGTGGCCGCCAACAGTTCGGCCAAACTGAACCTGCACGAAATGCCCGGCAGCCATTCTATCGACCAGCTCAACCGGACGATTAAAGCCCAGCTCAACGCCGTTCGCGAAGGCGACCATCTGAAGGTGACGGTGGTGATCGCCAACGTTGCAGCCGGTCACATGGTTCCCACTGGGTCGCCCATGCGGCAGCTTTTGTTGGAGGTCACGGCAGCGCCCTACGGGGGCGAGACGCTGCACGAGCGGCGAGCCTACCGGCGAGTCGTGGCGGACAAGCAAGGGAAGGCCGTGCCGCGCGAACCCGACGCGTTCCTTCGCGGAGCATCCACGCTCTCGGACAACCGGCTGGCGCCGGACGAGAAGCGCACCGAGACCTTCCTGTTCCCAGTCGGCGGCCGCGCGCAGGTTCAGGTGACCGCTGCCGTCTCGTATTACTATTCGCCCTTGGCCGAGGGCGAGGCCCAAAGGCGGATGACCTTCCTTACTCTGCGGCGGTTGGTGAAATAGAGGACGTCATCCGCCGTCAAGACGCAGCGTCAGGCGCCCGTTTGCCGGGCTAGTAAAGATACAACGAACTTGCGCGGGGCGGGCCGCTTTGCGCGGCGGGCCCCGCCGTATATGTTCTCTGGAGATGCGGCAGCCTTGCAGCTACTTCTTCGCCGTCACGGGCGGCTTGGCCGGGATCGTCCACAGATACAGCGTGTGGCCGTCCACTTCGACGGTTTTCTCGGGCTTCCAGTCATCCATGTCGAAGTCGTGGGAAACGATGCGCGTTCCCGGCTTCAACTCCTTCCACAGTTTCGGCCGCAGCTTCAAATTCAGAGAGGGCAGCAGGTACAACGTCACCACGGTGGCATCGTGGAAGTCCGCTTCAAACAGATCCTCCAGCCGGAAGGTGACCTTGCCGGTCATTCCCTGCCGGGCCGCATTCTCGTTGGACTCCCGGATCCTCTCCGGATTGATGTCGATGCCGATCGCGCGGGCGCCGAGCTTGGCCGCTGCAATCACCGTGCGCCCATCGCCGCAGCCGAGATCGTAGAGCACATCGCCCGGTCCCACCTTGGCCAGCTTCATCATCTCATCGACCACTTCCTGCGGGGTCGGCACGAACACTACATCCGGCTCGCGCAGTTTCTTCTGTTGCCCGAAAGCTGCGGCAGCCATCAGAGCAACCACCAAAACAACCACACACGACTTCGTCCAGGACTGCATAGTCTCCTTCCTTCTCGCAAAGATCGTTTCGCCGGCGCCTGGCATTCCCTCTGGTCGCATTTCCTTCCTTGCTTTGTTTTGGGGACCGCCCCAGCGCCTCGGGTCAAAACCCCGCCTTTCTATACTAGCAGGAGGAAAGGCGGCTGAACGCGAGGTTCTTCGGGGCGTCTTTTCAACCTCACCACAAGTTGCAACGGCGGCCGCGACCGGGCGTCTCCATCCACACCGCCGATTTATGGGATCATGGCATTGGTATCGTACCGCCTTCAACATGGGGAGGAAAGAGGTTTCCCCTCCCCGATTCACTTAAGGAGAACGGATTCGTATGGTGATTCTGTTGTTCGGCCCCCCGGGGTGCGGAAAAGGCACCCAGGGCGCGATCATAAGCCGCCAGTTGGGCATCCCCTCCATCTCCACCGGCGAGATTTTGCGCGCGGAGATGCGGGCCGGGACGCCCTTAGGCATCGCTGCAAAACAGATTATGGAGTCCGGAGGTCTGGTAGGAGACGACATCGTCAACGCCATGATCCGCAACCGGCTGGCTGAGCCGGACTGCCGCAAGGGGTGCCTGCTGGACGGCTACCCGCGCACGCTGGCTCAAGCGGAGTTCCTCGACGGGCTGCTTCAGGAACTGGGATATCCGCCGCCGTTGGTGCTTTTCCTGGATGTGCCCGACTCGGTGCTCGTCGCGCGGCTCACCGCGCGGCGTCAATGCCCGGTCTGCGGCGCCATCTACAACCTCTTGAGCCAGCCGCCGCGCCGGGATGGGGTATGCGACCACGACGGCGCGACTCTGATCCAGCGCGACGACGACAAGGAAGAGACCATTCGCGCCCGCCTGGAAGCCTACGCCCGGTCGACGGGACCTGTGATCGACTACTATGCCGGACGCAACTTCCACCGGCTGGACGGCAACCGGCGGCCGGAAGAGATTCAGGTGGATGTGGACCGCATCCTGAAGGAGGCCGGGGTTGGGGGAGCCGCGTAGGAGACAGGGTGCGTGATGTTTCTCAACGGGGGGATATCACGCAGTCATCATGGGTGCGGAAATTACCCCACGTGTTGATTTTTTTGATGATTCAGCAGGTTCGGTTTTGGCAAGAAATGTGCACTATAAAGGGCAAACATAAGTCGTCATTGACTTATTGCATCCCCGGCGACGAGGCCCAGCTCGTCGCTAGCCCCTCTGAGTGAGGCCTCAAGGTACCCCGCCTTGGGGCCTCATCTAAATTGTTCGCCTCCTTTCGTAGCAAAAAGGATCGGCCCCGCACCCGCAAGGTTCGGGGCCGACCTTTTTGTCACCCGTTTTTCGGCGCCCGGCTCACCGAAGGCATTTGTTCATCGGCGAGGGGCAACACGCACCGCTATCTTGAAAGACGATTAACGTTTGGGCGTGAGACGGCGCGCTGCACCCGCACCAGCTCCAGGAGCGGCCCCACCCGGCGGCGGCGGTGGAATCAGGTTCAGGACCGTGGCTCCGCGCAGAGCCGGCCCCATCTGCGCCATGCGCCGCGAAGCCTTGCCCATGTTCTCGACCTTCGTTTGCTGCTCCGGCGTGAGCACAGCCAGGGCCTTCTGGTGGTACTCCTGATTGATTTTCTGAACCTGCTGGCGGAGGTTCCGCAACTCCAGCGTCAGGTTGCCGACAACTCCAGGGTCCGGGTTCGGCGCCGCCATCGCCTCGCGAAGGGCTTGATTCTTCTCCTGGATCTGCTGGCGGATGGGCTGCAAGGCCGCCGCTTCTTCCCGCCGCAACTGGGTCAACTGTTGGACCTGCTGGTCGGTGAGGTCGAGGGCCTTCTTGATGGCTTCAATGCCCGGAGCGGCCCCTCCAGCGCCCAAGCGGGGCGGCTGAGCGGCCTGAGCCAGTAACACAGAAGCGGAAAGCGCTGTTAACAACAAGATGCGTAATCTCATGGGTTTTGCTCCTCACCCATGATTGACGGAAAAAGCGGAGGCGGGTTTACGCGCCGGCCTGACGCCAGCCCAAGGCTTCGGCCTGCTCGCGAGCCCTCTGCTGGAGCGCAACGTAGTCCGGCTTGGCCGCGCGGTTGTAAGGCATCTGGCCTGGGGGCAGCAGGACGTAGTGCAACGGGCGCATGTAGGAAGCGATCTGGCGGGCGTGGCGGCGCAGTTCTTCCACCGTGAGTTCCGCGCCGGCCTGCGGCTCGATGAAAGCCACAATTGCCTCGCTGAGAAGGGGGTGTTCGACGCCGACGACGGCGCAGCTTGCTACTTTCTCCAATCGGCAAAAGTGGTTTTCGACATCCGCAGGAAAGACCTGATGACCCGCGGGCTTGATGACCCACTTAGCGCGCCCGGCGAAGTGCAGGCCGTCCGGCTGGCGGCTGCCGAGATCGCCGGTGTACAGCAGTCCATCGTGCGAGATCGCCGCGGCGGTTGCCTCGGGGTCTCCCGCATAGCCGAGGAACGTTTGCGGCCCTTGGAAGCACACGTGGCCGATCTCGCCATCGGGCAGCTCCTCTCCCGCCGTTCCGTCCGGGCGCATGGGTTTGCGGATGCTCAGCGGGTACACGGGCATGGCGAAGCCCAGGCTGGTCTGGATCTGATCGACGCCGGCATCGGGAGGAGTGTAGGTGCAGAAACCGGCGGCTTCGGTCAAACCCAAACCTGTGCCGATGCGGGGCGCCATCCGCGCCAGCCGTTCCAGGAACGCGCGCGGGGCCTGTTGTCCGCCATAAATAGCCATGTCCAGGCTGTGCAGACGCCGACTTTCGAAGTCCGGGAGCCTCCATTGGTACTGATACATGGCGGGGATCTGGCCCAGAAGGTTGACCTTGTGCCGTTCGATGGCGTCGAGGGACCGGGCCGGGTCAAAGATCTCCACGACCACGGCCGTGCCGCCCCAGAACAGCGTGGTCATCAGGGCTTCGGCCTGCCCGCCGACGTGGGACGGAGGCAGGTTGACGAGGAGCCGTGTCTGGGGGCCGAAGCCGAAGGCTGCGCCGAGGCAAAGATTCTGGCAGGTGATGTTGCGGTGCGAGAGCAGGGCGGCTTTGGGGCTTCCGGTGCTGCCTGTGGTGAAGATGGCCTGAGCGGGGTCGTGCTCTGTAACGTCCTGAACCAGCCTGAGCGGGGAGGGCTGCGGATCCTCGAGCAGCTTTGGGAACGGGATGGCCCCCTCCGCCGCTTCTCCCTGGGGTGGACACTGAATCAGGCATTCGACTGAGGGGCATTCCCGGCGCACTGCGTGCGCCAATTCGCGGAAATCCGAGGCGCCGATCCGGCCCGGAAAGGCGAAGCCGCGGGCCGGGAGCTGACCGACGGCCCGAAGGACCTCCGGCGGGCGGAGGCGGAGATCCAGAGGCGCATGGATGAGGCCGATTTTGAAACAGGCGTACTCGAGGAAAATATGCTCGGCCGAAAATGGCATCAGAACCGCCAGGAAATCGCCCTTCCGGAAGCCCAGCCGGAGCAGAGAGGCTGCCAAGCGGGCGCTGATTTGCTCCAGCTCGCTCCAGGTCGTAGTCTGGCCCCGTTCGTGGTGGATAAGGGCAGGGGCCTCCGGCGCACGGGCCGCCCAGTATGCGACGACCCCGTGGAGGAGGTGGCGGTCCCGGTAGTCCTGCTCGTAGGCCTCCAGGGTGACCTGAGGCAGACCATGCTCAGAGGCGCGTTCTAAGGCCATTGAACTTTCCCGCCTTTGCTCAGGGTGTCCTCGATCAATTCCGCGGTAAACCCGCGGGAACCTTGGCCGGCTGTCGCGTAGCGGTAGAGCGCCATGGTGAACACCCCGCGGGCGGCTGAGAGCAGGACCGCCAGAATCAGCAAATAGACAACGGCGACGATCAGTGCAGCGGGCTGGTCGAGCGGCCAGATCAGCGCGCCCAGCCCCAGTGCAGGTAGAGCCAAGAGGAAGTTGAGGAGACCGAAACCGAAGCTGCCGGCGAGCTGCTCGCCCCAGTGCTTGCGGAAGAGAGCGGCGGAGCGCTGGATGCTGTCGAAGATGCCGCGGTCCTCAAACAACAAAACGGGCAGGATCAGGAAGGTGATCAAAGTCCAACTGACTCCGGCCAAGGCGCCCGCTACACCCGCGCCCCGGCTGCGCCGCCCGCGCAGCCATTGAAGCAACACGCCGGCTGTGGCCGCCACAAGAGCCCAGGCGAGGATGCGATGCATGCGGCTGAAGGCGATGCGCAGGCCGTCGCGAACGGTGGGGTCACCGCCCGAGAGGCGGATATAGGCGCACACGGTCAGGGCGCTGTTGAAAAACAGGATCACGGCATACAGCGCGAAGTAGTAGGCGAACAGGATGGCGTAGACTTCCCAGTCAGCCTTTCCAGTGGCCAGTTGGCGAAGCAAGCCTGTCTGGTGCATGGGGAGCAGGAACGAGGCGGACACGGTCAAAGCAGCGGCGCCGCTCATGACCGGGAACAGCAGCATTTCGATATCGGCGTTGAGGACCTCGAAACTGGCCTTGTAGAGCTTCCAGGTGCGCGCAAGTGTGCCCATGAGGACTCCCAGTCCGCCATGCTAACACGCGAGGCGCTGAGGGGCGGGAAAGAGAAACTTCGAGAGCGGCTGACCAGCGCGGCGCGACATGGGATGAAAGAGGGCAATGGGTAAAGAGGGCCTGCCCCACATCGAAAGCCCGATCCACATAAAAGGGGAGGAAGGCCGGAAGCCAACCACCGGCAAGACTGCCGGCATGGCAAGCCTGGCGGCTTGCTCCACGGGCAGCGGCGTCTCCAGGTGGAGCGCGCAGTCTTGCGGGCCACGCCGCCAGTCTTGGCGGCGGATGGCGTTGGCAAGCCCCGGACAGGTTGGGTCTGTGTTGCTCTGCCGGCGCGACCGCCGGCATGGCAAGCCTGGCGGCTTGCTCCACTGGGTGCGGACACGCCGGTCCGCCCCTACAGACGTCACGATTGGGTTGAGAAAAGAGCAGCGGGTAAAGGGAGCCAAGGCCGACAGGAATGCCGGCCGCAGGCCTGGAGGCCTGCCCCACAAGAAGAGTCTGCCCCACGAAAATCGGCCGCAGACAAGAGTTTCTACCCCACAACGGCGGCCTGCGCGACATCACAGTGTCTGCCCCCAGGGCTGCGGGGGCGGTTTTCGGTGAGCGGGGAAACAGTCAGCCCTGCGATTCTTCGTAATAGTAGTCGTAGCGGTGGCCGAATGGGCGGGTGAGGAACCACTCGGAGACGCAGTTGAGGACGACGCCGATCAGGCGGTCGGGCGGGATGGCCTCGATGGTTTTCAGACAAAGGGTGCGGTTGGTGTGGTCCGGGCGGACCACTAAGATGGCGCCGTCGGTGACGTCGTGAATCAAATCAAAATCGGCGACGAGACCCACGGGCGGAGCATCGATCAACACGTAGTGAAACTCCCGGCGAAGCACGGCAGCCAAGTTGCGCCAGCGGGGGGATTCCAGCAGCTCGGCCGGATTGAGCGGCCGCTCGCCCCGCGGCAGGAAAAACAGCCCGCTCAAGGGCTGCAAGCGGACAATAGCGTCTTCCAACGGGCAGCGTCCTAACAATACGTCCGAGAGCCCCGGAGCCTCCGGGACGCCGAGCAGAGCGGCGACTTGGCTGCGGCGCATGTCTCCGTCGACCAGCAGAACGTTGGTATTGGGTTTCAGCGCCAGGCAACCGGCCAGATTGATCGAGGTCACGCTCTTGCCGTCGTCGGCCTGAGCGCTGGAGATGACAATGGAGCGCGGACGCTTGTGATGGCGGAGGATCTTGGTGCGGGCGAGCTTGTACTGTTCGGCGGCGACTGGATCGCTGCCGTCGAAAGGCAGCAGCGGGGTGCCGCCATCGAGCGAGAGGAGAACCGCCCGCAAGGACGGAATCAGCCCCTCGGGAGGCTTTGGCGGAGGCGCGGCTTCTTCAACTTCAGCCGTTGGGGCGTGTTGGGCCGGAGTTGGTTCGGGGTGCGTCACGGTAGGAGCCGGGGCTTCCATTTGCGGCTGATGCCGCTTCCGGACGCGCTCTAACGCCTGAAAGAATCTACTCATGGCGTTCCCCCGAGCGTCCCAGCATCAAGAGCTTCCGAGCCGAGCGCGAGAGCCAGGATCCCTTCTCCTGGCTTTGCCGCCTCTCCAGGGCCAGCTCGCCCTCGCCGGCCATCTCCGTGGCCATGACGGCCAACTCCAGAGTCTCCAGGCCGTCCTCCACACCGCCGTCCTCTGACGGCGGGGCCGCCACCGAGGATCCGGTAAGGTCCAAGTCCCGGGCCACGGCCTGCACGATGGCTGCGCTCACCGCCGGCGTCCCCTCCGCAAAAGCCATCATGAGCGCATTATCGCAGATTGCGTTAATGAGCCTGGGGATGCCGCTGGAGTAGCGGGCCACGGCATCGAGGGCGTCTTCTTCAAAGGGAACGCGGCTGTCCCCTCCGGCGCGGTTCCAGCGGTAGGCAATGTACTCGCGGACCTCCTCGCGCCCCAGAGGCCGCAAGGTGAAGCGGTAGGCGACGCGCTGTTTGAGCTGGGCCATATCGCTTTGCCGCAGCAACTCGTCCAGTTCGGTCTGGCCGGCCAGGACGACCTGAATCAGCCCGCCGTGCCGGGTGTTGTAATTCGTAAGCAGCCGGACCTCCTCCAGAAGTTCCTTGCTGAGCTTATGCGCCTCATCGATGATCAGGACTACCGTGCGGTTCTCTTCGTTGGCCTTGAGCAGGAATCTTTCGAACACCAGCAGCCTTTCCGCCTTGTTGGCGCGCGCCGCGTTCAGGAGGCCGAACTGAAGCAGCACGAACTCCAGGAACTCGGCAGGGTTGAGGGTGGGGACCGGCACGTAGGCGACCTGCACGGAGGAGGTTCCGATGGCTTTGAGGACGGCGCGGAGAATCGTGGTTTTGCCCGTTCCGGCCTCGCCGGTTAGAGTCATCAAGCCACGGTGCTTGAGGATCGCGTAGATCAGGCCGGTGGCGGCCTCCCGGTGCTGTCCCGTCAGGAACAGGAACTGGGGGTCGGGGGCGATCCCGAAAGGTTTGTAGCGCAGCCCATAAGAATCTTCGTACATCGCTTACTCCTGCTTATCTCCGGGCGGTTGCGGCGTTCCGGCCGGCCGCGCCCTCCATCAGCTCCGCGGCGGTGAGCCTTCTCGCAGCGGACTGGATCTGCATCTTTGGAACCCGCGCCAGCACCAGCAACTCTCTGGGCAGTTCCCACTCTCCCAGGAAGACGTTCTTGTTCATTTCGTAGGCGACCCCGATCATAAACGCCAGCAGCAGGGCCGCCGCCCAACCGGTCAGAGCCCAAGTCACACGGTCCGGTTTGATGGGCTTTTCGGGCACTCGGGCCGGGTCCAGCACGACGAACCGCTCCGAACGCTGGGTGCTCTCCATCTGAGCGGCCATTTCGGCGGCCATCTGCTTATCCAGAAGCGACTGGTAGTTGGCCTTGGAGATTTCGTAGTCCCGGGCGATGGCCGCCAACTGCTGCTCGCGGACGGGAAGCTGACTGATTTTCCTTTGGACGCCGGAGATCTCCTGCAATATCCGCTGCTTGTCCGCCTCGAGGTCTTTGAGACGGCGATCGAGCACCACCATCTGACCGCGGATCTGCTCGATGCGCTCCTTTTCCCGGATCAGCGTGCCGCTCATGGCGACCTGCCCCGTGGTGGCTGAAGGCGGCTCTGAGGCCGCAGGTGTAGCGGCGGCGGCCTTTTGGCGCGCTTCCTTGAGACGCTCCAAGGCAGCCCGCGTGTCCCGGACGTCGGGGTGATTCTCGGTGTAGCGGGAGCGCAAAGCAGCCAGCCTCTTTTCGAGCTGCTCGATCTCTGTTTCGGCCGGCTGCTCTGGCCCGCCTTTGCCCGGCTCGGCCATCTGTTGCGTCATCCTTTCGAGGGCGTCGTGCGAGGCGCGGGCGGCGCTCAATTCGTTTTCGCGGAGAATTTTGGTTTGTTCGGTGCGTCCGATCTCGTCCTGCACGGCTTGCAACTGGACTTGAAGCCTGGCCAGCATGGATGCCAGCACCGACTCCTGCTGGGGCAACTCCCCGCTGTGCTGGCGCTTGTACTCGCTGAGGAGGGCCTCCTGCTGCTCCAACCGCTGTTTGGCTTCGGCGACCTGGCTCTTCAAAAACTCCGAGGTGCCCATTGCGTAGACCTCCCGGCTGCGGAGGTTCTGTTCGATGAACTGGGAGGCCAGTTCATTGGCCACTTTCGAGGCGAGCAAGGGATCCTCGGACTGGTAGCCCACACGGAAGGCGGCGGCTTGCTGGCGCTCCCGGTTGAAACCGGGCTCCAACTGCACCGTGATATGGGACCGCATGAGGTCGACGATTTCTTCCTCGACCATCCTGCGGCGCTCCTCGCGGTACAGGTTGAACTTATTAATCACCTTCAACAAGCTCGTATAACTGGTGATCTGCTGAGCGAGAGAACTTAGACGCCCGGCCACGTCGGTGTTGACGGTTGAGCTTACAAACCGCTCCGGAATGCGCTGGTTCTCGACCAAAATGAGCACTTCCGCTCGATAGACGGGGGGCAACAGGTAGACGATGCCGGTTGCCGCCACGCCGAACGCGATCCATAAGGCGAGGATCAGGAACTTCCTCTTCCACACCGCCCGGACCCAACTGAGCGGCGGAAGCTGAGCCAGCTTAAAGTCCGATCTCACCGCGCCACCTCCGCATGCGCGCGCAGGCCTTTCTGAGCTTGCTCGAGGGCGGCCCGGGCCATCTCCGCATGTTTGGGGTCCGGCCCCGCGGCCAGCGCCTGCCGCAAGGACGCCGCGCCCCTCTCCACATCCCCCAGTTTGAGGTAAGTCAAGCCCAAATAGCAATGGCGGAAGGCCGCGGTGGGCCCCGTCGCGCTGCCCTGCTTGGAAACGGCCTCTTTCAGATACTGCGCCGCCGTATTGTAAATCCCCTTCCGGTAATAGATCCAGCCCACAACGCTGGTGGCGTCCAGGTTATCGGGCTCGGCCTCCTTAGCCTTCTGGGCAAGATTCAGCGCTTCATCCTCCCGGCCCAGGTACTCGCCCAAGAGGTAGGAGAGGTTGGTCAAGGCGTTGACGTTCGCCGGAGCGACCTCCAAGACTTTGCGGTAGTGGTCCGCGGCGGCATCGATGTTCTTGGCCTGCGTCTCCAGGGCGGCCAGAATGGAGTGCACGACGATGGGATCGGCGCCGCGGCTCAGGGCCGCGTTGAGCCGCTTTCGGGCTGCGTCAAGGTTTCCGGCGGCCAGATCCAAGCGGGCCAGAGAGACTTCGGCTTCGCTGAACCCGGGCTCGGCCTCTACGGCCGCCTGGAAGGCCCGTTTGGCTTCGTCCCGGCGGCCGTTGGCCAGCAGCCGTTCTCCAAAATAGTGCTGCACGCGAGCCGACTTTGGGTGGTTCGCCGCATGCCGCCTCAGGGCATCGAGCGCGGCCGATACGCCCCTCTGGGCCGCCACGGCGCGGTAGAGTCCGCCCAGGGCCCCCAAGTGAGCAGGGTTCTGACGCAGCGCGGATTCGAAGGAAGCCTGCGCCGCCGCGTTCTGTTTCAACCGCAGCTTCACTTCCCCGTCGAGGGCCAGAAGATCGGGCGCGCTGCCTCGGGCCAGGGCTTGCGTGATCTGGGCCGACGCTTCCTCCGTGCGGCCCAGCGCCAACAAGGCATGGCTGCGCAGGACAATGTACTCCAAGCTTTCCCGCTGGCTTGGCGGGGCCAACTCCAGGGCATCGAGAGCCCCCTGAGGATTTCCCGACTCGGAAAACGAAGTCGCCAAAGCCAGACGAGCGGCCAAGTGGTCTGGGCGGAGATTCAGCACCTGTCCGAGTTCCTCGCGCTCCAGCCGCCGCTCGCCCTGGCGGGCATAAGCCCGCGCCAGCAAATAGTGGGCCTCGGCTGAATCCGGCTTATAACGGAGCACTTCCCGGAGCCGCTCTTGGGCCTTGGCGAGATCACCGGCGCGGAGGTCGATTTCGCTTTGTTGCAACAAGGCATCGACATCACGGGGGTTTTTGGCTAGAGCCTCAGCCAGCAGGCGCCGGGCTTGATCCGGCCGGTTGAGAACGACGTAGGCGGCGATGAGCCTGGAGCGGGCCTGGCGGTCGGATGGATTCTCCCGCGCGGCCTGCTCGAACTCCCGGAGCGCCTCCTCGCGCTTGCCCTGGCTGAAGAGAAACGCGCCGTACAGGTGACGGTAGCGTGGATCTCCTTGCCGGGAGATCTGCTGATAGATGCGGCTGACTTCCTCCAGCTTGCCGCCGGCCGCCTGGAGCGCCGCTAGCGCGAGCATGGCGCGGATGTGTTTTCCGTCGATGGCCAACGCCTGGCGCAATTCTTTTTCCGCCTCTGCCGGGCGGTTGGTGGCCAGAAGAAACTCCGCCAGAACGACCCGTGCGTCCGCCGACGGAGGGCCGGCCTCAACCACGGACCGGAGGCCGGCTTCCGCCGCCTGCGGGTCGCCCTGTGCAAGCTTCAGGCTTGCCAGAACCGCAGCGGCCCGCAGGTTCGCGGGCGACTGGCGGAGCGCCTCCAGCAAGTGCTTCTCGGCGGTTCCCGTATCCCCCAGCCTGGTTTCAACCATTGCCAGCACCGTGAGGGCTTCGGCATCTTTCGGTTCCGCCGCCAGAGCCTGCTCGGCCCGCTTGCGAGCCTCTTCGCGGAGCTTGGGGTCCTTGCTGGCGGCGAGCATTTCGGCCAGTTTCTTCTGAGAGCCGGCGTGCCGCGGATCGATTTCAGCGGCTTTCACCAAGGCCGGCACCGCCTCCATCAAGTTGCCCATCGCCAGATAAGCGAGGCCCAGCCGGTAGTAGGGCTCCGCCTGCTGCGGCGATTGCTGGATGGCGCCCCGGAACTCGATGGCCGCTTCCGCGAATTTGCCCTGCTCCAAGTAACGCTGCCCGCTCTCCATGCGTTCGGCGTAACCCCTCTGGCCGCCGCGCCGGCAAGCTGGAATTGACACTGCGAGCACCAGCGCCAGCAGGCACAGGAGCAATCGGCGGTCACGCATGGAGCTTCGGCAGGCCATGGATTAGCTTCTACGCTTTCTCCAGGCGCGGCCCAGAAGAATCAGGCCCGCTCCCGCCATGAGCATGAACGTGGACGGCTCGGGGACAACCTGCCCGGCATTCGTGAACGGCGTGATGTAGCAGTCGTACGGGCAGTTATTGGTCGAGCATCCGTAGGCGACCTCCATAGTGCCGACGGGTAGATTGCCGCCGAAGAAGACGTCGTAGACGCCTTGGGCGCCCAAATCCTCCACGTTGCTCAGGTCGTACTTGAAGAGAGCGAACTTGGCTGGATTCAGGCCCAACGCCGCCGCCGCCGCGTACCAGGCTGCAAAGCTGTTGCCGCCGTAATTACTGGAGGCCACAAATCCGCAGTTGTTATACGGATTGAGCTCGCCGGGCATAAAGTTCCCGCAAGAGGTCGGCGCCCAGCCGGACGTGTTAACCGAGGGGGAGGAGTCCTTGGTTGGAACGTATGGGTTATAGGTATCCACACGGGTGATGTTGGGTGGCGTAGGAGTGCTCCCTCCCGAAGCCACGGGAATGCCAATGATCAAATAGAACGTTTCGAGATCACTGACGCTGCTTTTGTTGAAATAGATGTCCAAATGATTCACGGGCGTGGGATTGGGAGCGAGTCCGCAACCCAGAGCCACGTCGGAGCCGCCGGAGCAGGTCAAGCCGGTATTGGCGCCCGGCCCGAATTGCAGGACCGCGGGCGTCGTTGTGGGATCACAGCAGGCCCATCCTTGGGCTGCGGTCATTAAGACAAGCGCCGTCGCGGTGAGTAGGAACCACCAACGGGAATTACGCTGCATGTTGTTGAACCTCCACGTTGAGAGTTGGCGCGCAGCTTGGGGAACATGTTCGAAGACCGCTTGCGAATAGGATCTGTTTGCGGCGGCGCATTGCGCCCCCGCGCTTGCGAACCTTTCGAGAATTGCCCTAACAAGCGCCACAATTTCATGATTTCCCAATTGGCAGGAGGGATCAAGATGTAAACTCACAAATTGAGAGGCGAATCGTACTGGAACCCCAGTACCCACTGTCTATGCCACGATTCCGGCGCGCATGGCGGGTCTCAGGGCGCGCTTCGAGATTAGAGCAGCGCCTTTGCAGGGGATTGGGCGCCGCCCAAGGTCCAAAAACACGCCCGGCAGTGGCGGCTTCAGACCATGGTGAAGGAAGTTGACCGCGCCGCAGGGCGTAGTAGACGAACTCAGATCATCTTCTTCCAGCGCAACCGGCCCAGGAAAACCAGGCCCGCCCCGGCTACCAGCAGCCAAGTGGAGGGTTCCGGAACCACTTGGCCCGCCTCGGTCATCGGCGTGATGTAGCAATCGTACGGGCAGTTATTGGTCGAGCATCCGTAGGCGATCTCCATCGTCCCCACGGGCAAGTTGCCGGCGAAGAACACGTCGTAGAGCCCCTTTGGCCCAAGCGCTTCTACTCCCGTGAAGACGTACTGGAAAATCGCGAACTTCTCCGGATTCAACCCGAGAGCCGAGGCTGCGGCGTACCAGTTGCCGAAGTTGTTCGACCCGTTGGGCGTGGAAAGCCCGCACTCGCTATAAGGGTTGGATTCCCCGGAGGTGAACCAGCCACAGAAGGATGGCGTCCAACCAGTGGTATTGACCGAAGGGAAAGGGTCTTTGACTGGGTGGTAAGCGTTGTAAGTGTCAATCCGGCTTATGTTCGGCGCGGTGGGAAGGCCGCCCCCGGCCGCCACCGGAATCCCGATGATCAGGTAAAACGTGTCGAGGGCGGGCGCTCCACCCGAGTTCAGGAACACGTCAAGATGGTTGACTGGCGTGGGGTTGGGATGCAGGCCGCAACCGAGAGCCGCATCGGTGACGCCGTCAGAGCACAGCAGCCCCGTGTTGGCGCCCGGGCCAAAATGCAGCACGGCTGGGGTGGGCTGCGCTTGTAGTGTCCCCAAACACCCGATCATCAATAAAAACCAGATGCTCCGCGACATTCCTCTCCACGTAACCATAATGGCAAACCCTCCTTTGAGCCCGGCCCAGTGGGAACCGGGCAAAAAACCAAGCCTCAAACGTCACGGGCAGCGCTCCGAGCGCGCCCGACCGAAGGCGCAGCCGTCAACCCTATCCGATGTGAGTCAGAAAGAGAACCAGCCACTAGCCCTCTGAATCCAGTCACAATTCCATCTTCCAACAAGGCGGCGCGCCACGTTAAGGCGCAGCCATTGGAATTCGTACTAGATTGCCCCCTGATTTGGTACTAATGGTTTTAGAAGTTATAAGATGGGATAAACTCAGACCGGCCGCACTTCCACCCGCTCGAAGATCTCGGCGGCCTGCCGTTGGGTAGCGAAGGTTACCCCCGGCAGCGCCGCGGTTGCAGTCCCGGCCGCCACGCCCCAACGCAGCGCCGTCTGGAAGTCGCCGCCCCGCTCCATGCACCACGCGAAAGCGGCCACCAGGGCATCGCCGGCGCCAATCGGGCATACGGCGTCAATTCGCGGGGGAACGGCCTCGTATAGGGCGTCCGAGGTCGCCCCCACCGCCCCCCGGCTGCCGAGCGAAAGGATGACGTGCTCAGCCCCCATGCGCTGCATGCGCTCGGCCGCTTCCAGGAAATGCTTGCGCAGGATCAGCGCCCGGTTCAATAAACGCTCGGCCTCCTGCTGGTTGGGGGCCACCACGGTCGGGCCGGCTTCGATTCCGGCCTGGAGGGGCTCGCCATCCGTATCCAGCAGCGTTTTTACCCCTTGCTGACGGGCGATTTGAATCAGCCGGGCATAGTAGCCGGGAGGCACTTTAGGGGGCAGGCTGCCACACAGCAGCAGCCAGGAGGCGCGCGGCAAGTTCTTGCGGACCGCCTCTTCCAATTCATTCAGCTCTTCGGGCTGGAGAGGGTGGCCCAGCTCGTTGAGCTTAATGGTTAGGCCGGTCTTGTCGGTGATGGTCAGATTGGTGCGGACATCCCCGCGGATGCGCACAAAGTGCACCGGATAGCCGCAGCCGCTGAGAAGGCATTCAAAACGCTCGCCGTTCGTTCCCCCGACCGGCACAATGGCCTCGGTTTGGGCCCCGAAGGAGTGCAGGACGCAGGAGGCGTTAATCCCCCGGCCGCCGGGGCCCTCCCGCGTCGAGAGGATATAGGCGCGGTCCTCGAACACAAGGCGGTCCGCCATCACGTTGCGGTCTACGGCGGGATTGACGGTCAGCGTGAGAATCAAACCCCATTTTATCCCCGCCGCGGGGCGGGCGTGTGTCCTTGAGCCGTGTTAGCCTGAAGGGTTGCACCGTCATCCTTTATTCAAAGCTTATCTAGCACTACTCTCGATCTGCTTTTTCTGGGGCACGACCTACCTGGCGATCCGCATGAGCCTGGAGGCCATTCCGCCCATGGTCCTGGTCAGCGGCCGGTTCATTCTTTCCGGATGCCTGATGCTGGCGGGCGCGGTTGCGGCGCGCGCGCGGTTGCCGCGGGGCCGCGAACTCGGCCTCACCGCCCTAAACGGGGTGCTGATCCTGGGCATTGGGAACAGTTGCCTCACGGTCGCGGAGCTTTGGATCCCCAGCGGCGTGGCGGCGCTCATCGTGACCACGTCCCCATTCTGGATGGTGGGCATAGACGCGCTGCTGCCGGGGGGACAACGTTTGCGGGCGGCCACTCTGGCTGGGATCGCGATCGGCTGCGCCGGTGCGGTAATGCTGATCGCGCCGCAGGCCACAGGCGTCGCGCCCAACTCCCGCTTGTGGTGGGCCTTTGCCTTGCTCCAGTTCGCCAATTTCTCCTGGAGTTTCGGCAGCATCCGCCAAATCCGCTTACAGACCCAGTCTCATCCCATCGTCAACGGGGCGGTGCAGCAACTGGCTGCGGGGCTTGCCTTCCTGCCTTTCGGCCTGGTCCAGCTTGGCTCTCTGAGCTGGCAGCCCCGCGCCTGGCTGGCGGCGCTGTACCTGGTGGTGTTCGGCTCCATCGTGGGCTACAGCGCGTACGTCTATGCGCTGGAGCACTTGCCGGTGGCGCTGGTCTCCATCTACACCTACGTGAACCCGATCGTCGCCGTCTGGCTCGGGTGGCTGTTCTACCGGGAACCGTTCGGCAGAATGGAGCTGTTCGGAATGCTGGTGATCTTCGCCGGCGTCGCCGTCGTCAAGCGTTTCAGCCGTCCTTCCGCCCCAGAGTTAGATTGACGTTCACAGCGCCGCTCTCGATCTGGCCGTATGCACGCAAGTGACTTATTGTCAATACATTACCGCCGAACCTTGCGGTCTTACGGACGGCCTTACGCCGCGTCAGCCCCAAAGCCGGCCGCTAAGATAAGAGCGGGATGAAGAAGCAGGACCTGGCAGCACGCCTGGCGCGTCAGGCGCATATCTCGAAAGCGGCGGCGGCGGACCGCCTGGACCGCGTGATTCACGAAATCCTCTCTGGTCTCAAGAGGGGGAAGCCGGTTCTACTGCCGGGATTGGGGGCGCTGACTCCGAGCGGCAAGCGCGGCGTCGAGCTTGTTCTGTCCGGTGAGGTCGAGGAGAATAGCGGTGCGAAACAGCGCTGAACAACTCGCCCGGCTCATCAGCCTCTGCCTCCAGGAGGGTTCGGCGGTCGAGATCGACGGGCTCGGCGCGTTCCTTCCCAGCAATGGGGGATTCGTCTTCGAGCCCGCCCCTGGGCCGCGCGTCTTCATTGCCTACGTCCAGGAAGACGCCGCCCAGGCGGAGAGGATCTACACGGCGTTGCAGCAGGAGGGCATGGAGCCTTGGCTGGACCGCAAGAAGCTGATCCCAGGGCAGAACTGGCCCCGCGCCATTGAGCGGGCCATCGAGGTCAGCGATTTCTTCCTGGCCTGTCTTTCCCGCCAGGCCGTGCGAAAACGCGGGCAGTTCCAGGCCGAGCTGCGCTATGCGTTGGATTGCGCGCGGCGGCAGCCGCTGGACAGCATCTACTTGATTCCTGTCCGGCTGGAGGAGTGCCCTGTGCCGGCAAGGATCAGCCGCGAGTTTCAGTATGTGGATCTGTTCCCGGACTGGGAAGCGGGATTCCGGAAGGTGTTGCGTGCTCTCCGCAACGGACGCCCTGCCCGGCAGAGCATTACCCCTCCCCAGACTTCCCGGCAGGATCCTTAGCGTCCCGGTCCGCGGGCAGCGCCTTCAGCCGCTTGCGCACATTGTCCGCCTGCTTGTTTTTGGGATCCAGTTCCAGGAACTTCTCGTAAGCCTGCCGCGCCTGGGAAGTGGCCTTGAGTTTCTCGTAGGCTTCGCCCAGCCTCAGATAGGCCTCGGCCAGCCCCGGATTCCACTTCGTCGCCTCCAGAAAACGCCCGGCCGCAGCCCGGTAGCTGCCCTTCCGAAAGTAGAAGTTGCCGATTTGCAGCTCCTTTTGGGCCTGGATGGGGTTAAAAGAGTATTCCTTGGCGGCCAGCGTCTCATCTTCTTCAGGAGGCTCCGGCGGCTCCTGTGAAACACACAGGCCCGCTGCGTTTAACCAAAGGACCAGTAGCAAGACCCGGCCGAGTGGCACAATAAAAGTATAGCCCCCATGGATCTGCGGGATAAAGCCGCACAATTGCCTGCCGCGCCTGGCGTTTACTTGTACAAAGACGAGCACGGGAAGGTGCTCTACGTCGGCAAGGCGGTCAATCTGCGGGCCCGGGTGCGCAGCTACTTCACGGAAGACAAGCTCGCCGATGCCAAGACCGGCAGCCTGCTGGCCGAGGCCCGTTCCATCGACTACATCCTCGTGGACAACGAGCGGGAGGCGCTGGCGCTGGAGAATAACCTCATTAAGGAATACCAGCCCCGCTTCAACGTCCTGCTGCGCGACGACAAGACCTTCCCCTACATCCGCCTCACAGCCGAGCCCTTTCCCCGGGTGTACGTGACGCGGCGCCTGGTCAAGGACGGCTCCACCTACTTCGGTCCTTTTCTTCCCGCCAGTCTTGCCTGGAAACTCCTGAACCTGATCCACCGCCTGTTCCAGGTGCCGTCCTGCAAGGTGGATCTCACCCGGAACCATCCGCAGCCGTGTCTTCAGTACCACATCCACCGCTGCCTGGGTCCTTGCGTGCGGGGGCTGACCACGCCGGAGGCCTACGCGCAGGCGGTGCGGGACGTAAAACTGTTCCTCAACGGCCGCCTGAAGGATCTCGCCGCTGAGCTGACCCAGCGCATGCAACAGGCTTCGGAGGAGCTCCGATTCGAGGAAGCGGCTGCGCTCCGCGATCTGATTGGCGCCGTCGAGCAGATGGAAGACCGCCAGAAGATGGACACGGCGGGAGGCGAAGACGCCGACGTGTTCGGCTACTATGCCGAGCCGCCGTTGGTGGCGGTCAATGTTTTCCACATCCGCCGCGGACGCGTGATCGACCGGAGAGACTACTACTGGGAAGATCAGACCGACTTCAACCCCCCGGAGTTCCTCGCTTCGCTGTTGAAGCAGCTCTACCTGGGCCAGCCGCACATTCCGGCCCTGATTCACGTTCCGGTGGATTTTGAGGACCGGGAGCCGCTCCAGCAGATCCTGTCGGAACAGCGCGGGCGCAAAGTCGAGATCCACTCCCCGCAGCGGGGCGCGAAGAAAGCCCTGCTGGACCTGGCTCAGACCAACGCCAAGCACTGCTTTGATCAGCGCTTCCGCGTGCTGAAGCCGGCGGCCAAGGCGGTCCAGGAGGCTTTGCAGGACCTGCTCGGCCTGCCGGAGGCGCCGCGGCGCATCGAGTGCTTCGACATCTCGCATACCCAGGGTCAGGAGACCGTGGCGAGCATGGTGGTCTGGGAAGACGGGCGCATGAAGAAATCCGACTACCGCAAATTCATCCTCCGGGAGGTGGCCGGCGTGGATGATTTCGCCTCGATGCGGGAAGTCGTGACGCGCCGTTACTCGCGGGTGCAGCGCGAAGGCCTCAGGATGCCGGACCTGGTGCTGATCGACGGAGGCGTGGGGCAGCTCCATGCGGCGGCGGAGGCGCTGGAAGCGCTGGGCGTCATCAACCAGCCCGTGGCCGCGATCGCCAAGCGCGAAGAGCTGATCTACGTCTTGGGCCAGGAACAGGAACCAGTCCGGCTGGACCGCTTCTCGCCCGTGCTGCACCTGATTCAGACGGTGCGGGACGAGGCGCACCGCTTCGCCCTCACCTTTCACCGCCAGCGCCGCAGCAAGAACGCCCTCGGCCGGAAGCCTCGCGCCCGAAAGAGCAAAGCCTGAAGACCAGGGTCAGGAGGGAGAACCGGCCGAAGGCGCGGAAGGCGCATGGGGCGGTTTGCGGGCGATCAACTCGAAGTTGCTCCCGCGGCGCCTCAGAGCCGGGATCCGCAGAATCGCGTCGTCGAGCCGGCGCGCCACCCGGTACCCCCAGCCCCAGCCCGGCAGCAGGCCCGCCAGCGGCGAGGATCCAAAATCGTACATCTCGCAACGCGTGTCGAAACCCGCTTCCCGAAAAAGAAGGGCCGTGGCTTCCGGCTCCAGCTCGCGCTCGTCTTCGGTCTGGTACTTCTTCATCAGGCGGGGGAACAGGACACGCCCCACGGCGCCCGAAAGCCGGCGTTTGCTCGGATCCAGCGAATAGAACATTCCGCCCGGCTTGAGGAGCCGCCACACCTGGCCGGGCAGAGCCGCCAGAGCGGCGTCCGGCAAGTGGTGCAGGAAGAAGATCGCGATGACGGCATCGAAGCCGGCATCATCCTGGTAGGGAAGCGTGCCCTCGATGAACCGCGCGTTCTGGGTGCCGAAACGCTGGGCGTCCGCCCAGGCTTGGCGCACGGCTGCGCCCGACAGGTCCAATCCGATCACCTCGCCGATGTGCGGCGCCAAGAGCAGCTCGGTGTCGCCGATTCCGCATCCGAGGCTCAACAGGCGGGATTGGCGGTCCGCTGTGCGGCGCCAAGAGCAGCTCGGTGTCGCCGATTCCGCATCCGAGGCTCAACAGGCGGGATTGGCGGTCCGCCGCCGTGAGGCGAAGGATCCGCGCCGCCAGGTGGCGGCGGAGGGCGCGCACCGCGGGCCGGGCGAAGTGCGCCTGCGCAAAGCCGGCATAGAGCTTCTCATGGTATTCGAGTTCCCGGGCAAGAACCTCATGCTCTGGCTGCACTCTCCGATCTTACCGGTTCCGGCGCGGGACTCCAAGATCGCTGCGGCGCTGGAACCGCAGGGCGATTGAGGCCATGGGAGGGCGCGCTTTCTACGGCAGCAGTTCGTAGACCACGTAGGCGAACTTCTTGGAGTCCGGCGACCAGGAGTTCACGTTGATGGTTCCCTGCCCTCCGAAGATCCGGACCACGGTTTCAATCTTGGCCGGCTTCCCTGCGGCGCCGGGGGCTTCGATCATCCGCAACTGAACCTGCATCCGGCCGTTGTGGTCTTTCACCTCTGGAGGGAACGACAGGAACACGATCCGCTTGCCGTCCGGAGAGACGTGCGGGAACCAGTCCTGCCACTCATCGCTGGTGATGCGCTGGGCCAGACGGTCTTCCGGTCCGGCCCCGGCGGCGGGCATCCGCCAGAGATCTTGATTGCCGGCCCGGTCCGAGTTGTAATAGATCCACTTGCCATCGGGCGAATACTCGGAGCCGTCCTCGTAGCCGCTGCTGGTGGTGAGGCGCTCTTCCTCTCCCCCCGCGGCCGGGATCCGGTAGACGTCGTAATTCTTGTCGCCCCGTTCGGCGATGAAGGTCAGCCACCGGTTATCCGGCGACCAGCCGTGGAAGTAACTCGGCGCTTTGGGCGTCACCAGCCGGGCGTTGCGGCCATCGGCGTCCGCCACATAGACCTGCGACTGGCGCGACGAGGGCGAAGTGGCGGAAAAAGCTAGAAGCTTGCCATCCCAGGATGGACCGTGGTCATTGTTGCAATTGTAGCTGGGGTCGATCGCCAGCGGCTCCGGCGTAACCGGCCCTTTCGCGTTGGCGTCCAGGCGGTAAATGCGGCCGCCGGAGTTGGCGATGAGATACTTGCCGTCCGGAGTCCAGTTAGGCGCTTCCCAAACCGTATCCGCAGTGTACACGGCCCGCGCCGTCTTCGTCTCCAGATCGTAGATGGTAATCGTGCTGCGGTAGCGAGGCGCGCGCCGGGCAGCCTGAGCGTCTCCCGTGTTGAGCTGCACGTTGGTGAACACTGCCGTTTCGAGGACATTGGCGTCATGGGAACACACGCCGAGCCCGACGTAGACCGGATCCTTCAACTCCACCGTGACCGGGCCGGAGGGAGTAAGTTCCCCGCCGGGGTTTCCTGCGTACAGCGTGAACTGGTTTCCGCGGCGCTCGATCCGCAGCCGGACGGGACCTTTGATGGGAGACTGAATCTCCTGGGTCAGCCCGCCCGGCGTCAGGCGGTACTGCAAAGAGGTCAACCCGTCGCCGTGCAGGGCTGCATCCGCATAGGCGGCGTTGGAGGTGAGATCCTGCCGGATCATCAGAACCGCCTTGCGGTGGGGCTGCACGCCCGCGCCCTCGAACTGGATGTCGGCGGTCAAGGTCACATCGCCTGAGACCCTGCGCCACACGTAGTGGAAGGCGTCTTCGGCCGCCCAGATATTGGCGCCGCCGCCGGTGATGCGGTAGGCGTTCGAAGCCGGGAGGAATTCAGCCGCGCCGCCTTTTGGGTTGACTCCGACGTCGCCGTGGCCTTCGAAGATCCCCACCGTGTCCGCCGCCAACAGGCGCCAAGCCGCAAGCAACACAGCAGCGGCGACGCCGGAGCTTAAACCGAGCCGCTTTTCCATGGTTCCCATTCTAATCTGATCCGCAATGCGGGCCGGCGCAGGCAAGGGTAGACTGGGCGGAAGTCTTTGGAACGTATCGCAACGGCGGCCTTCCTACACCGTCTCCCGTTTATGCTCTGCCAAGTCGTGCGGTGCGATGGTCATGATACCCCGGGTCGACTACGACGGCTACTTCTTAGTAGAATTGTGTGGCGATGCCTGCACCGCGTAAGCCGCACGGAAAGCCGGGGACAACGGCACTTCCCCCCGATGTTTGGTTCTGGGCGAAGACTAAACGCAACGGAGATCCAGGCATAAGTGTTCTCGACCATTGCCTGAACGTCGGGACCGTTGCAGCAGCCTTTCTTAGAGTAATCAATCCCTATGTAAGACGCTTGGCTCCGCCGTGTGCGCCTGTTCTGGCTGCTCTTCATGACGTGGGTAAGATCGCGCCGGGGTTTCAGGCGCAATGCGAGAAATGGCTGCTCAACCATGGTCTTAGGACGCAAGCCCTGAGCGAGTGCTGGGCTTTGCTTGAATCTGACCATGCCAAGCTCACGCAGCACACTTTGCAACAGCTATGGGGGAGTGGACCACGATTGAAATGGGCGGCCGCACTGGGAGCGCACCACGGACGTCTGAAGGGTCTAAAGGTAAACTGTCCTGATCACTGGTCGGACCACCGGTACGGCTTATTGGAGGAGATTGCCGGTCAGTTGGGGACGTTGCCAACCGAAGGACCTGAGTCGGACGCGCAACTGTGGTGGGTTGCCGGCCTTGTGACTGTTGCGGACTGGCTCGGTTCAGATGAGCGTTATTTCCCCTCTGACGGCGGACTTTCCGAATGCGAGCGGCGGCAACGGGCTTATATGGCCCTCGAACAAATCGGGTGGGCAAAGACAAGAATACGGAAAGGGCTTGATTTTCAGGACTTGTTCCCAGGGTTTCGCCCAAACCCGCTCCAACAGACCTTGTTCAACCTGACTGAAACCCCCGGCGTCTATGTCGTCGAGGCCCCGATGGGTTGTGGCAAGACGGAAGCCGCATTGGCGGCCGCCTATAAACTTCTCGACGCTGGCAAGGCCTCCGGGATCTACTTTGCTCTTCCAACGCAACTGACCAGCAACCGCATCCACCGCCGTGTGCAGGAGTTTGTGGTGCGGATTGCGCAGTCGCAAACGAATGTCCGACTCGCCCATTCTGCCTCATGGCTCACAGACACCACCTTACCTCCGGAGCTGCCTCCATCGGGGCCGGCGGCTGAGGGGGAGACTAAGGTCCAGGATCTGGCACGTTCCTGGTTCGCGTCGCCCAAGCGCGCCCTTCTGGAGCCGTTCGGCGTGGGTACGGTGGACCAAGCCTTGCTCGGCGTTGTCGCAGCCAAGCACTTTTTCGTGCGGCAATTTGCTCTAGCGGGAAAAGTCGTCATCCTGGACGAGGTTCATTCTTACGACGTGTACACTGGCAGCTTAATCACTCAACTGGTCCGGCAACTCCGCGACCTGCATTCGACTGTCATAATCCTGTCGGCCACCCTCACCCATCAGCGACGCCTGGAGCTACTTGGAGCTGAAGACGGCCGCGGCCTTGGTTCCTCTTATCCGCTCGTCAGCTGCGCTACCGAGTCTATCTCCGCAGTTCCCTGCGATGCGCCGCCCTCAAGGCGAATTGGCATAAGTTGGCGCCAGCCACAAAGCCTGGCCGAGGAGTGCTTGGAAAGAGCGGAAGGGAAGCACTGTGTCTTGTGGATCTGCAATACGGTCGCCCGCGCCCAACAAAATTACCTGTGCTTGAAGAGCCTTGCCTGTGAAGGCGGGCCGAAGATCGGGCTCCTGCATTCGCGCTTTCCTTTGTCGCGGCGGGAAAAGTTGGAGGACTTCTGGATGGAAGCGCTTGGCCGCGAGGGACATCGCCCTTCCGGGTGCGTGCTGGTGGCGACGCAAGTGGTGGAACAAAGCGTCGACGTGGATGCCGACCTCCTGGTGACGGAACTGGCGCCAAGCGATATGCTGTTCCAGCGCCTGGGACGCCTATGGAGGCATCCCAGGAGATGGCGGCCCGCTGCGCAGCCCGAAGTCTGGATCGAAATCCCAGCCGCTCCGCAAACCCTGAAAAACGGAAGCCGGACCGAGATTGTTAATGCCCTGGGGCCAAGCGCCCGGGTGTATGCGCCCTACGTTCTCCTGCGAAGCTGGGATTTGTGGCGCAACAGGAAAACCATCTGCCTTCCGGAGGAAATCCGCGAAGTCCTGGAACAGACCTATGCGGAGCCGTCGCACTCTGAGCCCCGAGCCTGGCAGGACTTATTCAGGGATCTACAATGTCGTAGGAACAAGCTTCAGGGGCTGGCCTGGAATGCGATGAGCATCTGGGACCGCCCCGCCCTCGAGGATGAGGAAGAAGCGCAGACGAGGTATTCGAGCTTGCCCACGGGTCTCTTGCTCCCCGTAAGGAGATTGCGCGAAAGCAGGCAGTCGGCGGAGGTGGAGTTGCTAGACGGGCAAAGCGTCACAATGCGGCCCGCGCTGTGGGACTTCGATACAGCTAAGCAAATCCACCGATCTCTGATCCGCGCACCATGGTACGCGCTTCGGGAGGGAGTCCTCAACGCCCCCGTCTGGCTCAGGCGGTATGCCGAGCGGGCGTGCCTGGCCGTGCTTCGTGAGGACGGCCAGTTGGAATGGCCGCATAGCGGGGAGCGCTCTGGTCTGTCTTATCATGACGAGCTGGGGCTCCGCATCGACGCGGCCCAAATCAAACGTGCGCCCCGCGAGGAGGAGTTCGATGAATCTTGCTACTGATGGTTGGATCCCAATACTGGACCGGCATGGCGCTCCGGCCCGCGTCAGCCTGGAAAATGCCTTTGTGCAAGGGGAAAATATCGCCGACCTCAGCGCCCGCCCCGATGAACGTGTGGCTTTGATGCGGCTATTGATCGCCGTCGCACAAGCTGCCCTCGACGGCCCCCGAGACGCAGAGGATTGGAGAGGCTCCTTGGCGCGGTTGCCGGAGGCAGTCCATGAGTACCTGAAGAAATGGCGCCACGCGTTCGAACTGTTCGGGAACGGCGAGCGGTTCCTACAACTGTCAGGACTCGAGACGGAGGATGAGGAAGCGCGCACCCTCGTTAGCAAACTCGACTTTGCGCTGTCAACCGGCCACAACGACACCCTGTTTGACAATGCCGGAGGCAATCCGCGGACGCTGCCCAGCGAACGCCTCGCCCTCGTCCTATTGACCTACCAGTGTTTCTCCCCAGGAGGCCGCATCGCAGTGGCTCGCTGGCGGGGACAACCCACACCCGGAAATGGTTCGAGCTCTCATGCCCCATGCCTGCCGGGATCCATGATCCACGCCTACATCCGTGGCCAAAACCTGCTCGACACGGTGCACCGGAATCTTTTGAACAAGGAGCTGGTAAAACGCATCTATGGGGGAGACCGATGGGGCCGCCCTGTGTGGGAATGGATGCCTGAGAACTTCGTGGACTCAAAGGCGGTTGAGAACGCGACTGAGACCTATCTGGGCCGCCTGGTTCCGTTGAGCCGCTCCATCTGGATTGAAGCCGATCTCGTACGAATGATCCTCGCCAACGGCCTCAACTACCCCGCATTCGGCAGCGAGGGGGGAATGCGGGAGGCCGCGGCCACGGTGACCGTGGCGACAAGCAAGGGGAATCAGGAGCACAGAGTGCTCGGCCTCAACATCGAAAAGGCCATCTGGCGGGAACTGCATTCGCTAGTGGTGAAGAGGCACTCCGACCAAGGAGTGGGAGGCCCATTGGCGTTGGAAAACATGGATGACAATACTGCACTGGATTTGTGGACAGGCGGGTTAGCAACGGACCAGGCCAAACCCTTGGACCTTATTGAATCCGTGTTCCACATCCCCCCTGGAATGCTGTGCGATATCGGCACAATGACCTATGAGCGAGGCGTCAGACTTGCCGACGGTGTGGCCGCCGCCCTGGACCGCGCTTTAAGCCGGTACGCAGTGGGGTTATCGGAAGACAGGGAGAAAGGGCCGCGGGTGCAGCTTCCGTCCCTACGATCTAAAGCCCGGTCGTTGTTCTGGACTGCTGTCGAACGAGCCGTTCCTAGTCTGCTCGAGGCCGCCGGCCAGCCGCAGCGCGTAGCGGAATCCGGCTGGTGGGAAACTGCGTGGGGGAAAGAACTAAGAAGAGCAGTCCGGGAGGCGCTCCAGGTGAGCTGCCCCCGGTTCACGCTGCGGCAACTTCGCGCATATGTCGGGGCGGAGGCAGTTTTGAGACAAGGGATTTATGCAGTAATGGCGGTGAAAGGGAGTGGGAACCATGAATGAAGAACAGATCCGGAAGCAGGCGGCGCAGCTCATGGCTGTGCTGCGGTCCGCCGAAGAAGACCGCGGCGCCATGGCGGACCTGCGGTGCGCATGGAGCAAGGCGCGCCGCAGCCGTGCATGGCCGTGGCTTGGCAGAGCGGGCCTGATTGGCGATCCTGTCGCCGAGACTGTCGCCGGCGCCTTTGGTTACCATCCGGCCCCTGGAGGCGAGAGCAATTTTGGGAACGCCTGCGAGGAGCTCTCCAGGGAACACGCGGGAGCGGAGCAGCGTTTTGCACGACTGCTGGATGCCGACCGGGCCGGGGCGTGCCTTCTCGTCCGACCCTTGATCCTAGCCCTCCGAAGCTTCGGAATCCCCCTGGACCACCGGCAGCTCTACATCGATCTTTGGCTGTGGGGGGACGAAACGCGCGCCCGTTGGGCAAGGGCATTTTGGGTTCCCGAGGCCGCACTGCCCGAGCCGGCCGAGGGCGCGGAAGGGGCCGGAAAAGATGCCGGAGGTGCTGCTTCTGAACCTTCCTCGGAAGGAGGTGCGTGATGTATTTAACCGAAGCCTGGTTGGATGCGACTCTTGCCTTGAAGAAGAATCTGCGTGACAGTTACGCCTGGCACCGCGCAATTTGGGATGCCTTTCCGGAGCGCGCCGGCGGCCGCCGTTCCTTTTTGGCCCGCGTGGATGAGATTCGCGACAGGTTTCGTGTCTATCTCCTCTCCGAGTGGCTCCCTCAACGCCCCGGTTGGTGGCCGGAAGGGGAAGGCCACTGGAGGACAAAACCGGTGCCGGAATCGTTCCTGCGCCACCGGCGCTACGCTTTTCAGCTTTGCGCCAACCCTACCCGCAAGGTTGTGAAGCTCGACGAACTCGGAAATCGCCTGAAGAACGGCAGAAGGGATCCCCTTCGAACCCGCGAAGAACTGGAGGCCTGGATTGTCCGAAAAGGCGAACAAGGGGGCTTTCGCCCGGTGCTCGAAACGCTGCGTATTATCCCTCTCGGCAGGTGGTATTTCCAGCGCAAGAATCAGCGCGGGCTTCACAGTGCGGTGGATTACCGGGGGATGCTCGAAGTGACCGACGCCGAGAGGTTCAGGGAGTCCTTCCGCAAGGGAGTCGGCCCCGCCAAGGGCTTCGGCTTCGGCCTGCTCCTGCTGGCGCCTTTGCGGGAATGCAAGCCGGCGCTCCGCGCCAACGAACCGAATTTCGATTCACACCAATAAGGAGGAATTGCCATGAGATTGATTGAACTGCACATCCTTCAGTCGTTTCCGGTGTCCTGTTTGAACCGAGACGACGTGGGCGCGCCGAAAACAGCCGTGTTTGGCGGCGTCAACCGCGCCCGGATTTCCAGCCAGTGTCTGAAGCGCGCCATTCGCCTTGCGATGAAGGAGCTCTGTCCCGATCTCTGCCGGGGCGAAAGAAGCAGGCTGATCGTGGACCCGCTGGTTTCGGCGTTGCAGGAGGAATTCCGAGACTCCTCCGTTTTGTCCGCGCAATGGGGCGCAGAGACGCTTAGGGCCGCAGAGTTCTTCGCGCGGAAGTTCTGCGACTACCTGGCTACTCTGGACGAATCTGCGGAAAAAGCAAAAGGGGTTCGAAAGGTGAAGACCTTGATGTTCCTGTCCCCGGCGGAGCGGACCAAGGCGGCCCAGGGCCTTCGAATCGCGCTCGAAAAAGCGGTCAACGATGGAGGCGGGGTGCTGCCCGCATTTCTGAAGCAAGCCATGTCCGGTACGCCTGAGCAGCCGGGAGGCGATGCTGCCCTTCAAAGCAACGAGCCCGCGCCAGCGGCAAAGGGAAAGCGGGCCAAGCGGGAGGCCAAGAAGAAAGGGGAGGAGAGCCGCGAACTGAGCGAAATCCTCAAAAAGGCAGCCGCGGCGATGAAAGATGCCTGCCTTGCGGATGCCGGTGACATTGCCTTGTTCGGCCGCATGGTTGCCAGTGACCCGACGCTAAATGTCGAAGGAGCGGCGATGTTCAGCCACGCCCTGTCCACGCACCGGGCGGACAATGACATCGATTTTTTCACAGCCGTTGATGACCGCCAGCAGGACGACCCCACCGTAGCCGACGAAGACCGGGCGGGCAGCGGCATGATGGGGACGCTGGAGTTCACTTCGGCGACCTATTACCGCTACGTGGCGGTAAACGTGGACCTGCTTGCCGATTCGAACCATTTGCAGGCAATGCCGGAGCAGGACCGCAAGATGCTGCTGGACGCGTTCCTTCGCGCTGCCCTTTTAGCCGTCCCCTCGGCAAGGCGCAACTCGATGAATGCCTGCTCGCTTCCCGTCTTCGTTCTCGGGCTCTACCGCGAGACAGGCCACCCGGTGCAACTGGTGAACGCGTTCGAGCAGCCGGTCAAGGCCGATGCCGACGGCTTTATTGGAAAATCGCGCGAGGCGCTGGAGAGAGAATTCGAGCAGCTCAAATCGGTTTGGGGCATTCAGCCAAGAGTTGAGGTCCGGATTCCCTCCGAGGGCATGACGCTCGACCGGTTCTGCCAGGAGGTGCTCCACTATGTCTGAGGAACGAGTCTTGGCGCTCTGCTTCGACGCCCCGTTGCAGTCTTGGGGCGTGTCCAGCCGCTTCCAGCGCCGCTCCACGATTGCGCATCCCACTCGCAGCGCTATCGCCGGCATGTTGTGCGCCGCGGCAGGCGCGGCCAAGGGCAGCGCGAAGGAGCGGGATCTGCTGGAGCACACTTTCCCAAGGCTTCGTTTGACGGTGATCGATCTGCCGAAGAGCAGGGGTGAAAAGACCTACCGGGTACGGCGTCTGGAGGACTTTCATACGGTCCTCGGGACCCGCCGCGCCAGTGGAAAACAGAACCCCGATCCGGTCGTCACCCGCCGCCAGTATCTTCTTGACTCACGTTTCGCCGTTTTGCTGGAAGGCCCTGAAACGGAGTTGAGGCAGCTCGCACACTGGATCCAGAACCCCGTTTGGGGCATCTGGTTCGGCAGGAAATGCTGTTTGCCGGCTGCGCCGGTTTTCCGCGGAATTTACCACAACCGCGAAGAGGCTCTGAAGGGCCTAGGCTGCGACGCAAACCTTCAGAGCTTCACGCGCGTCGAAGAGGCCGGCGCATTTGAAGAAGGAACGGATACCTACATGGACCGGCCGCTGTCGTTCGGACGGCCGGATTCCAGTTGTGAGGGCAGAGCGTTTGCGCCGCGGAGGGTGCGAGTTATTCCCGCAGGGTCCGAATGATATGCCCATCTTCGAGAAACCGCCTTTGGAGGCCCTGAGTCCCGCCAAAGACCGCTGGCCCCCCGTGTACCTGGAGCACGGACGGCTGGAAGTGGACGACTCCAGCGTGAAATGGATCGGCGCGGACATGCTGGTGTGCCGTATGCCGGTCGCCACGCTATCGGCGATTCTGTTGGGGCCGGGAACCACAGTGACTCATGCGGCAGTGAAGGCATGCGCCGACAGCCACACTCCGATTTGCTGGGTCGGGGAGGACGGGGTCCGATTTTACGCGGCCGGCGTAGTCACCAATCATGACAACGCGAATGCCCGCCGGCACGCGGCGTGCTGGGCCGACAAGAAGAAGCGCGAACAGATCGCCCGGCGCATGTTCGCCCGCCGCTTTCCCGGCGAGGTGGTGGAACAGCGCTCCATCCGTGAGCTGCGCGGCATGGAAGGACTCAGGGTGCGTAGCCTGTACGCCGAGCTGGGCCGCGAGTTCGGCGTCACATGGAAGGGCCGCGACTATGATAAAGGCAACTGGAACCTCGCCGACGACATCAACCGCGCAATCTCCGCAGCCAACGCGAGCTTATACGCCCTCTGTTGCGCGGTCGTGAGCAGCATGGGATTTATCCCATCTTTGGGGATGATCCACGACAGCAGTCCTCTGGCTTTCGTCTATGACGTCGCTGACCTCTACAAGGAGAGCACCTCGTTTCGTGCCGCTTTTCAGGCCATTAGTCTCGCCCCGCAGGACCGGGGCGAATTGGTCCGAAAGCTTCTGAAGGCAAAGCTCGAGGAGCAGCGCATCCTGCAACGAATGCCGCAGGATCTGGAGGAGCTTTTCGCATGACCGTCATCATCGCCTACGAGACGCCCGATGCGATTCGCGGCATCCTCAAGCGCTGGTTCATCGAACCGAGGCCCAATGTTTTCGTGGGAACGCTGAACCGCCGCGCTCACCAGAAGACTCTCGAATACATCCGGCGCAATGCCCAAGGGGTGGGACTTCTCATCATCAGCACCTATCCGAATTGTCAAGGATACGTCATCGAATCCACTGGCCCAGTCGACAGGAAAGAGGTGGAACTCAGCGGCCTGTGGCTGGTTGCGGAGAAATGGGAGGATTGCGATAGCAATTGAAGGAAGGGCCTCCGAGGAGGCCAAGTGGGCGGTAAGTCTTTTAAATGGCAGGGTTTTCCCCACGCGTGTGGGGATGGTCCGTGCGCCCTGCGTCCGTCCGGCTCGATGCCAAGGTTTTCCCCACGCGTGTGGGGATGGTCCGCACTCGCCAGCCGAGTGGCTGCGGGAGAGGCCGTTTTCCCCACGCGTGTGGGGATGGTCCGAGCATGGAATTTCAGGACTTCGTAGACCGGATGTTTTCCCCACGCGTGTGGGGATGGTCCGTGATCCGTTGCGATCAGCGGCTCGGCCTCCGGCGTTTTCCCCACGCGTGTGGGGATGGTCCGAAACTGTGGGACATGGATCTGTCGTGTGGGAAGTTTTCCCCACGCGTGTGGGGATGGTCCGCGGCTGTGGGCGCTGGCTTACCAAGCTGGAAAGTTTTCCCCACGCGTGTGGGGATGGTCCGCTGCTGGTGGACGCGGGTCTTACGACGGTGGGGTTTTCCCCACGCGTGTGGGGATGGTCCGTTTTCGGTAAAGGGCCTTCGGGCCGAGTGTTTGTTTTCCCCACGCGTGTGGGGATGGTCCGCAGATTCTTTTGCTAAAACCTCCCGGCGGTAAGTTTTCCCCACGCGTGTGGGGATGGTCCGCGAGGCCGATCACTGATCCGCTGGCTGTTGTACGTTTTCCCCACGCGTGTGGGGATGGTCCGTCGTCGTCTCTCCCTTCTACCAGCAGACGTGCGTTTTCCCCACGCGTGTGGGGATGGTCCGGAATGCCACGTGACTGGAAATCCGAGCTGCTTGTTTTCCCCACGCGTGTGGGGATGGTCCGGTAGTAGTCCAGCCTCAGCGCGCGGTGGGATGGTTTTCCCCACGCGTGTGGGGATGGTCCGGCCGCGGTCAGCCCAGACGGAAGGCTCCTGTGGTTTTCCCCACGCGTGTGGGGATGGTCCGTATGGGATCAGCCGGGCGAGGGTGAAGCAGATCGTTTTCCCCACGCGTGTGGGGATGGTCCAGAGTGGCGTTACCGCCGCCATTGCCTGATTGCGTTTTCCCCACGCGTGTGGGGATGGTCCGGAGGAAACGATGGCCGACTTCATCAAAATTTCGTTTTCCCCACGCGTGTGGGGATGGTCCCTTAACATGTCGCTTAAGAACGCCACCGCCACCCGCGAGGGAGGCGGCGTGGTACAACCGTTTATCATGCGCATCCGATCGGCGTTGATCGCCGCAGGGCTCCTGTCCGGAGTCCTGCTGTCCCAAACCCAGCCGCGCGCTCCCGGCTCTCGCAGGGACGACCCTCAGCCCCGGGCGGCGGACCCCGGACCGCCGGGCGGTCCGCCCTCGGACGCCATCGTGCTCTTCGACGGCAAGGACCTTTCGCAGTGGACCTCGCGGGACGGCGCGCCCCTGCGCTGGCGCGTCGAAGGCGGCGCA
>Ga0078972_1002256_pt1 | contig 64960 bp, 49 predicted proteins | sample YelNatPaOPGAMG01_FD_67568 | JGI IMG/M metagenome (GOLD analysis project Ga0078972, IMG submission 67568) | Hot spring thermophilic microbial communities from Obsidian Pool, Yellowstone National Park, USA - OP-RAMG-01 (SPADES assembly) (version 2) | ecosystem: Environmental > Aquatic > Thermal...
ATCCCGCTCCCCGAAAGAATACGAATCTATTTTACATAGTAGTCTGGAAGAAATGAATAAAATAAATCGCATTATAGAAAATTTATTGATGCTTGCCCGATTTGATAATCAAGAGGTTCCTCTGGAGATTAAAGCTATAGATTTAAATCAACTCATACAGGATATCTTAGAGGATATAAAAATATTATCTGAGCAAAAGAATATCCAGCTAAATTTTTCTCCACAGGAAAGTATAAATATAGAAGCGGATGAAAGCCAGCTAAGGCGTGCCATATTAAATATCCTTGATAATGCCATCAAATATACGCCAGAAAATGGTAAGATTTTTGTTAACCTTGAGAAAGATAATAATACCATAAAAATAAGAATAAGCGATACTGGCATAGGTATAGCAAAAGAAAATTTACCTTTTATCTTTGATCGGTTTTATCGCGTGGATAAATCTCGTAATACTGATGGCTTTGGATTGGGTTTGAGTATTGTTAAATCTATCATTGAAGCCCACAGGGGGAAAATCGAAGTAGAAAGCCAATTAAATCAAGGTACTACCTTCACTATCTCCTTACCTTTTACCTCCCGAAGTATTTAAATTTTATTTTCAAAATTTAATTGTTAATAAGATTAGAATTTTTTAATTTTGCTTTAATGTTATTTTAATGTCTATTTGTTAAAATACACACTAAATAATGAATATTTAAGCTTATTGACAAATAGACATTAGGTAAAAGCATGAAGGAATTTAAAGTTCAATAAGAGAAATTGATTAAAGAAACAAGAAAGGAGGTGAGGAAAGATGAGAAGAGGGATTGTGCTTTTGATTTTAGTAGGGTTGGTGGTATTTATTGCAGGTTGTAAAAAACCAACCACGAAGTCGGGTATTTCTGGAACTCCTTCAACACAAACAGTTCCTAAGAAGTAACTGTTTTAAAAATATTAGAAAGGAGGTGAAGAATGAAAAAGACCATAGCAGGAATAGTTGCTTTATCATTTATCTTAGGGCTAAGTAGTCTTACCTTTGCTCAAACTCAAAAAAGTACAAAGGTAACCTCAGGGAATGTAGAAATAATTAGAGGTAAAGTTATTTCCATTGACCCAGCAAACAAGCAGATAGTGGTGAAAGATAATAAAACCCAGACGGATAAGACATTTGTAGTAAGTGAAAAAGTAATTAAAGTGGTAAAGGTAGGAGATGAAGTTAAGGTAAAGGTAAAAGCCGGTACCAATCAAGCAGTGAGTGTAAAGATAATAAAATCAGAACCACAAAAGAAGCAATAGGATTTTAAAAATAGGAGGTGGGAGATGCGAAATTTTTTATTGGTAATTTGTTTGTTAATTTTGGTAGTTTTGCCATGTTTTGCTCAACAGTCCACAGTGCCAGTTAACCCAAAATCTACTACCCAGGTACCAGAAACAAAGACATTAACCGGTGAGGTTAAATCTGTGACTTTAGCTGATCCTGTAAAAGGAACAAAATCAGAGATAGTGGTAGTAGATAAAAGTGGTACAGAACCTAAAGAGTATACCTTCTTGGTTAAATCTACCACCACCATCTATGATGCTGATTGGAATGCAATTACTCTTGATAAAATAACCAAAGGTCAAAATGTGAAGGTAAGATATACTACGACCAAAGAAGGAGTTAATGAAGCAGTTTCGATTAATCTTTTGAAGAAATAAGTTTTATTTTTAAAAGCCGGTAGATACTTTTTGTATTCTACCGGCTTTTTATATATGGGTTGAATATTTTAAAAATTTTAGTTTTTATTAAATTATTTTAAGTCATTTGCGAAAAGTATAAGTTTTTGCTCAGGCAAGATATTCAAATTAACTACAGGCAACATAAGCGCTTCTTTTGGGAAATTTAAAATATTTCCCTCCTAAGTAATTTATTGGATAGTTTTTTAAAAAAGGAAGAAGGTGCTATTTTCTCCTATTTTTTGAAAATAATAAAAAGAATTAGGGGATGGAGTTATTGTTAATATATAAAAACAAATATTAATTATGAGGATTTCAGTAAAAGTTAAGCCGAATTCTAAAAAAGAAGAAATAAAGAAATTAACAGATAATGAATTTGTTTTATGGGTAAAAGAACCAGCAAAAGAGAATAGGGCAAATCAGGCTGTGATAAGGTTATTGAGTGAATATTTTAATGTGCCTAAAAGTAATATAAGCATAATTAGAGGTGAAACTTCTAAAAATAAAATTATTCAAATATTAAATAAATAATTTAAAAAGTTCTTTTAAAATGAAAAATCTTTAAAACTAATTCTTTTAATCTTTCGTATCGTTAAAAGAAAAGGGGTACGATCTCTCTTCCCATTTCCAAAAAAAATATCAATCTCCCCTCCCCTTGACAAAGTGTAAAATTCATGTTATATTTAATATAGGAATAGATATGAGAAGGGACAACTCTATAACTGTTAAAAAGAGAGAAAAAATTTGCTAATTTTTTAGACTTTGTATATCTTTATATATTTTTATCAATCTCCTAAATGGGCAATGGGTGATTTAAAAATTATATAAAAATAAAAGGAGGTGAAGAGAAATAGAAAGGAATAAAATAATGAGATTGATTTGGTGTGCGTGGGTTATTTTGTTGTTTGGAGTTTCTTTTGTTTTTTCTTTCGATTCTAAGGAGCAGGTATTAGTTACAGTAGACAAAGTGAAGGTTAGAGCTTGGGAACCAATTACTATTAAGGTGTATGTCAAGGCAGTAATTGATGAAGATATTTGTTATTCGGGGAACAGTGAGGAAAAGGGAGTTTTTGGCTCTCTGTTTATTGTTAATCCTAAAGGAGAGATTGTGGATAGATTTAATGTTATGCCAGCATTAAATCCTTTATTAACTAATGCCAGAATATATTCTATGGGACAATCACCCAGAACTGCATATTATTTAAGGTTGCTTAAAGGAGATGAGATTTGTTTAAATACCTATAATTGGATTCCCAAATCACCAGGAACATATACTATATTCTGGAAAGAGGGGAGATGGAATTATTATGATTTTGATAAAACATCTGCAATTAAAACATTTACAGTGGAGGTTACAGGATTTTCCAAGACAATGGGAATAAAGAAATAACTTTTATGATAAAATTATATTAAGAAGTAGATTTTTTAGGTGCAAGATAATGAGAAAAGTAGGAATTTATCTTATAGTTTTAGGTTTCATTAATTTCAGCTTTTTGGGAGGAAGTTTCTTATTTAGTTTATCTGAAGGAGAAGAACTTGTTTTTGATGATTTTAATGACCGAAGATTAGGCTCAAATTTAGGTGGAGAAGCAGGAGGGATGTCTTATGATGGAGAGCATGATCCACAGCTGAGTTTTGTGTCTACTTCAACTCCTTCACCAACTCCCTCACCTTCTTCTACACCCACGCCACCTGGACCACCTGAACCACCAGAGCCACCTGAACCACCCACACCACCTTTTCCTCTGAGTCTTTCTGTAAAGAGTCAGAGTGCTAAAGTCCTTTCTTCTTATAACTATGCTTTAAAAATTACTTATAATTTTCCTGCAGATAAATGGTGTGGTTATTATTCCTTTACTAATGATGGAGAGAATAGCTCTTATGATGTAAGTAGATTTACCGATATAAGGTTTTTAGTTAAAGGAGAGCGGGGAGGAGAAAGGTTAAAGATTGAGTTGGCAGATGCTTACTTTAATTGGCGAGACAACTCTACCTATACTCATCTTAAAAGTGTATATATTCCCTCCTTAACTACAGATTATCAAGAAATAGTTATTCCTTTATCTCTCTTTGAGGGTGTAGATTTGAAAAAATTAAAACAGATAAATATTGTCTTTGACCAGCCTCCCACTTCGGGAACAGTTTATATAGATTGTATTCGTTTTACTACGGGAACCTCTGTGCAACCAGGACTTCCTATTTTTGATGATTTTAATGATGGTGTCCTTGGACCAAATTTGGGAGGAATTGCGGGATTTATGGGTTCAGTAGGAAGCAGTTATTCTTATGAGTTTAATAGTGCTAATGCCTATGAAGGAAAATATGCTTTAAAATTTAATATGAATGTTCCTGCAGGAGGTTGGGCAGGTTATTTTGACCAGTGGAACACTCCTCGCGATGTAAGTAGTTATACAGATATTCGCATGTGGGTAAAAGGTTATAGCGGAGGAGAAAAGTTTAAAGTGGAGTTAGCTGATTCAGATTTTAATGTAGATGACCCAAATAGTTATACACATTTGCACGCTGTTTACATTACTCTCTGCCCAAATTTTGAGAATGGTTTAACTACTGCCTATCAAGAATTGGTAATACCTTTATCTACTTTTACCGGAGTAAATATGAAAAAACTCAAGCAAGTTAATCTTATTTTTGATAGAGAGGGAGGTTACACTATCTATTTGGATAAAATATATTTTACTAATTTAACACCTGCGCCTTCTCCTTTATCTGGTCTTACCTTAGATAATTTTAATGATGGTGCTGGTCCAAATGAATTAAGGGGAGATTGTGGAACAATGGATCCAGAACCAGACAGTCCTCGCCAATGGATTAAAGAGAGTTATGTGAACGACCGTGACTTTGTTCATGAGGGGCTGGGTGTCTTAAAATTAGAATACGACCGTGGTCCAGGAGATAAAAAAGAAGATTGGGTGGGATATTGGTCGTTTATGAAATCTGATCGTAAAGGTTATGATGTGTCGAGTTTTACTGATATTCGTATAAAGGTAAGGGGAGAAAAAGGTGGAGAAAAATTTAAAGTAGAATTGGTAGATACTCAAGAGAATAAATATCAAGTAAATATTATTGTGGCAGAAGGATTTAACAATGGCTTGGTTAATTCGGAATATCGAGAAATAGTATTACCTCTTTCCTTATTTAAAGGAGTAAAACTTTCTTCCCTTAAGCAGGTTAATATTATTTTTGACCAAGAACCTCGAACAGGGACAGTCTATTTAGATTATATTCGCTTTACTGATCTCAGTCCCGGGCCTACTCCTATTCCAGGATTAATTGTTGATGATTTTAACGATGGAACGTGGATGAATAGTTTAGGAGGAGGAACGGGTATAATGGTTCCTACAGATAATTCGACAGGAGATATGAAAATTGATTGGGAAACAAATTTAGATAATGTTAAGGAAGGTTCTGGGGCTTTAGAGATAAGTTATAATATTGGTTCCTCCTGGGTAGGTTATTTCAGTTTTATGCGTCCAGAAGGCGATGCAGATATTCTAGGACTTGATGTTTCATCTTATACTGATCTGCGAATGTGGATAAAAGGAGCTTCTGGTGGAGAAAGATTTAAAGTAGAGTTAAAGGATGTAAATGGAAGGATGCACGCAGTGAATTGCATAGTAGTTCAGGGATTTTATGAGGGAGCGACCTCTTCCTATCAGGAAATGAGCATCCCCTTAGGAATATTTACAGGAGTAGATCTGCATCGTCTCAAACAAATAAACATTATTTTTGATCAGAAAGATTCTCCTTCTGGAAGGATCTATATAGATTTAATTAGATTTAGTAACCTTTCTCCTGCTTATATTTTACCTCCAGGTTTAATTGTAGATTGTTTCAACGATGGAATATTTACTAATGAATTGGGGGGTAGTGCGGGTACAATGTCTCCTGGAGGAGGAGCAACAATTATTGCTCAGTTTGATCCTTTAAATGCTTATGAAGGTTTAGCAGGTCTAAAACTTACTTATAATCGGGCCGATTCTTGGGTAGGATACTGGACTTTTATGCGTCCAGAAGGAGATAACGATAAAATAGGGATAGATGTTTCAGGTTATCAAGAGTTAAAGTTTTGGCTTAAAGGAGCAAGTGGTGGAGAAAAGTTAAAGGTAGAGTTGAAGGATGTGAATAATTTTGTAAATAGCCAATGGGTAAGTGCAAATAATGTTTTTGAAGAAAAGGTTCTGGCGTTGAATAGCTTTACAGGAATTAATTTAGCAGGTTTAAAACAGATTAACTTTGTCTTTGATGAATCACCTAATAGCGGAACGGTTTATATAGATTGTCTCCGTTTTGCGGGATTGAGTCCAACACCGAGCCCAACACCGAGTCCGACGCCGAGTCCAACACCGAGTCCGACGCCGAGTCCAACACCGAGTCCGACGCCGAGTCCAACACCGAGTCCGACGCCGAGTCCAACACCGAGTCCGACGCCGAGTCCAACACCGAGTCCTAGTCCAACTCCCATAATGAATCAACCACCTGTGGTAAGAGTGAATGCTTATCCAAGGAGGGGTAGAGCACCTCTAAGGGTAAGCTTTTCTTCTCGAGGTTCCTATGATCCCGATGGAGAAATTGTTTCCTATTTTTGGGATTTTGGTGATGGAACAACTTCTTATCAAGCTAATCCCCGTCATACTTATAGCCTACCTCCAGGTATAGATAAAAAAGTATATTATGCACAACTTACTGTAACCGATAATCGAGGAGCAACAGCAAAATCACGCCGGATAAGAATAACTGTCTATCGAAGATGGGGATTTTTTATTTTCGCTCTTTAGACTAAAAATTTTCTTGCATATCCCTTCCTCTTTATTATAAAATGGAGACATCCCTGCCCTGTGCGTGTTTTATAAGATGATATTCCTTGAGCCAACACTCATTAAAAGGGAGCTGGGAGTTTATCTCGGCTGCGGCCGTGATAACAGGCTCCCACCTGGGTTACCGGGTTCAAAGGTTTATCATCTACACGGCAGTGGCGGGGATAATTTTTCCAAAAATTCCCACAGATTTTTAAAAAGATGCACACAGACAAATTAGATTTATTTGAGAAAGAGGAAAAATCCGAAGATTTAAAAAACCTTCCTTTAGCTATCCGAATGCGCCCAAGAAATTTAGATGAATTTGTGGGACAAAGACATATTTTAGGGAAAGGAAAACTTCTTCGTCGAGCAATCGAAGCAGATAGAATTACCTCTCTTATTCTTTATGGACCACCGGGATGTGGGAAAACTGCTCTTGCCTATTGTATTAGTAAAATTACCCATGCTTATTTTATTACTATAAATGCCACTACCTCTAATGTGGAAGAATTACGTGAAAAAATTTCCGAGGCAAAACAGCGCTATTCTCTTTATCATAAAAAAACAATTCTTTTTATCGATGAGATTCATCGTTTTAATAAAGCTCAACAGGATGTACTTATTCCCGATTTGGAGAAAGGTAATCCTATCCTTATTGGTGCTACAACCCATAACCCCTTTTTTTCTTTAGTCTCTCCCTTACTTTCCCGCTCCCTTGTTTTTCAACTTAAGCCTCTTTCCGAAGAGGAGATTTTAGAAATCCTTATTCGGGCAATCAAAGATAAAGAGCGTGGTTTAGGAGACATTCCTATTAGAATAGAAAAACAAGCCCTTTTACATTTGGCAAAAGTTTGTGAGGGAGATGCCCGACGTGCTTTAAATGCCTTAGAGATAGGAGTTCTGACTACTCCACCGGATAAAAATGGTAAGATAAACTTTACCCTTAAAGTTGCTGAAGAATCTATTCAGAAAAAAGTAATAGTTTATGATAAAGACGAAGATGGTCATTATGATACAATCTCTGCCTTTATTAAGGCTATGCGTGGCTCCGACCCGGATTCTGCTTTATACTGGTTAGCAAAGATGCTCTCTGCAGGAGAGGATCCCAGATTTATTGCCCGAAGAATCCTTATCTGTGCTAGTGAGGATGTAGGGAATGCTGATCCTATGGCTTTAGTGATTGCCAGTGCCTGTTTTCAGGCAGTAGAGTTTTTAGGCATGCCCGAATGTCGCATTCCCTTAGCCCAAGCAACTTGCTACATAGCCAGTTGTCCCAAATCAAATGCCTCCTATCTTGCTATCGAAAAAGCGATGGAGGATATAGAGAAAGAAAAAGTTCAAGAGGTTCCCCTCCATTTACGCGATACCCATTATAAGGGAGCAGAGAAATTGGGATACGGTAAAGGATACAAGTATCCGCATAATTACAAAAATCATTTTGTAAAACAGGATTATTTACCCGAGCAAAAAACTTATTATATCCCCTCAGATTTAGGTTATGAGAAGGAGATTAAAAGGAGGCTTGGTAAACTTAAAAATAAATCCTAAATTCTTATGGGGAAAATTAAACGGAACATCCGTTATTTTTTTGCTCGTCTCTTTTTAAGGATAGCGGTGGTTATTGTTTATTTTATTCCTCTTTCTTTTTTCCGTCGATGGGGAGTTTTACTCAGTAGATTATTTTATAAGTTTTCTAATCATTACCGAAATCTGGCTTATAATAATTTAAGATTTGTCTTTCCAGAGGAGAAAGAAGTAGAGAAAATTTTCTATAGGTCTTCTCTCCTTTTGGGAGAAAACATAGCGGATACATTTTGGTTTTTGGCTTATCCGCGAAGGAGGGGAAATTTAATAAATATAGAGCATAAAGAAATACTTGACTGGGCTTTAAGTTTTAAAAGAGGGGTTATTGGGATAACTGCACATATAGGAGCATTTACCATTCTCGGTGGAGCTTTGACTCAACAGGGTTATAAAGTTAATTGTCTTCTGCGCAATCCCCGAGATGAAAAAATGGCTGGTGTTTTAGAAAGGGGATTACGTATGCAAGGAGTGAGGTCGATATTTACTAAACCTTCCTTAAAATGCATAGAGGAAGTATTGGAATCTCTTAAAAATAATGAGATTTTAATTGTTCTTATTGACCAAAGGGCAGGAAGATCCGGAGTGTTTGTTAAATTTTTTGGCCATTATACTTCTGTTCCTACAGGACCGGTGATTTTTTCTTTACGTACAGGAGCAAAAATTATTCCCATGTTTATGATAAGAGAAGGGCAAAAGCACAATTTGAAGATATTTCCTGAGTTTAAAATTATTTATAAGGAAAACATTGAAAAGACAATTTTTGAAAATACTCAAAATTTAATTCTTCTTATAGAAGGAGTGATCAGGGAATATCCTGAGCAATGGAGTTGGATCGATCGTAGATGGAATCTTCATATAGTAAATAAAGGAGGATAAGATGAAGACAGAAAAACAACATTCTGCCGGAGGAGTGGTTTTTAGAAAAAACAAAAATAAAATTGAAGTGGCTATAATTGCTCGTAATAATAAAACTGTATGGTGCCTTCCTAAAGGAAAAATAGAAAAGAATGAATCTGCAGAAGATACAGCTAAAAGAGAGGTAAAAGAGGAAACAGGATTGGAAGGAGAATTGCTTACAAAAATTAATAGTATCCATTATTTTTATACTTCTAAGGAAGAAAATAAACGTTTTTCTAAAACAGTAGATTTTTATTTATTTAAATATGTTAATGGAAATACAGAAGACCACGATTGGGAGGTAGATGCTGTAGAATGGGTGGAGATAGATGAAGCGATTAAGAGGTTGACTTACAAATCAGAAAGAGAGACTATGGAAAAAGCAAAAAAGATCATTCAAGAAAATTATGTTTAAAAGAAAGATTAAAGTCCTTCACATCATTACGCATTTAGAATTAGGAGGAGCCCAAAAGACCACTTTAGGATTAATAAAAAGATTGAATAAGGAGAATTTCGAAATTCACCTTCTTACCTCTTCCCAGGGATATCTGGTTAAAGAATTGGAGAAGATAAAAGATATAAAATTTAAATTTATCACCCATCTAAAAAGAAGGATAGATTTATTCAATGATTTTTTTGCTTTTATAGAATTATTTAATTATATAAAGAAAAATCGTTTTGATATAGTGCATACCCATTCTCCAAAAGCAGGCTTTCTGGGACGCTGGTCAGCCAAATTGGCAAAAGTTCCGATTATCATTCATACTGTTCATGGTTTCCCTATTTATAGTAAAGAAAATATTCTTTTAAAAAAAATCTATATTTGGTTAGAAAGGCTCACCTCTTTAATTACTGATAGACTGATTGTGGTTTGTAAGAGTGATTTAGAAAAAGGTATTTCTAACGGTATAGGTTCTAAAGAAAAATATGTTTTAATTAGAGAGGGAATAGAAAATAATTTCTCTATAAATAGGTTTTCTTGTAAAATAAAAAAGGATTCTTCTTATTTAATAGGTATGGTTGGTTGTCTTAAGCCTCAGAAAGCTCCCTTAGATTTTGTTAAAATGGCTTTCTTAGTAAAGCAAAAATTCCCCCATACAGGATTTATTCTAATAGGAGGAGGCCCTCTCTATAAGAGAGTAAAGAAAGAAATTAAAAAATTAAATTTAGAAAAAGAGATTTCCCTTTTGGGCTGGCGAGAAGATGCTATAGATTTAATTTCTCTTTTTGATATTTTTGTACTTACCAGTCTCTGGGAAGGTCTTCCTTTGGTAATTCTTGAAGCCATTTCCTTGGGTAAGCCGATAGTGGCTACAAATGTCGATGGAATAAGGGAAGTGGTTAAAAATGGTGAGAATGGTTTTTTAGTAGAGCCTGGAGACTATTTTGATTTAGCTTGTAAGGTAAATCTTCTTTTAGAAGATAGGAATTTACGGGAGAAAATCTCTCGAAATAATCTTTCTCTTAATCTCTTTTCTGAATATAATCTTGATACAATGACTAAAAAAACAGAGGAACTCTATTTTAAATTAATGGAGGTGAAAAATGTTTCCCCTAATTTTAACTAATTTTTTATTTAACATTATTGTTATTTGGGTATTAAGGAAAATAATAATAAAATTTAAGCCCAAAGGCTTATATTTGGAAAAAAATAATCAGAAAATTGCTAAAATAGGAGGGATAGTTTTACTATTATCATTCCTGATCTTTTATCGAAAAATAATCCCTGTAAACTCATTAACCATGCAAATTCTTCTTACCGCATTTCTTATCTTCATCTTAGGTTTCATTGACGATTTAAAAGAATTGAAAGTATGGCAGAAGTTTTTAGGAGAAATAGTCATTATTTTAATCTTTATTATCCTTTCAAAATTAACTACGGAAATCATCTTCTTTCCCAAATATATAAATTTTATAATTACCTTCATTTGGATATTAGGAATCACCAATTCCTTTAATCTTCTCGATATTCAGGATGGATTAGCTACAGGAATTGGTTTTCTAATCACCCTTTCCTTTTTATACTTAGCTTATCTTACGGGAAATAAAATTGTCGGGGATTTCTCCCTTCTCTTACTTAGTTCACTATTAGCCATTTTTATTTTCAATTTCCCTCCTGCCAAGATATACTTAGGGGATTCCGGTAGCCTTTCTTTAGGTTATATTTTTAGCATTTTAGCAATCTTAATAAGTTATGCAAAAGCTTCTCATGAGATGGCTCTTCTTTCTCCCCTTTTTATTTTAGGCTTTCCCATATTTGATACAGCCTTTGTAAGTTTAAGAAGATTATTTAAAGGAAGGTCCGTATTTAAAAAATCGGATGACCATTTTATCCTTTGTTTAATAGCCAAGGGCAAGAAAAAGATTGAGGCTTTATTTATCTGTTATTTGTTAAATCTCATATTTATTGTTTTAGGTATTTCCTTTACCAAATTGAGTAATTTATTTAGTTTCTTCTTAATTCTCCTTTTCTTTATTTTTCTATCCTATTTCTCTTTGAGAATAAATAAAGAGTAATGGGGAAAAAAATAATTATCCTGGGTGCAGGATTAGCAGGTTTAACTTCTGCCTACCATCTACAGAAAAGAAAAAAAGAATGCATAGTCTTTGAAAAAGAGAAAGAAATTGGGGGGTTAGTGCGTTCTAAAAAAATCCTCGGTTTTACTTTTGATTATGCAGGTCATCTTTTACATTTTCGAAATAAAAAGAACTTTATATTTGTAAAGAGTTTATTAGGGGATAATTTAGTTAAACATAATAGAAATGCCTCCATCTACATTTTTAATAGATTTGTCCCCTTTCCCTTCCAAACAAATCTCTTTGCTTTACCTAAAAAGATTAAAGAAGAATGTTTTATTGGCTTTGTAAGAGCACAAAATAATCGTAAAGAATTAGCGCATAACTTCTATGATTGGATAATTAAAAATTTAGGTGAAGGGATTGCCAAACATTTTATGCTTCCCTATAATAATAAATTCTGGACTATTTCTCCTAAAGATTTAACATATGAATGGGCAGAGAGATTTGTTATCCTACCTTCTTTAAAAGAAGTGAAAAAAGGTATGGAGAAAGGATATTCAAGAAATATAGGCTATAATAGTATTTTTTGGTATCCTAAAAAAGGGGGAATAAGTGAACTTTCTAAAGCTTTGGGTAAAGAAGTAAAAAATATTTTTACTGATTGCGAGATAAAAGAAATAGACCTTAAAAACAAAACCATTAAATTGTTTAATGGAGAAAAGGAAAGATTTGATGTTCTACTTTCTACCTTACCTCTGCCAGAACTTTCCCAAATTATCGTGAAAATACCTCCCTCGATTAAATTTTATTTTAAGAAACTACGTTGGAACTCAATTTTAAATATAAATTTAGGTATAGATAGAAGATTAGAAATACCTTATCATTGGATTTATTTCCCAGAAAAAGAATTTCCCTTTTTCCGAGTAGGCTTTTTCCATAATTTTTCCCATTCGCTTGTACCCGAAGAAAAAAGTTCTCTCTATATAGAGATAGCCTATGCGCAATTTAATTCAATAGATAAAAAAAATATCGTTTCTCGAGCAATCAAAGATTTAGTAAAAGCTGAAATTCTCGAAAGAAATGATAAAATAATTATTAAAGATATAAACGATATAAAATATGGATATCCCGTTTACGACTTTAATTATCAAAAGGCAAGGGAAAGGATATTAGCTTATCTTTATGAAAATAATATTATCTCCTTTGGCCGTTATGGCTCCTGGCGTTATATGTCGATGGAGGATGTGATTTGGGATGGGGAAAATAAAGCAGATCTACTTAAATAGAAAATTATTGTGGGATATGTCTCTGAGACAGCTTAAGGTGAAATATTCAGGAGCTAAATTAGGGATATGGTGGGCAGTAATTACTCCCTTAGTTTTAGCTATAGGTATCAATTTTATTTTTAGCAATGTCTTTAAAATTAATATCCCCAATTATACTCTTTTGGTTCTTGCAGGGATTATTCCCTGGTTATTTTTCTCGAATTCCTTAACTGAGGTGGCGCAATCTTTTATTATTAGTTCTCATATCTTAAAACAGGCTATATTCCCCAGAGAATTTATTCCCCTAAGTACAGTTCTGGCTAATTTTTTAAGTTTTCTTATTGGTTTTTTGTTCCTTATTCCTTTATTTATAGTTTCTAAATTTCAGATAACTTTATTTTTACCCTTTTTGCTCTTTCTCTTAATTTTTCAATTAATATTTACTTTAGGTTTGGGATTAATTCTTTCTTTACTTAATCTCTTCTTTCGGGACCTATCTCACTTTTTACCTATTATCTTTATGGTTTGGTTTTGGATTACTCCTATATTTTATACCCTTGAAATGTTACCTCCTCGTTTTCGCTGGATATGTTTATCCAATCCTTTGACCTATTTTACAATCTCTTATCAGGATATTTTATTTAAAGGTTCTTTTCCTTCTACTCTATTTATTTGTTTTTTATTAGGAATTTTCTCTTTTATTATAGGTTATATTATTTTTATTAAATATGAAAGAGTATTGCTGAAAAGAATATGAAGGCAATAGAATTTAAAGGAGTCTGGGAGAAATATCGGATTAAATATATAGATGAAGGTAGGGTTTGGTGGGAAGAACTCTGGGCATTAGAAGATATCAACTTTAGCTTAGATAAAGGGAAAGTTTTGGGGATAATTGGTAAAAATGGTGCCGGTAAAACTACCCTTTTAAAATTGATTGCGGGAATGCTTGTCCCTGATAGAGGAGAGATTAAGGTGGAGGGGAAGGTATCTACTTTGATGGAGTTAGGAGCAGGTTTTAATCCAGAGTTTACGGGTAAAGAGAATATTTTAATTAATGCTCAACTTTATGGATTAAAAGAAGAAGAATTAGAAATGCGTTTAAAGGAAATCATAGAATTTGCTGGATTAGGGAAATTTATCCATGCTCCGCTAAAATACTATTCCCAGGGTATGTTCATGCGCCTTGCTTTTTCCTTAGCAATTTTTGTTGAGCCAGATATTCTTTTAATCGATGATATCTTAGCGGTAGGAGATCGCGAGGCTCAGGAGAAATGCATTAAGAAAGTTTTTGAATTAAAAGATAAAGGGAAAACAATTGTATTGGTCAGTCACGATATGGGAATGATTGAGAAACTCTGTGATGAAGTAATCCTTTTAGATAAAGGTAAGGTTGTTTTTCAGGGACTTCCCCAAGAAGTGATTCCCCGCTATTTAGAAATATCGGGAGATGAAAAAGGGATCGGTATTCTTGAGAAAGAGAGTTTACGCATAGTATTTAACAATGGGAGAATTTTTATTAATTATAATAAAATTCCACTTACAAAAGATATAGGTGGATATCTTTCTTTTTTTCTTCCCAAGCTTGGGAATTGGTCTTCTTCCTTAAATTTAAACTGGCAGATAAAGAAGCAATGGGTAAATGGTTTCATTGCTGAAGGCTCATCTTTTGATGGAAATGTTGTCCAGACTTGGGAGATGAGTGTAGAAAAAGATAAATTTGATTGGAAGATTAAAATAAACGAAGATTCCATAAAAGAAGCTCATATAGATTTACTGCTTACACCTGAATATAAAGGATGGCTAAGTTTAGAAAAGAAAGGAGAGTTTGGTCCATTTTTACATAAATCTAATTGGCAAGAATTAAGTTTAGATAATTACAAAGGAAATATAATAGGTATAAGAACGGATGGGGGAAGAAGAGATTTTCCTAATTTACTTTTTGAAGTCGATAATGCTCAATTTAAACTTTTTAATACAGGATATAACCAGGAATCAAGGGTTATTCAACTCTGTTTAGGTGGGGATTATATTTCGGTAAGAGCTAATATTTTCCCAGATATAGATGCATTTGAAGAGTACTTCAGAATCCAAAAAGAAGAACTCCTTGCTCAACGCAGTATTAATTCAGGTGCTTTACGGCTATTTTGTGATTTAGAGAATAAATCTATAAGGCTTTATTATAGAGATAAAGAGATTACCAAATGGACAGGGTTATATAGTTCATTCGTATATAATCATCAGTGGTATGATACAGGTAAAGCGGAGTGGGAGGTAGAAAAAAAAGATAGAGATTTGATAATAAGGTTGAAATGGATGGGAGAAGATATAAGACAAGAATGGAGATTATATTATGAAGAAAGTAAATTGGTTTGGGAAATAAAACATGCAACAGAGATTAATTTAGGTATATTAAAATTTGGATTAATTCTTAATCCAGAATACCAAAGATACTTCTGTGGATATGAGGAAGGAAAATTCCCTTTAGATTTTACAGTCTGGCAGAATATGCCCTTATTAAATCCTTGGGCAAGTCGATTTGGGGTAAGGAAAGAAATGAATCTTCCTGCAATAATTATAGAACGTCCTGAAGAGACTTCTATATTTTTTCAAAATGGTGATAAGACTTCTCTCTGTCGCGATTTAGGAATAGCGGTTTCTAAAACATTTTTAGAAAAAAAGATTTTTGATTTAAAAACTTCATTTGGATTCTTAGAAGAAGAAAAAGCTATTGAGGAATATCTTTCTCAAGAAAGGTCAAAAATTAATCTTTTGGATAAAAAAGAAGATCTCTTATCCATTTCTCTTAACTATTTTAGTATTTATGTTGATATTGAATCAAAATCCATTAGATTATATTATAAAGGAAAAGAGATAACCAGAGGTAAGGGGTTATCTACAACATTCTGTGTAAAAAATCACCCACCCTTTAATTTATCTCATTCCCGATGGCAGACAAAAAAAATTTCTTCGAAAGAACTGTTATTAATTGTTCAGTATGAACCGTTAGCTGTCATACAAACTTGGACTTTATCTATAGATGAAAATCAGGGATTTAAATTTAAAATAGAAATGGATGTAGCAGAGTTTTTTTATCTAATTTACTGGGATATTATAATTGAATTATCTGGAGATTATGTAAGCTGGAAGACTGCTTATGAGGAAAAAAACTTTTCCGGAAATTGGATAAGTAACGATATTTGTCCCATTAGAATGAGAGAAAAAAGAATATCAAAATTGGTCCTGGAACAAAATCTCGATAAAAACTTACCTCTGTTAAGTTTTGATTTTTATTCAGATTCAGGCAAAAGGATACTTTCTATGTTCAAAAGGAAGGAAAAAAACGAAGAAATTATAGTGATAAATTCTTCGATTGTATATCCTTTAGAAGAACAAAAGATTTCTCCTGGAGAACATAAATATGGTGAGGGGAGAATTTTAATAGGTAAGGAAATTAGTTTAGAAGAAAAAACTTCTATTGAAGACCTTATAGAATTAAAGAACAAATATTTAAGAGTCACATTTACTCATGGGAAAGGGGATATTTTTTGGAAAGAGAAAAATCTTACCTCTGGCTTAGGAATTTTTACTTCTCTACGTTTAGAAAGAATCTGGTATGATTCTTATCAGGCTGCTTGGCAAATAAAAGAAAAAGATAGAAATAGGATAATTGCTATTGGTACCTGGGGCCATATTCCTCTTGTTCAGATATGGGAATTGAAAATAATGGAAGATAATCTAATCTATTGGAGAGTGGATAGTGAAATCTACGAAGAACTGAATTTAGAAATAGAGCAGACAAATCTTATGCTTTCTTCTGAATACAAAAACTGGATAGTTCCAAATTTTATGCAGGGGAATTTTCCTGACGAATATACGCAAGATTATGATATTTTACCTTTTAGATTCTGGTATGGTGAAACAAGGCAGATTATTGCAGATGCAGAGAATCTTCCCCAGGTTATTTTTAAAAATAACTTAGAAGATAGAACCTTTAGAGCAATTGTTGAAAATACCGATTATCTTTATCGGGCAAGACTATTGCAATATCAAAAAGCAAATATTTATTCTATAAAACCAGGGAAATATTTATATTTTGAAGGGGAAATTGAAATTGTGGCTAAAAAATAATTATCAGAAATTTAAAAAACATCTCAAAACAGGCGGATTCCTCTATGCTTGTTGGAGGGGGATAAAATATTTTATTTTTTTAATAAAGAAGAATTTATCCCTTAAGCAAAGAAGTATCGAAATTCCAGGGATTGTTAAAGGAAAATTAAAAATATTTTGCTTAGGAAAGGGAATTAAGATCTTTTGGGATGAGAAAGAGATTACTAAAAATCAGGGGCTAAATGTAGCCATAAATACCTTGGGGTTATGGACAGATTCTACAAAGGCAGATTGGCAGATACAGGAAAGGAAAGAAGACTATTTGAAGATAAAGGTAGTTTTTGAAGAATTGCCTTTAAATCAGATTTGGAAAATAAAAATAGAAAACCAAAATCAATTTCTTTGGGAAATAGATATGGAAATAGAGGAGTACTTACATATAGATGAGATAAGGATTGTAAGTCTCCTTCTTCCCTGTTTTAAAATTTGGATTAACAATTATCAACAAGGATATTTCTCCCGAATAGATAAAAATTGGAAGGATTTATGCTTAGAGAATTTACCTACAAGATTAGTAGGAGTAAGATTTCCTTTAAAAGAAAGAACTTTACCTAATTTTATAATGGAACCCCAAAATTATGAATCCTTCTTTCCTATTATTCAGACTTCTCCCTTAGAGATAAATGCTTATATTATAGGATTTAGGTATATTATCCCGGAAGAAAAGAAAATTTATACACCGGGATGCTATCCCATCTTTTCAGGAAAAATAACTCTTTCAGAAAAGGATCTTTGGGTAGATAGCAAAATAGAGAATCTCCGTCAAGAATTATTAGTAAAGAAAATAAATAAGGAGAGGAAGAAAAAAATTCTTTTAGTTAATCTTCCTTGGCAAAAAAATGGAAAATGGGGAGTAAGGGCGGGTTCGCGTTGGCCACATATAAAGGATGATACGGAAGGGAATTATTTACCTTTCCCCTTCTTTTTAGCTTATGCTACTTCTTTATTAATAAAAAATGGCATTGATGCTTTTCTAATCGATGCGATAGCTGAAAAAATTCCTGGAGATAAATTTTTAGAAAAAATTTCCCAATTAGATTTTGATTATTTAATTGCCGAAACTTCTGTTCCTTCTTTTTTTGACGATTTAAGAATCTTGGAGAAGATTAATAGGATGGGAATTCCAATTATACTCTGCGGTCCAAATGCTTTAATCTATCAGGAAAGTTTTTTGAAAGAATATCCTTTTATTGATTTTGTATTGTATGGAGAATATGAATTTACCCTTTTAGAACTCATTAAGACTTTAGAAAAGGATAGAGATTTATCTAAAATTAAAGGGCTAATTTGGAGAGATAAAGATAGAATAATTAAAAATCCTAAGAGAGAACCCTTTGATATAAATCTCTTACCCTGGCCATATCGCGAAGGACTTCCTATGGAAAGATACTGGGATATGCCTGGAAATATTCCTTATCCCTCGGTTCAGATGCTTTCTTCAAGGGGTTGTCCATTCAGCTGCAATTTCTGTCTTTGGCCACAGGTTATGTATCAAGGTAATCACTATCGGATGCGGGATATAAAAGATGTGATTGATGAGATGGAATTCTTAGTAAAAGAAAAAGGTTTTAAATCTGTTTATTTTGATGATGATACCTTCAATATTTCTAAAGAAAGGGTGTTAAAATTCTGTAAGGAAATAAAAGGAAGAGATTTACAGAAAACTCCTTGGGCAATAATGGCAAGACCGGATTTGATGGATGAGGGAATTTTAGAGGAATTAAAATCTGCAGGATTATGGGCAGTGAAGTATGGAGTAGAATCTTGTAGCCAATCTTTAATAAAAAATTGTGGTAAGAATATGGAGCTGGAGAAAACTACGCAGATGATAAAAATAACTAAAGATTTAGGTATAAAAGTTCATCTTACTTTTTGTTTTGGATTCGATGGCGAAACTGAAGAGACGATTGCAAAGACTATAGATTATGCTTTAGATTTAGACCCTGAATCGGTGCAATTTTCTATTCTTACTCCTTTTCCAGGCACTCCTTTGTTTGAAGAATTGGATAAAGAAGGAAGGATCCTTACCCGAGATTGGTTTTTATATGATGGAAATTATACCTGTGTATTTCGACCGGATCATCTTAGCCCCCAAGATTTAAAAATTGCTAGGGATAGGGCTTACATACTATGGGGAGAGCATTTGAGAAAAAAGAGAGGTTTAAAGGGGGATTTAAAGAGATTTAAGCAATATTTAAAAAATTATGGATTCGCTTTTACCATTTGGAAGACCTTTGATTATTTGAATTATATTTGGATAAAGAAGAGAAGTGTATTAGATGGGAAGATTAAATGAATTAATTTTAAAAGGGATAGAAGATGGAAGAAGGGCTTTTATTGGTCCTAAGATTGTCCAAATCGATTTAACCGGCAACTGTAATAATAACTGCATTGGCTGTTGGGTACATTCTCCCTATATAAAAAATCCTCCTCGAGATAAAAATATAACCCTGCCTTTTGCTAAAGTTAAAGAGTTAATCAAAGATTTGGCCTCTTTAGGAACTGAGGAGATTTATCTTTCCGGAGCGGGCGAGCCGTTATTACATCCCCATATCTTAGAGATATTAGAGTTGATAAAAGAGAAAAAAATGAAGATAAATCTCATTACCAATTTTACTTTAATAAATAAAGAGATAGCTAATAGATTAGTAGACTTAGAAGTAGATTTGATTACTGCCAGTATCTGGGCAGGAACTCCTGAAACTTATATAAAGACCCATCCCGGTAAAACTGAAGAGGATTTTTATAGAATAAAAGAGAATCTTAAAAATTTATCTATCCTAAAAGAGAAAAATGATAAACACCTTCCTAAAATAAAAATCTACAATGTAATCTGTAATCTAAATTATCATGAGATTCATCAGATGATTGATTTTGCCTTAGATACACAGGTTGAATTTATTGAATTTCAGATAATGGATATTGTAGAAAATGAGACTTCTTTTTTAGCTTTATCCAAAGAACAAATAGAAAAGATTAAAGAACAACTTCATAACTTACTTAAGCGTAACGATCTATATTTTAAAGAATTAGAAATATTTAAAACATCAAGGATAGAGGAATTAGAAGAGTTTCCAGGTCGATTTCTAAAAATACCTCCCAATTTTTCAATCCAAGAATCGATAAAAGAAAGCGATGGTAAAATAGGAGCTTTACATATGCTTATCTGTTCTCAAGGCTTCCATAATACAGTTAGTAGTTTTAATCCTATAATTGAAGAAGAAAAAAATAGAGTTATTTTTTCTTTTCCCAAAGAGAAGTGTTTAGACTGTTCACTTTTTCTAACATCCTGTCCAATAGATAAAGAAGGTAAGATTAATTTCAAATACCTAAAAGTATTGAGTCTTGGTTCTTTTGTTCGACGTATAAATTCATCCGATATATATGGGCAACTTTATGAAAAGGAAATAATTGATAAAACTCCTTGTTATATTGGCTGGACTTATTCTCGTATCTTATCTACCGGTGAAGTTATTCCTTGTTGTAAGGCAGTAAATAAAGTATTAGGTAATATTAAGAGAAGGAAGTTTTTTATTATTAGAAATAGATTTTCTCATATATGGAAGTCTAAGGGCTATCAAAAATTCAGGTATAAGGCAAAATTTTCCCCCAAAGATAATTCTTATTTTAAAAAGATTAATTGTTATAAATCCTGTGATAATGTAGGTATGAATTTACAGATTAAGGAATTGATTGAGCATCCTGAGATAGAGATTTTGCCCAAAGAAGTGTATAAAGGAGAAATCGATCTCCCTCCTGCAGATTTAAAAATTATCATTCCCGCTACAAGATTTAAAAACGGAAATCTGAACCCTGAAAAACACGAATTTGGCAAAGGTATAGTAATCGATGGTGGGCATGGTTTTGGTTTTGCTGATTATGAGATAGATTTTGATGAGGAAGGAAATTACGAATTATGGGCCTGTTATGCAAGCGATTTTGAACGTCCAGTAGAATTATATTTTGATAAAGAACTGCTTAAAAAGGATGCCTTAGATGGTACAACTGGTGGCTGGACAAAAGAGTTCTTACGCTGGTTTAAAATAACAAATATAGAGGTTAGAAAAGGTAAACATAATTTAAAAATATATACTAAAGGGCTTATTCCCCATCTTTATAGTTTTGCCTTCCTTAAGGGAGTAAAATCTAATTTTGATTTAGCAGAAAATATCTATTCAAGACCTCTGAGTTTACAATTATTAAAAGATAAAATAAAAAGTATAGGATTGATTAATTCAAGTATTAGATTGTTGAGACATATTCAATCGGGGAAATTTATTAATAATTACTTAGATATCTTAGGTATATTCAATGGTCAATATGCTTTTACGGGACCATTCCATGTTCAGATCGATTTAACCAATAATTGTAATAATAACTGTATTGGTTGCTGGTGTAATTCCCCTCTTTTAGAAGAAAAAAGAATGCCTCCGAAGGTGAAAAAGCAAACTCTTCCCTTTGGTTTAATAAAGGAACTCCTTGAAGAATTATATCGTTTAGGAACAAAGGAGATTTATTTTTCGGGAGGGGGAGAGCCTTTTATGCATCCCGATATTATGGAAATTTTAGAATATGCTAAGAATAAAGGTTTTATTTGTTATGTAAATACAAATTTTACCCTCTTAAATAAGGAAAAAATAAAAAGGTTGGTTGATATAGGATTAGACCATTTTACAGTAAGCACCTGGTCAGCTACTCCCAAGACATATGCAATTACTCATCCTAATAAAAACGAAGAGACATTTTTACAGATTACAGAAAATCTTAAATTTTTAAATAGGATTAAAAAGAAAACCCCCTTCATAAAATTATATAATGTTATTTTTAATCTAAATTATCATGAACTGAAGGAAATGATTAATTTTGCTAAAGAGACCGGTTCTGAATCAGTAGAGTTTACTTTAATCGATACTATTCCCGGAAAAACCGATAAGCTACTTTTAAATTCTGAACAGATAAAAAAATTGCAAAACGATGCTTATGAAATTGCCCAGAAATTAGATAAGAAAGGCTACTTTGACGGAGTATTATTATTTAGATTTGATTCTTTCCTAAGACGTATATCCTCTTCTTCAGATTTATCTCAAGCAACCTATGACCGAAATATCATTGATAAACTTCCCTGTTATATTGGTTGGTGTTTCTCTCGCATTATGCCTAATGGAGATGTAAATGCCTGTCTTAAGGCACATCGTATTCCTGTGGGGAATTTATATCAGGAAAGCTTCAAAGAAATATGGAATGGAGAAAAGCAGAGAGAATTTCGTAAAAAGACTTTAGTTTATGAAAAGAAGGACCCTTTCTTTAGATTAATTGGTAACGATCCGGATATAAAAGAGGCAGGTTGTTATAAGAGTTGTGATGATATTGGAAGAAATATTTATATGCATAATCGGATAATGTCGTTGACTCCCTTTGAGCGTCAATTATTAAAAATAATATCTAAAATAAAACAAAAACCAAAATTAAATTTAGATTCTCGGGATAAAAATAAAGATCCTATAATTCAGGGAATTCTTAATGGAAGGCGTGCATTTATTGGTCCCGAACATGTAGTCATAGATATAACCAATCGTTGTAATGAAAGATGTATTGGTTGTTGGCTTTATTCACCTCTCTTAAAGAATAAGCCGGATATAGATTGGCTAAAAAAAGAATTAGATTTTGCTAAAGCAAAACAACTTATCGATGGATTGGCAGATTTAGGGACAAAGAGGATTCGTTTTACCGGTGGAGGAGAACCATTTATGCATCCTAAAATTATGGAATTGATTGAATATACAAAATCTAAAGGTTTAATCTGTTGCATAACTACAAATTTTTCTTTATTAAATAAAGAAAAAATAAAAAAATTAATTGAATTAGAAATTGATGAGTTAGCCATAAGTCTCTGGGCTTCCAATGAGAGAACCTATATAAAGACTCATCCGGGAACAAAAGAAGGTATTTTTGAGAGGATTAAAGAAAATTTAGTTTTTTTAGTAACCGAAAAGAAAGAAAAGTCATTTGTTACTCTCTGTAATGTCATCTGTAATCTCAATTATCATGAAGTATATGAGATGTTTGAATTTGCTAAAGAAATAGGTGTAGATGGTATATACTTTACTTTAGTGGATACTTTAGAAGGAACAGAGGCTCTACTTTTGAATGAGAAGGAGAAAGAAGATACTTTAAAGGAATGTGAAGCGATAAAGAAAAGTTATCAAGGTTTTCCAAAATTGGATTATTTTGAAGGTTTTATTTGTCGACTTAAGGAAGAAAATTCTTTAATAGGTAACTACGACTGGGAGAGGGTAAATCGAATCCCTTGCTATGTAGGTTGGATATTTACACGCATTTTAGCTGATGGAAGTGTTTCTCCCTGCTGCCGAGGAGTAAAGAAAATAATGGGAAATATAAATAGCCAGAATTTTAAAGATATCTGGTTTAGTCAAAAATACAATGAATTTCGAGCAAAGGCAAAGTATCTACCTAAAACTGATCCTTATTTTTCTGAGATCGGTTGTATAAAAATGTGTGATAATTTAATGCACAATGAGGAAATACACCGAAGATTATGCAGAACTTAAGAAAAAATTATTGGTGGATAATTTTATTGATTTTTTTGTTTCATCTAATTAATAACTATATTATTCTTTCTTTAGACAAAACTCTCCCTGCATACGATGAATTAGGGCATTTTTTGCAAGCTTTTCATAGTCTTAATTTTTTTAGAGATCTTAAAGAGGGTTTTTCTTTAAAGAGGATAATGGATTGGTATCATAATTTAGGAGGGAGAACTCGTCCTCCTCTTTATGCATTAACTTTGCTTTTTCCTCTTGCTGTTTTTCAGAAAAATATAATAAATAATATCGATTTACTCATTTTAATAGTAAATTCATTTTATCTTATGATTTTACTAATTTCAATTTATGGTATAGGCAGAAAAATTGGAGACGAATTAATAGGAATATTATCCGCATTTATCGTTTCAGTTTTCCCAGGGATATTTTCTATGTCAAGAGTAATTATGGTAGATTTCCCTTTAACCGCTATAGTTTCTTTAAGTGTTTATTCAATGCTACTTACAGAAAATTTTACTCGCAGAAATCAATCTTTTCTTTTAGGGATATTTTTGGGCTTAGGGATGCTTACTAAAGCTACCTATCCTATTTTTATATTACCACTTTTAGGATACTATTTTGTCTTTGCCATTATTAAAACCTCTCAAGGAGATAAGAAAATTTTTAAGATTATGATTAACTTTATTATCTCTCTCCTTGTTGCTTTTTTTCTAAGTAGTTCTTGGTATTTGCCCAATTTAGATAAGATAACTCAACGCTCAAAGGCAATGTCTTTTCAACTATATACTGGTTCTTCTAAAAATTTTATTTCCTATCTTACTTCTTTAATTTTCTGGGGAATATTAGATATAAAACCTTTCTTTATTGCGGTTCTATATTTATTAGGCTTGATTTCTCTTTTTTATTTTAAAAAAGAAAAAGGGATACCATTAGTAATCTGGACAATAATTCCTTCTTTATTTTTTTCATTTTCTCCAAACCAGCAATTGCGTTTTTTATTACCCATATTACCTTCTATAGGATTAACGATTGCACTGATTACATCCTTATTAAAATGGCAGACAATAAAGAAAACATTTATTTGTTTTATAGTAATCTTTAGTTTATACTTCTTCTTTGTTGTTTCCTATGGAAGGATTAAATTAATGTCAAAAGATAAAGATTTTTTTTATTCCCACAATCGCGTACATAAAGGAATAGTTTATCCTTTACAAAGTATCGATTGGAAAATAAAAGATATAGGAGAGATAATATTTTCTAATATAAAAAGAAAACCGAGAGAGATTCTTTTTGTATTTAATATGGAAGAGATTCGCAATGGGGTATTTCTTTATTTACTTAATAAAAATATAAATGCTACATTCGACTGTCCTGCTCAAAATGACTTTTTTGATTCCCCTTCTATTGATGAATATGAGGATTTATCTAAATTTGATTTTATAATCACAAAGGATGGTTATCAAGGAACAAATGCAGGGAATATCAATTGGATAGAAATACTTACAGAACGAATGCAGAAATATAAAGATTATTTTTTTCTTGTAGGTTCAGTTAAAGGCTTACCCGATAGTTCAACTGTATATGTGTATAAAAATATTCTATATTAATAGAAGTTCCCATGCTTTCAGAGATTAATTTTCTGAAATCTATATTAATTTCGAATTTTTTTAGATTGAAATTTCCTTTTAAACTTTCTTATGCCATAACTTATAAATGCAATCTTAGATGTAAAATGTGTAATATTTGGAGAAAGATATACGTTCCGGAGTTAACCATCGAAGAAATAGGTGATTTTTTTGAAAAAAATAATAGATTTTTTTGGATAGGTATTACAGGAGGCGAACCATTCTTAAGAACAGATTTATCTCAGATAATAGATATTATACTAAACAGATGTAATAGACTCTGTGCCCTTCATTTTGCTACAAATGGTACTTTAACTGATAAGATTGTAAATTTGATTGAGAGAATTAATGATAAAAATAAAAAAATTAGGTTATTATTTACGATTAGTATCGATGGTCCTGCTTCATTACACGATGATATAAGAGGAGTAAAAGGAACTTGGGAAAAAGCGATGGAGACGTTTTTATGGATTAAAAATAGTTATCTTGCTGAAGCACGCATAGGTTTTACACTTTCGCATTTTAATGTAGGGAGATTTAAAGATACATTTTTTTCCATAAAGGAAGTTTATCCTGATCTAAAATTTGATGATATAACGATAAATATTTTTCAAAAATCCGATTTTTACTATGAAAATCAAGACATGGAAGATTTAAATCCCGAAGAGGTTATTGTCCAGATAAAGGAAATTCTGATGATGGATAATAATGGTTTTTCAATCAATAATTTTTTAAGAAGAATGTATTTAAGATTGTATCCTGAATATTTAGAAACAAAGAAATCTCCTCTTAAATGTCAAGCACTTTCTTCTACTTGTTTTTTAGACCCTTATGGAAACCTATATCCTTGCGCTGTGTATAATAAGAGTTTAATGAACATAAAATTATCTTCGCCCCTTAAACTAATCTGGAATTCAAAAAGGACAAGATTGTTAAGTAACGAATGTGCTAATAATCTCTGTCCTGGTTGTTGGAGTCCCTGTGATGCTTATAGCGCAATTCTCGGCTCCCTCTTTTTACTTTTTTATAAAAAGAAGTATAAAATATATGAAAATAAATAGATTTCTATTCGAAAATTCTGCAAATCTTATAAGCATGGTAAGGATTTTTCTTGTATTTGTTATCATTCTTTTATTTAATTCCCCTGTTTTAACCTTTAAGATATTAGGCTTAATATTTTTATTCATTATAGTTTGGTTAGATTGGTTAGATGGATATTTGGCAAGGCGATTAAATATTTCTTCTAATATAGGAGGGCTTTTGGATACTCTTTCTGATAGAATTACAGAAAATCTTTTTTTAGTCTTTTTTGCTTATAGAAGACTTATACCTATATGGGTACCCCTCATATTTATAGCCAGGTCTTTTTGTGCTGATTTTATAAGATACTTAAATTTTTCTGAGGGTATAGGAACATTTGCAATTAATAAGTCTAAATTGGGTTTCTATATCGTAGCCTCAAAAACCTCAAGAGTAATATATCTTTTGTGTAAATTTTTTATTTTTTACTTAGGAGCTATTTTAATTATAATGCAAGATTTAAATGTAGAATCACAAAAACAAATTTTTATAGTTTTAAAATATATTTTGCTATATAGCTCTATATTCTTAGTTATTCTCAATCTTATGAGATTTATTTTTCTTATATACGATAGTAGATTTATTTTAAAGAAAAAGCTTATAAAGGAGATTTAGGCCTTGGATAGAAAACAAAAATTACTTATATTCTTATTAACCTTTTCTTTATTTGTTGGGGGAATTTATTTTTTATGTTATTTAAATAGAATAAAAAATTTTAATCTCCTTTTAATCACTATCGATTCTCTAAGACCTGACCATTTGGGTTGCTATGGGTATGAGAAAAATACTTCACCCAATATCGATAAACTTGCTAAGGAAGGAGTTTTATTTACTCAGGCGATAGCTCAAGCTTCTTGGACATGGCCTTCTTTATATTCTCTTATTACCTCTACCTATCCATCAACCCATGGAGTTTATTTTTGGGACCAAGTTCTATCAGATTCAATTCCAACTCTATTGGAAATATTAAAGAAAAAGGGATATTCTACAGGCTTTATTAGTGGACACGGAGGATTAGATAATTTTAAACGAGGATTTGATAAATTTGAAAATATGTATGAGAAAGCAAACAAAATTACCTATGAAGCTTTGCTATGGATAAAGAGTCACCGAAATAAAAGATTTTTTCTCTGGATACACTATATGGATACTCATAATAATTCAATAGGTGTTCCGGAAGAAAAACACTTTATTAAAAATATAACCAAAGAAGAACTAAATACCTATATTTCTCAATATGACGAAGCAATAAGTTATGTGGATAGTCAAATTGGTATTCTTTTAGAAAAATTAAGTTCCTTAGGATTACATGAAAAAAACCTTATAATTATTACTGCTGACCATGGACAGGAGATGTGTGAACATGGTATTTGTTTTAATCACGGTGGGTTTTTATGGGATTCTGCAATAAAGGTTCCCTTGATTTTTTATTTCCCAAAATTATTTTCTAAAAATAGGATAATTTCCCAACAGGCTCAGCATATCGATATTGCTCCCACAATCTGTGATATATTAAAGCTTAAAAAGCCTAAAACCTTTGAAGGTAAGAGCCTTTTACCTTTAATTAAAGGTAAAGATATTCAATCCCGATTTGCTTTTAGCGAACACAAAGAAAATAAAGGAGATTTAAGTAGTGGTAAATGGGTCTATAGTAAGTTTTCTATCAGGACTTCGAAATTTAAACTAATTTATACTTTTAATTCAGATAGCCGAGGATATGAACTTTATAACTTAAAAGAAGATCCCCAAGAATTAAATAACCTTATAGACAAAGAAAAAGAACAATTTGAATTTCTAAAGAAAAAATTAGAAGAATGGATGAATCGTCCGAAACCAAAGATAGCGCCTTTAACAAAACCTATTGATGAAAAAACAAAGGAAAAACTAAAGAGCTTAGGATATTTACAATAAAATGGAATTTCCAAAGTATTTATCTATTCAGACCACTTCCCTCTGTAACGGTCATTGTATTTTCTGTCCTTACGATGAGATAAAGGATTTATTTCCTAAGATGATAATGGAGGAAAGTTTATTTAGAAAGATTATCGATGAGTGTAGCCAATATAAGAATATCGAAAGAATCATTCTTTATCTAAATAATGAACCCTTGACTGACCCTTATTTAATTGAAAGGATAAATTATACAAAAGAGAAAATTCCTTGGGCTTCTGTTCATATTTTAACTAATGGAAGTTTATTAACCGATGAGTTGGCTGATAGATTAATTGATTCAAAATTAGATTGGATTGGATTTAGTTTACATGGAATAAGAAAAGAGACAATTGAAAAAACAATGGGGCTTAATTACGATTTGACCTTTAGGCGCGTTTTAAATTTTATTGAAAAGGCAAAGGAAAAGAAAGATATAAAAGAATACATTATGGTTACTTTCTTAAGACACAAATACTTAAGTTTGGAAGAAAAAGAAGAAGCAATTAAATTCTGGCAGGATAAAGGAATTGAAAGGATTAGTTATTTTGAAGGTCCAGTGAGTAGAGCAGGGAATGTTAAAGATTTGCCGAAGGTAAGGCATGAAAAAATTTATGGTTGTACTTCTATATGGGCAAATGAGATGATCCATATTGTAGAAAATGGCGATGTGATCATGTGTTGTATGGATTGGAAAAGAGAAGTTATTTTAGGGAATGTAAAAAAACAAAGTATATATGAGATTTGGAATTCAGAAAAGTATAATCGGATAAGAAATAAAAGAGATGGGAATATAGATTCAGAAGATGATTTTATTTGCAAAAGGTGCGAATCGGCTATTCCTTCTCAAAGTACAAGTTTTTTACCAATTTCTTTAGAAATAAATAAAAAATCCGATATTCTTTTAATTCTCTGTCCCATGTGGGGAACAGATGCACCTTCCTTAGGAATATCTTATTTATATTCTTATCTAAGATTTAAAGGCTATTCTCCTTCTGTAAAAGATTTAAATATAGAAATGTTTCATAATGCTACAGAAGAAGAGAAAAAATTATGGAGAATGGAAAACTACAGATTATGGAATGATAGAGAATTATTTGAAAAAAACATACTTTCTTTATTTAACGACAAAATTGATTTTTATGTAAATGAGATTTTGGCAGAAGATACAAAAATCATTGGTTTTTCTGTAAATGCAGGGAATCTACTTTTCTCTATCGAAGTTGCTAAGCGGATAAAAGGTAGAGACAGAAACAAAATAATAATCTTCGGTGGTCCACATTCTAAATGGTTTAAGATGGATATTGATTATTTAGAAAAATACAAAGATGTTTATCGAGGGTTCTATCCTGGTTTGGTGGATATATTTGTAATTGGAGAAGGTGAACTTATTTTAGAAGAAATCCTTTATCATCTTAAGGATGATAAAAAAATAGAAGATACTAAGGGAATAATTTTATATAAAGAAAATAAGTATCTTTGCTTAGGTGAAGAAGTCTTTATAGAAAATCTTAATGAACTTCCCTATCCTGATTTTGATTGGTCTGATTTAAGTAGATATACTGAGAAAAAGATACCTATTTTAATGAGTAGGGGATGTATAAGAAGATGTAAATTCTGTAATGACACCTTTGTTTCTCCAAAATATAGATGTAGAATGGCTGATAATGTATTTAGAGAAATGGTCTTGCGTATAGAGAAAAATAAAATAAATAAATTTGAGTTTTTTGATTTAATTATAAATGGCAATTTGCACGAGTTAGAAAAATTATGTGAATTAGTTATTAAAAATAAGTTGCATATTTCTTGGACAGGACAGGCTGCGATAAGAAAAGAAATGAATAGAGATTTTCTTCTCAAAATGAAAAAGGCAGGATGTGAAGCTATTACTTATGGTATAGAAAGTTTTTCAGATAAAGTACTTGAATTAATGAATAAACCCTATACATACGATGATATTGAAAAGGTATTAAGGGATACAGCAAGGGTTGGAATTAAGGCAAATATTAATATAATAGTAGGTTTTCCAGGAGAAGGAGAGGAAGAATTTAATGAAACTTACGAAGGAATAAAGAGACTTCGAAAATACATATATGGGATTTCCAGTTTAACACCCTGTCTTATAACTTTAGGTTCATCCCTTCAGTTTAATCTTGATAGATATGGGATTATTTATCCTGGAATAGATGGATATTTTACCTGGTACAGTAAAGATGGAAATACTTACGGTTTAAGAAAAGAGCGCACCAAAAAAATTTTATCACTTGCCTCAGAACTGAATCTGCCTATAGGAATAATAAATCTGTACGATGAGGGAGATAGGATTAAGCCCAAAGTTTTGGCTGATAAATTGGATATCCTTTTAGCAATTTGTCCTCCTTGGGGGGTAGAAACTCCTCCCTTAGGATTAGCCTGTCTTTCTGCCTATCTTCGTAGTAAAGGTTTAAATACTGAGATATTTGATTTTAATATTTATCTTTATAATAAAGTAGAGCCTAAGTATAAGTATCTCTGGGAGATGGGTAGTGCAAATTATTGGAGGAAAGAAGAATCTTTTAATTTATTATATTCTTTGTTTAAAAAAGAAATAGATTTTTGTGTGGAAAAAATTATTTCCTCAGGAGCAAAGGTAGTTGGTTTTTCTGTGCTTTCCAATTCTCAAGATAGAATAACTGCCCTGGTAATAAAACAAGTTAAGGAAAAGAAGCCTGAGATAAAAATAATTTTGGGAGGTACATCTATTTCAGTTCCTGAACAGAGATGGTTCTTTGAAAAAAATATACCTGAGCTGATTGAAGCTTATGTGCTTGGAGAAGGGGAAGAGACATTATACGAGATTTTATATAGTATAAAATGTGGGGGAAAAATAGAAGCTATTCCGGGTGTTTTAACCTTTAAAGACGGTAAATATTCCTATACCCCTCGTATTCCTAAAGAAAACTTAGATGAATTTCCTTTTCCTACTTTTGAAGAATTTGATTTGAGTGCTTATTTGAATAAGTCTAAAGGTTTAATTATGGAATGGGCAAGAGGTTGTATTGGAAACTGTGCTTTTTGTGCTTTTAAAACCATCTCTCCAAAATTTAGAAAGAAAACCCCTGAGGCAATAATAAAAGCAATAGATTATTATGTAAAAAGATATGGAGCAGAGCACTTTTCTCTGGTCGATTCAGCAATAAATGGAGATTTGGAATATCTAGAAAGAATTTGTGATTTGTTAATTAAAGCAGATCTCAATGTTAAATTCTCCTGCCTTGCTATTCCCAGACACATGGATTACAGCCTCTTAGAAAAAATGAAAAAAGCAGGATTTATTAGAATAGAATACGGTGTAGAAAGTGGCTCGGATAAAGTTTTAAAAGCAATGAGAAAAATATATACTTCTCAAGATGCAGAAAATACTCTTAGAGCAACTCATAAAGCAGGTATTAAAACAGTAATTTATCTAATTGTCGGTTTTCCAGGAGAAGGAGAAGCTGAATTTGAAGAAACCATTGAGTTTTTAGAGAGAAATGCTCAATATATTGACCTTGTAAAATCAGTTAATCCTTTATACTTAATGGCTGGTTCTTCGATTTATAAAAATTATAAAGATTATGGGATTACACTACCTGAGGTTGATCCTGATTTTAAATGGTTTATAGGCAAAGAGAATACCTATGAGCTAAGATTAGAAAGAGTTAGAAGAATAAGGTCAATTTTGGATAAGTTTGGAATTAAGTATTTTCCTGAAGACGATATGTTTGAAAGAAAAATGGATCTGGAGAGATTAGAAGTAAAAGAAAAAGAAGATAAAAAAATGGATATCCTTCTAGTCACCCTTCCTCCTTGGGGAGTAGAAAATCCACCTTTGGGATTGGGATACTTAGAAGCATGTTTGAAAGAAAAAGGCATAACTTGTCAGGTGCTCGATCTCAATGTCTATTTTTATAACACAATAGATTCGGCTTATAAAATGCTCTGGCATGTGGAAAATAAGAATTTCTGGAGTAATGAAAAGACTTTTCCTTTAATCTGTGAAATTTTTAAATCTCAGATTGATTATGCAGTTAATAAAATTCTTTCTATAGATACAGATTTGATTGGTTTTTCGGTAGTTGATCCTAAGGAGAGAATAACTATAGAGGTAATTAAAAGAGTAAAAGAGAAATCTCCTGAAAAAAAGATCATCTTAGGTGGACCAACCTGTTCTACAGATGAACAAAGGGATTTCTTTACCGAAAATATCCCCGCTCTTATAGATTACTTTGTAGTTGGTGAAGGAGAAGATACACTTTATGAAATTATTCAGAAAGAAAGAAGTGTGTTTTCTAAAGAGGATATTTTAGGCGTAGCTAAAAAATTAAATAATAAATGGTATTTTTTACCCCGGCCTCCAATAAATCTTGATGAAATTCCTTTTCCAAAATATGAAGGGTTTAACTTGGCCCAATATAACGGAGGTAAATCTATCCTTGTAGAGTGGTCGAGAGGCTGTATGGGTAGGTGTAGCTTCTGTAAAAATTATCGCCTTGAGGGATTATTTAGAAGAAAGAGTCCTGAAAAGGTTATTAAAGAATTAGAGTTCTTATCCACTCAATATAAAATAGAAGAGTTTACTGTACGGGATAATATAATGAATGGAGATATTAGGCAATTAAATGAGATATGCGAGGGAATTATCAAAAAGAAATTTAGATTAAAATGGTCAGGACAAATTGCTCCCCGAAAAGAAATGGATTATGATTTATTTTTAAAAATGCGTAAAGCAGGTTGTTCTAAGATTCAGATTGGTGTAGAAAGTGGTTCAGATAAAGTCTTGGTAAGAATGAAGAAATTTTATAATTCAAAAATAGCTGAAGATAATATAAGAAAGGCTAAGAAAGCAGGTTTAGAGGTAGAGGTCTTTATTATGGTAGGTTTTCCCGGAGAAACAGAGAAAGAATTTAAAAAAACCTATGATTTTATAAAGAGAAATGCTAAATATATAGATACTCTAAAATCAATAAATACTTTACACTTAATTGCCGGCACGGATGTTTATGAAAACTATCAGAAATATAATCTAAAACCTTTACCAAAAAAGAATTGGCACTATCTCTGGGAGACATACGATGGGAATACATATGAAATAAGAAAGAAGAGAGTAGAAAGGCTATTAGATTTAGCCTATGATTTAGGATTAAAAGTAATGGAGACAAATATTCAGGAAGGGAAAGAAGAGTTCATGGGAGATGATTTAAATCTTCAGGAAAGATTGGAAAGGCTTAAATCCGTAATAAATCGTCTGCAAGTTCTCCCTATAGGTAAAAGAAAAGAGAAAAGACATTCCTTATTTAAACTTATCTTATTAGGTTTTTTATCTCTTTTTACTTTATTCTATATGACTTATTTCTGGTTATTTAAAAAATTAAGAGGAAAATTTCTTTTAGGAGGAGAATAATGCGGATATTAATGATTCATCCTCACGATATCTATTCTTCCGTTGAGCCTTGGACAAGAAGAATCAAATGTTTAGCCCAAGAATTAGTAAAAAGAGGAAATGAAGTAAAATTAGTATATTTCCCTTTATCTTTCAGGGAAAAGCTCACTCCCCATTTTTTAGATGGATATGAAGTAATTCCTTTAAGTCGTTATCCTTCTCCGAGAACCTTTATTAAAAATATTTTAAAGCTAATTAATTTATCCAGATGGGCAGATATTGTTCATTTCCAGAAATGTCATCATTATGCTTCTGTTCCTGCGGTCTTAGCGGCATATTTTAGCAAAAAACATTTACATTATGATTGGGATGATTGGGAAGAAGAGATTTGGTATGAATCTTCGGGAAAAGGGATGCATTCTCGGTTTATTGGTTTTTCCTTTAAGATTTTGGAGAGATTTCTACCTCTGCTTTCCGATACAGTATCAGTTTCCAGTGAACAATTAAAAAAATTGGCCATAAATTTTGGGGTAAAAGAAGAAAATATTTCTATTATTCCTGTAGGAGCAGATTTAGAACAATTTAATCCTAAGGTAGATGGAAGTAAAATAAAAGAAATTTATAATATAAAGGGACCTTTAGTTTTATATGTTGGTCAGCTTCATGGAGCCCAATATGTGGATTTATTCATTAAGGCAGCAAATATTGTATTACATAAACAACCTCAAGTTTATTTTATGATTGTAGGTGAAGGGTTTATGGAAAAGCAATTGAGAAAGCTAGTAAAAGAATTAGGCATAGAAGATAGAGTTATTTTTACAGGTTCGGTTCCTCATTCTGAAATTCCCTATTATATTTCTTCTGCAGATGTCTGTGTTGCTCCCTTTAGAGATACAAAAGTAACCCGTTGCAAAAGCCCTTTAAAGATTGTGGAATACCTTGCTTCTGGTAAACCTATTGTAGCCAGTAATGTGGGAGAGGTTAGAAAGATGGTAGGCGGATGTGGTGTTTTGGTTAAGCCAGGAGATTTTCATTCTTTAGCCAGGGCAATATTGAGATTAATTAAAAATGAAAAATTAAGGAAAAGCTTAGGAGTTCTTGCCCGTAAAAGGGCAGAGAAGAGATATAACTGGCAAGAGAGTACCACCCTTTTGGAATTAATGTATGAGTTAAAATAATATGGATTATAAAAATATAAGTTTAATCTTTCCGGTACGTAATGAGAAAGATAACATAGAGTGTTTAATTAAGAAAGCATTAAGGATATTAGGTGAGAGAGGGGAGATAATTGTAGTTGATGATGGTTCTACAGATGGAACAGATAAAGTTATTAGGCAGATTTGTTTAAAAAATGTATCTCTTATTAAAAATAAAAACAAAGGTCTGGCTTCTGCTATTGACAGTGGTATAAAAGTAGCAAATTGTGAGATTGTCTGTTGGATGGATGCCGATCTATCTATGCCAATAGAGTTAATTCCTGTAATGATAACGGGACTTGCAAGTTATGATATAGTGCTCGGGTCACGCTATATCGAAGGTGGAAAAGATTTAAGAAAAAGTAGGTTAAGGATTATTTCCAGTTGGCTATTTAATCTATTGAGTAAGAAAATCTTAAATACCCAAGTTAATGACTTAACCAGTGGATTTGTAGCTACAAAAAAAGATATTGTTCAGAAAATTGGGTTAAAAGGAAAACAAGGTGAATATTGTATCTGGTTTTTATTTAATGCAGAGAGATTGGGATTTAAGATTAAAGAATTACCTTATTCAATGGTTGAAAGAAAATATGGAAGAAGTAAAATTGGTTCTAATTTGTTTACTTTATTAAAGAATTCATTCTTTTACTTTAAAATGGTATTGGAATTAAAGTTCAGGGATTTATTCGTTTATAGAGATAATAATTTATAGGATACCTTTTTTCTTTAAAGATAGATTTGGGGAGTTCGATTTTTTTTAAGAGAATAAATTGGTTTTGACTATTTTCTATCTCTTTGGCTAATTCATAGATGATTTTTTCTGCTTCCTCAAGAGAAAGCTTTATTTTGCTTTTTTCAAAAACCCAATAGATGAAAAGAGTAAGGCAAAGTTGTGATTTATAAGGGAATTTTTCATAGAATAGGATAATATCTCCAAATTTCTCTATTGGTTCAGCAATCAGAATATAATCAAAATATTCAGGCTTGAAATTTATTTTTAATCCTTCTTTTTTATCATTTTTTAAGAAAAAAGGGGAAAAAAGATTAAGAATTTTGATTCTCTTTAGATTTTCTGAGATAATTTTAAATTCAAGTAATTCTGTAAAAATATTTCGCATATCTAATCCAAGAATAATATTTTTCTCTTCTTTAATATCCTTCATAATTAAATCTAAAGCCTCATCTATCCCTTTATAATTAAACTTGCAAGGATAAAGCATCCCCTCCTGATGTAATCTTTCTTCAAAGTCAAAAGTGGTAATTGTTGATTTATCTTTTTTATAGTTAATGAAAAAAAATTGCATTATGCAAAAGATAAAAAGACAGGTAAGTATGTATGACTTACATAATTTTAAGAATTTTTTATTAACATTTATATATTCACATAAATTATTCAAAACACAAGCAATGATTATTCCTGATGCAGGAATTGCAGGGAGAGTATGGCGGGAGGAATCTTCAAAGGTATAGAGAATAAAGAATGGGATTGGAGAAATTAGCCAGGTAAGGATAATAATTTTATGTTTGTATTTTTTTATTAGGTATAAGAATAAGCAAAGATAGAAAAGATAGGTTAAAAAGGGATAGAGTTGATAATTTTTAAGATTTGAGTAAATAAAAGTAATTAGGTTAATTAATCTTTCTGTCTTGAAAGGAAAATTTCCTGCTTTGAAAAAATATAATTGGCCAAGAAAATTATTTAAATACCATGGTAGCGCAATAAGTGAAGGAATAAGAAAAAGGTAAACTATTTGCCCGAAAGTTATCTTCTTATATTTATAGATTGTTTGCAAAAAATATAGCAAAAAAGGTCCAGTAAAATATATAAGAAATGTCTGTTTATGGAGTAAAGAAAAAGCAATGGTTATTCCTAATAAAAAAGTATATCTTTTATTCTGGAAATATTCAGATTTAAGCATAATATAAATAGCAAGCGTAACTAATGTAGTAATAGGTAAATCTAACATGTAAACTCTTGAAAAGCCTAAGATGCAAGGATAAAAACTAACCAAGAAGCTTGCTATAAAACCTGTAAATTTATCTTTTAATACAAATCCTATCCCATAAACAGCATAGATTAGAATAAACAGATATAAAAGATTAGATAGTAAGGCAATTTTAGGAGAAACTCCGAATATAAAAAAGAAAGGGAGAGTTAGCCAAAATCTTAAAAAGGGATAATAATAATTATGTGTAAAGAAAAGAATACCCATTTTTTCCTTAAGATTCAAACTGGGGTTACTTAAAACTTGATACATTTCTACTGCGTGTATATAATGTGTTCTTTGGTCGTATATAAAAGGTAAATTATCTTGGTTAATAATGATATAGTTATTTATTACATGGAAAAGGAAAAGTAAGAGAAGTAGAAGAGAATATCTATAAGTAAAAATAAATTTAGAAAATTTATTTTTTAGCCACATAAAGAATATGAAAATCCTCGTCTTTTATTTTCCCAAATCTAAATGAGGGATAAATATTTATTAATTTTAAATTGGAAAAACTAAGATAGTTTCTTATCTCTTGAGGATAATAAAATCTTAAGATGTGGTTTTCTTTGTAATGCTTAATAATTTTTTCTTCATTATATAATTTTAAAACATAATCGATTCTACAGATTTGGCTTAATCTGTAGGTTTTTATTCTACCTTCTCTGATGAGTTTATTTTTATTATCGAGTTCAATCTCTTTAAAACTTGTAGGTAAAAGAGAATTCTGTGCTTTAAATGCATTCCAGATTTCAAAGATAAACAGACCGTCTTTCTTTAAAACAGAATAAACATTTTTAAACAGTCTCAGCAACGCTTTTATTTCGATAATATAGTTAATTACTGCAAACATAGAGATAATTACGTCAAATTTTTTTCTTGGCCTATAACAGGCTATATCTTTTATGTAGAAATCTCCTCTTAGATTTAATTTTTTAAATTTTTCTTGGGCAATCTTTATCATATCTGGAGAAATATCCACTCCGCTTGTTTTATATCCTCTTTTACTCAATTCTAAGATATGATTTCCTGTTCCACAACCGAGGTCCAAAATATTTTTAGGTTTCTTCTTTAAAAATTTTTTAAAAATTTTTTCCAAAAAATCAACCTCTTTCTTATAATCTTTATCTTGATAGATTGAATCATAAAAATAAGCATAATCAGAAACAAAACATTTACTTTTCATTTCAATTTCTATATAAGCATAAATAAAATCTAATAAGTTGGATAAATTCTTTAAATTTAATTTTATAAGGTATAGCTTTCCTTAAATAATAGCCATCAGATAAATTCCCAATTAAGCGGAAGAAAAGATTATTCTTTAAAAAGAAAAATTAATAACATCGTTCTATTTCTTGCTAAAAGCTAAAAAAACAACGCAGATTTAATATTTTATTTAATGCATTTTTATTTTTAAATTTTAAAATAGAATAATGGTGATAGTTTATGGGAATCTTTTCATATTCTCCATTAAAATAATTGTTTTTAATAGCATATTCAGTTAATTTTAGTCCGGGATAGGGAGTAAAGAAAGAGGCAATGGCTATGTCGGGTTTAACTATAGAATTTAATTTTAATTTCTCCTTTGCCATTTCATAGGTTTCTCCAGGTAATCCTAGCATATTCTCAGTAAGTATTTTTATCCCATAGTTTTTTAATAATTTTATATTTTCAATTATTGTAGTATTAGAGATATTTTTATTAAGAGGATTATTTCTTACATTTTCATTCCCAGTCTCTATGCCCACATGGGCAAGGTAACAATTTGCTTCTTTTAGGAGATAAACAATCTCTTCATTACAATTATCTAAATGGATATTTGCTGAGAAAGGTATGCCGATGTATTTGCGATAAAGAGGAGAGAATTTTCTTAGCCAGTTTATATCTGGGGTAAAAACATCATCCACAAAATAGATAAGATTTATATCTCTTATATTTCCTAATAAATTCTATTTCTTCACATATATTCTCAGGACTCCTTGAACGATAGATAAATCCATTCTTCTTATAAATTTCATTATAGGTATGGTTAAAACAATAACTGCATTTATAAGGACATCCTCGGTGGATAATCATCTCTTGGCGTTTCCAAACTTTAAAGATAGGGAATTTTTTGATAAATATTTCTATGTCTGGGAAGGGTAAGTTATCTAAATCGGTTATTAAAGGACCAACAGGATTTTTAAATATCTTCCCATTCTTCTTAATCCAGAAATTGTCTGCTTTTTCAGGTAGTTCCTTACATCTCTCCACTAATCGAATAAAATTTAAAAATGCTCTTTCCCCTTCACCTATACATACAGCATCTATTCCGTTAACTTCAACCATTTGTGGAAAAAAGGTGGGATGAGGTCCCCCAAATATAGCATAGAATTTTAATTTCTCTTTTAACATTTGGTTAAATTTGATAAACTTTGATTGCATACCTGTAAATATAGTATAACCAACTATATTGGGATGAAATTTTTGAATTGTCCTGATAGATTTTTTTGGATTTTTCCCTATTTCAAAAACATCCACTTCGTAACCTGATTTTTTAAGTACCGCACAGAGATAACCAATGCCTAAAGGTATAGAGAACCGGATCTTATCAATAACAAAGGCAATTTTCATAAATTCCCTAACAATTTTACCATAATTTAGATAGAAATAAAGACAGATTTATGATAAGATAAATCAAAATCTCATTCGAATATGAAGAAGGCATTGGATAAAAACTATTTACTGGTTAGTTTGGTTTCTTTTTCATTCTTGGTTTTTGAGTTTTTGCTTTCTAAAGAATTGATGTTTCTTTACGGTATGGAAGTATCTTTCTGGGTTATACCTTTGATAATGGGTGGATTTAGTTTAGGGAGTGCAATGATTAAGGTTAAACCCCTTAATAAAATTTCTCTGGAAGAGTTTATTCTCTCATATGTAATCATTACGGTGTTTTCGTTACTATTATTAGTAAAATTACCCATTTATGAATTTCATAAATCTTATTTCTATAATGTGTTTAAATTGATGTTAATACTTATTTGGCCATTTATAACTTTGGGACTTTACTTTGGACGTGTTTATTCTGAAGATAAAAATTTAGGAAAAGTTTTTCTTTACAATGGTCTGGGGCTTACGCTGGGAGCTTTATATTGTGGAAAAATATATAAATTTTTAGGCTGGCCAGGAGGAATATTTTTTATAGTTTTTCTTTTATTAATTTTTCTTGTTTTATTTGACAGAAGAAGATGGGTCTTTTATATTTCAGGAGTTTTATTCTTAATGCTTGTATATAAATTAGATTTGCTTAAGACCAATTTGTCGTATAAGTTTGGTTTTTCTTTTTTTGCTAAGGATGGTGAGATTATAATTACCCGATATAGTGAGTTAGTAAGGACAGATGTAGTAAAGGTGGGGAAAATATATAGAATATTTAATGATGGAGGTTCACCTACGCGCATTGTAAGAATTTCTCATCCGAGTAAGCTTTATGAAATAGATAAGAATGAATTACAGGAAATTCCATTTTGTTTCGGAGAATTTCCACGCGTTTTGATAATCGGGAGTGGCGGCGGTAACGATGTTTATCTATGTTTAATGGCAGGAGCAGAGAATATCAAAGCAATTGAACTTAATCCTGTTATTATTCAGTTGATGAAAAATGAGTTTAGGGATTATTCTGGTAATATTTATTTTCATCCTAAGGTGGAAATAATAAATAAGGAAGGGAGAGATTATATTCGCCAAACTAAGGAAAAATTTGATTTAATTTTACTTAAGGGAACAGATACAAACACATCTTTTTCCTCCTTTTATCCTTTTACCTTAGAAGCTTATCTATATACTAAAGAAGCTTTAAAGCAATATTGGGATATTTTATCTGATAATGGTTGTTTGGTAATTATGCGTAGTATACCCATATCAGGTTCTGGAGAAAAGAGAGGGTTTTTACAGATGTTACAGTTGTATATGTCAGCTAAATCTCTAAATCTAAAAGATAATTGTATAATTATGAAAAGAAATGTAGCAACAGAGGATAATTTAGAATTAATTCGTTATACTTTTTTTCTTTTCAAAAATAAAATGGAAGGAGAATTTAATGTTAATGATGAAATACTATACCTGCCAGAAAGAGTCTTTAAAATTGAAGAGATGCGAGATGAATATTTAAAAAGATATAATGTAAATCTCCTCAGAGACGACTGCCCTGCTGTTTACAATTTTGAAAAATGGCAGAAGAAATTACCTTATATTTTAAAACTGATTTGTATCGTGGTTTTTCCAGCCATTATTTTATTAATTTTAGGTAAAGTGAATTTTAGAAAGGTTGTATTTTATCTTTCCTTAGGTATAGGATATATTGCTTTAGAGCTCAATCTCATGGGAAAGTTATTATTATTTTTAGGACACCCTGTTTATTCTCTTCAAATAATTTTGTCTTCTTTTTTACTTTTTGGAGGCTGTGGAGGATATTGGGCATTGCATCATAAAATAAACCTCAAAAAATATATTTTCTTATTAGTTTTTTTTAATATTTTATCTATTTTTACTTGTAACTGGTTATATACTATAAATATCCCAAGCCAAATTTTAAAGAATATTTTAGTTTTTTCCCTCATTGCTCCCTTAGGGTTTTTCTCAGTAGTGCCTTTTTCTCAATCTTTGTCTAAAGAAGAAAAAAGATATATTATGTATGCGTTAGATGGAATGGGGACAGTTGTAGGTACAATTTTAATTGGATTTATTCAAACTTATTTAGGTTTTAGTTCAGGATTTATCTTTATCGGTTTTATTTATTTTTTAGCAATTTTAGTGGTATGAAAATAATTTTTATTACTCGGGAAGGATACGATTTAGCAGGAGCAAGAATTAGATGTTATAATTTTGCTAAGGAATTAAAAAAATATGGATTATATACGGAGGTTTTCTCTTTTGCGGATAATTTAGGAGCAAATTCAGGAAAAGAGGAATATAAATTAAGGATAAGGGATAAGTTAAAATATAATTTTGAAGCATTTAAGAGACTTAAGAAAGAAAAAGAAGCTATTTTTTTTATCAATCGCTTCCATTATCATTCTTTTTCTCCTTGGATTTTAAATTTAATAAACGGTAATAAAATTATATTTGACCTCGATGACTGGGAATTTAGAGAAAACCCCAAATACTATTTTGGAATTTTTCCCTCCTCTAAGGCTGAGTTTCTTACCCGAAAATTAGCAAAAAGAGCTCTTTTTTGTATCGGAGCAAGCAGATTTTTAGTAGAATATCTATCACAGTTTAATAAAAATACCTATTATATTCCTTCAGGAGTAGATACAGAAAAATTTAAGCCAAAAAAGATAGAAAAAGACAATTCTAAGATTGTATTTTCCTGGATAGGGACAATGCATAGAGAAGACGATATTGAAAACATAAAATTTGTTATTGATTGTTTCTTAGAATTGAGAAAAAAATACCAAAATATCTTTTTAGAGATTGCTGGAGATGGAATCTATTTTGAGGAATTAAAAAGGACTGTAGAAGAAATTAAAGATAAAAATATTTTTTTAAAAGGATGGATTGAACCTGACCAAATGCCCGATTACCTTAATAATATAGATATAGGACTTCTCCCTTTGATTCAGAAAACAAAATTCAATTTAGCCAAAAGTCCAACTAAATTATTTGAGTATATGGCGATGGCAAAACCAGTTGTATGTAGTGATATGGGAGAATGCAGTTATATTATTAAAGATGGAGAGAATGGCTTTTTGGCAAAGGATAAAGAAGAATTTATAAAAAAGTTAGAAATTTTAATTATGAATTGGCAGAAGCGGAATGAGATGGGTAAGACAGCTTATGAAAATATAAAAAACAATTATGGATTAGAGATTATCGGAAACGATCTTTATCAGATAATAAGAAACAATCTGATGATAAATGAAAATTAAGTTATTTATATTTTTTATCATATTTCAAGGTAAGATAATTTTTGCTTTATCTGAACAACCTAAGAATGTAATTTTAATCACTGTAGATGCTTTAAGGCCAGACCACTTAGGCTGCTATGGATATAAAAGAAATACCTCACCCAATATTGATTATTTAGCAAAAGAAGGGGTTTTGTTTACTCAGGCAATCTCTCAAGTTCCCTATACAGCGGGTTCTTTTGCAGCCACTTTTACCTCTACTTATCCCAAACAACACAAAGTAATCGGACTTAATGAAAAACTTGAATTAGATAATTTAACTTTAGCCGAAATTCTTAGAGAGAAAGGATTTGTTACAAAGGCGATTACTACTAATTTCATCTTAAGTAATGCTTTTGGGTTTAATCAGGGATTTGAACCTCAGGAGTTTAAAGAATATGAAGGCAAAGATGAGACTGAGGTAGCAATAAATTGGCTAAAGGAGAACATAGATAAAAGAATGTTTCTCTGGGTTCATTATATGGAACCCCATGCTCCATATGAACCTTTGCCGGAACACAATGTTTTTTTGAATTTTATAAATAGTAAAGGAGAATTGCCCATTGTAGAAAATGAACAGGGAGAAGGTGGTATACCTAAATATGTTGTGAGAAATAATCGAAGAGATTTAGATTACTATATTGCCCTATATGATGGAGAAATTCGCACTGCTGATGCTAAGATTGGTAGACTATTAGAGGGATTAAAGGAGTTAAAGTTGATAGATGATAGTCTAATTATATTTCTCTCTGATCATGGAGAGGAACTTGGAGAACATGGATTTTACTTTTCACATGGCACACTTCTTTATGATTCTTCAGTTAGGGTTCCTTTAATCATAAAATATAAGAATTTTGAGAAAGGGAAGATAATCGATTCGCAAGTGCGACTTTTAGATATTTCTCCTACTATTTTAGACATCTTAGGTATTAAAATACCGCGATTAATGAAAGGCAAATCTTTAGTCCCATTGATTACAGGAAAGAAAAATAATTTTAATTTAATTGCTTATAGTTATATGATTGGAAAATTTGCTATAAGATGGAGAGGCTGGAAATTAATCTATAACTATAATAAACCAAATCTTAAATTCGAACTTTATAATTTGAATACCGACCCTTCTGAGAAAAATAATTTAGCTAAAAGTTCTCCCTATTTCCTCTCTTTAAAAAGAAAAATGTTTATAGAAAGGGATAGAGTACTTCCTAAGAAAATGCCCCCTCCTTCAAAAATTGAAGATGAGTATATAATTGAAAGAATGAAAAGTTTGGGATATTCTAATTAAGAATGAGCCGTTTTTTAAAAAAGATTTGTATTCTTTTTATCATTTTATGTGGAATAATTGGTTTATACTATTTCTATAGTTCCCATGTAAAGATTTTTCTCATTGGTTTAGATGGAGCAAGTTGGGATATTATAAATCCCCTGATTCAAGAAAATAAATTACCTTATCTTCAATATCTAATAAAAAATGGAACTTACGGAGTTTTAAAATCAATATCTCCAATGTTTTCACCTCCTCTATGGACGACTATTGCTACTGGAAAAGCACGTGAGAAACATGGAATAATGGGTTTTGTAGTAAAGGATGTAGATTCAGGGGTTTTGATCCCCGTTACAAGTAATCTTAGAAAAGTGGAGGCAATCTGGAATATTTTAACAAATTTTAATAAAAGGTCAATTGTTCTTAATTATCCTGTAACTTATCCACCAGAAAAAATAAATGGAATTATGTATGGGAAATTAAAATACCCTCCCTTTTTAGTAAATTTGAAATTAAATTTTTCTTCATATTTAAATTATCCTTTAGTTTATCCTGAGAATATATCTTCCATTTTATCAGAACTATATGATCGAGCTTCCCTTAAATTTGATCCTAATTTTGAAGAATTGAATGATTTAATTTTGGGAGAAGAATTTAGTTTATATTTTTTGAAACAGAAATGGGATTTTTTTACAATTTACATCAACAGTATAGACTCCGCACAGCATCGTTATTGGAAATATATGGAGCCAGAAAAATTTAAAGAGGCAGTTTGGGATATAAAGCCTGAAGATTTGATAAAATTTAGGTATCGTATTCAAGATACTTATATTCAAACAAACAATTTTATTGGTGAAATACTGAAAAAGATTGATAAAAAGACAATTATATTTATTGTCTCCGACCATGGAGGAGAACCAATGCAAGAATTTGATCCCAAAATGCCTCATATAAGTGGTAAACACAATATTAATGGGATAATTATTATTAAAGGTAAAAATATAAAAAGAAATTTTGTATTGAAAGAGGCAAGCATCTTAGACATTACCCCTACAATACTTTATCTATTAGGCTTGCCTGTAGGACGCGATATGGATGGCAGAGTATTAAGGGAAATAGTTACTCCTTTTTTTAGATTTTTGCATCCGGTGAAATATATTTCTACCTATGAAAAACCAGGAAGGACAAAATACGATAAACCGATAATTTCACCTTTTGATAAAAAAATTTTGGAAGAGCTAAGGTCTTTGGGGTATATTCAATAAACAATTATATGGATATTTTTTATTTATTAAAAATTGGTTTAGTTGGATTTTTGGCGCAGATTATTGATGGAACATTGGGTATGGGATATGGGGTTTTCTCCTCCAGTCTGCTTATCTCTTTAGGCTTTTATCCTGCAATAGTAAGTGCGAGTGTGCATACTTCAGAGGTTTTTACAACCTTTGCTTCAGGAGTTTCACATTTTAAATTCGGGAATGTAGAAAAAGGAATAATTCGGCCTTTAATTTCCTTTGGAGTTATTGGAGCAATCTTAGGTGCCTGTGGTTTAGTAAAATCTTCTCCTAAGTTTGTAACCGTTGTAGTGAGTATTATTCTCTTAAGTATGGGTTGCCTCATTCTTTTTAAATTTATTTTTAAGAATAAAAAGCTAAATAAACAAATAAATACCTATTCACAAAATAAACTTAGAATCTTAGGCTTTTTTTCCGCCTTTATTGATGCTATAGGTGGAGGAGGTTGGGGACCAATCTGCACTACTACTCTTATGGTTAGTGATGTAGAGCCTAATAAAGTGGTAGGCTCGGTTAATTTTGCAGAATTCTTTATTACCTTAGTAATGAGTATTACATTTTTGTCTTTATTAAAAATAGAAAATTTTCGCTGGGATATTATCCTTGCTCTTTCTGTAGGAGGTATTATTTCTGCTCCCTTTTCTGCATTTATTTGTAAGAAATTACCCAGGCGCCTATTGGGGATATTGGTAGGTTTAATGGTTATAATTTTAAGTTTATGGAGATTGCTAAGATGAAGGAATTATCCTATTTGGAGGAGTTGGAAAATAGAACTATTTTTATCATTCGTGAAGCTTACTGGCAGTATCGAGAAAAATTGGCACTTTTATGGAGTTGTGGAAAAGATTCTACTACTCTGCTTTATTTAGTTAGGAAGGCATTTTTAGGAGACATTCCCATTCCGGTTATTCATATCGATACAAGTTTTAAATTTAAAGAAATCTATGAATTTAGAGATAAATGGGTAAAGAGATGGAGGGTCAATTTGATCGTAGCAAAAAATGATTTAGCTTTAAAAGAAGGGATTTCTCCAGAAAAAGGAAGATTTACCTGCTGTAATCTTTTAAAGACAGAGGCATTAAAAGAGACGATTAAAAAATATGGATTTGAAGCCCTTTTCTTAGCGATAAGAAGAGATGAGCATGCGATTAGAGCTAAAGAAAGAATATGGTCTCCCAGAGATGGAGATTTTAGATGGAATTATCAGAATCAACCATTGGAGATGTGGGAAGAGTTTTATAAAACCAAAGAAGAAAAAGAAAAACATTTTAGAATCCATCCTATGCTTTCCTGGAGGGAGATTGATATCTGGAGATATATAAAGAAAGAGAAAATCCCTGTAATAAATTTATATTTTGCTAAAAATGGGAAAAGATACAGAAGTATTGGCTGTAAGCCTTGTTGTGAGCCGATTAATTCTTATGCTAACACTATAGATAAAATTATAAAGGAAATTGAAGAGACAAAGATTGCGGAACGCTCAGGCCGAGCTCAGGATAAGGAAAAAGCCTATATGATGCAGAAGTTGAGAGCCTTGGGATATATGTGAAGATAGGATAAACACAGATAAAAGAAGACAACACAGATAAAAGAAGGATAAACACAGATAAGAAGGATAACACAGGTAAAAAAGGATAAACACAGGTATGACTGAGAAATATAAATATCAAGAGTTAACAGGAATGATTCTTAAATCGGCTTTTGAAGTCCATAATACACTGGGCTGTGGTTTCTTGGAGAAAGTTTATGAAAAAGCACTTATTTATGAATTGAAGAAAAAAGGTTTAAGTTTAGAAGTTCAAAAGGCAATAAAGATAATCTATAAAGGTCAAGAAATAGGAACCTATGTTGCTGATCTTGTGGTAGAAGGGAAAGTAATAGTTGAACTTAAGGTTGTTGATTTTCTTACTTCTATCCACAAGGCAAAGGCCTTAAATTATCTTAAAGCCTCTGGCTATGAAGTAGCTTTGATATTAAATTTTGCCAAACCAAAGTTAGAATATAAGAGAATAGTTTTATAAAATCTGTGTTTATCTAAAACTTATCTGTGTTAATCTAAGCAATGGTAAGGATTGTATTCTTAGGAGAATTTGATGCAGGGAAATCAACTTTGATAGGAAGGCTTTTATTTGATACAGGTTCTATTTCTGAAGAAAGAAAAGAGGAATTTCTTAAGGTTTCCAAAGAGCTTGGAAAGAGCCAAGAGTTTGCTTATCTATTGGACAGTTTTGAAGAAGAAAGAAAAGGTGAATTTACCTTAGATACTACTCAGGTCTTTCTCAAAACTAAAAATAGAGAATACCTCTTAATCGATGTCCCAGGGCATAAAGAATTAATAAAGAATATGCTCACAGGAACTTCTTATGCAGATAAAGCCATTCTTATTAGCGATGTAGAGAAACCCTTAGAAGAGCAGACTCAAAGACATCTCTATTTGTTAAAGTTTTTAGGCATCGACGAATTTATAATAGTAATTAATAAGATGGATAAAGTAGGGTTTGATAAATTATCGTTTGATAAATCAGTAAAAGAGATAGAATATTTTTTAAGAGAAATGGATTTAAAACCATTAGCCATAATCCCAATTTCTGCCCAAGAGGGAGAAAATCTCATTAGTCATTCTTTTAAGATGGATTGGTATAGTGGCCCATCTTTGTTAGAAGCGATAGAAAAATTTGAGATTAAAAAAGAGAAAGAAAAACCCTTACGTTTTTTAGTCCAGGATATTTATTTTAAAAAAGGGAAAGAAATAGTTCTGGGAAGGGTTATTTCGGGTAAATTGAATTTAGGAGATGATTTAAAAATTGCTCCTGAAGGTGGAAATTGTAGGGTCAAAAAAATAGTTGTTTTTGGAAAAAGAAAAAAGGAAGCAAGGGAAAAAGAAAGTATCGGGTTAATCTTAGATAAAAAAGGAATAAAGAGAGGGCAGATTCTTTATAAAGATTTATCTCCTCAGATAGGTTTTCAATTTACGGCAAGAATTTTTTCTCTATCTTCTTTTTCTAATTTAGAAAGGTTTATTTTTAAAAGTAATGTTCAAGAAAGCGAATGCTCCATAGTTAAAATAAATGAAGTATTAGATCCGGTTTTTTTAAGAAAAAAAATTTCTCAAGAAATTAAAAGTAATGAAGTAGCAGAGCTTATTTTAAAAACAGAAAAGCCCATAGTATTTGAGAGTTTTTCGAATACTGAAGAAGTGGGGAAGTTTATTTTATATAAAGATGGGAAAGCTTTGGCTGTAGGAATAATTCCATAGTGCCTTGGAACACTAATAAAGGCATCATAATTTAAATATCAAAAATCAAATATCAAAATGACAATGTATTTAGTTAAATGGTGATTGGTTAAATAGAAAATAAATTCTAACTACCAATTTTCTAATTACCATTGTTTGGTTATTGGTAATTTGTATTTTAATATGCAATTTTGATTTTTTACACTAAACCTATATTTAAGTAACAGAGTACTATAAATACACAGATGAGCACAGATGGGAACACAGATGAGCACAGATGGGTTATATAAAGATTTGACATATAAAATAATTGGAGCTTTATATGAAGTTCACAATGAACTTGGTTCTGCTCATAAAGAGAATATCTATCGTAAGGCAGTGGCGATAGAATTGAAGTTAAGAGGAATAAATTTTGTAGAAGAACCACGGTTACTCGTAGAATATAAAGGAAAGAAAATAGGGATCTATAAACCAGATTTTTTATTAATATAAAAGGCACACAATATAAATTAGTTCTCTTAGCAAATTTTGGAACATCAAAACTAACGATTAAAAGGAGAATATTTACTTGATATCTGTGTTAATCTGTGAAAAGTTTTACTTAAATAATTAATCTGTGCTATCTGTGTATAAAATATGTTAATGTATATTGATCCGGGTTCAGGTTTTCCTTTTCTTACTGGCTCCTCTTTTCTATGGGTGTTTCTTTGGGGATTTTTAGGTATTTTTCTCCTATTTCTTAAATATTTCCTCAGATGGTTTAAAAAATTCTGGTGGATTATATTTATTCTATTAATTTTTGTATTTATTTTTACAAAAGGAGAAAGCAAAATGAAGAAGAAAATTATTATCTTAGGTATCGATGCTCTGGATCCTGAGATAACCGAAAGATTAATGGATGAAAAAAGACTGCCCAATTTTCTTAAGTTAAAGAATTCAGGGACTTATTCTAAATTAAAAACCACTGTTCCTTCAGAATCAGTAGTCTGCTGGACATCTTTTTCTACAGGTTTAAATCCCGGAGGGCATGGAATATTTGATTTTATTATGCGCGATCCTAAAACTTATATTCCTTATCTTTCTCTAAATGAAGTTAAAGAAGAGATTCGCGAAATTAACTTAGGTAAATTTATTTTTAGATTCAAGAAATTGAAGGTAGAAAATCGCAACAAGGGAAAAAATTTCTGGGAGATTCTTTCTCAAAAAAATATTCCAAGTTATATATTTTTCTGCCCTAATACTTTTCCGGCAAAGCCCATTAAAGGAAAAATGCTTTCCGGTATGGGAGTTCCAGATTTATATGGACTAATCGGAAGATTTTCTTTTTATACTACAAAGCCTCTATCAGAAGAGGATAAAGAGAGTAGAGGAAAGATAATTTCAGTAAAAGTTAAAGACTCTTTAATAGAAACTTTTATTTACGGTCCGCGCATAAATTATAAAGAAAGAAATACGGAAAGTACAATCCCTTTAAAGATTAGAATTATTCCTGAGAAAAAGATTGAAATCAATTTATTAGGAAAGAAGATTTTTCTTCAAGAGGGAGAATGGAGTTCCTGGCAAAGGCTCTATTTTAAAACTGGATTTTTAGGGAAAGTTTATGGAATAGTTAGATTTTATCTTAAAAGTATAGAACCAGAATTCGCTCTATATATGAGTCCGATAAATTTTGATCCTCTTAATCCAGTTTTTCCTATTTCTTATCCTAAAAATTATGTAAAGAGATTTGCAAAAAAATGGGGATTATTTTATACACAGGGAATGCCTCACGATACTTGGGCACTAAGTGAAAATAGATTAGATGAGAAAGCATTTCTTCAACATACAGATATGATTTTAGAGGAGAGAAGAAAAATCTTAGAAGAAGAATTGAATAAATTTAAAGCGGGAGTATTTTTCTTCTATTTTGATACTTTAGATGTTATTCAACATATGTTCTGGCGTTATATAGACAAAGAGCATCCTCTTTATGAAGAAAACTCCCCTTATCAAGATACAATCTTTAAATACTATGAAAAAATGGATGAAATTTTGGGAAAAGTCTTAGAAAGAATTGACGAAGATACAATTTTAATTGTTTTATCCGACCATGGATTCAGTTCTTTTCGTCGGACAGTTAATTTGAATCGTTGGTTATTAGAAGAAGGATACCTTCATTTGAAGGAGGGTTTTAGGGAAGGAAAAGAACTCTTTGAAGGAATAGATTGGTCAAGAACTTATGCCTATGCCATAGGATTTGGGGGCATATATTTGAATAAAATTGGAAGAGAAAAATATGGGATTGTGGATGAAAAGGAAGAAATGAGACTTAAAGAGGAGATATCTTGGAAATTAAAAAATTTAAAAGACCCTGAAAAGGGAGAATCGGTTATAAGTGCGGTATATAAAAATGAAGAGATTTTCTCTGGACCTTATGCCCAAGAAGGACCGGATTTATTTGTAGGAACTAAGTGGGGATATCGTGTTTCCTGGAAGACTGCCTTGGGAATGGTCCCTGAAAATTTAATTGAGGATAATTCTAAGAAGTGGAGCGGGGATCACTTAATTGACCCAGAATTAGTTCCGGGAGTTCTATTTATAAATAGAAAAATGAATCTGGATAATCCCAAAATTACAGATATTGTTCCGCTTATCCTTGACTTAACAAAATAAGACAGTCCTTTATTATAAAGTTATGAAGGTAGTTTTAGCCAATTCAATTGGTAAAGATAAACACGGTTTTTATATAATTCATTCTCCCTCTCGCTGGTCAGAAGGAGTAAGAAATATTGAAAATTGGTTTGCCTATTATCCCTGGGAGCTTGCCTATACAAGTTCACTTTTAAAAAGAGAGACGAAACACGAAATAAAATTATTGGATGGTTGTTTAGAGAGACTAAATTTAGAAAGTTACTATAAGAAAATAATTCCAGAAAAACCTGATTGGTTGATTATGGAATCGGCAACAAGAATGATTGAGGAGAATTTAGAATTGGCTTTAAAGATTAAAAAGGAATTGGGAACAAAAATTGTCTTTGTAGGTCAACATGCTTCCGCATTTCCTGAAGAGTTATTAGATAGAGGAGTAGACTATGTTTGTATGGGCGAATATGAAATTACTATTTTAGAACTATTACAAGGGAAGAACCCAAAAGATATTTTAGGAATCTATCCCAATCCACGCAGGCCTCTTTTAGATATAGATTATCTTCCTTTTCCTGAAGATGAGGATGTTAAACGTATTGATTACGGAATTCCTGGAGAACCTTCTTCAGAATATATGGAGATTCAGATGTATGCTTCAAGGGGATGTCCAAGGAGTTGTAATTTTTGTGTGGCAAGAAATATCTATTATGCACAACCTAATTGGCGGACAAGAAAAATTGAGAATATTATTTCGGAAATAAAATATTTAAAAAATAAATATCCTAAGGTTGAAGGGATATTTTTTGATGAGGAGGTACATAATGTAAAGAAAGATTTTATTTTAAATTTATGTCAAGCAATTAAAAAGGAAGGTTTAAATAAGCTTCATTACGAGGCAATGTGTGATATCTGGTTTATGGATGAGGAGATGCTGAAGGCAATGCGTGATGCAGGATATTATAAGATTAGATTTGGGATTGAGACGGCAAATAGAGAAGTGGCCGAGTTAATAAATAAACAACTGGATTTGAAAAAATTATTTTTCTTACTTCAGGAAGCCAAGAAAATTGGTTTAAAAACCTATGGAACTTTTATGTTTGGTGCTTGGGGTTCTACGAAAGAAAGCGATTTAGAGACAATCGAGTTAATAAAAAAACTAATTTTAAATGGCCTTTTGGATAATATTCAGATTTCTATTTCTACACCTCAGCCAGGAACAAAATTCTATCAATTAGTAAAAGAGAAAGGTTATTTAATTGAAAATGAATATTATAAATTTGATGGAGGAAATTTTAGTATGGTCAGTTATCCCGAATATAAAAAAGAGGAAATTGAAAAGATAAAAGATTTAGCCATTAGAGTAAGAGACCATTTCTATTTTATTTATCGTTTTAGAAAAGGATTGTGGCTTAATTGGTTTATTTATGTTTACAAAAAACAAGGAATGAGAAAGGTAATTAAAAAGATACTTAGGCGGGTGAAAAATGAATTTGTTTTTATATTAAAAATGTATCTTGGGTTATTGAAAGACCAGATTGGTATTTTAACTTTTTTAATTTTTGTTTGTATATTTAATATTTTATTTTTGATTTTTGATATTTGATTTTTGATATTGTAATAAATTCTATGCCTAAGGTTTCGATAATTATCGTAACCCATAATTCTGAAGAAATTATTAAGGATTGTCTGAATTCGGTATACAGCCAAGAATTTAAAGATTTTGAGGTAATTGTGGTAGATAATAATTCAGAGGATAGAACAAAGGAATTCATTAAAGAAAATTTTCCCCAAATAAAGTTAATTGAGAATAAAAAAAATCTTGGTTTCTGCAAAGCCAATAATCAAGGAATTGAAATTTCTCAAGGTAAATATGTTCTTACTTTAAATAGTGATGTGATCTTAGAAAAAAAATTTTTATCGGAGTTAATGAAAGAAGTGGAAAATAGTCCCTCGGAGATAGGGATGTTTAGTCCAAAGATTCTTAAGATGGATAAAAAGAGAATTGATTCTACCGGAATTATTTTAACGCGTATAAGGCGTTTTTATAATCGGGGCGATGGTGAAATTGATTTTGGTCAATACGATGATAAGAAAAATATCTTTGGTCCTTCGGCTGCCTGTGCTTTATATAAAAGAGAAATGCTGGAAAAGATTAAAACAGTTAACATCGGAGAACCATTCTTGAACGCAGATTTACGCAAATCTAATGCGGATAAACACAGATTTAATGTCGATAATATCTGCGACCATCTGCGTGCCAATCTGCGAGAATCTGCGCTAAAAGATATTTTCCCAGCAGGAACTAAAATTGATATTAATATTCGTGGTAATTCGAAAGAAATTCGTGGCGAATATTTTGATAATGATTTTTTCTTCTTAGTTGAGGATGTGGATTTATCCTGGCGGGCAAATCTAAGAGGATTTAAAGGATATTTTATCCCTCAAGCAAGATGTTATCATTTAGGAAATAGCTCAAAAATGGGTAAAAAAATGCGTCAGTATCTATCTTTTCGCAATCGCTATTTTATGCTAATTAAGAATGAGAAATTAAAAGATTTTATGAAAAATTTAGGTTATTTTTTGATTTACGATATTCTAAGATTTTTTTATCTTATGTTTACTAATCGATTTATTCTTAAAGCAATTTTTGAAATAACTTATCATTTCTCAAGGATTTTTAGAAAACGCAATTTTTGTTTGACAACAACATATAGGTGAAATAATATATATTTCAGTAAGTCACTAAAAATAAGGACTAAATGAAATGGATTATAATAAATTACTTTCAGCTCTAAGAAGGCATAAGATGTATGTCTTTACTTTGCGCGACATTAATAATCTATTCCCCGATGAGAAAGTAAAAACTATTAAAAATAATCTTATTAGATGGATTTCTAAGGGGTATTTTGTAAGATTGAAAAGAAACTTGTATGAACTCGTAGAGCAACCAGAATTGAAAATTCCCGATTTATATATTGCTAATAGACTTTATGAGCCATCCTATGTTTCTTTGGAGACAGCACTTTCAGTTTATAGCATCATTCCCGATATTGCTGCGGGAGTTACTTCCGTGACTACTCGACCTACGCGCACTTTCAAGAATAAATATGGTTTATTCTTTTATAGAACTTGTCAGAGGAGAGCTTTTGTAGGATATCGATTAACATTGTATGAGGGATTTAAAGTATACATTGCCGATAAAGAAAAAGCTTTAGTTGATTTCTTATATTATCGTCTGCGTACGGGTTCTTCTTTAAACTTTGATGAAGAGAGGTTTAATAAAAAGATTTTAAGAGAAATAGAATGGGAAAAAGCTTTTTACTATGCGCAACTTTTTAATTTCAAAACTGTTCAGTTATTAAATAAATGCAGGGAGTATGTTAAATGTTGAGTTTAGAGTATCTATTAGAAGAGGCAAAGAGCAACGGTTTACCTATTTTGAAAAGAAGGGCTATTTTAAGAGAATATTTACAGGTCATAATTTTAAATAGCATATTTAGGCATCCCTTAGGTAAATCGATGTTCTTCACCGGAGGCACTGCCTTAAGATTTTTTTATAATATGCCCCGTTTTTCGGAAGATTTAGATTTTGATACGCCGGATTTAAATTTTTCAAAATTCAAAGAGATTTTAAAGGAAGTTAAGGAAGGCTTAAATAAAGAAGGTTTTTCTCCAAAGATATCGGAAGAGAAAAGAAATAAACTTTTTATTGCTGAATTATATTTTGAAGAATTAATGAAATTATATGAGATTATGGATAAGAGAGGATTTGATTTAATGATTAAAATTGAGGTTTATAGACCTGTGTGGGAATTACAGAGTGAACCTGGCGTTTTGAGTTTATACGGTTATAACTTTTCTGTTGTTTTGTTAGATAAAGGGAATATGTTTTCTGAGAAACTTTGTGCCCTTTTTAACAGAAAAAGAGGAAGGGATATTTATGATACTTTATTTATGCTGAAAAAGAAATTTCCTTTTAATGTGAAAGTGCTTAAGGCTAATAATATTAAAGATTCACCCCAGAAATTAATTTTAGAATATTTAAAGGGATTATCAGAAAAGGAGCTAAAAATTTTAGCCAATCAGGTTAAACCATTTTTATTTAAAGAAGAAGATATTGAGTTGGTTCTAAACGCTCCTCTTTATGCAGAGGAATTTTTAAAAAAATATGAGGAATAAAAATAGAGGCTTAGCAGGAATCCCTAAAATTAATTTAAAAATATGAAAATAAAGAAGACATTATTAATACTGGGAATCATTATAGGATTGCTAATCATAATCGAAGGTTATTATTTTATATATTTGCGGAAACGACCTAACATTCTACTTATAACTGTTGATGCTTTAAGACCAGATCATTTAGGATGTTATGGTTACAAAAGAGATACTTCACCTAATATCGACTCTATAGCAAAAGATGGCATTATATTTACACAAGCTATTGCGCAGGGGGCTTCAACTATTCCTTCTCTGCCTTCTCTTATGTATTCCCGTTATTTTAAAACAAGTGAGGTAAAGCCTACCATAAATAGAATTAAGAACACCAAATTACCTATCCTTTCTTTACAAGAGATTTTGAGAGCAAATGGTTATTTTACTATCTTCGCCTGTGCTCATTCCGCAATTCCACAAATAAAAGCTGTACTAAAAGGATGGGATAAAATATTTGAGTTTGACGATATAAAACCCCATGCTCAACTTGTGACTAATAAAATAGTAAGATGGCTTAAAGAATATGGTGGAAAACTATGGAGGAAACCATTTTTTCTCTGGATTCATTATATGGATACGCATACACCCTATGTTTTGCCATTATACTATAAAGCAAAGTTTTGTTGGGATGAATTGTTCTACCCTCCATATCCTATAAAAATATTAGATAGACCTCCTTGGTTAGGAGGAATCCCTCTGGCATTTATAGAATATAATATTACAGATTTTAGATATTATATTGCCCAATACGATGGAGCAATAAATTTTGTAGATGATTATATTGGATTTATTATGGATTATCTGAAAGAGAATAATTTATATAACAATACCCTTATCATTATTAGCAGTGACCATGGAGAAGCTATGGGAGAGCATAATTTCTTTTTGGTGCATTCATTACATCTGTATGACGAATTTATAAGAGTTCCTTTAATTATGAAATTGCCAAAAAATTTAAAAGAAGGTAAGAGAATCCAAAATCAAGTGCAGTTAATAGATGTAGCTCCAACTATTTTACATATTACAGGGATAAATAAAATAGACAGCATGCAAGGAGAGAGTTTATTACCTCTTATATTAAAAGACGAAGGGCGCAAAAGAGAATATGCATTTAGTAATACCGGTACACTGTGTTGTATAAGAACACCTAAATATAAATTGATATTTCACAAGGATAAAAATTTTTATGAATTATACGACTTAGAAAAAGACCCTGGTGAGTTAAAGAATTTGATAGATACTGGTGCATATAATGAAGAATTATTTAATATTTTTAAGCAAGAGTTAGATATTTGGCTAAACCAGAAGTCTTTTTATTCCTTCGTAGAGGATTCTTCATTAAAAGAATTGAAAAGGGAGTTAAAGAATCTTGGATATATGGAGTGATTGTAGGATAACTGGTTTATTCTTTGTACAGTAAGTGTAAGGACATTGATCAACATAGATAATCTTAATTATCCTATTTTCTGAAGAAGAAAGGGGTGTTTTATTAAGGATGTGTATAGAGTGAAAGATTGGTGGTATTTTTTAGGTATCCCTCTGCTTGGATTCTTATATAAACCACATACTAATTATATTTCCCTATTGATAAATTTAATTGCCTGTGTTCCGCTCTTAGCTTTTGCTTATAGTTTAAATGATTTTTTTGAAGGAATTTCAAAAAGTAATTTTCTAATTCCCTTAATTGCTTTTATTTCTACAATTATTTTCTTATTTTTGTTTGATAAATCCTTACATTTTATCACATATTTATTCTTGATTTTAATGGTGGGGTTCTATTCGATGCCTCTTTTTGCATTAAAGAGAATCCCCTTTGTTTCTACAATATGTAATGTGATAGGTCCTCCTCTGCTTATTATCTTTGGAATAAATGAATTGGATGGGGATATTTTTAGATTAATTTTTATAGTTTCCTGTATATTTTTGATGGCACAGGTATTTCATGAATTAGCCGATTGGGAAGAAGATAAGAGAAAAAATATTGTTACTACTATACAAGTATTAGGAGGTAAAAATTTTATGATCGTAGGAATGTTATTCTTATTTCTGGCATTCTTGATATCTCTTGTAGACAATAAAGTGATTTCCTTAGGTATAGGGATTATGATTAGTTCAGCAATATATAACTTTTTAATTTATGTAAAAGAGAAAAAAACTGATTTTAGCATTTTTAGAAAAAGATATAAGATCGCAGGATTAATCACTGGTATATTTTGGGCAATATTTTTATTAAAGAATATTTGTATTTTAAGTAGAAAATGATTCTTATAAATCCTAATCCGAGGTATTATATTAGATACCCCCAGCTTGGTCTTTTATATTTAGCAGGTGTATTAGAAAAAGAAAATCAAAGAGTTTTTGTGATAGATGTTTTCTATTCTTATTATAAAAGTTACCTTCAATATGTGGAGAATATATTAAAACCTGAGGAACCACTTGGTTTTTATGTAAACATAAGTAATCTGAATTTAGTTATCCAAATTACAAAATATTTTAAAAATAAATTTTTAAATAACCCCATAATCTGGGGAGGGCCATTTCCTTCTACTGCAAATGTTGACCAGAGGGTTTTAGAAAGTGTATTAGAGTATGCTGACTATGGATTTATTGGAGAAGGTGAGTCAGTAATAACAGAAATTGCGAAGGGTTATGATTTAGATAATATTGCTGGGATATATTATAAAAAAGATGGTAAATATAAAATTAATTCCTCAGCCCCATCAATTGCGGATCTCGATACAATTCCATTCCCTGCCTGGCACCTTGTAAATTTTAACTCGTATATAGCGCCCACAAGGCTACCATTCGCTAATATGATAACTAGCCGCGGATGTCCAAGAAGATGTATCTATTGTACTCATACAGTTTTTGGTTATAAACTCAGATTACGTTCGCCTATAAATGTAGTTAATGAAATAGAATACTTATTCAAAAAATTCGGCATTAAAGATATTCATTTCTGGGATGATTTGTTTACTGCTTACCCAGAGCGAGTAAAAGAAATTTGTAGATTAATTATAAAAGAAAAATTGCATAAACATATACGTTTTGCTTTGCCCAATGGTATTCCTGCAGATACAGATGATGAGGAGATGTTTGACTTAATGAAGAGAGCAGGATTTAATTATATTACAGTGGCTATAGAATCAGGCGTTCAGGATATTGTATACAAACTCGGTAAGAATCTTGACCTTAGGAAAGTAAACTCTACGGTTCAGAAGATAAGAAAAAGAGGGATAATTGTAGGGTTATATTTTATGCTAGGTTTACCATTTGATGACGAAGAGAGTTTAAAAAAAACCATTGAATTTGCCAAATCTATAAAGGCTGAACATGCTTTTTTCTGGCTCACTTTACCTTTCCCAGGGACTAAATTGTTTGATATTGTAGAAAAAGAATGTAGATTTCTATCTAATCCCTATATGGGATATCCCACCTATGAAGAAGGTAAACCAGTTTTTGAAAATAAATCTTTAAAAGTAAAGACCATAAAATATTATTATAAAAAAGCTTATAGAGAATTTTATTTCCGTCCCCTTCAATTTATAAGAACATTGAAGTCAATAAAAAGAACATCTCTTATGTTAATATATTTAATAAGAAGTGCTTTTCTAATTTTGTGCAGAGGGCGAAGATTATAAATCGGATAGTATGAGAAAAATTATTTTTTTTATTTTAATAGTTGTATTATCCTACGAAGTATTTTTTTCTTTCATTTCTCTTAAATATATAAGATGCTACGACCAACCACCAGAAACAGGTGATGAAACCTGGGCACTGGATTTAGCTTTAACTTCAATAGAAAAAAAAGAACCTAAGACATTTGTCTGGTTAGAAAATATTCCTGACAAAGTTGACTACGGCTATTTTACTCCTTGGATATATATCTGGTTGTATGGCATACCTATGCGAATAAGGGGGAATATAGATATTTATTTAGGAAGGCTGATTTCCTTTACCCTAAGTTTAATTTTATTGTTTCTTTTTTTTCTTTTATTTAAGGTTAAATTAAGGGATAACTTATTGGCTTTATTATTAATTACTCTTCCTTTGTTAAATTACAATTTTCTATATGCCAGTCATAATTGCCGAGGTGAAATTTTAATATGCCTTGGTGCAGTCTCTTTTTTCATTTTAATTTTTACTTTTAGATACAATAAATGGAAAAGTTTTGTTTCCGGATTATTTTTAGGCATATCTATGATGGGCTTGATAGGGTTTCCGATAGCTTTAGCTATAATACTAACTGAAGAGTTATTTGGTTTTTTTCAATTTGATAAAAATTCAAGTTTGAAAAAATTTTTAACAGGATTTGCACTTGTAGCTATATTTCTCCTCTTTATTAATTATACTTATATAAAATATAACCAATCTATAGATTATACTCAGATATTCCTCACAATTCCCTTGATAGAATTATTGAAATCAGGTAATTTCCCCCATATTAAAGAAGAAATATTCAGAAGGTTATCATTAATCATTGATTCAATGGGGTGGGAAATATTGGCTATCTTGGTTTTCTTCTTTTTTATTCTCACTAAGTTGTGCTTAAGATTCAAGAAAGGCATTTTAATAGAGAGGTCTTTCCTTTTGTCTAGACTATTCAAAGTAGCGTTTTTATTTATTTCAGTCATATTTACATATTTCTTTATCTATCCCTCGATAAGAGGCATATATTTGTCTTTTTTCTATACTACCATCTTATACATTCTGGCGATGTTATGCGAAACAGGAATTAAGATGAATGATATAAATATAAAAAAAATTATTTATGCATTAATTTTTGCATTATTGGTGATAAATCTTTTCTCTTTCAGAAATACATTTGCAGAATATAAAAATAGGCATCTAAAATACAGAAAGTATTATGCTAATCACCAGACAATAGCTGAGGAATTAAGTAAATATTTTAAAGGAAGGAGTGAAAAACCCCGCATAATGGGAATACTTGCCTTTTACCAGTATTTAGACCGGAGTGACTCTTTGAATTATTATTGTTATGAGAAATACCTCCATGAAACAAAAAAATTAGACCCTGAGATATTGAAGATATTTCTAAAAAGTAATAAAATAAATTATTGGCTTTTCAGTGCAATAGATTATGATAATTTTAATAATAAATGTCCTGGTTGGGATGAATTTTTTAGAGATTTGCTAAATAATAAAATCCTTGAGCCAATAAAGATATTTAATAAAGAAATATTTTATTTCAATAAACAGGCAGATAAGGTTATCTTATTTAAAGTAAATCTTACCGATGGAGATAAAGTTATTAAATAAAAAGGAGATTTTCGGAATCAATAGGTTGCTCTCAGATTATAGATTTAACGAATTCCGCGCTTATCGTGCCTTAGACAAGGATAAATTAAAAAATTACTTATTTTATAAAATTAACAATGTATTGAAGGATAAAAACAGTAAGGTGGCAATAGTAAGAAAAAGTGGGGAGATAATGGGACTTGCTACCTTAGAATTTCTTCCTTGGGACACAAAACATTTTGGGATAAAGATGGCAAAGATTGGTTATCTAATGGCAAATGGAGATTATGGACAATCCTTGGATACAAAAAATAAATTACTCTCCTATCTGTTTACGTTATGTAAAAAAGAAAGAATTGTTCACCTTTCCTGTCGCATTGACATAAATGATATCTCCAGTATTCATGCCTTAGAGATGAATGGTTTCAGACTTATGGATACTCTTGTTACATTTGCGTTTATACGGAATAAACACAAAATTCCTAATATTCGTACAATATACCCGGTAAGAAAATGTAAAAAGAGCGATATACCGTATCTTATGGATATAGCAAGAAAGTCTTTTGTAGATGACCGTTTCCATTTAGATCCCAATATACCTAAAGAAAAAGCCGATTCTTTATATAGCAAGTGGGTAAGAAATAGTTGGTTAAGAAAAGAGACTATTTTTGTTGCTACAAGAAAAAACCAACCTATAGGATTTTTGACATATAGACTTTATAGCGATTTAGTCAAGATTGTAAATTTCAAAATAATGGGACAAGGGCTTATGGCAGTAAAATTCGAGGCTAAAGGGGCTCTTATCAGTTTAATGCAAGCTACTTTTAGAGATGTGAATTTACATTATGACTGTGTAGAATATGATACAAGAATTACCAATTACGAAGTTCTACAGATATGTCAGCGATTAGGTTTAGACTTTGTAAGAGCTAAGTATACATTCCATAAATGTTTAAATGAAAGAGTCTAAAAAAAATTTTTTATTATTTATACTCTTTGCGGTATCGGCTATTTTAAGATTATATAAATGGAATAGCTATGGTCTTTGTTACGATGAAAGTATGTGGCTTAATCGTCTCTTCCTTCCCAAAAGAAATTTCTTGGAGTTATTTACAAATACTATATATATTGCAAAACCACCGTTTTTTCGTTTTTTACTTTATTTATGGAAATTTCTTGCTAAGGATGAATTTACCTTAAGGCTCTTACCTTTTACTTTTGGTATATTATCTATTCTTCTAACTTATAAGTTGGGAAAAATTTTATTTGATGAAAAAATTGCCTTTATCGCTACTTTTCTTTTGACTATTTCGCCTTTCCATATATATTATTCCCAGGAATTGACCCACTATACATTAACTCTTTTTCTTGTTCTTTGTTCAGTTTATTATTTTTTATTTGGGTTAGAACAAAATAGACTACCTATATGGATAAAATTTATTTTTTTTACTATTCTTTCTCTTTATACAAGCTATATTTCAGTTTTCTTAGTTATATTTGAAAATATTTTTTTCTTTCTCTTGTATAAAAAACATAAAGCCCTTTTGAAACGTTGGTTAATTGTTCAACTTATAATTTTGTTATTATATTCACCTTGGCTTATTTTATTACCTAAGCAATTCAAAGTTATTTCTCTTTATCCTACATATTTTACATGGATTCCAAAAGGGTCTTTGCTACATATCTTACAGACTTTAAGGATATTTAGCATTGGATATAATGCTAATTTCTTAATTACTCTTTTTACTTCATTAATTTTTTATAGTTTCTTAATATTAGCTATCTATCATGGTTTTAAAAATGCTCCCTATAAAACAAATTTTTTGATTCTCTGGCTTTTTTTACCGATGATTTTATCAATTTTATTCTCGAACATTGTTTCTACTTTTACCTACAGAAATTTCTTTATTTCTTTACCCGCATTTCTTATTTTAATTGCTTATGGAATAAGCAAGATAAAAAGAATTAATTACATAATTATGTTGTTATTTTTTATAATGTTCTTATCTGGATTAGCTTTGTTTAATTATTATCAGAATATTTATCCTTATCCATCAGATTTTTATCGTCCTGGAGTGCATCCAAAGAGAGAAAGTCGGGAGGCAGCCTATTATATTATTAATAATCTTAAGGATGGGGATGTTGTTTTTCATACTTGTCCAGGCACTGCTTCTCCATTTATCTATTATCTTTTAATCTCTGGCCAAAAAGAAAAACTATACAATTGGCCAAAGTACCTTTTATCTGAAAAAAATAATAAAGAATTTGTCCCTTGGAGCTATGGTCTTGTAATAGAAAATATTGAAGAGTTGTCAAAATTTATTAAAGATGAAAATAGAAGAATATGGCTTGTGCTTTCATTCTGGGAACCTAATTTTTTGAAAGAACATCCTTTTTCCGAACCAAATAAGATTAAAAGATTTATGGACCGACAATTTATATTAAAAGGATATAAAGAATTTACCGGGATTAAGGTTTATCTATATGAGATTCCTGATAAATTTTAGTATTTACTTTGCAATTATCACAATATAAAATAATGGGAAAACTTATATATAAAATCAAAAATTGGAAACTCCGCCTCAGAGAAAAATTTCATTATCCTTTAATATTTCACTTTACAAGATGTATAAAGATGTTTATTACAAGTCCCCAAGCTAGTATTAGACAAGGATTCTTAAAAATTATGTTTGGACTTACTTATAGATGTCAATGTAAATGCATATATTGTTGTTCTGGAAGATATCCTGTAAATGAGAAAGAAGAGCTTATGACTCAAGAGGTAAAAAGAATTTTAAAAGAAATTTCTGTTCTACCTTCACTATTTACTGTAGTATCATTCTTTGGTGGCGAGCCTTTATTAAGAGAAGATATTTTTGAATTAATTAAATATGCAAATAATTTGGGTTTATTTACTGAAGTAGAGACAAATGGAATATTGTTAAGTAAAGATAATGTAGTTAAATTAAAAAAAGCTGGCCTTCATCATATTTTTATTCGTTTGGAGAGTTCAAATCCTGAAATACATGATAAATTATCTAATTATGACGGTTGTTTTGAAAGGGCAATGGAAGGGATTAATAATTGTATAAGAGAAAAGTTAGCCTGTACTATATCTACTATTGCTTTAAAAGAGAAAATTTATAATGGCGATTTAGAAAAAATAATTGATATAGGGAAAAGATTAAAAGTTACTTCAATTAGAGTCCTTTATCCCACATTAGCAGGAAATTGGACAAATGAAAGGTCGCAACTTCTGAATGCAGAAGAAAAAGCAAGAATAGGTAAGTTATTGGAGCCAGATTTTATATATTTAGAATCAACCTACTCAGCTAATAAAAATATAGGAAGGATATGTCCATCTTTGCAGAAAAAATTTTTTTATATTTCACCCTATGGCGAAATTCAACCCTGTCCTTTTGTACCTTTAAAATTTGGAAATATTCGTTTAGAAAAATTGGATAATCTCTTAAAGAAAATGTGGTATGTTCCACTTTTCTATTGTGAAAATAACTTACTGTGTTTTTCTAAATAAATTTTAAAAAAGTAGTGTATTAGTTAATATACATGTATAAAAAATATTACCTTAATTCACAATTGTATAATTATAAAAGTGATGAATATATAAAATTATTATCTAGGTTAGAAGTAAAAGTATTTGAGAATATATTGAAAACCGATTTATTTGAAGAGGCTTATGGTAAGGATGAATTGTTAAACTGGTTATGTAGTAAATGTAACAAATTTGTTGGTATAGATTTTTCTTGTGAGATAATAAGAAAAGCAAAATTAATAAAAAATAAATATAATAATTTATATTATCTCCTAGCAGATGTAAGAAGATTGCCATTTAAAAATGATATATTTGATTTAGTTATTTCTCCTTCAACGTTAGATCATTTCTCCGAAATAGATCTGGCTATAAAAGAAATCTATAGGGTTATGAAGCCTAATGGGTTATTAATAATTGTACTCCATAATAAATTTAATCTTCCGTTTATCTTGGCTTTGGATTTTCAGTATGCATTGGGTTTATTTCTCCAGAAAAATTTTTATTATTCGTTTAAAGATATTGTCAAAATTTTGGAAACGAACGGATTTCTTATAAAATATAAAACAACGATTGTCCATATTCCTTTTTTATTTTCAACTATTTCAAATTGTCTTGAACGATTGAACAGTAAATGCCTAAGGAATATAAATTTATTTTGTATAAATTTAATTAGAAAATATTCTATGTATAACACTATACTTCATTATCTTACCGGTTGGTTTATTGCTGTAATTGCACAGAAATACGATAAATAAAAACAATTTTATTTAATAAATGAAAAATTATATAAGTAAGATAAAAATTTTATTTTTCTTTAATATTATTGGTTATATAATTATTTGTCCAAAAAGAGGAATAACTAT
>Ga0078972_1002258_pt1 | contig 64953 bp, 56 predicted proteins | sample YelNatPaOPGAMG01_FD_67568 | JGI IMG/M metagenome (GOLD analysis project Ga0078972, IMG submission 67568) | Hot spring thermophilic microbial communities from Obsidian Pool, Yellowstone National Park, USA - OP-RAMG-01 (SPADES assembly) (version 2) | ecosystem: Environmental > Aquatic > Thermal...
CATGATGAGTTCAGCTTTTATCAATTCATCGGACCATCTGCAGGAAATCTTTTCTGGCAACTCGACGTACCTTACGTTCTTTGGTTCCGATTTACCGTTGATTCAAGCCCTGGGGAAATATAGCGATGGCAATAATTATTACGTTTATTTAGGTACCAAGAACGGGGCGTACCAAATTACCCTGAACTCCGCGGACCTTCCGGGCTCCCTTAAGACGGCGGTGCCCGCTCTGATACCGGGGACCACGGGATTGGACATTACCAAGGTGTTGGTGGATTCGGCGGGAAACGCGGTGTTTTTGGCGTCGTCGGAATTGGTGCTGTTTTATAACGCCACCAAAAGGATCTACAAGATGCCCTTCCTTACCGGAGCGGTGGGGACCCTGCGGGACGTGGCCTGCGATACCTCGAACATCTACGTAGCGGGATCGAACGGCCTGGTTAGCTTCCCCATTCCCACTCCGTAACGGTATCTTCCATTAGATTTAAGGGGCCCGCCAGCGTGCTGGAGGGCCCCGTGTTTTTATTATGGAAGGATCAGAAGCCGAAACGGGCGCTGAGTTCGGCGCCCCAGGAGCCGGTGTTAAAGTTGTAGGTGCCGGTGGTGCAGAGCTGGAACAGGGCCAGGTTAAAGTCCACACCGGCGGAGGCCAAGATGGCCCAGTCGTCCACGGTAACCTCCGCCTGGGGTTTTAACGTCTGGGGTGTACCGGCCCCAAGGACCGCGGTAAGGTTCCCAGAATTTTTGTAGGAGGCCGATTCGTGCCAAAGGGAGCCCCGGAGGAAGGGGGTAAAAATGAGCAGGGTTTTGGAGATGCCCAGGTCAAAGCCGTAGGAGACCACCTGGGTGTCCAGGCCAAGGCTCCCGTTGATGACTAAATTTTGTCCCGAATAGTTCTGGGTAAAATTCTGCAGGTTGTAATCGAAGTGGAGGCCCGAATAGACTACCCCAAGGCCCCCAGAGATGGTGGGGAAGGCCCCCGATTCCTCGATTAGATCCCTGCGGACCCGGAGTCCCAGGTTGAGCAGGTTAGCTTTGACCGTGTCGGTGGCGATGAGCCCCGTGGGGACGCCGATGCCCGTAAGGATAAAATCAAAGTTAAAGAGCCGGGCCCCCAGGGCCAACTTTACCGTGGGGTAGGGGAAGAGGGTTTTGGATTGATCGTACAGATCCCGAGCTATCCCGGAGGATGGAACCATATCGTTGACCAGCTTGTACACGTTCAACGCGGTAAAGTTGCTGTTACTGCTGTCCACAAATTTTAAAATTCCCTTGGACAGTACCGCCCCGGTGGTCAGGGCAACGTAAAAATGCTTCCCCTTTAAGGACGCGGCGCCGATACCCGTTCCTGCCAAATCGTTTTGCTGAAGTTCCGGCGTCACTTCCCGGCCTAAAAGGAGCATCAATTTTGAAAAATCGCCTTCAATCTGGGTGAATTGGGCGAAACTAGCGACGGCGGATACCGTCGAAAATAACACTATAAGGCCAATAAACTTTTTCATGGACACCTCCGGAGGATTAACTATAATTGTATACCATTGTATCCAAAATTCCAGAGGGACTTTGTTTTTTTTACGGGCCCTATTTACCCGTGATCCGATTTTCCTGACCCTCCCCACCCAAGCGGAACTGGGACAGGAGAACCTGCTGGCCCTTGGCTAAATCCGAAAGGCCGTGGGCGGTTTTTGCTACATCCATGGCTTGGGCGGTCATCTCGGTGGTGGACGCGACGATTTCGCCGATGGCCCCCGCACTGCTTTTGTTGGTCTCCGCCAGGGTCCGCATGGACTGGGCGACTTTACGGGAAAAGGTCTGCAGAGTTTTCACGGCGGAAAAGATGGTTTCCATCTTTTCTTTGTTCTCCTGGGAGATGGTGTACACCTCCCCCAGGACTGTTTCGGAGGTTTGGGCTGTTTCGGCACTTCGGTCGGCTTCTTGGGAAACCCGTTTCGTTTCCGCGAAAGCTACTTGCACGTGGGCGCGGATATCGGCGATGAGCCGGTCAATTTCCCCCGCCGAATGGGTCGATTGTTCGGCCAGTTTTCGAATTTCCCCCGCCAAAACAGAGAAGCCCTTCCCCTGGTCTCCTGCCCGGGCGGCTTCGATGGAAGCGTTAATGGCCAGCACGTTGGTTTGGTTGGCGATATCCCCGATGGCGGCGATAATCGACCCGATCCGATCGACCGAACTCTGCAGGGCTTCTATGGACGAATGGGTCAGGGCGACGGATTTTTGCAGATCCTTCACGTGGGCCCGCATGGCACCCAGGGCTTCCAGGTCCTGTTTGGATACTTCGGCCATCCGTTTGGCACTATCGGCGCTGGCAGCGGCGGCGGTGTTGATCTCTTCCACGCTGGAAACCAGGGTGTCAATTTCCGAGGAAGTCTGATCCACCTCCTTAAGTTGGTTCTGAAGGGTCTGGGAAATCTTTTCCATGGTGGCGTTGATCCGTTCGTTGGAACGTCCCGATTCGGTGGCCGAAGCGGCTAGCTCTTGGCTCATATCGATGAGCTTGGTGGCGTGATTGGAAATGGATACCACCATCTCCCTCAGGCTAAGGGGTTCGGAATTAAAGGTGGCCACGGTTAACCCCGCTACGACCGCCCGGTTAATCACGGGAATTAAGGAGCGGTCGAATACCGGGAGGCTGATCCCGTGGTATTTTTGGGCGATCAATCTTTCAATGACCGGTGCGTAGGTTCCGGCGCTTAAAATGCCGTCCTTTGAAGCTTCGGGGATGATCAAATCGACCTGGACGTTTTTATCCGCCAGATCCAAGCCCGCGGCTTTGGCACCCTGGGCTACGGGGGTCCAAAAACCATTTTCGCTGACGCAGAGGACCGCTATTTTTATTCGTTCATCCCGGCCGACCCTGGAATTCCCTGACGTCGACCGTTCCATGGGGGTGCTTACATGGCCCTGCCGAACGCTACTGGTGGAATTTCCGCCGGTTAGGGCCTCCCAATAGGTACGATAATTTTCCCGATTAATGCTTACCAGGTTGACCAGTAACCGGGGGGCGACGGGTTCCCATCCGGCGACGATGTGGTTGTAAAGGTGAATTACCGGGTTGTACCCCTGGGCAAAGGGGGCCTGCGAAAGGGTAGCGGCAATGATCCCCCGTTCCAAATAGGGAATCGTCTCGGCGGTAAGGTCGTGGGTAACCACCTTGGTGGTAGCCCCGCGATCCAAGTCCACGATGGCCTGGGCCGCCGCTTGGGGGGTTCCCCCTTCGGACACGTAGATTATTTTTAGATCCCGGTGCTGTAGCAAAAATTCCTTGGTCCTTTGGTACGTGGTCTCGGTATTCTCGTTGGTGTCCGCAGTACCGACGGTTACCACACCGGGGTATTTTTCCGCCAGGGTACTGAGTACCCCCTTCCGACGGAGCGCGTGGTTAACGCTTCGAATATCCGCCACCAGGATGGCGATTTTACCCTGTCCCCCCGTGAGCTTCCCGATAATGTCGCCGTTCATTCTACCTTCCGCGAAACTATCACTTCCCACGTAGCAGAGCCGTCTACAGGGAGGATCCGTTAGGGCGGAAAAACCGTTTACGCTTTCCAGGATTGCCGTCCCCAGGCGATTAAATAGTTGGGCGATGGGGAAAATATCCCCCCGTTGGACCGTCAAGGCCGTAGGGGCTTGAACGGAGACCGAGGCCGCCAAGTCGCCGGTGGACACCTTAACCAGGGCCTGGGAAAGGCCCTCTAAATCCCCGGTTATTTCATTTCCCCGCTGGAGAATTCTAGGGTAGGGCCGAGAAATGGTACGGGTATACTGAACCCATGCCGCGACGGAAAGAATGGTTCCGGCCAAGAGGAGAAGTGTTGGAAGCGATAGATGGAAACCCCCACCGGGCAATACTAGGGCCACCAACCACGCTACAACGGATATCGCCGGTACTAGGGGTAGCAGAACCTGTAAACTTCCCCGCGTTATGGAAGCTTTTTCCATATTTCCCTCCTGTCGATTTTTAGAACTTTTTATTAAGATGATACCTTTGCACAATAATCTTGTCTGCATAGCCTGGATGGGCCACGTACAATTGAGGTGTATCCGATTTCCCTTGTTTTCCTAAATCGACTTAAGTATCCCTCCAGAAACTAAAAATGTCAAGTTTCTCAATTTGTACGGGGACAGAAGGTCCCCTTCGTTGAACCCTTTTGCCCGCGGGTCCCCCCGGGGGGTCCTGAGCCCAGGGTGCGTCTGGCTTTTGACAGGAGGCGCTCCTTCCTGTATGCTGGGTCCATGAACGCCAACCTGCACCTCCACTCCCGGTTTTCCGACGGCACGGATTGGCCGGTGGATATCGTCCGCCGGGCCCTGGGCCATGGCTTGCATTCTTTGGCGCTGACGGACCACGATACCCTGGGCGGGCAGGGGGAGTTTTTGGCGGCCTGCCAACGTTTTGGCGTGGGAGCCACCGAGGGGGTGGAGATCGATTGCGTTTGTCCAGACCTGGGGTACCGGAGCGAGCTTTTGGCCTACTTTCCCCAGCATCGGTACGATGGGACGGCAAAGCTTCTATCGGATGTGCGGGATAAGCGGTTGGCCTACCTAAGGATGGCGATTGGGGGGGCAAAACGGCAGTTTCCCCAGGCGGACTTATCCTTTGAGGGCCTTCTAAAACGGAAAACCTCCGGTCGACCGGAGGTTTCGGTGGAACAGCTATCCTTCAACAAGGTGGATCTTTTTTCTTACCTTTTGGACCTCCACCTCATTCCCTCCGATACTTCCTATAGGGCCTTTAAAAAGGCCTATTTGGATTCCAAGCTGTTGGTTGAAAGTACCTACGGCAAGCCCTCGTGCGAGGAGGTACTCCGGGTGGTCCACGCCGACGGGGGGCTGGTGGTGCTTCCTCACGGGGGCCACGAGTTCAACGACGATGCGAAACAGCTTGTAAAGGAAGCTAAACGGCTTAAGACCCTGCTGGATTATTTTCAGAACCTGGGCCTGGATGGACTAGAGTTGTACTGGTACCGGAATTCCCAAACCAAGGGTATAAACAAAATTTTCCGCTCCGAAGCCAAAGCGCGAGGGCTTTTTATCACCTACGGTTCGGACTGCCACGGACCCGGTTCGGGAAAGGAAACCCTAGGCCTTTTTTCGGGTAATTTTAAGGGCTGGCCGGAGGGCCTCTCTGTACCGGGAGCCGCTGTACCGAAGGGCCCCAGCTAACCGGTTGATGAAAAAGCCGTGGATGGGGGGCCTTTAGGGTTTCCTCTGGTCCAGCAGGGCCGCCGCTTCGGCGGTGGCGACGACCTTATCCACCAAACACACGAGGAGGCTCTCGAAGAACCGGGGCGGCACGGGGGTAAGGGGAAACATGTGCCGTTCGATGCAATCCCGTTCCCGCAGAGTCAGGGGGCCAAAATCATGTTCGGCGTTTTGCAACGCCTCCGTGGGATGGGTGAACCCGTGCAGACCCCGGCCCTTGGGGCGGGTGGCCCGCCAATCGTAAAAAAAGTAGTCATGGAGCAGGGCGCCCCGCACCAGTTCACGGATATGCTTCCGGAACCCCAGAGCCCGGGCGATACGAAAGGCGTGGAAGGCCACGGAAACCGCATGGTCGGCGATACTCCCATCGTGGTGGGGGATATCGGCCAGTTTTTGAAAACCCCGGGACGCGTAAATGGGCTCTCCCAGGGCAAAAAAAAGGGGATCCTTTGCCATAAGCCGATCGGCCTTGTTCCGCCGGATGTAGGTACCTCGCCGATGGGTGATCAATTTAAAAAGAATCCCCTTGGTCGATTACGCTTGGGTAGTTGTTTCGCCGCTTGTTTGGGTGTTCTTTTTCCTTGCGCACAAAGGCTTGGATTTTAAGGTCCGAGCGTTCGATAAACGAATTTGCCATACCGTTCCTCCATGTACAAAAATTATTGGTTGCTTTAATAAAATTGTCAAATATTTTAACGGTTTACGTAATACCGTTCCTTAATTGACCCCCAGGTACTAGTTGGACGAGCAGGGGGGAATTCAGATCAATCGGGGTTTCCGGGTTCGATGTAACGGTGCCCAGGGCTGGTGTAACTCCCACCCGGCGGTCTTGAGCGGGAACGAAAAAACGGGTATGGTTGACCCCTGTACAGGAGATATCAACCATGAAACTTTGTCCCTGCGGCTCTGGCCGCCCCTACAGCGATTGTTGCGAACCCTATATTACCGGCGCTCTCCGGGCTCCCACTGCGGAGGCTTTGATGCGGGCCCGGTACTCCGCCTACGCGGAGCACGCCATCCAATTTTTGGTGGATTCCTGCGTCAAAGAGGGGCAGGCGGATATCGATATGGAGCAAACCCGGTCTTGGAGTGAAAAATCCCAGTGGTTGGGTCTGCAGGTTCTTTCTACCGATAAGGGACAGCCGGGGGATACGGAGGGAGTGGTGGAATTCGAGGCCTCCTACGTTTTGGACGGCCTAAAGGACCGGCACCACGAAAGGGCCTTCTTTAAAAAGGTCGACGACGCGTGGCTTTACGAAAAGGGTGAAATCGTCCCCACCACCATCGTTCGTTCCGCTCCCAAGGTGGGTCGGAACGATCCCTGCCCCTGCGGGAGCGGGAAAAAGTATAAGTACTGTCACGGCAAGGGTGTGTAAACGGTGGGAAATACAGCCATATCCTTTGCCGAATTGGGGATCAATCCAGAATTGGTCCGTAAGCTGGATTCCCGGTCCATTACGGAAGCCACGGATATCCAGCGGAAGGTCGTGCCCCCCATTCTTCGGGGGGAGGATGTGCTGTTCCGTTCCGCCACGGGGACCGGGAAGACCTTCGCGTACCTGCTTCCCCTGCTACAAAATCTGCTGATCTCTCCCCGTTCTCCCCTGGGGCCCGAACTGCTTATCTGCGCCCCCACCTACGAATTGTGCGCCCAAATTAAAAAAGAGGCGGATTTTCTGTTGGAAGGGACGGGGGTAAAGGCCGCCCTGCTTATGGGATCGGCCAATATTTCCCGACAGATCGATACCCTTAAAAAAGAAAAACCCCGTCTTGTGGTGGGTAATCCGGGGCGCTTGAACCAGCTGATCCGGATGGGGAAGCTCCGTTTTATGGATCTGCGTTTCCTCGTGCTGGACGAGGCGGATCGATTAATTGCCCAGGAACTTTTTCCCGAAACCGCGGGGCTCATAGAAAGGCTCCCTAAAAATCGATGTACCATAGCCTGTTCGGCCACCTTGAACGAACGGCAAAAGGATGCCCTTTCCCGGTTTATGAAGGGGACGGCTCAGCGGCAGGAGTCGGAGGACAATTATATTTTACGGGAACGGATTGAACACTGGGCCTTCTTTGCCGAGGACCGCCGGAAGATATCCACCCTTCGCTCCTTTATCCACGCCGTGAATCCGGATAAAACCCTGGTATTTACCGAGCAGACCGGGCAGATTGGGAACATCATGGCCCATTTGCAGTACCACAAAATAGCTGCGGCGGGACTGTTCGGGGACCTAGCTAAACAGGAAAGAAAGAAGGCCCTGGACGATTTTCGTACGGGCCGGGTTCGGGTTCTGGTAACCAGCGACCTGGGCGCCCGGGGCTTGGACGTGCCGGATATCACCCATATCGTGGAGTTGGACGTCCCCGCCCTTCCCGATAGTTACGCCCACCGGGCGGGGCGAACCGCCCGGGCGGGGCGGCACGGGGTCATGGCGACCATCGGGAACGAGAAGGACCTGCCCCGGCTTGCGCAATTAGAAAAAAAATTGGGTATCGTGGTGTACCCCAAGGCCCTGTTCCGGGGCCACGTGGTGGTCCCCGATGTGGAAACGACGGAGTAGGTCGGAAATCCCGGATAATCCATGGTCAAGTTTTTAAAAACCGAACCCCTCCACGGTCCAGCTCAGGCGTTGGGGTTAGAAAATCCTCCCTGGGATCAGTCTGGGTTCCGGTTCCTCGTGGTCCGGCTTTCCCCCTTTCGGGACGCGGTGCGTTCTTCCCCCCACCTGTTTCTCCGTTCCCTTATCCGTTCCGCTACCCCTTCGGTGGGGGGAGCGCCGGTGTACGTGGACTTTGCCTTTTTCCCCTCCCGTCCCGACCGGAGTCTGCTGGATTCCCAGGGGCTTCCCTACCTGCGGGGCATCCGGTCCCTCCGGGGCGGCCGGGACTTTGACGTGATCCTTATATCCTGTTCCTACGCCCTGGAACTGGTCAACGTCCCCGTCCTTCTGGAAAAATCGTTTTTCCCCCTTCGAAGCAGTCAACGGATGAGCGGAGGCCCCTGGCCCCTGATCCTTTTGGGGGGCTCCAACGCGCTGGCCAGCCAGGCCCTTATTTTTTCGGATGGGGATTCCTTCGTGGACGGTCTTTTCTTTGGGGAAGCGGAGAATGGAGGTCGGGAGCTGATCCAAACCCTGGTGGAAGGCCGGGATCTGCCCCCGCGGGATCGGTTAAAGATCCTGGAAGAACGGGTTGAGTCGTTCTGGTCTCCCACCCTGGGGGCGCCGGAAAGGAACCGAAGCGACGGTACCCTACGGACCGTCCCGGTGGCCCGCTGTCGAACGGCCCCCCTGGCGGACGGTCAGGAGCCCGCCCCCTTTATCCCCACCGATTTGGGAATTCTCAATTCCAGCGAGGCTTCCACCGTACGGCTGCAAATATCCTGGGGCTGTCCCTCCTTCTGCACCTTCTGTTTTGAGGGCTGGGAGCGTAAACCCTACCGGGAGCTGGGCCGGGACCGGATTTTAGCCACCGCCCGACAGTTGATCCAGGCCACCGGGGCGACCACAGTGGAGCTATTCTCCTTTAACTTCAACACCCACACGGATATTTTGGAATTGATCTACGATCTCAACGGGATCTTTGACCGGGTTAACATGATGAGCCAACGCTTGGACCTGCTCCAGAGGACTCCGGGGATGCTGGATTGTGAGCTAGCGGGGGAAAAGCGTTCCTTTACCCTGGGGATAGAGGGGATTTCCGCTTCCATGCGGGCCTACTATTCCAAGGGCCTTTCGGATCGGGATATCTGGGACCTCCTGCAACGGCTGTTCCGCGAAAAGGTCCGGGAGCTTAAGCTCTTTTATATCATCGCGGGGATCGAGGGCGACCAGGACATCCAGGAATTTGAGGCCTTTTGTTCCCGTCTGCGGGAACTTTCGGAGGGTCAACGGGGTGGGCCCCGGGTTGTGTTTTCCGCCGGGTATCTGGTCCGTATGCCCTTTACACCCCTCCGCGCCGCCCCGTTGAGTCTGGATCGCCAGGGCCTGGAATCCCTGGCGAAACGGATCCAAAGCGCCGCCGTGGACCGGGGTTTCGAGTTCCGGCTGGCCATGGATTGGGACGAGTACGTGGCCGATCAGCTGTTGGTCGCCGGTTCCTACGCCCTGGCGGAGGGCCTAGAGGCCGCGGCCCGGGGTGGGGCGGTGTACGACGGGGGCATCGAAGGTCCCCTGGTGTCCCACCTGGTGGACGCCCTTAAGCGGAGCGGCGAGTTGACGGAAAGCTCCGGGGGTACGGCTACCCAGAAGGACTCCCTGAAAGGTCCCCTGGTTCAGGAAAAGAAGAAGGGCCATCCCTATCCCCTCTCTTTCCTCGAGCCCTCGGTTCCCTCCGCTTTTTTGGACGCCGCCTACGAATCTGCCCTCCTCCGGCGGGACCGGGGTACCTGTTTGGCCGGCGACATCCAGGGGGGGCACTGCCTGGGGTGTTCGGCCTGCCAGGACGCGGAGGAGCGGAACACCCTGACCCACCATCGGATAGAACCGGGGACCCGCTGGTCTGCCCGCATCGCCGAGCGGATTTCCCAAAAACGGCGGAGCAGGCCCGTGTACCTCCGCGTAAAGCTGGGGGAAGTCTTTTCGGGCTCGGAGCCGGAATACCTGGCCGCCCTGCTACTCCGATCGATCCTGCGGGGAAACGCTACCCTGATTGGACGCCTGTTCAAGGTGGAAGAGGTTCTGTGGACCACCGGCGAAGGGCAGAAAAGGATTGGTAGCGGGGTATACGGCGATACGGTGCTGGCTTTTTACGGGGTCGATGGCCGTACGCCCCGGGGCGAACCGACCCTGGCCCCGGAAACCGTTGCCCCCATCATCGACCTTTTACAACAGTTCTTAGGCGCCCCGGTGACCGAGGTCCCGGATTTTTCACCCGATTCCCTGTTCCCCCGGCTGATCGAGATACGGTGGCCCCAGGAGGACCTGGATACGGTCCTAAAGCAGGTTCGCCAGTGGTTTTCCCAGTTAAAGATCGCCTTTATAGAAAAAAAAGGCTCCCCCCTCCAATCCGAGGCTTCCGCCCTAGGACTTCCCGCGCGGATCTTTGAAATCCCCAGCCGGGATAAAAAGAAGCGGATCTGCGAAGGGGCCCAGCTTTACTGCCTGGGATCCGGCAAAACGCCAGGGGTACTGCTCCGCATCCAGGGCCGGGAAAAAATCTCCATCGCCCCCCTGTTTAAAAACGCCGACGACAGAGCCGCCGCGAAGATAGAAGTTCGAATGTAAGGCCCCGCCGGTCCTTACCGGAGGCTTTTGGCCCTGCGAACCAGGGTTTCCGCGTCCAGGCCGAACCGTTTGACCAGGTAATCCTGGGTGCCCACTTCCCCAAATTCGTCCTGGATACCGACGCGGGCGAACTTGCCCCGGTACCCCGTTTCCGCCAGTAGTTCCGCCACGGCGCTTCCCAGGCCGCCGATAATTTGGTGGTTTTCCGCGCTTATCAGTACGGGGCATTCTTGGGCCAGGGCAACGATGGCCCCCGTGTCCAGGGGTTTTAGGGTGAGCACGTCCAAAACCGCCGCCCGGATGCCCTCCTGGGCCAGGATTTCCGAAGCCCGAAGGGCTTCGTTGACCATCAAACTACCCAGGGCTACAAAGGCCACGTCGGATCCTTTTTTTAACAGTTTTGCCTTTCCGAATTGGAATTTCTCGTTTTCCGGGTACAGGTAGGGCACGGCTTTACGGGGGATCCGCAGGTAGACGCACCCGTAGGTTTCCGCGGAAGCCCGTACCAGGGCGGCACAGGACCGGGGGTCCGAGGGTTCGACGATGGTTAGGCGGGGAATTACCCGCATCAAGGCCAGGTCTTCGAAGGGCATGTGGGTGCCCCCGTTGTAGGCCGCCGTAACCCCCGGGTCGGTTCCCACCAGTTTTACGTTCAGCCGGGCGTAGTTGGCCGATAGAAAGAACTGATCAAAGACCCGGCGGCTGGCAAAACAAGCGAAGGTGGCGGCGAAGGGGATTTTCCCGGTGGACGATAACCCCGAGGCGACGCCGACCATGTTGGCTTCCGCCACCCCGGTGTTAAAAAACCGATCGGGGTAGGCCTTTTGGAATAGGCCCGTTCCGGTGGCCCGCATCAGGTCCGCCTCTAAAACGACGATGTTTTTATTGGTGGCCCCCAGCTCCACCAGGGTTTCCGCGTAGGCTAGGCGCATTTCCTTTGATTCGTTTGCCATGGTTTACTCCCTTCCGGCTTCCAACGCCGCGATGGCCTCTCTGGCCTGGTCCATCGTAAAGCTCATGTTATGGTTCGATACCAGACCTTCCGCGAAGGAACAGCCCTTCCCTTTGATGGTGTCCATGATGATCATGGACGGTCTTTCCCCCTGGTCCAGGGCTTGTTGGATAGCCCCATCCAGGGCGGCGATATCGTGGCCGTCCACCCGTTGGACAAACCAGCCAAAGGCCTTCCATTTCGCCGGCAGGTCATCCAGATCCTCGATGTCCTTGGTAAAGCCGTCCAACTGTTGTTTGTTGTAGTCCGTCAGGGCCACCAGGTTCGAAAGCCTCTGGTGGGCCGCGAAGAGGGCCGCCTCCCAGACCTGCCCTTCGTCCGATTCTCCGTCCCCAATTATCGTATAAACGTGGCTGGGTTTTTTATCCAACCTAAGGCCCAGGGCTATACCCACGGCCGCGGAAAAGCCCTGTCCCAGGGAACCGGTGGTCATATCGATACCCGGGGTCTGGTTCCGGTCACAGTGGCTGGGCAGGTGGGTTCCCCCTTGATTCAACGTGGAAAGCCAATCCATGGGGAAAAACCCCTTAAGGGCTAGGGTAGCGTACAACGTCGGACCCGCGTGCCCCTTGGAGAGTACCAGCTGGTCCCTATCCTCCATCCGTGGATTTTGAGAGTCCACCCGCATTCTGTCAAAGTATAGCAGGGTAAGAATTTCCACCACCGACATGGCGCCGCCGATATGCCCAACGCCTAGGGTGCCGATTTCCTCGATGGTCATTTTTCGAATTTCCAGGGCCTTGTTTTTAAGATAGTCCAACTTTGCTCTTTCCATGTTTCCTCCTATTAGACCCGTCCTGTGGATTCCCTAATGATCAATTCGTAGGGAAGGACAATATTCGTTTCGGAACTGTTTCCGTTCGTGATATACCGATGGAGCAGGGCGGCGGTTCGCTCCCCCATGGTTGCCAGGGGCTGGCGGATCGTGGTAAGCCGGGGAACCATGTAGGATGAAATGTCGATATCGTCAAAGCCGATTACCGATACATCCTCGGGAACCCGAATCCCCTCGTCCCGTAACACCCGTATGGCGCCGATGGCCAGTTCGTCGGTGGCGGCAAAAATGGCGGTAAAGTCGTTGCCCCGCAGGAGCAGTTCCCGCATGCCGTACATCCCCGCTTCGGCGGTGTAGGATCGGGCAAAAATCACCCTCCCCAGATCCCTGCCGATCCCCGACGAATCCAGGGCCCGGTAGTACCCCTCCGTCCGCTGGAGACCGAAAGAAAAGCCACCCCCGCTGATCATATTAATTTTCCGGTGCCCCAGGTTGACCAGATGGAGTACCGCGTCAAAGGCCGCCTGTTCCTCGTTCACGTGGATGGAGGGCAGGGGGCGGTCGTGGAAGCCGAAGGTCGCCAACACGGTGGGCAGGTTCGTTTTGATTAAATAATCGTAGAACCGGGGATTTTTAATTTCATGGAGCATAATTACCCCGTCTAGCCGTTCCGATTTAAGACGGTTTAAACAATCCTGTTCACTAGAACCTTCGAACTTTACAAAGAAAAACAGGGTGTGGTACCCAAAGGCTTCCAAATGTCGTTCGATGATGGAAAACAACTGCCGTTGAAACATGTTGAACGTGTCGGGAATTACGACCCCTACGGTGAACGTTCGGTTTAAAACCATGCTCCGGGCCGCCTTGTTGGGGACGTAACCCGTTTCTTCTATTAACTTAAGAATCTGATCCCGTTTTTCCGGCTTAACGTTTTTTTTTCCGTTTACAACCCGGGAAACCGTGGATGGCGACATACCCACCTGTTTCGCGATATCCTTGATGCTAACCATATCGTTTCCTTTCGCGATCCCATTTTTAGTATTTTCGTCATCCTTCCACAAGGGCTTCGGTTAGGAAAAACGGATCAATTCACCACTTTCAAAGGCCGCTTTGCAGGTATACGCGATTTCCGAAACCCGAGTCCCGTCATGGACCGTCACCTCCGGCTTTCTATCCTGGAGTATACAGTCGACGAATTCCTGAACTTCGGCCACGTAAGCCGCGTCAAAACGTTCTAAAAAGTTTTGGCTACATTCCTTGCGCACCCCGTGGGAATCCAGAATTTCTACTAAATTTTTCTGGGGTACCGAGGCTATCCGTAGAATTCCTTGGGTTCCGATTATTTCGGTTTCCACGTTATAGCCGTGGGGGGCGGTCCTGCCGGCGAAGAGGAATACCATGGCATCATTTTTGAATTTCATCAGGCAGGATACGTTATCCCCATCCTTGTATTTTCCAAATTCCTGATGGGCATAACAACCCCCAATGGCGTATACGGTTTCGGGTTCCGATTGCAGGAACCATCGCCCTAGGTCGATATCGTGGACCGCCATGTCCAGAAATTGTCCTCCGCTATGGGGGGCGAACGCGATGGCCCCGTCGATAAACTTTTCTGGGTCCTGGCTGTAGGAGCGGAAGAGGATGGGTTTCCCGATTTCTCCGGATCGAACTTTTTCGTAGGCGTAGCGGTAGGATTCGTCAAAACGCCGCATAAAGCCCAGCATAAATACCCGGTCCCCATGGGCGGTCACCGCTTTTTCCGCCTGCTTACACTCTTCCACCGTTACCCCCAGGGGCTTTTCGGAAAAAACGTGCTTTCCCGCGTCTAACGCTCTGGCGATTTGGCGAGTGTGAAGAGCCGACGGGGATACTAGAACGACCGCGTCCAGGTCCTGGAGCGCGAGCATTTCTTCAAAGTTGGTATAACGATGGGCTACCCCCAAACGATTGGCGGTTTCGTCGAGCTTCTTTTGATCCACGTCGCAAAGGGCCACTAATTCGGCGTTTCGTACCCGATGGGCTATATTTTCCGCGTGTTGAAGACCCAACCGTCCCAGCCCCACGGACCCTACGCGTACGGTACTTCTATTCGGTTTCATACTCCTACTCCCGTTTCGCGTTTTTCCGCATATCCACGATGACGGCCCCGACGATGATGATCCCTTCGGCCACCTGTTGCCAGTAGGCGTCCACGTTTAACAGGGTCAGTCCGTTCCTCAGGACCGCAAGCACCAGGGCTCCCACAAAGGTTCCCCAAATGGTACCGATACCTCCGGAAAAGCTTGTACCCCCGATGCTCGTGGCGGCTATGGACGTTAGCTCGTACCCCGTGGCCGCCCCGGGGTGAACGCTCCCCACCCGGCCGGCGAATACGATGGCCGCGAGTCCCGCCAATAAGCCGCTGTAGGTATAGATCAGAATAAGAGTTCTGGAGACGTTGACCCCCGACACTTCCGCGGCGGTTATGTTGCCCCCGATGGCGTACACGCTTTTACCGAACCGGGTTTTGTTGAGCAGGATCGAACTGATAACGATCATGATAAAATAGATGATGACGGGGACCGGGATGACCTCGAATATCTTTCCCCCGAGGGCCGTAAAAGAGGGGACCAGGGTGCTTATGGGTTTACCGGTGGTATAAATGAGGGCAAAGCCCCGGGCCACGGTCATCATCCCCAGGGTGGCAATAAACGCGGGAATTTTTGTTTTAGCGATAAGGGTTCCACTGATAAGGCCGCAGAGGGCTCCGATTGCGAGGGCCGCTAGGATGGGGACGATGACGGGCAGTTCTACCAGGTGGGGAAAATACTTGCCCGTGGCGGTGGTGGCTTGACCCAAGCTGGCAGCCACGACCCCCGCGAACGCAAGGATCGAACCGACGGAAAGGTCTATCCCCGTGGAAATGATGACAAAGGTCATCCCTAGGGCCATGATTCCGAAGATGGTCGCCTGGGTTAGAACGTTGAAAATGTTGGTGGAGCTTAAGAACATGGGTTGGGCAACGCTGAGTCCTAGGATCATAAGGACCAGGACGATCACGATGCCGTATTTTTTCGCCAGCTGTTTATAGTTGATGCGTTTGACCATCGAGTCGTTAGCCTTTGTCATTTTTTTCCCCTTGTGGCTAGATATTCGTCTACCGTATTGGTGGCGTAGGCCATCAATTCCTCTTGGGTAAGACTTTTACTATTTTCGACGATTCCGGTTACTTTTCCCTGGTGCATAACCATAATGCGGTCGCTCATGCCCATCACTTCCGGTAATTCGGAGGAAATCATAACGATGGATTTTCCTTCCCCCGCCAGCCTTGTAATGAGCCGGTGAATTTCCACTTTGGTTCCCACATCGATACCCCGGGTGGGTTCATCGAGGAAAAGGATGTCCGGATTGGTCATCAGCCATCGGGCCACCAGGACCTTCTGCTGGTTTCCCCCGCTTAAATTTTGAATCTTCTGCTCCAGGCTCGGAGTTTTTACCTGCACCTTTTCCACGTATTGATCGCATTCGCTGTTTAAAGCCCCTTCGTTTATAAGGCCGATTTTGTTTAAAAACCGGGGAATATTGGCGATAGCCATGTTCAGCTGGACGCTTAACATGGGGAATATCCCCGAACGGCGTCGATCCTCCGTTAGCCACGCCATCCCGTGGGCGATCGCGTCCCGGGGGTTTTTAATATCGACCTTCTTACCGTCGATGAAAATTTCTCCCCCCTCTTTTTGACGAATTCCAAAGATGGTTTCTATGATTTCCGACCTACCGGCGCCGACAAGACCCGCTATCCCAAAAATCTCGCCTCTTCGAACGTTAAAGGATACGTTTTTAAAGAACCGCTTATGGGAGAGGTTTTTAACCTCAAATTTAACTTCTCCGATTTTACAGGGAACCTTGGGGAACATTTCGGTGATATTACGGCCCACCATCATACTGATAAGCCGATCGACCTTTAGTTCCTTTGAGGATTCCGATCCGATGTATTCGCCGTCCCGGTAGACGGTAATGCGATCGGCGATTTCGTAAATCTCATCCAGTTTATGGGATATAAAAATAAGGCTCTTTCCCTGGGCCTTTAGCTTTCTCATGATGGTGAACAGTTGATTTATTTCCCGTTCGGTCAAAGCGGAGGTTGGTTCGTCCATAATGATAAGTTTGGAATTGTACGAAACCGCCTTGGCTATTTCGATCATTTGAATCTTCGCGACCGTGAGGGACGCCATGAGGGTCCGGGGGTCCACGTCTAAATCGATTTCCTTTAATACGGTCTTGCTAAGCTCGTACATTTTTTTATGATCGACCAGGTTGAATTTGTTCAGGGGTTCCCGTCCAAGCCATATATTTTCCATAATGGGTCTGTACAAAACGGGACTCAGTTCCTGGTGGATCATGGAAATCCCCATCTTCAGGGCTTCCGCGGTGGTATAGGTCCCCAACTTTTTCCCTTCAAATATAATTTCCCCGTCGTTGGGGTGGTAAATTCCCGCGATACATTTCATCAACGTGGATTTTCCGGCCCCGTTCTCCCCCATTAACGCGTGAATTTCCCCCGGAAGAACCTGTAATTGGACCCCCTTAAGGGCTTGAACCCCGGGGAAGCTTTTTACGATATTTTTCATTTCCAGGAGATACTTTTCGTCCGCCACAAAATCCCCCTTATACAAAGACCCGGAGAGCCCCTATTCGCGCTCCCCGGGCTAGCAGTTTGTCGGAATTGCCCGACAGGCTCCTAGAAACCCTACTTATTTGTACTTGTCCAGATTTTCTTTGGTGATAAGGACGAAGGGTACCCAGGTTACGGAGGGCATGGCTCCGCCGTTCATAACCGTATAGGCTACTTCTGCGCCACCGCGGCCCTGTCCCACCGAGTCCTGCAGGACCGTGGCCGCTAAGGAACCGTTACCCACCGCTACTTTCGCGTCGGGGATCGCGTCCACACCCATGACGAAAACGTCGGTTCTGCCGGCGGCTTTCAACGCTTCCACGGCGCCCAAGGCCATTTCGTCGTTGTTGGCTAAAATCCCATTCAGGCTCTTTCCGTAGGCAGTAAGCCAGTTTTCCGTCAGGCTCATGCCCTGGTCCCTCTGCCAGTTCCCCGTTTCTTTAGCCAGTACCTTAATACCGGGGAATTTGGATTTTAGAACCTCTTCGTTACCCTGGGTGCGTTTTACGGCCCCTTCGTTATCCAACTTGCCTTCCAGAATACAGACGTTTCCCTTGCCGTTCAGGAGTTTTCCCATGGCTTCGCCCTGCAATTGGCCGGCGATTATCTCCTGGGATCCCACGTAGTAGACGTTTTTGGGGAGGTCCTTCTCGCCGAAGGGGTTACGGTTTACAAATACCAGGGGTATTTTGGCGGTAGCGGCCGCTTTAATGATCGGATCCATAGCGCTGGTGTTAACGGGGATGACGATAAGGGCTTTTACCCCCTGGGTAATCAGGGTGTTCACCATGTCCTGTTCCCGGACCACGTCTTCCTGGGCGTCCTGGGTGATGAATTCAACCTCGGGTTTTTCGGCGAAGTATTTTTTCGCCGCTTCCATAACGTAGGTCTGGAAGGTGTCGTTAAAGTTATTGCAGACGTACCCAACCTTTACCTTCCCCTTGGGTTGCGCCGTTCCGGCGTCCTTTGCCCCCGACGCGAACAGGGTGGCGATACCGAACATCGATACGACCAGGATTCCAACAGCTCTCTTCATATGAGCCTCCTTCTTTCTTTTTTACCGCTGAAACGCGGTAAATTTGCAAACGTTTGCAGAATTCAAGTATTCAATGACTTTTTTGATTTGTCAACAAAAATTTTCAAAATTTTATTTCCCTGTGCTGTTTCGGTACTCTGTGGAAGTCACAAATTGTAACTGTATGGTAGAAATAATCATATTTATCACTTATTAGAAGCCATGATTGGGCTTCTAAATCGATAAATTTGTACTTTACAAAATAAACGGGGCGTATTACTATGAATCTGTTATTGGCAACGTTTGCAATTTAGGAGGAACTTATGGAAAATAAAGTGCGGATCGGCGTCATCGGCGCCGGACGGATCGGTAAAATTCACGGCGAAAATATAGCATCGTTTATTCCCCAAGCCACCTTAGAAGCCGTGGCGGACCTAAAGTTGACGACCGAAATGGAAGCGTGGGCGAAGAAACTGGGGGCCCGACTGGTTACCCGGGATGTGGACGCCCTTCTTTCGGATAAAAACATCGACGCGGTGGTTATCTGTAGTTCCACGGACACCCACGCGGATTTGACCATCGCGGCGGCCCAGGCGGGAAAGCACATTTTCTGCGAAAAACCCATCGATATGTCGGTCCCCAAGGTCAAGTCTGCCCTGGGGGCGGTAAAAAAGGCGGGGGTAAAACTGCAAGTGGGCTTTAACCGCCGTTTTGACCATAACTTTGCCAAGATCCGGGAGCTGACCCTGGCGGGGCAGGTGGGGGACGTGCACGTGGTCAAAATCACCTCCCGGGATCCGGCTCCGCCGCCCCCCGCGTACGTGGCAGTTTCCGGGGGCATCTTTATCGACATGATGATCCACGATTTTGATATGGCCCGGTTCCAAGCGGGGAGCGAGATCCTGGAGGTCCACGCCACCGGGGCGGTGCTGGTGGACCCGGAAATTGGAAAGGCCGGGGACGTGGATACGGCCATCGTGACCCTCAAGTTTGCTAACGGCGCCATCGGGGTCATCGACAATTCTCGGAAGGCGGCCTACGGCTACGATCAGCGGGTAGAGGTTTTCGGTTCCAAGGGTTCCGCCCAGGCGGAGAACGACGCGGCGAGTACCGTACGGCTTTCCAACGAAAGCGGGGTAATCGGTGAAAAACCCCTGTACTTCTTTTTGGAACGGTATAAAAACGCCTTTATCGATGAAATGAGGGCCTTTGTATCGGCGGTTCTGGAGGATAAACCGGTCCCCGTTTCCGGAGAGGATGGCTTAAGGAACCTTTTGGTCGGTTTGGCGGCCACAAAGTCCCTTAAGGAACATCGTCCTGTCCGGATCGACGAAATTCAGTAGGTCCGGGGCTATGCAGATACGTCATCGAACCCCCTTTGCCCGGGGCTTTACGCCCCTGGTGGAACGACGGGGGCAAACAGCGGATATGTTAATGGATTTTGGGGTCCTGCGTCTGGATGCGGGATCGGAATTTGTGGATGCTTCGGATTTGGACGAACGGGCCTGGCTCCTGGCCGGGGGGAGCGGCCGGATCCGTTGGGATGGGGGGGAGGCGGAACTTTCCCGGCCCAACCTGTTCGACTTTTCCCCCTGGTGCCTGCTGGTTCCCCGGGGTTGTGGCGTTACCCTCACCGCGAGAAGCGGCGGTATGGAGCTGTACCGGATGGCCACGGAAAACCCCAGGGCCTACGAGCCCCGGCTGTACACGCCCCAGGAGTGTCAAAGCGAGTTCCGGGGCGAGGGAACCATGCGGGAAACCTCCACCCGGATTGTGCGGACCATCTTCGACGATACTACCCGGCGGGATACGAATTTAGTTTTGGGCGAGGTGATCGGCGTACCGGGCAAATGGTCCAGCTATCCGCCCCATCATCATCCCCAACCGGAAATTTACCATTATCGGTTCTTGCCGTCCCAGGGCTTTGGGCTTACGGCTATCGGGGATCGGCCCTATATTATCCACGATCGGGATACAATCCTGATCCGCGACGGCGAGGATCACCCCCAGGTTACCGCTCCGGGGTACGCTATGTGGTACCTCTGGGTAATCCGCCATTTGGATGGAAATCGTTATGGAATCCAAACCTTTACGGAGGCTCACCAATGGGTAACCGGGCCGGAATCGGCGATTTGGAATCCTAAAAAGGAAGGTACTTAATATGGCAACGGTACGATTGACCATGGCCCAGGCTCTTCTCCGGTTTTTGGATAACCAGTACATCGAGGTGGACGGGGAAGAGATAAAATTCGTCAACGGGGTATTCGGCATTTTTGGCCACGGCGTGGTGGTCGGTCTGGGGGAAGCCCTGGCGGCAAAAGAGAATAGGCTTCCCTTTTATCAGGCTAAAAACGAACAGGGGGCGGGCCACGCGGCCATGGGGTACGCGAAGCAGAACGACCGCAAGCGTATAATGGCGGTTACCAGTTCCATCGGGCCGGGGGCCCTGAACATGGTGACCGCCGCGGGGACGGCTACGGTAAACCGGATCCCCGTTTTGTTTTTGCCCGCCGACGCGTACGCGGACCGGCAACCCGACCCGGTGCTCCAGCAGGTGGAACTGCCCACCGATTATACCAACACGGCCAACGACGCCTTCCGGGCGGTCAGCCGGTATTGGGACCGGGTCGCCCGGCCCGAACAGTTGATGGCCGCCATGATCAACGCCATGAGGGTACTCACCGACCCGGCGGACACGGGGGCGGTTACCGTAGCCCTGCCCCAGGACGTTCAGGGGGAGGCCTACGATTACCCCGAGGAATTCCTGGCTAAACGGGTACACCACATCGAACGGCGGATTCCCTCGCAGGGCCAGATCCAACGGTTGGTTCAGGCTATACAGGGGGCCCAGCGGCCCCTGGTGATCCTTGGGGGAGGGGTTCGGTACTCCGGTGCGGGGCGGGATCTAAAAACCTTCTGCCAAAAATACCATATCCCCTTTGGGGAAACCCAGGCGGGGAAGGGGACCATCCTGTGGGACGATCCCTACAACCTTTCGGGTATCGGCACCACGGGTAGTTTGGCGGCCAACCGGTTGGCTAAGCAGGCGGACCTGGTCATCGCTGTGGGAAGCCGAATGGGGGACTTTACTACCTGTTCCAAGTGGCTCTTCCAAAATCCCGCCTGCCGCTTCGTGGCTATCAACGTGGCCCCCTTCGACGCGTACAAAATGAACGCCGAGCCCATCATCGCCGACGCGAAATTGACCCTCCAGGCCCTGAACCGGGCGCCGGGCCTTCGGAGTTACCGTTCCCAGTGGGGGGAGGCCGTAGAAAAGGCCCGCGCCGAGTGGAAGACCGAGGTGGATCGGTTGTACAGCCAAGAAGATCCCCTGGGGCTCTCCCAGGCCCGGGCGTTGGGGGAATTAAACGATCTGTTACTCCCCAAAAACGCCATCGTGGTATCCGGTTCCGGATCGATCCCCTCGGATATGCAGAGGGTCTGGCGGACCCGAACGGCGGGAACCTACCACATGGAGTACGGCTTTTCTTGCATGGGCTACGAGATCGCCGCGGCCTTGGGTGTGAAGCTAGCCCAAAGCGATCGGGAAGTAGTGGCCATCGTGGGGGACGGGGCCTATACCATGCTCCATACGGAACTGCTCACCTCGATCCAGGAGGGGAAAAAGATCATCGTGGTGGTTCTGGACAATTCGGGGTTCCACTGCATCGATAACCTGCAGAATAGCCAGGGCATTGTCCATTATGGGAACGAATGGCGCCAGCGGGACGGGGAAACCGGCCGCTTGGACGGCCCCCCGGTGGCGGTGGATTTTGCCAAGAACGCCGAAAGTTGGGGCGCCCTGGGGCTTCGAGCCCGGACGGTGGATGAATTCCGCCGGGCGGTTCGCCGGGCTCTTAAGGAAAAAAGGTCCGTGGTAATCGACGCGAAGGTAAGCCCTAAATCGATGACCCAGGGCTACGAATCCTGGTGGCGGGTGGGAACTGCGGAAGTGTCCTCCAACCCCGAGGTCGTACGGGCGGCCGAGGCGATGAAACGGGAAGCTGTTCGGACACGGAAATTTTAAGGCGAAGGAGAACATCACCATGGAAACCAAATCGATTCGATTAGCCATCGCCCCCATCGGCTGGACCAACGACGACCTGCCCGAACTGGGAGGCCAAATCCCCTTTGAGCAGTGCGTCAGCGAAATGGCCCTGGCGGGCTTTGAGGGGAGCGAAGTGGGGAACAAATACCCCAAGGATCCGGAGGTCCTGAACCGGGCGTTGAAACTGCGGGGCCTTACCATCTGTAACGCCTGGTTCAGTTCCTTCCTGACCACCAAACCCTACGGGGAGGTGGAGGCTGAATTTATCAAGCATCGGGACTTTTTATACGCCGTGGGTGCCCGGGTCATCGGGGCGGCGGAACAGGGCCATTCGATCCAGGGAAGGCAGGATTTAGGGGTCTTTGACCACAAACCTACCTTTACGGAGGACGAATGGAAACGCCTGGCCGAAGGATTGAACCGGTTGGGAGAACGGGCGGCGGAAAAGGGCATGAGGCTGACCTACCATCACCACATGGGAACGGGGGTGCAGACCGCTTCCGAAATCGACCGGCTGATGGAAAGCACGGAGGCCGACAAGCTGGGCCTGTTGTACGATACGGGGCATCTGGTGTTTTCGGGGGAGGATTATCTGGGGGTCCTTAAAAAATGGGTAGGCCGGATTCGGCACGTCCATTTAAAGGATGTCCGGGCCCCCCTGCGGGAGCGGGCGGTACGGGAAAAATGGTCCTTCCTGCGTTCGGTAAAGGAGGGGGTCTTTACGGTCCCCGGGGACGGAAACGTGGACTTTGGGCCCGTCTTCGATATCCTCAAAAAGGCAAAGTATACGGGTTGGTGGGTCGTGGAGGCGGAACAGGATCCGGCTAAGGCGAACCCCCTGGAATACGCCCTCAAGGCGAGGCGGTATATCAAAGAGAAAGCAGGAATATAGGAGGAAATTATGGCGAAAGTACGGGTTGGCGTGGCGGGTTACGGAGTTATCGGGCAACGGCTGGCCGATGGGGTGGCCCTGCAAAAGGATATGGAGCTGGTGGGTGTAGCCGACGTGGCCCCGACCCTTTCGGTCCGGGCGTTAAAGGAAAAGGGCATGCCCTACGCGTTTTACACGGCCCTTCCGGAAAAGAGGGCGGACCTCGACGCCGCGGGGATTCCCGTTTCGGGTACCCTGGAGGATCTGGTGCAGAAGGTGGATATCATGCTGGACGCCACCAGCGCCGGGGTGGGGGCGAAAAACAAGGAACTCTACGCCAAGTACGGCAAGAAGGGGGTTTTCCAGGGGGGCGAGAAGAACAGCGTGGCGGATGTGTTCTTCCACGGGTACGCCAACTACGAAAAGGGAATCGGCGCCCAGTTCCTTAAGCTGACCTCCTGCAACACCACCGGCGTAATTCGGGCGGTGGATTGCATCGACCGGAAGGTGGGGGCCGAGAAGGTGGCCATGACCATTATTCGCCGGGTCGCCGATCCGGGGGACTACCACCGGGGGCTGACCAACGCCCTGCAGATCGACAGCGCCCCCAGTCATCAGGCCCTGGACCTGATGACCATCATGCCCCACGTGGACGCCACGGGTATTCTGGTTCATACCCCGGTCACCCATGGACATATCATTACCGTGGTCCTGACCCCTAAAAAGGACATTTCCGTGGAAGACGCCATCGAGTTCTTCTCCGAACATCCCCGGATCCGTATCGTTTCCTTGGCCGAGGGCTTTTTGGGGAACGCGAGCCTATTCCGGTACGCCCGGGACCTGGGTAACCCCCGGGGGGATATGTACGAAATCGCCATTTGGAAGGACGCGATCGTCAAAAGTGGTCGGGACCTGATGTTCGCCCTCAACGTGCCCCAGGAAGCGGTGGTGATCCCCGAAAACATGGACGCTATCCGGGCGGCCATGAAAATGCAATTGGACAGGATCGAAGGGACCAATACGACGAACAAATACCTGGGAATTGGCAAGTGGAAGGCCTAGGGCTATGGAAGGTCCCGTTCTAAAGATTAAAAGCCTGGAGGCCTTTGACCTCCGGGGTAAAACGGTCATTTTCCGACCGGATATCAATTCCCCCATCGATCCGACGACGAAAAGGATAGTGAACACCAACCGGATCGAAAAAACCGTTCCCACCCTGCGGAAATTGTTGGACGGGGGCGCTAAGGTCGCTCTGATAGCCCATCAGGGGGATACCCTGGACTACGGAAACCTGATTCCCCTGGGGGAGCACGCGGAAAAGCTTTCCGCCCTGATGGGCCGGAAGGTCGCCTATATCGACGACGTGTGCGGCCCCGCCGCCCAAACGGCGGTCAAGGCCCTGCGGGAGGGCGAAGCGATCATTCTGGGGAACCTGCGGTACCTGACCGAGGAGGTTTCGGGCTTTGAAAAGGAAGTAAAGCTGAAGCCGACGGAGATGCTCCAGACCTACCTTATACGGAACCTGGCGCCTTTGGCGGACCTGTACGTGAACGACGCCTTCGCGGCGGCTCACCGAAACGCCCCTTCCATGGTGGCCTTTCAGGAACTGCTTCCCACCGCAGGGGGCATCCAACTGATGGATGAGTACCGGGCCCTCAAGTCGGTGATGGATAATCCCCGGCGGCCCTGCGTATTCGTTCTGGGGGGCGCCAAGATTTCCGACGCGTTCAGCATGATGCGGAAGGTCCTGGAGGACGGGGCGGCGGACGTTATCCTGGCCGCCGGCGTTACGGGTCTGGTGATGCACCTAGCCCGGGGCGTGCGGGTCGGTCAGGCTACGGAAAAATTCCTCGCCGACCGGGACCTTATGGCCTTTGTTCCCGAGGCGAAGGATCTGTTGGGAAAGTGGGGGGATAAGTACCTGCTCCCCGTGGACCTGGCCTACGAGAATGAGGGAAAACGGGCGGAAATTGACGTGGCGGCCCTCCCCGTCCCCGGTTCGGACCGGTGGATTTTCCCCGACGTGGGCAAGAAAACCATCGGCCAATTCAAAGACCGGATCGCCAAAGCGGGATCGATCTTCGTCAACGGTCCCGCAGGGATCTACGAAGACCCCCGGTGGGCCGACGGGACCCGGGAAATTTGGTCCGCCATCGCCGACTCCCCGGCCTACACCGTGGTCGGGGGTGGGGACACCATAAACGCCGCGACCAAGTTTACAGACCTATCAAAATATTCGTATGTTTGTACCGGAGGCGGTGCGATGGTCCGGTTCCTGGCGGGGAAAAAGCTACCCCTTATCGAAGCCATGGAACGGGCCTTTGACCGGAACCTCCAAAAACCTATAAGGATGGTCCCATGAAAATCGATCCGACCCTGAAGAACCTGGACAGCCTCTTTCCCGCCGATTTTACGGAGGATCAGAAGGCCCAGGCCAAGACCCTTTTTCTTAAAAATCTCTCCATGGAAGCCCACCAATTCTACGGTGGCAAAATGCAGACCGTACCCAAGTGCGGCATTTATGGACTGAACTGGTTCAACGTGTGGTACACCCCCGGGGTTTCCAAAATTTCCACCACGATCCGGGATAACAACGACGCTTCCTTCTCCCTTACCAACCGGGGAAACCTGGTGGCGGTGGTCTCCGATTCCACCCGGGTCCTGGGGGACGGGGACTGCACACCCCCCGGCGGCCTTGGGGTGATGGAAGGGAAGGCGATGATTATGAAGTACCTGGGGGGTGTGGATTCGGTGGCCCTCTGCGTGGATTCCCGGGGTAAGGATGGAAAAAACGACCCCGATAAGATCATCGAATTCGTTAAGATGGCCCAACACTCCTTCGGCGCCATCAACCTGGAGGATATCAGCCAGCCGAACTGCTTCAAGGTCCTGGACGAACTGCGGGAGGCCTGCGATATCCCCGTGTGGCACGACGACGCCCAGGGAACCGCCTGCGTAACCCTGGCGGGACTGCTGAACGCCCTAAAACTGGCGGGCAAAAAGCTGTCGGAGGTAAAAATTGTACTCCTGGGCGCCGGGGCCTCCAACACGACCATAGCCCGGCTTATCATCACCGACGGTGGGGATCCGGCTAAAATTATCATGTTTGACACCAAAGGGGGCCTCCACGCGGGACGGGAGGACATAAAGAAGGACCCCCGCAATTACCGCAAGTGGGAACTCTGCGAAAAGACGAACCCCCACCGCATTACTGCCATGGAAGAGGCGATGAAGGGGGCCGATGTTCTGATCGCCCTATCCACCCCCGGACCGGATACGGTTAAACGGGAATGGATCCGCGCCATGGCTCCCAAGGCCATTGTTTTTACCTGTGCCAACCCGGTGCCGGAAATTTGGCCCTACGCGGCCAAGGAAGAGGGCGCCTTTATCGTGGCCACTGGCCGGGGGGACTTCCCCAACCAGGTAAACAACTCGATCTGCTTCCCCGGGATCCTCAAGGGGGCTTTGATGGTCCGGGCGAAGAAAATCACCGACGGTATGGCCATCCGGTGCGCCCACTCCATCGCCGACTTCTCCGAAAAGCGGGGTATAACGCCGGATAACATTATCGCCACCATGGAGGAGACCGATGTCTTCGCCGTCGAAGCGGCGGACGTGGCCCAGCAGGCCATCAAGGAAGGGGTCGCCCGTCTTAAACTGACCTGGGACCAGGTCCACGGGCGGGCCACTGCGGATATCGCCGCCTCCCGGGCCCTGGTGGAGGATATGAAAAAGCTGGGGCACATTAAAGAGCCCCCCGCCGGTCTGCTGGAAAAAGCCCTCTCCGACGCGGTGGCGGCGGTCCAGTCGAAATAGGATACAAGAAACGGAGGGCCAAGAGTATGCGCGTAAGGATTCCGTACCTGGATAGAAGCCTTGCCCTCGATATCCCCGACGAGAACCTCCTGGCGGTGGCGGAGCCCAACGAATACCCGGTAACCCGTCCCGCCGGAGTTATCCTCCGGGACGCGGTGGATCATCCTATTGGGTCCCCGGGGGCCGATTCTACGGAAAGCCTGGGGGAATTTCTTGCGGGAACGGGGGAAATTCGACGGGACCCCTGCCGACGGCCCCTGATCATCGTCAACGACGCCACCCGGCCTACGCCCACGGCGGCCATGCTAGAAATTCTGATGGGGGCCCTCAAAAACGCGGGGATTCCTCGCCAAAATTTGACCGTTTTGGTGGCCACCGGGGCCCACCGGGGGCCTACGGAACAGGAATACCGCCAAATTTTAGGGGCTTCCTACGACGAGCTCCGGGCTCTCTGCGTGGCCCACGACGCCCGGAGGGAAGAGGATATGGTGGATCTGGGCTTTACCCGGAACGGGACCCCCATCCTCCTGAACCGTCGCCTCTTCGAGGCGGATCGGATTATCGCCACGGGGAGCGTGGAACCCCATTATTTTGCGGGCTTTACCGGGGGGCGCAAGGCCTTCCTTCCCGGGGTGGCGGCCTTCAAAACCATAGAGACGAATCATAAACTGGCCCTGTCCCCCGCCGCCCGGTCTCTGGCCCTGCGGGGGAACCCGGTCCACGAGGACATGATGGACGCTCTGCCCCTGATTAAGGCGCCGGTGTTTTCCCTAATGACCGTACTGGACAAGGATCAGAAGGTGGCGGCGGCCAGCGCGGGGGACCTGATGGGTTCCTTCTACGCCGCCGTGGAGGTGGCTCGAAAAATCTTCTGCGTGCCGGTCGGGGAACGGGCGGACGTGGTGGTCTCGGTGGCCAAGTTTCCCATGGATATCGACCTGTATCAATCCCAAAAGGCCATCGATAACGGGGCCGTGGCGTTGAAGGATGGGGGTACCCTCATCCTCGTTTCCTCCTGCCGGGATGGGATCGGCGACGAAGCCTACGCCAAACTTCTAGCCCAGGCGGACAGCCCCGCCGACGCGATCGAACGGATCCGCGGGGGGTACAAGCTGGGCTACCACAAGGCCGCAAAAATGGCGGAGGTATCCGGCCGGGCCACCGTCCTCGGGGTTACCGAATTGCCCCCCGAACGCCTGCGGAGTATGTTTATCGAAAGCGCGGCCAGTCCCCAGGAAGCCCTGGATCGGGCCCTCTCGGACGCCAAAGCCCGCGGCGTGCCCGTCCCCCGGGTCTTGGTGCTACCGGACGGCTGTGTCACCGTTCCCGAGGTGCTCGTATCCCTTAGGCCGGAGCAGAACAAATAAGGCCCCCCTGACCGTCCTAGCCCTGCTGGTCCACCTATACAGTCGCGGGAATCTCACGGTACTATCGGCCCATGGTGGAACGTCAAAAAGCCTTGCTCGCGTTGATAGTAACGGTACTGTTTTGGGGGCTTTCCTTTATCTCCATAAAAATCGCCGTGGTTGTTTTTCCTCCCATGAGTCTGGGGGCCCTGCGCTTTTCCCTGGCCCTGGTGCTTCTGTACGGAATTAAGAGAAAGATGGCGCCCCAGGAAACGATGAAGCTTCGGGACCTGCCCTACCTAGTGGGTGCGGGGTTGATCGGGGTGACGGCCTACTTTTTTTGCGAAAACAACGGTGTTTCCCTGGTTTCCGCTTCCGAAGCGTCTATCATCATCGCCGCGATCCCCGTGATTACCATGATAGCGGACCAAATTGATCAATCCGTAGAATACCGAAGGATGATCCGTCGAGGCCCAGGGGACCAGAACCCCTGGGCTGAACCGCCGCGGAGGCCCACCATCGCCAAAAGGCGCCTGTTCGGGGCGATTCTTTCGGTGGCCGGTGTTTGGCTTGTGGCGGGGGGGACCCTGCAGGTTTCGGGAAACCTCCGGGGGTATGTTTTTATGGGCGGGGCGGCCCTCAGCTGGGTGGTTTACAGTTTTTTAACCCGGCCCCTCTTTAGCCGCCATTCTCGTATTTTCATCGTTTTTTGGCAGACCGTTTTTGGCTTTCTCGGGTTTTTGCCCTTCGCGTTTTTTGAAATTCCCCGCTGGGGGCAACCCACGCTTGTCGTGTTGCTCCACGTGGCCTATTTGGGGATCTTCTGTTCCGCCCTGGGGTACTGGTTCTACGCCATGGCCATGGGAAGCCTGGGGGTTTCCACCAGCACCGTTTTCATCAACCTGATCCCCGTGGTCACCGTGGTAAGCGCCTTTTTCGCCCTCCAGGACCGGCTTAGGCCTATCCAGTGGCTGGGGGCGGTGGCGGTCCTCTCGGGGGTGTACGCCGCCACCCTGGAGCGGGGATTTCACCACTCTAAAGAAAAGGCCAGGCCCAGCTGATAATCGTTGTTCGGATTCTGGTCCCCCAGGTTGGAGAGCCTCAGGGCTCCCCAAAAGGAGGGGATAAAGCGCAGGGGTACCATGGCGGCGGGGGTCCCGGAAAAAACGGCCCCCAGGCGGCCTATGATGGATTGGCCAAAAAAGTCCCCGTTATAAACGTTCCGGTACCCCAGGGTCCCGTAGATCCGGTTAATGTAGACGTGGGACACGCTGGTTTGCCCTTCCACGGAAAAAAGGATCCCCTCGGTTTCGCTCCCCACAATCCACTGGTTTAAGGTTTCTATCTGATCCCGGTACTCGAAGGCCGACACGTCGTTGAACCCCGCGGAGCCGTAGTACCGGCTGGTACCGTCTATACCCATCCCAATGGGGTCGTAGGCCCCGTACACGGCGATCCGGAGGGGCAGGAGGGGCTCGAAGGCGTGGCGGTATACCCCCTCCAGGCGGTACTGGGAAAGGTAGGTTTCGGTCTTGCCGGTAAGACCCACGGCAAAGCCGTTGCCGAAGAGCCGCCAGGGGTACCGCTGTAGGTTGGTCAAAGCTGTTGTAGCGCCGTACAAGTATTCGGGTTGTTTGTAGGGCCACTGGTAGGTCCCCGTCCCGTTGTGGGGATTGTCGGCGAAGAGGGCCACGGAAACAAAGGGGACAACCGAGAAGCGGAGCCGTTCGTCCCCTAACCCCTGGTCCAGAACCATCGATAGGGTCCCCCGGGTAGCCCGGTAGTTATCCGAGTCCAAGGACCCCTGGGGTTCCAACCGGTCAGAAAATTCGGTTTGGAGGGGGATGCCGAACTGCTGGGTGGCCCAGGTGATATCAAAATACCCCATACCACCGGTTATATCCCCCCCCGCGTCGATAAGCAGGGTGTTCAAATCCGTTGGATCGCTAAGAAACGTGAGGATCCCCATGCCGTCAATGGTAAAGGAACTACCGCTGGATCGGGTAAGGGGAAGGGGAATCCAGAACCGAAGGGGGTTTAGGTACAACAGGGGGAAATAGGGCCGACCCTGGTTCCACGTATCGGCAACGGCCTGGGCTGGGGGAAGTAGGGCTGTGGGACGCCAGGGTTCGTAATGGACCGGAGCCTCCAGGCCGCTTACCCCTTCCAACGACTCCGGATACCGGGCCACCGCGTCGGTATCCGAACCGGCGGAGCGGTAGTAGATCGACCTATCGATAGCCGAGGGCGCGAACACACCTCCGGAAAAATCCCGCTGGGAAAAGATCACCGATCCCCGTCGTTCGTCTAAAATCCCCAGCTTGTACATCCGGTCGTCCTGATTAAAGACAAAAAAGAGGCGATCCTTGGAAAAACGCAGGTCCCGAATGTACCGCCACCTCTGAAGGTCGTCCTCCAGATCCGTACGGACCAGGACAGCCTTCTGGGTTTGGATATCGTAGATGCCCAGGGAACGAACGCCCCGCGTGGCCTTTATAAAGGCAAAACGATGGTCGTCCATCGGTTCGGGGGAAGAAAAATAGGTTTCCTCGTCCCCCCGTAAAAGCACCTGCTCCATCCCACCGTCGCCCATATAGACGATCCGGTTTCGGTGGAGCTCCGGGGCCAGGGCGATGAGCCCTTGGCGGAAATACCGGGCCCGGTAGACCCCCTGCCATTGCCTGCCCGTTTTTTTAGCCCTGCTCTGGCCGTCCGAAAGGGCGTACTCAACCACCGAGGCCGTGGCCTGGTTGCCGTTGTACCGGTACCCCGAAAGAAGGAGACGATCGCCGGCCGGTGAAAGGGCGATATCGTAGGCGGTGGAATCGGTTTTTAAAAGGGTAGTCCAGGTTCCAGCCTCAACGTTAAAAAGGCGGACCTCCTGGGCGATGGAATCCAACACCAGGAGCTTTGTTCCCGCCGCCACGAGGGCCGCGATTTTTAAGGGCCCCCCGGTCGTAAGGGGCTGAGGAGCCGGTTCCAGGGCCGTAAGGCTCAGATCGGCGGCAAAATCCGCCCAGACCTGCTGGAAGGGTCGGCCGTAGACCCGTCGGAAAATACCATAAAAGCCGCTTTTGTAAAAATCAAAGGATAGGGGCCCGATTCCCCCCAGTTCCCGCCACAGGCGCCCGTAGGTTTCCATCCCGTAGGTTTTCTGGAGATAGGCGGAAAAAAGGCCCCCGTACTCGTAGTAGGCCCCCTGGGGCAGGGGAAGGTCGTAGACCCCCGAGGCTTGAAAGGGTGTAAGAAACGCGTTTTCCCGGATTGCCTGCCGCAGGTCTTCCTTTACCAGGGGATCGTTGGCCCTGCCAAAACCGTCCAGACTTTCAAAGCTGACCGTCACCCCTTCGACCATAAAAAGGGGGGTCGTCAGGGCGGTGGGCAGGACCCAGCCTCCAAAAAGGCTATACAGACCCTGAAAAAAAGGAGAGCGGCTTTCCAGGGAGACCGCGTGGGTCAATTCATGGATAAACAGGGACTCCAGGGGGTAGGCAAAGCTGGTCCATTCCAGGTCCATCGGGGTATCGTAGAGGACGATGTGGGGGTAGGGCAGGGGGTTCAGGTACCCGTTGAACCGATCTGTTTGGGGGGTGATGGTTACGGGAATGGGCCCCACGCTGGGTTGAATCCCCAGGAGACGGCAAACCCGTTCGTAGTCCCTATCGGCGAACTGGGTTAGCGCGTAGGCCGTCTCGGCTGATTGTTCCGGGAAGATAATTTTAAAATAAGTAGTATCCACCACCCGTAGGGGCGTAAAGGGCCGAAACGTTTGAGCCCCGCTCCAGATCGCGTTGGACAAAAGAAAGAGAAGAACGGCAAAAAATAAAAAAAAAGGTCTAAAACTACGCATGCAAGCGGTCCCAGCATACCAAAATGCGTCCCCTCTATCCAGGCCCCAAGGGGCCTTCCCAAGGGGCCCTTTCGCCTGATCCTGGAGGCCCCACGGTTGACCTTCCTGGGGCCGAGGGGTAAAGTCGCTCCATGAAACAGTACGTAATCGAAGGTGGACAACCCATTCGGGGCACCATTCGCGCCAGTGGAAATAAAAACGCCGCCCTTCCGTGTATCGCCGCGGCTATCCTAACCGACCAGCCGGTAATCCTCCGGAATATCCCTATCATTGAGGACGTGCAGGTCATGCTCGATGTGTACCGTTCCCTGGGCGGTACGGTGGAATCCCTGGGCCCCAACGCGTTTAAACTGAGCGCCCCAAGCCTGGGCTCTTCGGAAATACCGATAGAATACGCCAAGAAGATACGGGCCAGCATCCTTTTCGCGGGACCCCTGCTCGCCCGTACCGGGACGGCGATCCTTCCGCCCCCCGGGGGTGACGTGATAGGCCGCCGCCGCTTGGATACCCATTTTTTGGCCCTGACCGAGCTGGGCGCGGAGGTGGAGATTGACGGGAACTTTGTTTTTACCGCCAAACGGCTCTACGGGGCGGACATTTTTTTGGACGAAGCTTCGGTAACCGCCACGGAAAACGCCGTTATGGCGGCGGTACTCGCCCAGGGGCGCACTATTCTGACCAACGCCGCCAGCGAACCCCACGTCCAGGACCTGTGCCGTATGCTGGTAGCCATGGGCGCCCAAATTGGGGGCGTGGGCTCCAACATCCTTACCATCGATGGGGTAGATAAACTCCGGGGCGCGGACTATGAAATCGGCGCCGATTTTATGGAGGTGGGGTCCTTCATTGGCTTAGCCGCCGCAACCCGGGGTGAGTTGACCATCCAAGGGACGAACATCCGGGACCTCCGGCCCGCCAAAATCGCCTTTGGAAAACTGGGCATCCGTTGGGATGCCGTAGGATCGGATATTTACGTCCCCCCCAACCAACAGATGATGGTAAATTGCGACCTCGGGGGCATGATTCCCAAGATCGACGACGCCCCCTGGCCGGGCTTTCCCCCCGATTTAACCAGCATCATTACGGTGGTGGCGACCCAAGTGGAGGGGACCGTGCTGGTCCACGAAAAAATGTTCGAATCCCGGATGTTCTTTGTGGATAAATTGATAGGCATGGGCGCCCGGATCGTGCTGTGCGATCCCCACCGGGCGGTCATTTCGGGGCCCTCCAGGCTTACGGGTAGCGAACTGACCAGCCCGGACGTTCGGGCCGGCATGGCCATGGTCATCGCCGCGCTGTGCGCCCAGGGCCGCAGTGTTATAAAAAACGTGTATCAGATTGAGCGGGGCTACGAACACCTGGTGGACCGGCTTGCGGCCCTGGGCGCCCGGATCAGCCGGCAGGAGGAATGTTAGCTCCCCCCTCGGTCGTCCATAATGCGGCGGTAGGCCGATTCTATTTTCATAAACGCTTCGGTTATCCGTTCCTGCCGGTAGGCCTCAAGATTTTGAAACCCATCGGGGTGGAACTGGACCGCCAGGCGTCTAAAGGTGGCCTTAACCTCCTCCACCGGGGCGTTTTTTGGCAGACCCAGCACGATCCAGGGGTCATCTTCCGGCTCCACGGTCCCCGCTTCCTCCGCCAAACCAAGCCGCTCCGCCTCCTTCGCCGTTTCCACCGTGGTCGCCAGGAATCGGAGCGCCGTAAACGCCCGACGGCGGCTTTCGACCGATGGGAGCCGGGCGTAAAGGCTTTCGGCCAAAAGGTCCGCGTTGATGAACCCGAGCCTTTGCGCCGCAATCCGGCAAAAGGATTCGATAAAGGGGTGGGGATCCTCGCCGTATTCGAAGGGAAAAGCCCGCAGGGCCGCCCGTTCCACGGTTTCCGTAACCAGGGCCCCATCGATCCCGGAACGCCTTTTAGAGGCCCCCTGGCCCGTATCCCCGGATACAGAGTGGGTTACCAGGAGGGTCCCCAGGGCGCAGAAGGCCCCGAGTCCCGGCTGGGGTTCGTAGAAGGAAGATTTGCCGGGATTTTCAAAATACAGGCCGATTTGCCGGTCCGTGGCCCATTGTTTATACAGTTCGTCCAGCAGATGTCCGATCACCAGTCCTCCCAAAAGGCCCACAAACCCACCGGAAAGGCCCACCAGAGCCCCCAGAATTTTGCCGAGGGGAAAGGGTCGGTTTCGGGTAAAGGCAAGCCAGGGGGGGAAGCGGATCATTATCCCTGCTGTCCCGCTAAAAAGATTAGGGCCCCGAGGATAAGCCCCGCTTCCAATGTGATAAAGAGGGGCAGGGCCAGGGCAAAGGGTTGGGTAAGGACCAGCCATTGGCCGACTATTTCCATGGATCGACCAAAGAGCTGGGTAATTCCGTTCATCACAAAGGGAAGAAGGACTACCATGGGTATCCCCAGGATGCCCACCTTTTTTGTAGCCCTCAGACGCCACCCCAGGGCAAGCATAAATACCGCTAAAATAAGGAATTCCAGGGGTTCGGAAATACGTCTTAGCAGTTCCGCCTGAAAGGTCTGGGGAATAAAGCCGTAGGATGAAAACCGTTGGGACCCTTTAAACAGGTCGGTAATGGAAAGATCCCGAAGCCCCCGTTCAATGCGGACCGCCAGGTTAAAATCCTCAAAGGAAACGGGCAAAATAATCTGATTGGTCGGTCCTTCCGGGGGAACCTCGGTGGACCAGGTGGCGCTCCATTGCCGTTTTGAATCATTTCTATCCACCGCCCGCAGGAGTAGGGCGAGCTGGGTCTTTTTCTGGGCCTTATCCTGATCTTGTTCCCCCGAATCCACAGTAAAAGGCACGATTTTTCCATAGGGAGCCGTAACCCTGTAACGGATAGAGAACGAAGGATCCACCGTAAGCAATTCAATGCCCAGGGCGTAGGCCCCATCGGACAAGAGGGAAAGGGTGGTTAACCGGAGGATGTACCTTCCGTTCTCTCCGGGAAGGGAAAATAAAAGATTTCCAAAAACGGTTCCCAGGGATTTACCGATTTCATCGACAAAAAAGGCCTGTTTTTGTAAGCCCTTGCTCGCCAGACCGAGATAGTTCCGTACATCCGGATCCTTGGGATTTTGGAGGGCCAGGTCTTTAAAAATATAGTACCCCCGGACCCAATCCCCGGAGACCAGAGCGTTGTACCCCTCCTGTTTTCTCTGAAAAAGGTTGTAGGCCTGGGTTTCCTTAGCGCTGGGGGTCAGGGTTTTAACCGCCTCCCACGCCTGGGCCGCCAGCTGAACCGCCGAAGCGGCTTCGGGGCTTCCTTCCTTGGCTAACCGTCTTGCCATGGTGGCTAGCCAATGGGCGTCGTAGGGCCTTCCCTCCTGTAACGCCTGTTTTGCCATCCCCAGGGCGTCCGTGGCGTCTACGGGGGGCTTCATACCCGGTAAAAGGTTTTCCGATCCCTGGACCGTTTTTTCCGCCGCTTCCGGGGCCATGGAATTGACCGTCCCTGCATTGCTAGGATGCCGGAGGGATTCCCTCCCCACGGTGATAGTATTTTCCAGTTTGGCGTATTCCTGGTTTTGGGGCCATAATTTTTTGCATATTCCAAAGTAATAATACGACGCGTCTTCCCAGTTTTTTTGTGCCGCTTCCTCCGCCGCTTTCTGAATCGCCGTGGTATAGAGGCGCCCTTGCAACACCAGGTTCGACCGAGCATTGAGGGCGACGGGGAGGGCCAGCAGTATTAAAAGCCCGTAAATTCCCGCCACGACGATGGTCCCTATGATGGGTTTTGTCATATTTTCTAAAAACTGGGGAGAAAATCGGGTAAACTGGCTTTTTTCATAGATGTGGAACCCAAAAAAGGCGACTATACCGCTTAAAGCGAGGGCGGGAAAAAGATGAATAAAATCGATAAGGGCCAGTAGTAAGGTCCAGGGGCGATTGAAAATGGCCAAGGGTGCCGGTTCTTGGGGCCATACCAAGCGATACCCCAGGGAACCGATTAAACCAAGGAGGAGGTAGAGAACCATGATGGTGCTGATTTTAAACTCCCTACCTTTTGCCATGGGCCCTCCTTCGATCCTGGGATAGGTACAGGAGCAGGGTATAGGTGTTTACTAAAACCGCCAGGGCTAACAACACGACGGGGGCCGTCAGGTTCTCCGGAAGAAGACCCTGACTGAGGGCTCCCAAAAACTGGATCGCCTCTTCCGAGTAGACCCCCTGCTCTAACAACACTAAAAACCGAAACAGGAGAGCCCCGAGAAATAGGTTTGCCAAGGGCCAGGAGGTCAAACGGAGAACGAATTGGAAGGATGCTAAAAAGAGGGACAGGGTTCCCGCAAAAATAAAGAGGGAGAGCCACCCTTGGTCCGCCCTACGGAAAAAACGATCCGAGCTGAGAAACAATTCCCCCTCCAGGTTTCGGAGCGTACCGATGGAGAGCCGCTCAAAGGGGTTTTCCCATTCCACGGTTCCCGGGGCGGGAAAATCAATGGTCCGCAGAGCCTGGGTCCCCTCCAGGGCGATCAAACTTCCCCGCCCTTGGCCGCCCCTGCTCAGAACCGCCCGGATGGTGGAACCGGATTCATTGGTATAGGTCCTGATAAGCCCCGGTTCTCCCAGGGAAGGGCTTTTATACACCACCTTCGAAAGGGCCGTCGACGCGGAGGATGTGGAAAGCCCCCGTAAACCTTCGGTTATACCGGCGGTTAGAAGGGTTCCCCCAAGGGTCAGAATAAAAAGCGTTCCCAGGGCCCCAACGTCCTTTCGGACCGAATAGCTAAGGCTCAGAAGGACCGTTCCGTAAAAAGTAAGTGAAAGCGCCTTTTTTAAGGCCCAAAAGACCTCGGTCCACACCGCAAAGCCCTGCTCGGGAATCCTAATGGAATTCTGGATCCATCGGGAAAAAAAAAGCAGGCTTGTCGATGCCACGAGGAGGAGTATAAAGGTAATTGAAAAAAATAGAATTAACCGCGCCGCGCTTTTCACAATACCCTAGCCTAACACGGCTCCAACGTGAATGCAAGCATGAACGTAAAATAGTAGGGACTCTTGCACAGGTTATCCACAACTTAATGAATGTTTTGGGAAAGTTAAAATTTGATTAACTTATACAGAATGGAGATTCGGCCGTTCTTTCTAAACTATAAGTACGCTGAAATATTATGTAATTATATATTATACATAGACATGTTAAATTTTTTAAATATTCTTGAATATGGTAACGACGGGAACCGTATACAAAGCTATACACTCCCGGTTCCCCCCACGGACTTTTAACAAGTTATCCACAGCCTGTCAACAATTTTTTTGGACCGTCGCATAGTAACCAAATCTTCGTATAGAACGAATTTGTAGGTTCCCATCCTCGTTTTGAATTCGCTGAAGTAGTTTCCGTAATCGACAAATTGTGATATCCACAACCCGGGATGAATCTGAAACGGTGGGCCAAAGGTACCGTCGGAGGGCCCTTCGGGAAACCCGTTGGGGGGCGGAATCGCAGAGGATTCTGAGAATTTTAGCCTCCTCCGGGCTCAATTCGACGGAACCTCGGGGCCCCCAGAGGGTGGTTTCTATCAATTTCAGATTGGAAAAGGGGATTTCGTACATCCCCTGGATGCCCAAAAGCCGTTGGCTCCGGGCTTTAAATTCCTGAACGCTAAAGGGGTCCCGTATAAAATCCCGGGCTCCCCTGGTAAAAGCCTCTTCCATGTAGGTTTCGGGACCGTACCCCATAAAGGGGTACAAAAAACCTATGCCATCCACGGATCCAGGCAACGGGAAAGGAACAAGATAGAGTTGACGGAGGCTGGTTTCCCCAATCCCAGGGACCGCTGACCCCTGGATCATCGTCCCGGGATCTTCCCGAAGGTTGGGGATTTGGCTAACAAAGCGCAGGGCAAAAGAAAAAGACCCCGTTTCTAATAAACCTATTAGAAAGGGGTCTTGGCTTACAACGATAATGGTCGGAGAAGGAGTATCGGCCACTAACTGGAACTCTCCGGCAGGGCTTTCATTTTTTCTTTTAGTTCGGTCAGCAGTAGATCTGCGGAGGTGTCCGATTTTTCTAGGGCGGCGAATTTCTTTTCCAAATTGGCATCCGCCGATAGGTCTTCCAGCTCCTTGGCGGCGTCGGCCTGGGCTTCCATCTGGTCGACCTTTTTGGCCATCCGGTCAAAGGCGTCGAAGGCGCTGGTATTCCCGGTGACGCTGGAAATAGTATTTTGAATTTTTTGCTGGGCCTCCGCCCGTTTTGCCCGGGCTACCAGTAGGTTTTTCTTTCTCTGGGCTTCCTCTATTTTAGCCTGCAGTTCCCGCAGGGATTCCTTTAACTTTTCTACCGAAGCCTTTTGGGCGGTCCACTGTTTCTGATATTCCTGATAGCTAGTATCGTATTCCTGTTTGCGCAGGAGGGCTTCCTTGGCCAAATCATCCTGGCCGGCCCGGACCGCCAGCATGGCCTTCCTTTCCCATTCCTGGGCTTGGGCCTGCTGATTCGCCGTTTCCCGTTCCAGCTTTTTCTCGTCCGCGATAGCCATGGCTACCGCTTTCTTCGACTCAATCAGCTGTTCGCTCATATCAATCAACAGTTGATTGAGCATCTTTTCGGGATTTTCGGCTTTATTGATCATGTCGTTTACGTTCGACGAAATTAAAGTCTTTAAGCGGGAAAAAATACCCATAAATTGTAACCTCCTAGAAACCGTACTCCGACGGACCTACGTTCGGAACGGTGAAAGAATAGAATAATGCTGGGCCAAAGCCAAGGCTATAGCGTCTAGGGACGCTCTAAAATCTTCAAAATCCATGGTATCGTATTCTAAGGTGTCCACCAGGACGATTTCTTCGTTTTCCAGCGCGTAGGCCCCATGGAGTATGTCGTTGGCGTTTAATTCCAACAGTTTGGTGAAAAACTCTAGACGCCTTTCCTTGGGCGCTGGCATAACGACCACCCGAATAACCACCAACGGTGGGGCGTACATGACCACCACTCCGTTAAGCCCATGGTTTGGATCCTCGATGAGCCACATATTCTCATCAATTTCCCTATAGGTAAGCATCAAATCGATGAGAAACCGTTCAATCTTTGAATTGGCCATGGAAAACTCCTCCAACGGGCCCTGCGGCGGCTTTTAACCTAAAAACACCTGCCCCGCGTTATCGATGGCTAAAATTGTTTTGCATTCGGAACAGCGGAACCTGCCGGGTTTAACAGCCTTGAGTTTTTTTGAACAGATGGGGCAGGAAAAAATTTTGGGAAACACGGAGGTTTTTTCCGATGCGTTCCCGGCCCGAAAATAATCGATCGATTCTTCCAGATTATCCTTTATGTTAAAAAATTGTGAAAACCCTAAAAGCTGGAAAACTTCGTAGACCTTGGGTTGAATTTCCAAAAGCACCAAATCGCCCCCCCGGGGCTTTACGGATTTTAAAAACGCGGTAAACGATCCAATCCCGGTGGATGAAACGTAATTTAATCCTCCACATTGAAAAATCAGCTTGGTATATCCCGTTTCTATCGCCTTCGCGACCCGTTTTTGAAAATAATTGGAATTATAGGTGTCGATATATCCGGTAAGGAACAATACGAGGCACCCTTCTACATCACCGACCTTTTGTAGTTTGATTTTAAGGCTTTCATCCTTTTCGTCGTCAAACCCAGGCACAATATCGTTGTTTGTCATGACGCTCCTTCCGTTCCGAAGGCCGTTCGGTTCTAAAGTAGAACCGTTGGCACACTATGGGTATCCTCTTCATAGTATCGGCCGTTGCCAGCTCACTATATCATATATTATTAAGCAGGCGCAACTTTGTCAAACGAGTATTATTAATTTTATACTCCTTTTTTCTTTTGTCAAAGGGTTACCCCTCCGTCCATAGGGATTATGGCCCCATTTATTTGGGACGATAGGAGAATTTGGATTCCCAGTTCCGCCACAGCCCGGGTGGACAGGAGGGTGTGGTTCGGGCTTTTGCTTTTTCCGTAGGCCCTGGCCTCCTCGGAAAGGTATTCCGTATCCACAAACCCGGGGCAGATCATATTACAGGTTACACCCCGGTCTGCGGCGGTTTTCGCGGTCGATTTTACCACCACGGCCAAGGCTGTTTTCGCCGCCGAATAGACCGCCGTGCTGGTAAAGCCTCGGATAGTATCCGTGTTGGTCCCCCCAAACAGGAGTAGCCTCCCCCATCCTCTATCCAGCATACCACGGAGGGTTAAAGAAACCATGGCCCCGGGCCAAGAAAAATTCGCCTTGGCCAGGTACTCCCAATCCCCGCTCGTGTAGGTCTCCAGGGGTTTTCTGAGAAAGGGCCCCCAGGCCCACACCAGGATATCCACCCTGGGGAGGCGACGAAAAAGGCTGTCCACCGATTCGGCGGAGGTGATGGGGTGTAAAAACCCCTGGGCGGTACCGCCAACGGAAGAGATCCCCTGGAGCACCCGGCGTAATCGGTCCTCCGAGGAGCCTCCGTGGACCGTGACCTGGGCTCCCCGCTCCGCTAACCCTTGGGCGATCGTCGCCCCTATCCCGCCGGTTCCCCCGACCACCAGGGCCTGTCTACCGGAAAAATCCGTTTCCATGGTATACACGATACTACAATATCAGGGGGAAGTGTAATGGAGCTTTCAGACATCCGGGTGGTTCTTTCCCGGCCTTCCGAATCGGGGAACGTGGGGGCCGTTTGCCGGGCCATGAAAAATATGGGTCTAAGCCGCCTGCGGATCGTGGCCCCCGAGGCCCCCATGGACGAATCGGTGATTTTGGCCCGGTCGGTCCACGCGGAGGAGCTGTGGACCCAGGCGGAACACCATAGGACCCTGGCGGAAGCGGTGGCCGATTGTTCCATCGTCATCGGTACTACCCGCCGCCGGGGGAAAAAACGGAAGGATTTTACCCTAACTCCGGAGGAAACGGCGACCTATTTACGGAACCAGCAGGGAACGGCCGCCATAGTCTTTGGAAACGAACGAACGGGTTTGGAAGCGGCGGAACTTCAGCTCTGTACCCTGGCGTCCCATATCCCCGCCAGCGATGTTTTCCCTTCCCTAAACCTTTCCCACGCGGCGCAGATCTACTTCTACGAGTTGTACACCACCCTTTCTACCGAAGGGGCCGCGAAGGCCGACGCGAAACACTGGGTACCCGTGGATATGGCTACAATTTCCACCCTGACGGAACTTATTTTAGAAACCCTGGGGGCGGTGGGGTTTTATACCCAGGCGGGTAAGGAGGATCAGCGGCTCTTTTTCCGGGATCTTCTGGCCCGCACGGCCCTAACCGTGGACGAATATCGGTATTTGGAAGGAATTGTACAAAAGGCCCGTAAGCTTTTTACAAGCGCCCTTGATAAAGACCCGTAGGGGGGGCATACTTTACCCTATGAAGCGATCTATGTTCCTAATTGTCTGTATAAGCGCCCTTACGCTGACCCTGGGAGCCCAAGAAAATCGAAACCGGGCGAAGGATCTGTTATTGCCGGTGGATTTTTCTATTACCCTGGGGGATCTCCATCGGGCGGCCCAGCGGGGGGACGATCGTTCCATTCCCGGGGGGAAACTGCTCGTTTTAAACGCCGATATCGGTTCGGTGACCATCCGCGCGGACACGGATACCCAATTTGCGGCGGAGGTCGAATTGATAGGGGGCGCTTGGCACGGGGAGGATTCGGTGGAGCTGTACCGGGCCTATGCCCTATTCGAGGACCCCGAATTCCGGGCTTTTTTTTCTAAGACCTCCCCCCAAAGGGTACAAACGGGACAGCATGTTCTGCTTTTGGCCCGCTATCTGGGGTTGGGCGTGGATTACGACGAAACAACCCCCATCGCGGTGGTCGAAGCCCTGGGCCTCCGGCTAACCAATTGAGGCTCCCGTGGGACCCTATCCCAGGGGTTCGGGGCGCGCGGTTTATGCCGTCCCACAGGCTCCTAGGGTAACCGTATGTGGGCCCGCTCAATTCGACTTCCCTGGCTAAGCAGGATGGCCCTTTGGATACACGCTTTAAGTTGCCGTACGTTGCCAGGCCAGGGGTAGTGAATAAGAAATTCTAGGGCATCGTCGCTTATTTCGGCGGGCGGAGAGAGAAAATGGGCCGCCAGTTCGGCAATATCATCCTGGCGTTCCCGCAGGGGAGGAATTTTGATGGATAGGGTTTCGACCCGGTACTTTAAATCCTGACGAAATTTTTTCTGGGCGATTAGCTCGTCCAAATTTCGGTTCGTGGCAAAAATTAAACGGCAATTTAAGGGGTAGGATCGGTTTCCCCCCAGGCGTTGAACCTTCTCGTCCTCCACGACCCGGAGCAGAGCCGCCTGAATGCTGGCGCTGGCGTCCCCAATTTCATCAAGAAACAGGGTTCCCCCGTTGGCCTGTTCAAAAATTCCCCTGTGGGGTTTAGCGTCCGTATACGCCCCGGCTTCGCACCCAAAGAGCTCGCTTGCCACAAGACCATCCGGTGTGGCGGCTATATTTCGTACCTCGAAGGGGCCGCCACTTCTAAAGGACGCGCGGTGAATTTCCCGGGCTACCAGATCCTTTCCCGTTCCGCTCTCCCCCTGGATAAGGACCGGAAGGTCGCTTTTCGCGTAGGCTAGTATTTCTTCCCGGATCCGTTTCATAGACCCCGAGGAGCCTATCAAAGGGTACTCCGTACGCCCTTTAGAGTTTTCTACGTCCCCGGAAGACGATAACCCCTGGCCTTTGGGTGGGGTTCCCCCCTTCATATTCCCCCTATGGATTAGGTTTCGTACCCGCCGCAGGAGCATGGGGGTGATATAGGGCTTGGATAAAAAATCCGCCGCCCCGGCCCGTAACGCCCGGACGACGAAGATAGGGTCGTTATACGCGGAAAGCATAAGCACCGGAGGCTTTTGGGGAAGTTTTTGTAATTCCGACAGGACCTGGTAGCCGCTCTTTTCGGGCATGTGGATGTCTAAAATCACTGCGGCGGGTTGTTCCTGGAGAACCAAGGTCACAGCGATGAGGGGCCTTTGGCAGGTTATAACCCGATAGTACTCGGCAAGTTGGAAGGACAGGGCTTGTAACTCCTCCTCCGTATCGTCGATACAAACTATCGAGTCCATAGCTTACCCCCCCCTGAAGAGCCTATGGTATACGAGCAGAATTTTATAATACAAGTATGGAAAAATGCGGAAAATTCGCAAGGGGTTTTTCGCCAAAAAACCTATCCATTCCAGGCCCCTATCGAAGACACCCTTGGATGGCCGATGCCGACGTTCGGCGAACACATCAAAAAGGTCGCTACACCACAGACGTATCCCCGGACCAAAGGCCCCGGAGTTCCTGCCTATCCATCGTTCATCCCCGGGAACTCCCCGGTTAACCAACAACAGGGCGGGACCCGCTTTTTTGATTGCCTGGAAAATATTCGCCTCATCGGTGTGCCGAAAACCGCCGGCACAACGTCCCACAACCCGGAGCCCCGGGAAGGTCCGCTTTAGGTTCCGTTCCGTGGTCTGGATGCTCTTGCGTCTTCCCCCCAAAAGGTACACGGTCCGCCCCCGTTCTTCCAGGGTCGAAAGAAGCCGGATTACAAAGTCGAAGGGCATGTACCGTTGAAGGGTTTTTCCCGTAAGGAACCGTACTCCGCCGATAATGCTCTTGGAAATGGGAATTACCAGGGCCGCGCTGAGGACATAATTTCGGTATTCCCCGGCCTTGCGAGCCCGTAGCAGATCCCGTAGGGATAGCAGAACGATATGCTGTTCCCCTCCCTTCAGGATCATTTGGTTAATCACCGCTGGAATTTGTTCTGGAAAAAGGATATCTAGGGGTACATTCAGACAGGTGATACGTTCGATTGTTGGGGAATCAGGGGTTTCGGCATCCACGATGCGCTCTCCAGAAGAATAACATGGGTTGCGGCCGCCGCGAAAAGGGCGGCGGTTTCGGTCCGCAAAATAGTACCACCTAGCAGAATGGGTTTAAACCCCGCGTCCAAAAATTGAGACGCTTCGGAGTCGGAAAATCCGCCCTCGGGACCTACCACTAGGATTACAGCTTCGGGACAATCGCTAAGATAGCCGTGAAGGGTTCCCTGCGCAAGGGGGTCCTGATGAAAAAGGATCCCCACGGCCCTGGGGTGGGAACGGGAAAAGGATTTCCAAAGTTGGATGATCCCGCCGGTGGTGGTCGGTTTTTCTACCACGGTTTCCACGGGGGAGCCGCTTTGCTGGCGGGCTTCTTTGACGATCCGGTTCCAACGTTCCATTTTGCGAATCCCCTCCTCGTCCTTCCCCAGGGTGGGAACCGAATGCTCCGATACGAAGGGGAGAATCCGCTCTATACCCGCTTCGGTGGCCTGCCGAACGATAAGGTCCATTTTCTGGCCCTTGGGTAGACTCTGGCAGAGGATGATGGGGGGAATCGATCCGCCGACCAGCGGTTGGCTTTCCCCAAGGGGGCTGGAGGGGCCATCGATCCCTTCTTCCCGCAGTACCTGGCCTTCCAGGCTGGTGGCCCCGATGGAAAGGATGCGAACCCGAATATCCTCCCCCGAGGGGAGGGAGGCGGGAAACGAATCGCCCTGTCGAAGCCGCAACACCCGGCACAGGTAGCGGTGGTCCTTTCCCGATAAACGGACCCTTCCCTCCGAATCCGGGGGAAGGGTTAATAGAAAACGTCGCATGAAACCGCCGTCTTACGGCGTCGGGATGGCAGGTTTTTCCGCGTTCTTTTTGGCGGACGCTTCGTCTTGGAGCATCTTAAGGGTCTTGGTGGTTTTTATGAGGTTGGGATATTTCCCGCTTCGAAGAAGATCCACCGCCGCCTTTAGTTGGATATCGTACTCCAGGTCGTACACCGGCGCTATGGTGGTCCTGTTTTGTTCATCCCGGACCAGGCGGCTCAGAAGGGTGGTATCCAGGCCGTATTCTGTGGAAAGCGTTTTGACGAAGGAGGCGATCCGGTCGGGGCTGGCCTGGCCTTCCGCTTTAACGAAATCGGGGATCCTATTATCCTTGACGAGCCGGTTTAACGACTCGGCTTCCTTATCCGTTAGAACGGGAAAGGCTACTTCCAGGTCCGGAGGAATACCGATTTTGTCGATATTCACGTCGCTGGGGGTGTAGTACCGGGCAATGGTAATTTTAAAGCCCGAGGAATCGATGGGGTAGACCTGCTGGACCGAACCTTTTCCGTAGGATTTCTCGCCCACCAGGTACGCCCTGCCCCGGTCCTTCAGGGCCCCCGCGACGATTTCCGAGGCGGAAGCGGAAGCCCGGTTGATAAGCACCACCACGGGAATCGTGGGGGGGACCAGGGTATCTTTTTTAGCGGTAAAGACCTGGTTCTCCTCCGGGAGCCGGGACTTGGTCGAAACAACCACCCCGCCATCGAGGAAAAGATCGCTAACGCCGATAGCCGCCTGGAGGAGGCCTCCGTAGTTATTCCGCAGGTCGATGATCAGGCCTTTGTAGTTTTTAGAAGCGCAATCCTTAATCGCCTGGGCTACCCGTTCCGTGGTCATGGGCGTAAAGGTAATGATCCGTACGTAACCGATATCGTCGCCGATCATCCCGTGTTTTACCGTGGGGACCTCGATTATCGCCCGGGTCAGGGTTACGGGGAAGTCCATTTTTTCGCCCCGTTTAATCTGAATCGTCACCTGGGTACCCGGAACACCCCTCAGACGGGCCAAAACCTCGTCCATGGTTAATTTTTCCGTGGATTCGTTGTCGATCTTGGTAATCAGGTCCCCCGGGCTGATCCCCGCGCGCCAACCGGGGGTATCTTCGATGGGGGCGGCTACTTCGACGTAGGCCGGTTTCCCGTTGGTTTGATCCTCTAGCTGTTTGGTGATATAGAGTCCTACGCCGCCGAAATTACCCTGGGTTGTGTCGTTCAAATCCGACATGTCCGATTCGGTAAGGAAGGTGGAATAGGGGTCGCCCAGGGCTTTGAACATGCCCGACATGGCGCCTTCGTAGAGTTTTTTAGGATCCACCGTATCGACGTAATGCCTTTGGATAAAGTCGAAAACGTTCTGAATAATCGCCGTATACCGTCGGCTGTCATCGGCGTTGCTTTGGGCGCTGAGGCGGGGCACCGACGCTAAAATAAAGACGGCACAGAGGACAATGGTGGAAATGAACCACACGAGGGACACGGAAAGTCGGGGCTTCCCTTTGGAAGGTTGGGGTAGTTGATCACTCATAGTACCATTCTAGAAAAGAGCGCTAAATTGTCAATCCGTTGTGGTTTCTTTATCAAAAACCTCTTGACCCTCGACTAGCGGAACCGTACAGTTTTACTATGAATGTACGTCGTTCCTTTGGGTTTGCGCTCTTCCTGTACGACCTGGTCCGGTTGGCGGCTTTGATAGGTCTGTTGTCGCTCCTTCGTTCGTCCCTAGCGTCGGCCCGTTTAGGAAACCTGTTTCCTCTTATAGCCCTGGGTTCTCCGAACGCCCTGTTTTTGCTTATGTCGTTTTTTTTGTGGTTCCGTCCGGCGGATTATGCGCCCTTTGGGAACCTGTATGTCGCGGGAAAGGTCCTGGGGATAACCGCGTCGGTTACCTGGTTTATCCTATCCTTTAGGGATGTCTTTCTATCCCTGGGAATGGATACCCTGGGGACCATAACCGTCGCGGGACTGACTCTGGCTCTGGCGGTGGGGGACGGGATTTCGATTCTTTTGCTCCGGTATTCCCAGGGGGGGCGGTAATGCGGGTAATTCCTATCGCCAGTGGGAAGGGGGGAGTCGGTAAATCCCTCGTGGCGGCGAACCTTTCCATCGCCTTTGCCCAGGCGGGTAAGCGGGTGATCCTCGCGGACCTGGATTTGGGGGCCTCGAACCTCCATCTTATTATCGGCAGTCGTTCCCCCCGTTCCGGCATAGGTACGTTCTTAAACGATACCCGATCGGATTTTAATCAGGTAATTGTGGATTCGGGGATCCCCAACCTCCGTTTTATTCCCGGGGACGCGGAAATTCCCGGGACCGCTAACCTAAAGCCCCCCCAAATGAACGCCCTAGCCCGGCGGCTTTTAAGCCTGGAAGCGGATATTTTAGTCCTCGATCTGGGGGCGGGGACCCATCAAAGCATTTTGGACTTTTTCCTCCTGTCCGGCCAGGGCATCATCGTAACCACCCCAACGGTCACGGCGACCCTTAACGCCTATCTTTTCCTTAAAAACGTGGTATTTCGGCTGATGTACTCCTCCTTTTCTAAGGGGAGCCGGGCGTACGAATATTTGGAAAAGCTTCGGAAGGATAAATCGGGGTTGCAAAAGCTGTATATCCCAAAACTGATGGATGTAATCGCCGAAATTGACCCGGAATCCCACGGGAAGTTTAAAGAACGGATATCCCTTTTTCATCCCCGGCTTATTTTGAATATGATCGAGGAACCAAAGCAGGCGGAGGTGGCCCAAAAAATTCGACGGTCCTGCGTGGAATATTTGGATTTGCAGTTGGAACATTTGGGAATTATCTACCGGGATTCCATCCAGGACACGGCATTGCAGGCTCGGCTTCCGATCCTCCTCTATAAAAATCAAGCCATCCTTTCCCAGGCCATCTACCGGATTGCCGACAAGATCCTCCAATCCGATGAAAAGGATTATTTCTTGGAAAAACGGGGGATAGACGAAAGTTTCGCGGAAGCGGAAATGGAAGCGGAGGTGGATTATCAAAACAAGATGGGGTACGTGGAGGAACTGCTCCACTGCGGAGCCCTGTCCGAGGGGGATCTGATAGAAACGGTGAAGAGCCAGCAGTACGAGATTACCCAGCTGAGAAAGGAAAATTTATTTTTAAAGAGTAAATTATCCCAAGCCTTCTCCCAGGGCTTTAAGCCCTAGACCGGGAGGGGGGTGGTACAACCATGGCGGGAACGGTAATAAAAGGCAACCTACGGCTAGACATAGACGCCCTCGGTTTGAACGTCACACTGGAATTTACGCCCGCGAAGGACGGTTCCGAATGGAACGCCGAGGGGCTTCTTAAGTTATTGGGTGAAAAGCGCGTATCGCCCCTTCCCAACCCCCGGGTCTTGGAAGAGACCCTCCAAAAAGCGGCCAAATCAAAGACATCGTTTTCTGCGGTTCTCTGCCAGGGGCAGGCGCCGGAGGCTCCGGTGCCAGAACGGGTTATCTGGGCCGATTTACCCGTACCGGAGGATTTACAGGCGGCGGCGAAGGAACTCTTGGCCTCCGCGCCCCCTCCCTCGCTGTACCGAGTACGGGTTGAAAAAATTAAACGGGAAACCGTCGTCAAAAAACCCGCCCCCCTGCCTTTTCTACCCCCCAAGACCGAGGTGGTGGTGACCTGGGATAAACGGGAAACCAAGGAAGCCGTGGTGGTGGACCCGGAACTGATGGATCACCTGTATGCCCCCGGGGGAAGCAAGGTGGGGACCCTCAGCCCGCCAAAACCGGGAAAACCGGGGAAGAGCGTTTTTGGAAAGCCTATTCCTCCGGCCATGGATGGGGACCCCCAGTTCCTTTTGGGCGAGGGGCTTATACGGGATAAAAATGAGGTTCGCGCCTCATTTCCCGGTCTGGTGAGGATTGGAAAAAACTGGGCCGATATCCTTCCACTGGCCAAACCCTCTTGGAAGGTGGACCGGGGAAACGACGGGGCCACCCTGTACTTGTACTTTAAACCCGGGGACCGTCGGTTCCCCCTTCCCCCGGTATCGGAGATTATGGAAGCCGCAAAGGCCCTGGGAGCCGCAGAATCGGACCTGGTTTCCCCAGCGGAGGTCGAAGGGGCCCTTCAGCGGGCCACCGAAGCCCGCGAAGAACCCCCGCCCATCCCCCTATCCCTACGGGTGGACGGTCTTGCCCGTATCGACATCTCTTCCGATAGGCTTCGGGCCCTTTTGTACTTGCACAAAGGGGTGGGCGGCGGGCTTCCGCTGGATCTAAAAACCGTCTCCCAGGTAATCCGGGATTCGCGGCTTAAAAACTTTAACGCCGAACAGATAAAAAAGGATATCCTGGCTTTTTTTCACGGGAGTGCGGTAGAACTGCGGGATTATGTTCTGGCGGAAGGCAAGAGCCCCACGAGGGGGTCGGATAAGGAAATAAAACTTTTAACCCAGGTTCTACCGGAGGATAAGCGAAGGGAATTTCTCCAGAGGCTCGGTGCTTCGGTGGGAAAAATTCTCTGGGCGGAGGAGGATCGGGGCTTTTCTATCGATACGGTAACCGACGCCGCGCTGGTTCGTAAGGATTCGGTGGTGGCCCAGATCAGTTCCGGTTCCCCGGGAACCGATGGGCTCGACGTCTTTGGTCAGGTTCTGCCGGGGCTTCCGGGAAACGATCCGGAACTAAAATTTTTTGATGGTCTAGCCCTGCGGGGAACGAACCTGGTGTCCGAAAAAGAGGGCCTCCTCCTGCTGAATCGGGAGGGGAACCGCTGTTCCGGCGGGGTGGTAGAGTATCGGGATGCCCAGATCCAGGTTACCGTTTCTCCCGACGGCATGACCGCTATCCTTACCCTGGAACGGGAACTGGGTGCGGGTCTGCCCCTTAGCGCCGAGCGGATAAACAAGGCCCTGGCGGACGCGGATGTACGCCGGGGCATAGAGGGGGCTGAGGTGGCGGAGGCCCTTCGGATAGCCCTGGAACGGGGAACCTGCCCCCCCCGGATCGTCGCCCGGGGAGAAGCCCCGGTCCCCCAGGGGGGCCAGACCCTCCGGTGGCTTGTGAATTTTACCCCCCAGCCGGTAACCCTGCGGGAAGATGGTCGGACGGATTATAAAAATCAGAAGCGGTTTGTGGCGGTTTCCGAGGGTCAACCCTTGGCGGAATTGGTAACCCAGGGGAGCCAAGGAAAGGAAGGTTTTACCGTTCAGGGGAAGACCCTGGCCCCGGAAGCGGAAGCTTCGACCGCCGGTCCCGTGGCGGACCACGATGAGACGATCCGGGAGGAGCCCATCGAGGGTGGCGTCCGGTGGATCGCCGCCCGTTCCGGGGAACTACGGTTTGAAGAAAATCACGGGACTATCTCCTCCATTCATACGGTCTCTGGGGACGTGGGACTGGCCACGGGGAACCTTAATTTCCCCGGGGAGATTCGGATTGCCGGGAAAGTGAGCCCCGGGTATACGGTCATTGCGGGGGGCGATGTTATCGTCCAAGGGGTGGTGGAAGCCGCCCTTATTTCCGCCGGCGGCAGGGCGGTGGTAGGCCAGGGGATAATAGGGGCGGGGAAGGGGATAGTCCGTTCCCGGCGGACCATTGACGCGGCCTTTGTGGAACAGGCCACCCTTTTGGCGGTGGAAGACGTGCGGGTAAAGAATAGCTGTCTCCTTTGCAACATAAAAACCAACGGTAGGCTCTTTTTGGCCGGTGAAAAGGGTGGCTTGGTCGGGGGACTTTGCAGGGCCCGGTTGGGGGTCGACGCCGCGACCATTGGGTCCGAACGGGGGAATCGCACGGAAATATCCTTTGGGCAGGATTATCTGATCATGGATCAAATTGAAACCATGGAACGGGAAACCGAAAAGATAAAAAAAGCCCTTATGGAACTGGAAAAACGGTTAAAAGAGAACGTCGCCGCCCCGGCACCCTTGGAGGCTCTGCGCTCGGAAAAAGTAAAGTTGATAAAATTGCTGGAAAAATACGGAATTCGTTTGTTTACCCTTCGGGAAAAATACGAAGAACACCACGGGGGCGAGGTCCGTGTCCGGGGGACCATCTTCCCGGGGGTGATTATGGAAAGCCACGGTCGTTATTATGAGGTAACCCAAAAAAGAAGCCGGGTTGTTTTTTATTTTGACCGGGAGCTTGGACGGATTCAAGAAAAACCCCTAACGGCGTAGGGGAAATCCCCGTGGAACGAGGTATACCATGAGTTTAACCGTAGCGTATCCATCCTGGCTAAAGCCCGAAATTATTCCGGGCCTGCCGTTCCGATGGTACGGCTTAATGTATTTGATCGCCTTCGGAATCGCGTATCTTTTGTTTAGAAAACAGGTTCGGGAACGGTCCTACCCCCTGAACGATGATCAAATCTCATCCCTCTTTTTTTGGATTATCCTCGGATTGCTCATCGGCGCCCGGGTGTTTGCCACCATCGTCTACGATACCAGCGGTGTATACCTGCAAAAGCCCTATTTGGTGTTTTGGCCCTTCGACGGGAAGCGCTTTGTGGGACTCCAGGGCATGAGTTATCACGGGGGACTTTTGGGCGCCACGGTGGCGTTGATCATCTATTGCGCCCTCCGGCGTATCGATGTTCGGGACCTAGGGGATATGTTGGCCACCGCCGTTCCCTTGGGGTATACCTTTGGCCGGTTGGGGAACTTTATCAACGGGGAACTCTACGGGCGGGTAACCTCCGCCCCCTGGGGGATGATTTTCCCCCACGCGGAACGGTTTTCTACCCGCTTGGATTGGGTTCGATCCATCGCCGAAAAGACGGGAATCCCTTTGACGGACCCCAGCGGGATGGTCAACCTGCCCCGGCATCCGTCCCAGCTCTACGAAGCCCTTTTTGAGGGCCTCGCTCTCTGGCTTGTGCTGTGGCTGTGGCGGAAAAAACGGCCCTACAAGGGGTTTATGATCGGTCTCTACGTCATCGGGTACGGGCTTATCCGCTTTGTGATCGAATATTTTCGGGAACCCGACGCCGATTTGGGGTACCGAATCGAGCTGGTAAAAACGGGAATCCCGCCGGCCCTCTTCTCATCCCCCTTTAACTTTTCCACCGGGCAGATCCTCTGCTTTTTAATGATCCTCGGCGGGGGGCTCTGGCTTATCATCGCCGCCCGGCTTGCCCAGGGCGGAGCCCCGACCATGGCCCCCGGAAATTCCCCGGGACAGCCGGGAAACCGGACCGAAAAGAAAAACGAAGGGCGAAAACTGCGGAAAAAATTAAAATAGGGGTCCATTTGATACGGCCCGACAGGCTCGTAGCTTGGCATTTTGTAGGGTAGGAAAACACAAGGAGGAAAGGGTATGGGGGATGTGCAATCCAAAGTCGTCCTGGTGACCGGTGGGGCCAGCGGTATCGGCCGCCTTGTGGCCCTGGATTTGGCCCAACGGGGAGCTCGGGTGGTGGTTTGGGACCTGAACGAGGGGGCCCTGCGGGCGATGGAAGCCGAGGCTTCCGCCCGGAATCTGGTGCTTACCACCATGGTCTGCGACGTTTCGGACCGGAACGCGGTGTACCACCAGGCGGATCGTATTCAAGCGACCCTGGGACCGGTAGACGTGCTGGTGAACAACGCGGGTATCGTGGCGGGCAAGTCCTTTTTGAAAACTCCGGATGAACGGATCTTGGCAACCATGGCCGTGAACGTTTTTTCCCATTTTTGGACCCTCAAGGCCCTGCTCCCCTCCATGATCGAACGGAACCAGGGGCATATCGTTACCATCTCTTCCGCCGCAGGGATTATCGGGGTTACTGGTTTGGCCGATTATTCGGCGGAAAAATTCGCCGTTTTTGGACTCCACGAAGCCATACGGATGGAACTGCGGCGTCAACGGAGCGCCGTTCGAACCACGGTGGTTTGCCCGTTTTTTATCGATACGGGGATGTTCGCGGGGGTTAAGACCCGGTTTCCCTTTCTTCTGCCGATCTTGAAAAGCGATTACGCCGCCCGGCGCATCGTTCAAAGTATCCTTAAAAACAAAAAGCGGCTAATAATGCCCCGGTTCGTCTACGCGGTATACCTGCTCCGGCTCCTTCCGGTGGGGGTCTTTGACGCCATGGCGGATTTTTTTGGGGTCAACCGGTCCATGGATAATTTTACCGGCCGCGCTCCAAAGGTCGAGTCGGGCGCCGCTTCCGGCGCTACCGCCGCCTCCGGGGGGGCTGAAAAATGAATACCCCCGATGAGGTCTTCGAAAAAATCCGTTCTGCCCGGGAAGCCCAGGGGCTCTGGTCCGCCATGCCCTTTGCCGAACGGTCCCGGCGGCTCAAACCCATAGAGGGGTATTTGGCCGACCGGGGGGACGAATTGGCGGATCTGATTTGTCGGGATAACGGGAAGCCCCGGCTTGACGCCCTGGCGACGGAGATCCTGCCCGCGGCGATGGCCCTGCGGTATTACCGAAAAATGGGTCGCCGCTTTTTGGCTCCCCGGCGTATCCGCGGCGGCAACATCCTGATGTTCAACAAACGGAGCTCCTTGGTCTACGAACCCTACGGAGTCGTGGGGATCATCTCTCCCTGGAATTATCCCTTTTCCATACCCTTTTCCGAGGTCGTTATGGCCCTTTTGGCGGGAAACGGGGTGGTTTTAAAAACCGCGTCGGATACCCCCCAGGTAGGCCAGGCGTTGGGGGCTATTTTTTCCCAAATCGACCTTCCCCCGGGGCTTTTTGCCTACGTTGTTCTGCCGGGTAAAGAGGCGGGGCCCGCCTTTATCAACGGGGGAATCGATAAACTCTTTTTTACCGGTTCCACCGCCGTGGGCCGTCAACTGATGGCCCTGGCCGCTCAGCGATTACTGCCCCTGGTGCTAGAGCTTGGGGGGGCGGACGCGGCCCTGGTTTGCGCGGACGCGGATTTGGACCGGGCGGCTTTAGGTATCCTCTGGGCGGGATTTTCCAACGCCGGCCAATCCTGCGGAGGGGTCCAGCGGGTGCTGGTTCATCGGTCGGTATACGACGAGTTTTTGGAGAAACTGGGTCAGCGGGTTCGGTCCCTCCGGGTGGGCCCCGGTTCCGCGTGGACCACCGATATGGGGCCCCTGACCACGGCCCGGCAAAAGGCGGCGGTGCGGGACCAGGTCCAGCGGTGTTTGCGGGCCGGGGCCCGGATAGCCGCCCAAAGCGAGGGGGGCGACCTGGATGAGGATGGGCCGGAAATGGGAGCCCTGGTGCTGGCGGACGTAAAGGCGGATATGCCGATTATGGGGGAGGAAATTTTCGGCCCCGTGGTGGCGGTGATCCCCGTGGAGGATGACCAGGAGGCCCTGGAAATGGCGAACCGGTCGCCCTACGGCCTTACCGGTTCCATTTGGACCCGGGATCGACGCCGGGCCCGGAGGTTGGCCCAAGCCTTGAACGCCGGGGCCATAATGGTAAACGACCATCTGATGTCCCACGGCCTGGCGGAAACCCCCTGGGGCGGTTTTGGGGATTCGGGGTTGGGTCGTACCCATGGGGAACTGGGGTTCCACGAAATGCTAAAAACCAAGGTGGTGGTGGAGGATATCCTTCCGGGGGCTAAAAAGAATATCTGGTGGCACCCCTATTCGGAATCGGTGTACCGGGGCCTAAAGGGCATCCTAACCCTTCTGTACGGAAGCAGTTGGAAGAAGCGTCTGGCCGCTATCCCCGGTGTTATCAAAATCTTCTTCCGGTATTGGGATAGAAGCTAGGGAGCCTTTTCCGGTATAGTCTACCCATGGACGTGATCAACCAGGTGCTGGTGCTTTTTTTCCTTATGCTCATCGGGTTCGTCGGTCGAAGGGTCGCCGTCATTACCCACGATATGGTATCCCAGTTTACCGTTTTTGTGCTTAATTTTTCTCTGCCCGCCCTGATCCTGGTGTCCCTTCAAAAGGATTTTAGTCCCGACCTTCTGGGGCAAGCGGGGATTACCCTGGCCCTTTCATTTTCCGTGTACGCCCTCTCTTTTGCCCTGGCGGCTATCTATCCGCGCTTGCTCGGCCTTTCACCCCAGGAACGGGGGGTTCATCGGTACGCCGTTATTTTTTCCAACGTGGGATTTATGGGGTACCCCGTGGTTGCCGCGGTACTGGGGGAAGGGGCGCTTTTTAACCTGGCCATCTACAATATTCCCTTTAATGTACTCGCCTTTTCTATCGGGGCGTGGCTTATCGCCAAGGAGGGTCATCGACCCCTCTCCCTCTCCTGGAAGACCTTTATCAACCCCAGCGTGGTAGCCACGGTGATCGGTTTTGCCTGCTTTCTGGCCACAATTCGGTTCCCCGCCCCCCTCTTCCAAACCCTCAAAATGACCGGAGATATCACCAGCCCCCTCTCCATGATTTTGGTGGGGGCCATACTGGCGGATATGGACGGTCGGCGGATTTTTGGCAGTTGGAGATACTACGTAACCGTGGTGCTCCGCTTGGCCCTTATTCCCCTGGCGGTGGGGATCTTTCTGTATGTTTTGGGCCTTCGGGGGCTTTTGTTCACCCTCCCGGTTCTCGTTACCGCCATGCCTATCGCCGCCAACACCACGATTTTAGCGTCGGTCTACCAGGGCGATACGGAGGGGGCCAGCGCCTTGGTATTTATTTCTACCCTCCTTTGTGTGATAACCATTCCATTTGTGGCTATATTTATTAAATATGGAAGTTAGCATGGCGGTAACCGGGGATACGGATCTCCTTAAACATACGGAGCTTCTTCGAAATACGGACCTTTTTAAGGGCCTCTCGGAGAAGGATCTGGGGTACGTAATTTCCCGGATGAGCCCTATACCCCTGCAAAAGGGGGAACGGCTCTTTTCTTCCGGCCAGAGGGCGGACCGGTGTTATATCCTTCAAAGTGGGTCGGTCCGGGTTTTTAAACGACAGGAAGACGGCGTGGTCGACGATTTAGCGGTGTTTACTCCCCCGGATGTACTGGGAGATTTTGATTTTGCCCGTCGGGCCCTCTACGACGCCTGCGCCGAGGCGCGGGAAGCTTCGGTGGTGTGGGCCTTTCCAGGTCTAGGGTTTGATATGGACACCCTCGCCCAGGAGGCCCCCGAACCGATAGCCCACGTGAACCTTCGGTCCCTGGTGATGATTTCCGGACGGCTTCGCGCTACCCAGCGGCTTATATCCGAAAACGCCCCCTGGGTGCAGGAACTGCGCCGCCGATCCTTTGAGGACCCGGGGACAGGACTCTGGAACCGGTCTTTTTTAGAGGAAGAACTCTCTAAAAATCCGGAGGCCCCCTTTTCGCTTATCCTATTTAAACCCGATAGGTTTAAAATCCTGGTCGACAGCCGGGGACACGCGGCAGGGGACGAAGGAATGGTCAAAATCGCCGCTATTCTAAAGGAAACGGTTCGCCGCCGGGGAACCGGTTGGGCCCTCCGGCTTAAGAGCAACGAAGTGGCCCTAGCGCTCCCTACCTGTACGGCAGAGGAGGCCCAAACGATTGCCCAGGGGGTGCGGGGTGCCATTGAAGCGTTGGAACCGGTGCCCGCCACCGGGGATTTGCCCCCCTTTTCTTTTACGGCCTCGGCTTGTTTTGGCGTTTGGCCCGAGGATGCGGGCCCTTGGGCGGAATTTTTCCCCGCCCTGTACGCCCTTTTGCTGGAAACGTGGCGGAATTCGGACCCCCGTCTGGCGCGCCTGGGTCAAGGCCCTTCGGTATGAAGGCATCCTTAACCTTTGACGGAGCCCTAGGTTCCTGGCCCCTTTTTTCGGGCATGACCGACGAGGAAATTCGACGGCTCGGTCTTCTATTACAGCGCCGAAGGTACCCCCAGGGGAGTCTGGTGTTTCGGGAGGGGGAGAAGGGAGACGCCCTGTTTATCGTCCTCTCCGGACGGATTTTGGCCACGGCCCTTCAAAACGATGGCAGTCCCCGAAGGGTCTACGAGTTTGTGCCGGGTAATTTTTTTGGAGAAATGGCTATTATCGAGGAGGCTCCCCGGTCGGCTACCTGCGTAGCCCTGGAGGATTCGGAACTGCTGGTGCTCCAGGGAACGGATTTTTACCGCCTGGTAACGGAAAATCCCCGGCTGGCCAATAAGTTACTCCTTTCCATCGGAACGGTTATGACTTCCTGGTTGGATGAATCCTCTAAATTTCTAAATGATTTGGTTCGATGGGGCGAGACCGCCCGGAAACGGGCGGTTACCGACGAGCTGACGGGGTTGTACAACCGCCGGTTCTTGGAGGAAACCCTGGCAAATCGATTCTCCCAGGGCGCCGTGGGGCCCCGAAAGATGGCCCTGCTGATGATGGACCTGGACCGAATCCACGGGATAAACGACCGTTACGGCAACGCCACGGGGGATAGGGTGATAGCCCAGGCGGCCCAAACCTTTCGGGGCGTTCTGCGGGAAGACGCGGTTGCGGCCCGGCTGGCGGGGGACGAATTTGCCGTCCTGCTCCCCGATACGGATACGATCGTGGCCCAGGACGTGGCCCAGCGGCTTAGAATGGAACTATCCCATTCGATTATTCGGCTCCCCTCGATACAGGAAGAGCTGTCCGTGCGGGTGAGCATCGGCATCGCCATCGCCCCCGATCACGCCACCGATCCCGTAACCCTCTTTTCCGCCGCCGACGGGGCTCTGCGGCTGGCCAAAGACCAGGGCCGAGACCGGGTCATTTTACAGGGTCTCTCCACCTAATTTACAGGAGGTTCCACATGGATTTGAGTGTACGGGAAAAGACAATCCTGGTGGCCGCTTCTTCCGAGGGTTTGGGGCTATCCATCGCCCGCGCGGCCTATGCCGAGGGGGCTCGGGTTTGGATAGGGAGTCGGGACGGAGAAAAGGTCCGTCAAGCCGTCGCCCGTCTACGGGGGGAAATCCAGGATCCCCAACGGATTGGGGGCTCTGTTTTGGACATGACCAGCGGTCCTTCGATTCAAACCTGGGTTCAAGAAGCCCAGGGGGCCTACGGAAAGACCCTTGACGCGGTGGTGGTCAATTCCGGTGGACCGCCCCCGGGGAAATTTTTGGACTTCGATGACGCCGCCTGGCAAGGGGCCTTTGAACTGTTGGTCCTTTCGGCGGTTCGGCTTATCCGCACCTGTTTACCGGGCCTAAGGGTCCACGGCGGGTCAATCCTTATCGTGTCTTCCACCTCGGTCAAGGAACCCCTTGAGGGTTTGATCCTTTCCAACGCCCTCCGGTCCGCCACGGTGGCCCTGGCCAAGACCCTTTCCGTGGAACTGGCCGCAGATGGAATCCGCGTCAATTGCCTGGCCCCGGGCCGGTTCGCCACGGGCCGAGTCGAGCGGATCGACCAAGCCACAGCCCAGAGACTCGGAATTACCCCCCAGGAGGCTCGACAGCGGGCCGAGTCGGCTATACCCCTGGGACGGTACGGTCAGGTGGATGAGTTCGGCCGTACCGCCCTATGGCTGTTGTCTCCCGCCGCCTCGTATGTTACGGGCCAGCTGATATCCCTGGACGGCGGGATGACCCGGGGCACCTGGTAAGGTATAATAGACCTATGAAAGCGCTCTGCATGGGAGTTTAAAACCCTATCACAAGGGCTTTGTTAAGGAGGGAAACATGTACCTAGAAGAATTATTCGGATTAAAGGGAAAAGTGGCCATCGTTACCGGCGGTGGCCGGGGTATTGGCCAGGTCGTTGCTCTGGGTTTAGCAAAGGCAGGGGCCGAAGTGGTAATCCTAAGCCGATCCGGGGCCGATGAAACCCTGGAATTGCTAAAAAAGGCCGGGGGGAAGGGCTACTATATTTCCACCGATGTGACCAAGGAAGCCAGCGTCGATGCGGCCCTTTCTGAAATACTAAAACGATCCGGCCGGTTGGATATCGTCTTTAACAACGCGGGAATCTGCATGCACCAAACGACCTTGGAAGCCACTATCGCCGAATTTCGGGAGGTGCTGGACGTGAACCTCACGGGGGAATTCATAGTCGCCCGAGCGGCGGGGAAGATCATGATCGAACGGAATATCCATGGAAGCATCATCAACATGGCCTCCATGTCCGGTTCCATCGTAAACGTCCCCCAGTGGCAGTGCTCCTACAACGCCTCCAAAGCGGGGGTTATCCACATGACCAAATCCCTGGCCGTCGAATGGGCCCCCTACCACATCCGGGTAAACAGCATCAGCCCCGGCTACATCGCCACCCCCATGTCGGTGGATACCCCCCAGGAACTGAAAGACGCCTGGATGCCCCTGATTCCCCAACACCGGATGGGTAAACCGGAAGAACTAATCCCCGCGATCCTCTACCTAGCCAGCGACGCTTCGGGCTACACCACCGGAAGCGACGTCATCGTGGACGGCGGGTATACCTGCATGTAGGAAAACCGGTCCAGGTGGTGGCGGTACCGATCGTGGAAGGGACGTCAAAACCCATGGGCATCCTTTTCGCCGTGATGGACGCGACCTGGCTGAGCGATATTACGGACATGATCGGGTACGGCAAGAAGCGATATTCCTATGTGATAAACGGACAGGGCGCTTTTATTGCGCACCCAAATCGGGATTACGTGCTCCAGCAGAGGAACTTTATCGAGGAAGCTAAGACCCACAAGGATTTTACCCGGCTGGCGGCCATGCTGACCAAAATGACCAAGGGTGAAACGGGGTACGACGAGTATCCCTTTGGGGGGGCGGATCGTATCTTTGGTTACGCGCCTATCCCGGAAACCTCCTGGTCCCTGGCCGTAGGCGCGTACACGGCGGATGTGTTTAAGCAGACGGCGGTACTGCGATTCAGCGTCATAGTGGGTTCCCTGTTTTTTACGGTCATCGGTATTATCCTTATTTTGCTCATCGCGCGAACCATCACCCGGCCTATCAATCAGATGGTCCGAACGCTCAATGAAATTATCAGCGGAGATGTGACGGATCTGTCCAAACGGATAGAAGTCCTGAGTTTTGACGAAACGGGGCAAATGGCGGTGCTTGTGAACCGGACCTTCGAAAAGGTGGCGGCCCTGGTCAAGGAAATGTTGGTCGGCAGTCAGAACGTTATCACCGGAAGTCGAAACATTGGTCAAATAACCGCAGAAGTCGCCAGCGGCATGAACGAAATGGCCATCGGGGCGAGACAGATTACCACTTCCGCCAACAGGGTAAACGAGATCAGCCGGACGAACAATGAAAGTATCGAGACCCTGCTGGCGGAGTTGCGGCGGTTTAAGGTGTAGGGGTCCGTATTATCGGTCTAAGCCATTCGAAATTACTTTGGAATATTAAGGCTTTCCTAATGGCGGTCCGCTTTATTCCCTGTTGCCCAAAACTCGATAGTCGCAGTAGGCGTTGAGGAAGAGCATGGAGGCGCCGATGAGGAAGCCGTCGTCTTCCAGGTTTTCGTAACTGACGGAGTGACGGAAGCGGGGGTGGAGTTCCTTTTTAAGGTGGTCCTCGATCAGATGGATTAGGTATGAGGCGTCGTTTCCAAAGTGACCAGCCAGGATGATACGGCGAATATCCATGGCCAAGGAAAGGGCGGAGATGGATTTTCCCAGGTGAATTCCAGAGTGGGATAGTACCTCCTTCGCCTGGGCGGAGCCTTCGGAGGCCCGGGAAAAAAGCTCTTCCAAAAGTTCCTTATCCGTTTCGGGTTGCGCTTTTTCCCTGTTTACGGTAGACCCATCGCTATCCCTGTGGTCCTTCCAAGCCTGGACGAGCAGATCCTCGTTGAAAAGGGTTTCCACACAGCCGTGCTTACCGCACCGGCAAAGGGGTCCGGAAGGATCGATGGTTAGATGCCCCAGTTCGCCCGCGAGTCCATCTTCTCCTCTATAAAGCTCTCCCTTTATGGCGATACCGATGCCTACGCCTTTGCGGACGACAAAAACGGCGAAGGACCCGCCGATACCGTATTTCCGTTGGAGGTAGAGGGTAAAGGATCGGGTGTTGTTGTCCACCACCACCGGGAGCCCGCAGGCTTCCGATAAACCCCGGGCTACGGGGGTAAAGATTAATTTTTTGGAGGGGATAAGCCAGCTGGGGATGCCGACTCCAACGCCTTCTATCGTTAAATGTCGGTTTTCTAATTCCGTTTGGCAACGTCGCACCAGTCGATCTAAAAAGGTTATCAGAGCCGTGATGTCCCTTAGGGGTTCCGTAGGGACCGTGTCATGGTAAAACGTCTCGCGGCGCAGGTTGTAGACCGCAATCCGGGTCTGGGAATATTCCACGTCGATTCCGATGGCCAAGGGGCGGGTTTCGGACAGGGCGTATACCAGGGATGTTTTTCCGTTTTCCGTTTTTGTATCGCTATCCCCAAGGCAACGAATAAATCCCTTGGTTTCTAACCGGGCGACCAGTTTGACCGTGGAGGCCCAGGATATACCGCAGGCCCGGCTGATTTCCTTTCGAGTCGCGGGCCCCGATTGATTTAAAACGGTCAATATCCGTTTTTCGTTTTCGTTCACGGTTCCCAGTCTACTAGGTCAGCACGAATTTTTGAAGATCCGCGTCATCGGTAAAACTTTCCGCGTGGATCAAACGTAAAAAGGCCGCGTAGGAATTCCATCGCTCATCGGATTCAAAAACGTGGAGCAGGGCTTTTCTCATGGATAGGATATCCTCCCGGTTTTCCGCGTCTTCTATTCCGTTATGCTCTATCCAGCGACCCTGGGGGTCCTGGACGTAGTATTCATCAAAGACATCGGAAAAATTAATCGTGTATAGGCGAGTTCGTCCCTCCCTTTGCTCCAGGAGGCTCGCCGATGGATTGGGAACCACATGGCTAAAGACTTCCGCCAAAATGGGGGGACGACTTTCATTTTTTCGGGGGGCGTGGTTTCCCACCAGGGGAACCCCATCGAACCGGGCGATGGCGTTTATACCCGATTCTTCTAAAATCGTCGGCGCGATATCGAGGAGAGAAACCGCCCGATCCACCATCGAACCGGGTGTGGCAGACCCCTCGTGGGGATTTCGGGACCCGGGAAGTTTTAGGGTTAAGGGGACTTGTAGTACCCGAGGGTTAAGATAGGCTCCCTTATCCACCAGAGCGTTTCGGCAATTCATTTCACCATGGTCCGCCGTAGCTACAATAAGGCATTCATCGTATAGATCCTGGGCCTTGAGGTACGAAAGAAGCTTGCCCACGTTTTCATCGAGGATTTCGTACTGCAAAACGTTGGCGACTAGATAATCTTCCACGGTTTGACGTTCCGATAAACCCCAGTATTTTTGATACCTGGCATAAACCGTCGGAAGCGGTCTTCCCCGCCCCGATAGGGCCGTTTCCCACGATTCGGGTATGGTCACCAGGGCCCGCAGTTCCCGTTCCCGCTGTTCGTACCCCGAGGGGATGAAGAAGGGTTGGTGGGGTTCAAAATAATCCACCTCAAAGTAGAAGGGCCGAGGATCGGCCTCCCGGGCGCGGAGCCCCGCCAACGCTAAAGCGGTAGTATAGGCCGGATAGGTTGCCTCCTTGGTAAAGGGCTTTCCGTTTTCCGTTTCTACCCAACCGCCCATAAAATTGCCTTTCCCGCGACCCGATGGGGCTACCCCGTGGATTTCCCGAGAAAAGCGAAAGCCGGTAATGCCGTTTTGGGCGAGAAACTCGCGGTAGCCATCATCGTCGTACCATGGGGGCGACCAACGATCCCAGGGGTGATCGTTTTCGCCAAAGGCGGCCATAAATTTCGCGGTTCCAATGTGGCATTTCCCAAAATGCCGGGTTCGGTACCCCGAAGCCTTTAGGTACTCGGGATAAATGGTATCGTCTTCCCGAACGTGGACTTGGTGCCCGTCGTGGGCCCGTTCGCCGTTGGATGTGATGTACGAATAGCGTCCCGTAAAAAGGGCGGCCCGGGAGGGAGAACAGAGGGGCGAAGCGGCGTAGGCATTGGAAAAAAAGAGACCATCCCGGCGGAGGGCGTCTAGGTTGGGGGTTCGGGGCGCGAGATCACCTTCGGTGGGCAGGTAGAATTCCCGGGGAACCATATCAAAACTGATGAAAAGTATGTTCGGTCTTTTTCGATCCCCCAGGGTAAAGGCCCCGCGACCACGAAGTCCGTCGATATAATTTTGGTTCATACAGTTATCCTTTTACTGATCCGGCGGTTAAACCCTGGATCATATAACGATTAAAAAAGATGAATAGGAAAAACATGGGTATAGCACCCATGATGGAAACCGTTGTTACCTGCGCCCAATCGAAGGACGCATCCCCCAAGTACCGCATAGAAATGCCAACGGACAGGGTACGCAGGGTGTCGGTAATTATAAGGGTTAAACAGAACAGGAAATCATCCCAGGCGATCATAAAGGTATACAAGCCAATCGCCAAAAGACCTGGTTTGGAAAGGGGGACAACGATACGGGTAAGGATTCCCATGCGGGAACAACCGTCTATCTCCGCCGATTCTTCTATCGAACGGGGAATATCGTCAAAGAACCCCTTGATCAACCAAATACAAAAGGGCATAGCCATGGTAGCCAGGACTAGTACCAGACCGATTCGGGTATTCAATAGATGGGCGGAACGGAAAAAGATATAAATTGACAGCAGTAACCCCACAACGGGGAACATTTGTACGGAAAGGATCCCCAGGGTTATCGTTTGGGAAAATTTGGTCTTAAATCGGGATAGCGAATAGCCCGCCATGACCGAAACGACCATGGATAAAAGGGTTGCCGATATGGCGACGATAAAATTGTTTAGATAATAGGTCATAAAGCTTTTGGAACCAAGAACGGCCTGGTAGTTTTCCCCCGTTGGGTGCAGGGGAATCCACTGGGGAGGGATTTTATAAATATCCAGGTTTGTTTTGAAAGAGGTAACTGCGGTCCAATAGATGGGAAATAACATCAAACCAAGGATACCGAACAGGACAATTAAACGGATTATTCTTTTCATACTCTACTCCCGTTCCGAAACCCCGAATATACGGGTGTAGGCTAGGGTCACAGCCACCAGTAATACCAACCAAATGGAAGAGACCGCCGCCGCAGTTCCAAAATCCAGGTTTACAAAGGCTTCTTTGTAGGTCAGTACCGCCAGCGTGGTGGTCCTATCCACCGGACCGCCGCCGGTCATGGTCCAGAATAGGGGGAATTGTTTGAAATTATTGATGATCGCCAAAAGGACGGTTGTTCGGATGACGTTTCGAAGAAATGGAATGGTTATGTGAAAAAAAGAAGTTACGGGCCCCGCGCCATCGATGGTCGCCGCCTCGTACATTTCGGCGGGGATCGACTGGAGGCCCGCCAACATCATGAGGAACATAAACGGTAGGTCCCGCCAAAAAGCGGCGACCATAACCGTCGGGAGAGCCCAGTGTATATCGGAGGTCCACGCTATAGGCCGTTGCAGGATTCCGAATTTCAATAAAAGATAGTTTGCCAGACCGTATTGGGCCTGGAAGATCCATGACCATAACAACGCTGATATGACCGTGGGGGTCACCCAGGGGAGTAGGGCCAAACTGCGGAGGATCCGCTGTCCCTGAATTTTGGTGTTCAGAAGCATAGCGAGGGCTAACCCCACCACAAACATGGCGGTTGTAACCGCCGCGGCGAACAGGACCGTTACGGTTAAAGAATGCAGTATGGTGCCGCCCTTGAATATCGCTTGATAATTCCCTATTCCCTTCCAAACTTGTCCCCGGCTCATGGTTTCAAGGCGACCATCAAAAAAGCTTAGGGCGACAGATCGGACGATGGGTATAAAGATACAAGCCCCCGTTAAAAGGATGGCGGGCAGTAAAAGCCATAAGCCAAAGTTACGTTCCTGAATCGAGCGGGATTTGGTCATTGGATCCTCCAGGAAGGCTACTGTAAAATATCTTTAAGCTTTGCGTTCGTCGACGCGGCCACCTCCGAGGGGCTCCCCTGTCCGCCGATAACTAGCTGGGCCGCAGAGGCGAGTTCCAATAGGGCGGCTTCGATTTTGGGGTTTTTCGGTACCGAAAAAATTGTCGAATCCAGGCCCTTCAGTCCCGCGATCAAAGGCTGGTTTGCAAAATCCGGATTTGCGGCGATGGAAGTCCTTCCAGGAACAAAGGGGCTGATGGGGAAATATTTGGCCAATTGGGGGCCCGATGTGACAAATTCAATGAACTTAGCCGCCTCCTGTGGATGTTTAGAGGTCTTGGATATTAGCAAAAGGTGGGCTTCCAGGGTGCTTCGCGGGGGATTCTTTCCCGAACCCAGGGGTAGGTAAGCGGCGGCAAAGTTTTTAGCCGCCGGATTAATAGCAAGAACGCCGTTTAATCCCCAAAGCTGGTCAAAGTACATACCCAACCGACCAATGGCAAAAAGATTCCGCAGATCCTTGAGCTTGCTTCCCGCTGGATTGTATGCCCTATCGTTGAGATCCTTTAAATAGGCCAGGGCCGCGATGTTTCCGGGGCGATTAAAATTGACCTGCCCGGAGGCATCCCAAATTCCACCCCCAAAGCTGGCGAACATGGACAACAGGGACGAACCGCTGACCGGCACCGACGCGGTACTGATTCCCAGGCCGTACACAGTATTTCCATCGGCATCCTTTAATTTGGAGAGTTTTTCCGCGTACGCCAGGGCTTCCTCGTAGGATTTTGGCGGTTTGGTGGGGTCAAGACCCGCTTTGGAAAAGAGGTCCTTGTTG
>Ga0078972_1002259_pt1 | contig 64930 bp, 37 predicted proteins | sample YelNatPaOPGAMG01_FD_67568 | JGI IMG/M metagenome (GOLD analysis project Ga0078972, IMG submission 67568) | Hot spring thermophilic microbial communities from Obsidian Pool, Yellowstone National Park, USA - OP-RAMG-01 (SPADES assembly) (version 2) | ecosystem: Environmental > Aquatic > Thermal...
AGCAGCGCATCAACCATATCATGAAAAACCAGCTCTTCGGCATCGCTATTACGGAGCTGACCGGAATGCTCTCCCGGCGCTCCCTTTACTGCTCCAAGACCGCTAACGGCAAGTATTCGGTCTGCACTGTTTTTGATGCCCCACAGGGCAACCTCCGCTTCCAGCGCATTGAGCATAACTGGCGAAAAGGCCGATGTTTGTTCTGTGGGGCTAATGAGAAAAATTATGAAAGAGGAGAAGAACTGGAGCCCCACGCCTATGAGTTTATCCACACTGAAAACCCGGAGGAGATATTCAATATGAAATTCGATGTTATTATCGGCAATCCGCCATATCAGTTGAGCGACGGAGGATATGGCAGAAGCGCAATCCCGATTTATCATAAGTTTGTCCAGCAAGCCAAAAAACTCAACCCAAGATATTTAACCATGATTATCCCTTCGCGCTGGTTTGCTGGCGGCAAAGGGTTGGATAAATTTCGGGCGGAGATGCTTGGTGATGATAGAATCAGAAAACTTGTAGATTTCGAAGATGCCTCAGAGGTTTTCCCAGGGGTGGATATAGCGGGTGGAGTTTGCTACTTTTTATGGAATCGTGACTCTCGCGGCCAATGCGAAATAACCAACGTTCACCAAGGTGAGAAGACCGTGTCGGTCCGAGCGTTGAATGAATTCCCCACACTTATTCGCCACAGCCAGGCTGTGTCCATTATTCGTAAAGTGCTGGCTAAGAAAGAAAAGAGCATGAGTGAACAGGTGTCGTCTGCAAAACCGTTTGGTCTTCGAACCTTTGCTAGACCACTAGAAGATGGAGATATAATTTTGCGCTGGCATAGTGGGGAAGGACCTTATAACCGTAAGGACATAAAAGTTGGTGTAGAGATGATCGACAAGTGGAAAGTCATTACCTCATATGTCGGATATGATCACGCAGGCAACCCTGATAAAGACGGCCGGCGGCGGGTTTTTTCTAAGATAGATATTCTGTCCCCTCAGACAATCTGTACGGAAACCTACCTAGTTGTTGGTGCTTATGAAAAAGAGAAACAGGCAAGGAATCTGGTTACTTACATGAAAACTAGGTTCTTCCGATTTCTCGTGGCGCAGTTCATGTATTCGCATCATATAACAAAAGAAGCGTATTCATTTGTTCCAATCCAGAATATGGATACCGAATGGACGGACGAGGAGCTTTACAAGAAATATGGCTTAACCCAGGACGAGATCGCCTTTATTGAAAAGATGATTCGCCCGATGGATGCTGACATGGAGTCCCCAAATGGCTAACAACTTTTTCCCACCCCGCCCAAAGGTTCAGCCGAAAATCTACGCCTACGAGGACACCAACCCTCAGTATGCGGGTCTGCTCAAGATAGGCTACACCACGAAGGATGTCCGCCAGCGTGTAGCGGAGCAGTACCCAACGGTTAGGCCGGGGGGCCAGCCGCCCTACCGCATCGTGCTTGAAGAGCCGGCTATGTGCCGCGACGGCACAGGCTTTACCGACCGCGATGTGCACCGGATGCTTCGCCTCAATGGTATTCACAAGGAAGGCGGCGAATGGTTCCGCTGCACGGTCGAGCAGCTCAAGGCGGCTATTAACGCCGTTCGGGAAGGGCAGCTTTTTGAAGAACAGCGCTCGCTCAATTTCAGGATGCGGCCGGAGCAAGAGGCTGCGGTCGAAAAAACGTTTGCTTATTTCAAGGGCTGGCCCCGCGACGTGGGGGATAAGCCGCCGCATTTTTTGTGGAACTGCAAGATGCGCTTTGGCAAGACCTTTGCTGCCTATCAACTGGCCAAGCGGATGGGGTGGAAGAAGATTCTCGTCCTGACTTTCAAGCCAGCGGTGCAGAGCGCCTGGGAAGAAGATTTAAGATGCCATGTAGATTTTCAGGGCTGGCAGTTCATCAAGCCCGGCGGTCTTACTTATGAACAGGCAGATAAAACGAAGCCCATTGTCTGCTTTGGTTCGTTTCAGGATTATCTCGGACGAAACCCAAACACTGGCGGCATCAAGACAAAGAATGAGTGGGTGCACGCCACGCACTGGGATTGCGTGATTTTCGATGAGTACCACTATGGCGCTTGGCGGCAGAAGGCCAAAGATCTGTTTGAGGCAGAAGATGAGCTGGAGCGGAAAGCAGCCGAAGGCGAGGACATTAATTACTTCGATGAAGATATACTTCCCATAACATCAGACCATTACCTTTATCTTTCCGGCACGCCGTTTCGAGCCATAGCCACGGGCGAGTTTATCGAAGAGCAGATTTACAACTGGACCTATCTGGACGAACAAAAAGCAAAAGCAGACTGGGCAGGGCCTGACGACAACCCCTATGCCGCCTTGCCCCGGATGGTGCTTTTGACTTACCAGATGCCAGACGCTATCCGTGAGGTGGCCATGCAGGGTGAGTTCAATGAGTTTGATCTGAATGTCTTCTTCTCAGCAGAGGGTGTCGGCGACAAGGCAAGGTTTAAATATGAAGAGGAGGTGCAAAAGTGGCTAGACCTCATTCGGGGAGCAGATCTTCCGACCAGTATTGACAACCTCAAACTAGGTGCCCAAAAGCCACCGCTTCCATTTTCTGATGTGCGGCTTTTGAGTTTGCTTTCACATACCTTGTGGTTTTTGCCTAGCGTTGCCTCCTGCTACGCCATGCGGAATCTTTTAGCCAAGAAGCAAAACCGCTTTTATCACGACTACAAAGTCATTGTCGCCGCGGGCAGCACTGCAGGGATCGGCGTTGCCGCCTTGCTGCCGGTGCTGGAGGCGATGGGCGATCCGCTTAAGACTAAAACCATCACCCTAACTTGCGGTAAGCTGACCACAGGGGTTACGGTTCGGCCTTGGACGGGCATTTTTATGCTGCGTAACTCCTCCAGCCCTGAGACATACTTTCAAGCCGCTTTTCGAGTGCAGAATCCGTGGACGATAAAAAATCCCGACGGCACTTCTCCTAACCAGGAATTAATTATTAAAGAAGAGTGCTACGTTTTTGACTTTGCCCCAAATCGCGCCTTGCGGCAGATCGCAGACTATAGCTGCCGACTGAACGTCAATGAAGATGATCCTGAAAAGAAGGTTGAGGAATTCATCCGCTTTCTGCCGGTGCTGGCCTATGACGGAAGCTCCATGAAGCAGATAGACGCCGCCGGTGTTCTGGACATGGCCATGAGCGGCACCACGGCCACACTGCTGGCGAGACGATGGGAAAGCGCCCTGCTGGTGAATGTGGACAATGACACCCTGCGGCGGCTGATAAATAATGAGCAGGCCATGAAGGCTCTGATGAGCATCGAGGGGTTTAGGAATCTTAACCAGGATATCGAAACCATTATCAATAAATCTGAAGCTGTGAAAAAGGCCAAGAAAGAGGCAAACGACAGAGAGGTTTCCCCAGGGGAGAAAAAACAACTGACGGAAGAGGAGAGAGAATACAAAAATCTCAGAAAGAAGATTCAAGAAAAACTTATCAAGTTTGCCACCCGAATACCTATCTTCATGTATCTAACGGATTATCGAGAGATGACTCTAAAAGATGTGATCACAAAATTGGAACCACGCTTGTTTAAAAAGGTAACCGGGCTGACGAAGGAAGATTTTGAGCTACTGGTTAGCCTCGGCGTTTTCAACAGCGCTCTTATGAACGATGCGGTGTATAAGTTCAAAAGATACGAGGACCCAAGCCTCGTTTATACAGGTATCAACAGGCATGAGGGAGAGGATATCGGCCTCTACGATACGGTTTTGCGCCGATCGGAATATAATCTTTTGAGCTGAAATTTTACACATAACTTTCACCTTGTACTTGTATTTGAAATTGGAGAATTATGATGAGTACCATAAGTATAAGGCTGCCAGAGTCAATCCATACAAGGATTAAGGTATTGGCCAAGCGGGAGAATATCTCTATCAATCAACTTATTACTACTGCTTTGGCTGAAAAGTTATCAGCCCTTGATACTGAAGAATACCTTAAGGGAAGGGCAAAGTTAGGAGATCGCTCCAAGTTTGAGAAGGCTCTTTCTAAAGTAGCTGATATTGAACCGGATGAATATGACAGACTGTGATTCCCGACCAGTGAGCGCCATATGTCGGCCAGTGAGCAGCATATCTTAGAGAGAACATGCTCTGTTAATTTTGTTAAGGCCAGACACTAAAAAAGAGAGTCAAAAAAAGCAACACTGGCTGCAAGATCTCGAAAAAATCTTGACACCTACCAAAAACAATAGCAAAGACAAAAGACCATAGCAAAGACAAAAGGCTAAAAGAAAAAAGCATTACCCACAAAGTATTACCAAAAGTATTACCAGAAAAGGGCATCATCTGCTGATGAGGGTGGAATCAGTCCTCTGGCTTCGGCTTTAGTCAGGAGAAGGCGGATGGCTTCTTCTCCTACTTGGCCAATATCCAGGGTATACTCATTGACATAGAGAGCGATGTGACTGAAGATGACCTCATCTTCGATCTCCTGGGCATGCTGCCGGATGTAGTCTTTTGCTTCCTCAAGATGCGTCTTAGCATAGTGGATGCTTTGGCGGATTCCCTCTTCGATCTTGCGGGCAATTTGGGGGCCTAATGTTCGGCGGGCCATGATTCCTCCGAGGGGGAGCGGAAATCCGCCGCTTTCCTTTTCCCAAAAATCACCAAGGTCAAGGACCTTCCGAAGCCCGAAGTGCTGATAGGTAAAGCGGCTCTCGTGAATGATTAGCCCTGCATCTGCTTCACCCTGCTGGATGGCCTGAAGAATCTGATTAAAGGGAAGTATAATGATATTGCTGACCCTTGGCTCATAGAGCCGCAACAGGAGGAAGGCGGTGGTGAGTTCTCCAGGTATGGCGATGCGCTGTCTGGTCAGGTCAAGGCCCACCTCCTCTTTGTCTCGCATTACCAGCAGCGGGCCGCAGCCCTTGCCCATAGCCGCACCTGAGCGAAGTAGGGCATAGCGGTTTCGCAAATATCCGAAGGCGTGGTATGAGACCTTGCTGATGTCCAGCTTCTCCTGATGGGCCATACGGTTTAGGGTTTCAATATCCTCAAGCTGCTCTCTCAGGGTTATCCCTTCTAGGGGAACCTTTCCATGAACCAGACCGTAAAAGATAAAGGTGTCATTCGGGCAGGGAGAGTAGCCGACAGATAGCTCAACCATTGGTCTCTTCCCACCGGACAGCCAGATTAAGAGCCGCCTGCTGGCTGATGTGAGCGGCTGCGGCCAGATCCCACTCTTTTCGATTCCGCTCTTTGACCAGATTGCTGATCCCCCGTATTTCCAAGAATGGGACTTCATACAAAGTGCATAACTGAGCTACGGCTGCTCCCTCCATATTTTCGCAGATACCATGAAAGCGCTGCTCCATCTCCTCGGCCTTCTGCTGGGTGCCGCTGACTTCGGAAATGGTGATGAAGGGGCCGACTTTGGGATTGAATTTTTGCAGGATGGTAAGGCCACGGTTCAAAACAGCCTGATCTATATCAAAGGAATTGTAATAGATCCGATCCCCTTTGCGCAAGAGAGGAAGATTTAGAAAATGGGTCGATCTCCACCCTTGCGGGGTGATCACACCTTCTTCGCCAAAAATCTCCTGGTTGGCTATAGCTAGGTCTCCAGGCTGCAAGCCTGAGCCGCGATAGGCTCCGCCACAGCCGGTGAGAAGCAGGAGCGAGGGGTAGAATTTCTCAAGAAGCAAAGTAGTGCCGTGAGCCGCATTGGTTTTCCCGATGCCCAGATGGAAAACCAGCACCTTTACCCCCTGAAGGCAGCCTTGCAGGGCAGTGAATTTACCCAGGGGAATATGTCGGAGGTGAGTCAATTGGCTGCAAATCCAGGCTGTTTCAAAGGGCATAGACGCGGTGAGTACAATCACAATTAAAACCTCCACCACAATAAGCTGGGGATGTAAAGTCAGGCGTGGACCTGTGTTCTTTTTTATACTCTATTCGTTTCTTTTTTTCAAGTGTATATTCTAGTTTTCAAGTGGAAATTATAGCCCGAAATCCGAGATAGGTAATTTTCAAAGCCGGTGCCGGGCAGCGATTTTGTCTATTTTATTATTTATCAATTATCAATTATTAATTATATTTAATTTTTACCTATTTTTATAACATATTGAAATTATTTTAATTATAGTTTGTATAAAGTTTTATATTATGCTATCCTGTAAGATTAGGAGAATGATTGTGATAGGTGAAGCTTTATAGCTGATTGATAAGTTAAGGTTTATAAGTTTATAAGATGTAAGGAACAGATAAATTATGAGTTTTCTGACCCTGGTTAATGTGTTCAGTTTTCTGGCACATACATTTTTGGCGATTTTTGTGTTGGTAAAAAATCCGAAAGCCTCGCTCAACAGGGTAGGTGCGGCCCTAATCGGCTGTTTCGCTATCTGGAGTTTCGGGGCGATGTTCATGTGCAATCACTATATTCCCAAGAAGATAGCCTGGCTACTTTTAGATGTGATTTTCTTTGGCTCGGCCTGGTTTATGGGGCTTACTTTCAGGTTTTACCTTATTTTTACTGAAAGGAAAAAGTTGCTGGAAAAGAAGACATTCTGGATGCTTAGTCTTTGTTTTCCCATGTTTTTCATTTATCTTCAATGGAGGCAGCGAGCCATAATCGCCGATGTGATTGAGGTAAGTTATGGATGGACACTGCTCTGGGCACGTTCAAGCTGGACCTATATCTATGAATTTTATTATTTTTTGTCGATAACAGTCGCCCTTTATCTCCTGGTTGATTTTTTGAGAAAAACAAAATCGCCGATCAAAAGAAAACATACCCTAGTGGTTATGACCGCCAAAAGTATCGCCTTCATTTCAGGAACGACAACCGATATCCTGCTTCCGCACCTGCTCAATATTCATAGTGTTCCGGTTATGGGTAATGTTTTTGTCCTCATCTGGATAGCTGGACTGGTCTATGCGATTGTCAAATATAAACTTTTTACCGTCAACCTGGCTACAGCAGCGGAAAATATTATTTCCACCATGACCGACTGCCTCATTCTCCTTGATCCGCAAGGGAGAGTGCAGCGGGCCAATGAGGCCTGTCGCCAGATGCTGGGATATAGCGAGCATCAGCTCAAAGGGAAGCCGCTGAATATCCTTCTCTTCCCTGAGCAGGCGGAAAATACCTATCTTGGGGAAATGATGAGCGGAAAGAATCTATCTAATTTTTACCTGACGCTAAGAGCAGAGGATGGAAAGCAGGTTCCGGTCAGCCTCTCTACGGCTGTTCTCTTCGACGAAGAGGGCGGAAGAGCCGGAACTGTCTGGATAGCCCGCGATATCACCGAGCGCAAGCAGGCAGAGGAGGAGAAGGCTAAGATTCAGGCTCAACTTCTTCAGTCTCAAAAAATGGAAGCTATCGGCCTTCTGGCTGGCGGTGTGGCTCATGATTTCAATAACTTGCTGACCACCATTCAGGGATATATCAGCCTAGCTCTGATGAATATCCCTGATACTGATCCCATTGCTCGGGACCTAAATCAGGCCAGGCAGGCGGCTGGTCGGGCTGCAAATCTTACCCGCCAGCTGCTTCTCTTCAGCCGCAAGCAGCCAATGGAGCCAGCTCCCGTTGATCTTAACTATCTGATTGATAATCTTGTTAAAATGCTCCACCGTCTCCTCGGTGAGGACATCACCATTACTACTGAGCTTGAGCCAGATCTTTGGTTAATCTGGGCTGATGAGGGAACGATCGAGCAGGTAATCATGAACCTGGCAGTCAATGCCAGGGATGCCATGCCAAAAGGGGGCAAGCTGACCATCAGCACAGGAAACGTAACCTTGGATGAGGAGGCTGCTCGATGCCTTTCTGAGGCCCGGCCGGGGAAATTTGTCTTCCTTCGGATTGCAGATACTGGATACGGTATGGATAAAAAGACTATGGAGCGAATCTTTGAACCCTTTTTCACCACCAAGGAGATCGGAAAGGGGACCGGCCTTGGTCTTTCGGTGGTCTACGGCATTGTCAAGCAACATGATGGGTGGATAAACGTTTCCAGCAGCCCAGGCAAGGGATCGGTATTTACGGTTTATCTGCCAGCCATGAGCTTATTGGCTGAATGTAAGCGGCGAGAGGAGATTTCCCTGCAAAGTCTTAAGGGCAGGAATGAGCGGATTTTGATGGTCGAGGATGAGTATGCGGTTCGCATCCCGACCGTCAGGATGCTCATCGAGAACAACTACCGGGTGAGCGGAGCTTCAAGCGGGCAGGAGGCGCTGGAGACCTTTAGCCTAGAGGGAGGAGGGTTTGATCTAGCATTAATTGATGTGGTACTTCCCGATCAAACCGGCCTTGAGCTGGCTGAGCAGCTTCTGATACGTCAGCCTGAGCTTAAGATTCTTATGACCAGCGGCTATACAGATCATAAGTCACAGTGGCCGGCTATCCAAAAGAGGGGATTTGGGTTCATTCAAAAGCCTTATGCCTTGGATGATCTGCTCTTTAAGGTGCGACAAATACTGGAGACAGGAAAGGTTAAAGAAAGGGGAAAACCCTTTTGAAAAAGGGTTTTCCCCTTCTAAACCCTTTTCCTAAAACTTTAATATTAAGATATTAAAGTTTTAGGAGGATGGTTTGGAAGGAACCCTTAACCCTTATTGAATGAGGGTTCCTTCCAAAAATCAGTGTCAGGGGTGGGTATTTCCTCTTTTCAAGAGTGGGAAGAGATGTTATTATACTTTTGGGGCTGGCGAAAAAAAGAAATAACCTCAATTAACTTCATGATGAACCACTTACTTGACGAAAGGGGATAGTATGAGTCTTTTAGTTGTTGGATCTGTTGCTCTGGACACGATTGAGACGCCGTTTGGGAAAACGCAGGAAGCGTTGGGGGGATCAGCCATTTATTTTTCCTGTGCAGCCAGCTATTTCACCGATGTTTCCCTGGTGGCTGTGGTTGGTGAGGATTTTCCCCAAAAACATATTGATCTGCTGGAGAGGAGGGGGATAGATACCTCCGGACTGGTCAAAACCAGTGGCCATACCTTTCGCTGGGTGGGAAGGTATGGGTTTGACCTCAACGAGGCTGAAACGATCAATACCTATCTCAATGTATTTGAGCAGTTTCGGCCAACCCTGACCGAGCGGCACAGGGAGAAGGAGTTTATCTTCTTGGCTAACATTGATCCTGATCTTCAAAAGTCAGTGTTGCACCAGATCGAGCGGCCCCGGTTTGCCGCCTCGGATACCATGAATTTTTGGATTGAGCGCAAAAATGATTCCCTGAAATCTCTCCTAAAAAGCATTGATGTCTTGGTTATCAATGAGGCTGAGGCTAGGCAGCTTGCCGGGGAAGCCAATATTTTTAGGGCAGCACGGGCAATTCTATCTTTCGGGCCGAAGTCTTTGATTATCAAGCGAGGGGAATATGGCTCCTTGACCTTCCACAACCATTCGGTTTTCGTCGCCCCAGCCTATCCCCTGGAAACCGTTTTTGACCCTACCGGTGCCGGTGACAGCTTTGCTGGTGGGCTGATGGGCTTTTTGGCCAAAACCAGGAATTTCGACACCGAGAACATCAAACGGGCGGTCATCTTCGGCAGTGTCATGGCCTCCTTTGCTGTGGAAACGTTCAGCCTGGAGCGGCTAGCTAACCTTGATGAGGGAGAAATTTTTCAGCGTTACCGGAAGTTGCGGGAAATTACCAATTTTGAGGATTTTGAGGATTAATGCAGGTTATTACTACCCATATCAACTCGGATTTCGATTCCCTGGCCTCCATGGTCGCGGCTCAAAAGCTCTATCCAGAAGCCAAGCTGGTCTTTCCGGGCTCGATGGAGATGAATGTTCGGCTGTTCTTGAAAATGCCTGTGGTGCAGATTCCGCATTTAAAGACCAAGGATATTCGCCTGGAGGAGATCGACCTTCTCATCCTGGTTGATACCAGGCTGGCTGACCGAATTGGAGAGTTTGCCAAGATTGTGGGCCGCCCTGGCCTGAAAATTCATATCTATGATCATCACCCTAGTCAGGAGGGAGATATCCGGGGAGAGGTCGAGGTAGTCAAAGCCTATGGTTCAACCACGACCATCTTTGTGGATATATTGCGCCAGCAGGGGATTCACCTCTCTCCCCAAGAGGCCACCCTGCTGGCCCTTGGTATTTATGAGGATACTGGTTTTTTGACCTTTGCTTCAACCACTGAGGAAGATATTCTGGCCGTGGCTTATCTGCGCTCCTGCGGTGCGGACTTGACCGTAATATCCGATCTGATTGATCGAGACCTTACCCAGGAGCAGATTTCCCTCCTAAATACCCTTCTCCAGTCGATGGAAAGATACCTGATCAGCGGCACTGAAGTGGTCATAGCCTCAGCTTCTATAGAGCATTACGTAGGAGATATAGCTATTTTGGCCCATAAGATCCGAGACCTTGAAAATGTGGATGTTCTATTTGTCTTGGTCCAAACGGATAATCGGGTCTATATGGTAGCCCGCAGTAGAATTGCTGGGGTGGATGTCGGCGATCTCACTCGTGCCTTTGGAGGCGGCGGACATCACTATGCAGCCTCCGCCACTATTCGGGACCAGACCCTGGTTCAGGTTAAAGAAACTCTAATCGGCTTGCTCCATCAGCGGGTCAGGCCGGCCATAGTTGCCCGCGATATTATGAGCTCGCCGGTCAAAACCGTTTCTGAAACCATGACCATTCAGCAGGGGAGGCAGGCTTTTGACCGATACAATGTCGGCACACTGCCGGTCTTGAATCAGGCGGGAGAGTTGGTTGGTCTGATTAGTGATCAGACCATCAACAAGGCTATCAGGCACGGCATGGAAAAATCAATGATTCGGGAATTCATGCAGACCGATTTTCTAACGGCCTGTGAGGAAACCGGAATCGATCAGATCCGCGAGTATATGATCGAGGGCAATCAGCGGTTTATTCCGGTTATGCAACATGGGCATCTGGTTGGAGCCATTACCAAGAGCGATCTTCTGCGGGCCATGCACGATCATCTGCTACATCTTACGACCATTAACCACCAGCTTCATTCCCCAGCCAGCGAGCATCCTCATCCCAGAAATTTAAGCCGTCTCCTTAGAGAGCAACTTCCCCAGAGGATTTTATCTATTTTGCAAACTGCGGGGCAGGCTGCTGATGAGCTTGGAGTTTCGGCCTATGTGGTTGGGGGATTCGTGCGGGATCTGCTTTTGCGGGTTAGCAATTTTGATATTGACCTGGTGATCGAAGGGAACGGGATTCTCTTTGCCGAGTATCTGGCCAATATGGTGCATGGTCGGCTGAGGGCTCATCAGCGGTTTGGGACAGCAGTTGTTATTTTCCCCGATGGATTTAAAATTGATGTGGCTACAGCCAGAATCGAGTATTACGAGCGTCCGGTAGCTCTGCCCAATGTCGAGCTCAGCTCTCTCAAACATGATCTATATCGTCGGGATTTCACCATCAATACCCTGGCCATTCAGTTGAACCGGGAGAAGTTCGGCTACCTGATCGATTTTTTCGGCGGACAAAAAGACCTGAAGGAGAAAAAAATTCAGGTCCTGCACAGCTTAAGCTTTATCGAGGATCCAACGAGAATCTTTCGGGCCATCAGGTTTGAGCAGCGATATGGATTCAAAATAGGGAAAAATACCTTGGGGTTGCTGACCTCGACCATCAAGAGGGACCTCTTGACTAGGCTCAAAGGGTATCGGCTGTTTACCGAGCTTTGTCTTATTCTGCAAGAGGAGGAGCCGATACGGGCGGTGATCAGGATGGAAGAGCTGAATGTTTTGAAATTTATCCATCCTCAGATTCGAGTCGATGAGCATATCCGGCGGCTCTTCAATGAAATCAAGAGGGTTTCTGACTGGTATCAGCTTCTCTACCTTGAGCCTGCGGTGAAAACCTGGCTGCTGTACTTTGTAGGTCTGGCCGATCAGTTGACGGTGGCGGAATTTACCGATATGTGCCGAAAACTTGAAGTGAGCCAAAAGTATTATCCGCTCATCCTGCGAATCAAGATCAAGCATCAGAGTGTAGTGAGAAATCTTTCGGCTCTTTCCCAGTCCAAGCCAAGCCAGATATATCAACTGCTGAGCCCTTTTAGCCTTGAAGTGCTTCTCTACGCTATGGCTAAGAGCCCGGCTGAGGAGGTAAAGAAGATGATTTCCCTCTATCTGAGAAGTCTGCGCTCAACTAAGGTTTCCCTGACTGGCCGGGACTTGCAATCATTGGGCTATCAGCCAGGGCCTACTTTTAAGAAAATCCTGGATAATCTTCTTCAAGCAAAACTGGATGGCGAGGTAAAGACCAGGCAGGATGAAATAGCCTATGTGAAGCAATGCTTCCCGGATCAAACTTCTGACAACAAAACAGGCCATAAGGCTGGATCATAACTTACGTCTATAGAGTGTCAACATCATGTTATACCTGGTTGCAGGTAGGGAATCTTACGGAAAATTTATGGAAACTGCGGCTTATTTTATAAAAATTATCAGTATTTCGGCTATACCAATCCTGCTGGCTATTATTTTACATGAAATCAGCCATGGGTGGATGGCTAACCGTCTGGGGGATCCTACGGCCAAACATGCAGGACGGCTGACCTTGAATCCGATCCCTCATATCGATATCTTCGGAACCATCATCCTTCCGGCTCTTTTAATGTTTACCCAGTCGGGCATTGTCTTTGGCTACGCCAAACCAGTGCCGATCAATCCGTACAATTTGAAGGAGCCAAAAAAAGATATGATCTTGATAGCCGGAGCAGGTCCCCTGGCGAACCTTATTCTGGCTGTCTTAAGTGCTCTTGTGCTGCGTACGCTCGGCTTGTTTGATCCGTCCATCCTCTATCACTCTTCGATGGTTCGCAGGTTAAACCTGGGGCATTCGATCCTCTACCCCTTGGCCCTTATGTGCATGAAGAGTATCCAGATCAATGTGGTCTTAGGCCTATTCAACCTTATTCCCATTCCTCCAGCCGATGGGGGAAGGATTGTGGCTGGACTTCTGCCTCAAAGGCAAGCTGAAATCTATAATAAAATCGAGCCCTTCGGCATGATTATTCTTTTTACCATTATTTTTTTCGATGATCAGCTTGGGATTTTATCGAGAACGCTCTATCCTATGATCAGCATTCTGACCCGGCTGCTCATCTGGATATGAATCTATCATCGGCGTGTTGGAGAAAAACCATCTTGAATATGCCAAGTAGGGGAGGAAAGGAGAGGGAAAATAATATTCCCGGCGCATCGTTATCATTGCCCAGGAGTGAGTATCGGGTAGTTTTGGATATCTTTGAAGGGCCAATGGATCTACTGATGCATCTTATAAGAAAAGAAAAGATAAATATTTACGATATTCCCATTGCCAAGATTACTGATCAGTACCTGGCTTTTCTTGAAACCATGACTACCCTGAACCTAGATATTACCAGTGAGTTTTTGGTCATGGCTGCTACCCTGATTTACCTAAAGTCGCAGACTTTGCTGAGTCCAAAAGAGCCCCATGAGGAGGAGGAGTTTGAGGAGCGAAAAAAAGAGCTGGTTGATCGGCTGGTAGAATATCAGCAATATAAAGAGGCGGCTGAATATCTCTTGCACTTGGCTAATGAGCACAGCAGAATTTTCCCACGTCCACCTCTTTTAGATCAGCCGGATTCACTGCCTGGTGGTGATCTATTTATCCCCGGTGAGGTAGGGATATTTGACCTTGTTTTGGCCTTTCGGAATGTTCTTCAGGCTCATCAACAGACACAGGAGCCTTCCATCCCGCTCAAGATCGACACGATCGATATCAAGGACAAGATAGAGCAGATTCTGGTATTCCTTCAGCTTTATCGGAGCGCCCACTTTGAGGAACTCCTTGAGGGAAGATATGAAAGGTACAATATGGTGGTTACCTTTTTAGCTCTCCTTGAAATGGCCAGAACAGGCATTATCCACCTGCAACAGCTTACGCCCTTTGGGAAAATATTGATCTCGATCACTCCTGGGGATATGAAATATCTTGCATGATAAGTATTTTTTTTCACAGGGAGAGGATGTAGTCAATCCTCATCTGCTAAATTTTTCACTGACTATAATTTATATAATAACTGACTATAATTTATATAATCGCTGCTTCGTTAGCTGAAGCTAACTCTTGTCGCATCTTTTGGGGACGCGGCAAAGATATTGCATAGTTAAAGTGTGGTAGTTTATCTTTATGGATGGAGGCGCAGCAAATCATGGGAAAAAAACGGACGGAGTTTTTGAAAGTTATTAGTAATCATCCGATCTTTGTATTTTTGGTGGTTATTTGTAGTTTGGTTTTATTCTCTGGAAAAGGGACAGCTCAGTTTTTCCCCTTGCCTTTTGGCGGTCCTCCTGTATTCGGAGTGGCTCCTCCTTTTGGTGTGGGAATTGGCGGCTTTGCCCCTCTAGGGATCGGAGCCGGTGGATTTGCCCCGATGCTTGGATTTCCTTCCTTTCCCGTGATGAGCGATCCCTTTGCCCTGGCAGTAGGGCCAGCTTATCCTGCTTCCGGCTTTGGCTGGCAGCAGCCACTTGTCCAGCCAACACTTATGCAGCCTTCGGGCATGTTCGGAGCGACAGCCCCTATCCAAGGGCCATCTTCACCATCCATTCAACCTCCTTTTGGCTCACCCTATGGATCTTATGGAGCCACTATGCCAGCCGGCTCTTATGGAGTCGCTATGCCGCCAACCGGCCAATATGCTCTGCCGACGAATATGCCAAATTATGGAGCAAGCCCCTATGTTGCTCAATCATATGGTGCGTATGCTCCCCAGACGTATGCTCCCCAGTATAGCACTGCCTCATATCCCCAGTACGGCACCGCCCCATCTGGTGGGGCTTTAATGCCCACCATGCCGGCAAGCTATGGACAGCCTCTGCCAAGCTATGGACAGCCTTTCGGAATAACAGTGCCGACAAGCGCACCGGCAGGGTATCTGCCAGCCAGCATGATGCCGACCACTCCAGCAGGCCTCTATACCCTAGACCCTCGATATGCTCAAGGGTATAATCCTTATCAGCAACCATCCACTCCTTATCAACAGCCGACCTCTAATACTTATACTCCTTATTATGGAGGGACATCGTATCCGACCACCAATTCTCAGACCTCGGGGGGAAGCTCCGGCTCTACCTCTAGCTATAGTCAGCAGCAGACGAGCAGCTCAGGCAGTGGTTCTTCTATTCAGGATCTGCCCAATCTTAGCGCTCTGTGGCAGGGCTCATACACTATCTATGATCCCAATAGCACGACTTTGAAGGTCTTGAGCGAAGGATTTGTAACCCTAGGGTTGACCCAGAAAAAGAATGATTATCAGATCAGCGGCTATATGACCGTAACTGGTTGGGAGATAGTGAATGAAAACCAGAGAGGGAGGGTTTTGGCTACGGTCAATTACGCTGATAGTGCAAGGATTGATTTTATTAACGTTATTGTCAGATTTTATCCAGAGCTCAAAAACGATGAGGAACCAAAGAGCGACAGTATACAGTATATTTGGGTCTTCAGTGGATCAATAAGTAACAATACGCTTCAGGGCAGTCTTAATATCAGCGGACCTAATGGTTATTCAAAAGCCGGAACTATTAACCTAGCTAAGAAGCAGATTTAGCTGCTACCCGAGATGTGAATATTTTTGTGAATATTTAACAAAGGTACATAAGGGATAACTGAACAAGCATCTGTTTCGTCTGATATAAGTAAAGTGTAAGTTTTCCCCCCTCCTGTACGGAACTTATAAAGGGGGTGATGGAGCTTAGAGTAAATTTTTGGGGGTTAGTGAGGTAATTTATTAAAAACAGAAAGGAGAAAGGTGTGTAACTTATGAAAAGTCGATGGTTTTTGAGAGTTTGGATGTTTGGTTTTGTCTGTATTGCTGCCTCCTGCCTGATCTGCTCTCTGGCCTTTGGCCAATTCAGTCAGGATGTTTCAGTTAGTTGGGGGAATCTATTCAGCAATTACAGTCTTGATTCAAGCCTTTATCTTAGCCCACTTCTCCAATCATCATCCTATTCCTCAACGCTGACTAATCCATTTGCCACGGTTTCTAATGAGTACTCATCCTACAAGGATATTTTATCAACATCCTTTAATCAGTCTACCAGTTATCAGAATATCTTTGGCTTTGGCTACTCAGGGGGCTCTAGCTTATATTCCGATCCCTTTTATACCTCAGCCGGTGGATACTCAACTATAATGGCTCCAGGATCATCATATTCGAGCGAATATAATACTTCCCAAAGTCTTCTTGGGGGAAGCAGCCACTATGAAAACAGCCTGATACTGCCCTGGACCACGTATTCTTCCGATATAACGAGCAGCTATGGAATAGATGCCTGGCCTTATGGCACAACCTTTTCTGGCTCTTCCGTAGCTGTGGGAACGCCCACGGTGTTCAGCGGCTTTCTGACCGGATTCGATCGAGCCAGTGAAGGGGTGGCCAATTTAGTGGCTTATGCGCCGATATCGGCTCAAATGGACCTAGCCCTTGGGGCCAAGCCTATGTATACGGCTGAGGGTATGCCCTTTTATGCCACAGCCAGCTATTTTAACCCCTATAATGCCTCAAATTACTACTTTGCACCCGGGGTTAAGACCTCATCAGTTGGGACCATCCCGGGCGGGATCGTTGGCTCATCGTCGGTAGTTACTGGGGCAGGGTATGTAGCTGGGACTACTATAGGTGGTGGTATTGTAGGTGGTGGATTAGGTGGTGGTATTGTAGGCGGTGGTGGATTAGTAGGTGGCGGTGTAGGGTTAGGGAGCGTAGGTGGAACAGGAAGCCCTGCTGCCGGTGGTTTTTCAGCCGCAGGTTTTTCAGCCGTAGTCTCTCCTGTACCATAAAACTGTTTTTGTTTGTATAAGTTATTTTATCTTAAATGCCCCCGCCACCCCAAGCGGGGGCGAAATTGTACATATACTCCCCTTTCCCCACACTTACTCCCCATTGATCAGCCACAATTCAACCATGATAAAAGAGATGAATTTATCCAACACAGCGAGTGCTTTTCTCACCGGCTCGAGCGTGGAAAGCAGAAAACTATAACCCTTCTGATACCAATAGCCAGCGGAAAGTTTTTGAGGAATAGACAGATCAAAGAGATGAATGCCGTAGTCAAACATGAAATAGATTGAAGTTCCAACAATCACTACTCCAACGTTTTGAATATTATGGATGACCTCTGGACTCAGCCAAGAGTATGTTTTGGGATCATAGAGGAGAGGGATGGTTGACTTCAGGCTCCCGGCCAGGGCATGGCTGTTGTAGATGAGGTGATAGGCATGAGAGCCAGGGTTTAGACCAAAGAGAGCCAGAGTTGGGCCGATGAGATATTCAAGCAGCAGATTAGGCCAGATACCCACCAGGATGATCACTCCCCCAAGCGAAGCAAGGGCGATCCTCATAGCCCAGGTTTCTTTATATAGCGGGGGGGATTTGGGCAGAGATTCAGCACGGGATGAAGGCAGGAAAACGGCTATGAACATCTTGAGGATATAGCACAAGGTACCGGAGGCAGTAATCAGAAAGATAAATTCAGCTAACCTTAACCAGGGATCTGGTTGGTGGATAGGAGAAAAGTGGACAGAGTGCTCATAGGCTTCCACAATGGCGTGGTGGAGCATGGTTTTGCTGGCAAAACCGCCAAAGCCAGGAAAGCCGGCGATACTGAAAGCCGCGATCAGGTAAATAACGGTGGTCATCGGCAGGTGTTTCCATAATCCGCCAAGTTTATCCATCTGAAGCTGTCGGGTAGAGAAGTAAACTACTCCGATAGCCAAAAACAGGGTAGATTTGAATAAGGCATGGTTGATTACATGATATAGGCTTCCGGCCAGCCCCATAGCTCCTTCGCCCCCAAGATAAAGAGCGCATCCAATGCCCAGAATAATATATCCCATTTGGCTGACTGTGGAGTAGGCCAGGACACGTTTGCAATTTTTATCCACCAGTGCCTTCAGCATCCCACCGAACATGGTTATCACTCCGGCAAAGATTAGAATATAACCCAACACAGCCATCGAATATTCAGCTTCAGCCCCAGTGGCCGGAGTAAACAGGGTATAGAGGCTTCTAATTATGCCGTAGATTCCAACCTTGACAATCAGCCCTGAAAGGATGGCGCTGGCTGGTGTTGGGGCGATTGGATGGGCAAGGGGCAGCCAGACATGGAGGAAAAAAATACCTGCCTTGATCCCAAAGCCAATAATAAAGCCAGCAGTGATGAGATATTTCAGCGAGGTCGGAATACGGCTGCTCACCAGCCCTGAGAGCGGCTCAATAGCGGTTGTGCCAGTGTAGGAGTAGAGAATCATGATCGATCCCAGGATCAGGAGGCCACCGATAATGCTCATTAGGATATAGAAATGGCCAGCTAGCATAGCTTCAGAAGACTCCTCGTGAACGACCAGAACATAGGAAAATAGGGTCATAAGCTCAAAAAAGATAAACAGAGAAAAAAGGTCTTTAGTTAAAAAAACAGCCATGTTGGCCCCAAAGGTAAGGAGCATGAAGACAAAGAACCTGCCTTGAGCATGCTCATGAGCCATGTAGCTAGTGGCAAAAATGGTGGAGGCGGTCCAGACACAGGCGGTAATGAGGGCGAATAAGAATCCCAAACTATCAAGGCCAAGGGAAAGTTTTACCCCTAAGATGGATGGCAGCTCATATAGGATCCCCTGATACCATCCTCCCCCAATACTTATCCCCTGTACTGTTACCTGATAGAGTGAGATGACGAGGGCCAGAGTGGTCAGAGAAGTGAGCACGGCTAGGATATTTCTTATTTTATAGTTTTTTTGGCCAAGCAGCAGGGTAAGAAGAGCCCCAATAAAGGGAACCAGCAAAATGATTGCGGCCATCGCTGCCTTTGGACTCACGGCTAGGGTTAAAATCTGGATGGTTGATGATGATACAGTGGCCATGATTCTTTCTCCCTCAATCATTTATAGGTGAATATAGGAGCCGGCCACTAGCCTGGCCAGTCCCAGGGGGAATTCAGGAAATATAGCAAAAAGGATAATTCCTACTGCCAAAATTAGCATCGGAAGCAGCATATTCCAGCCAGGGTCGATGGTCCTGCTGGCTTTTTTAGGCAAATGACCATGATGTAGCCTATCAGGTGGACTATCCTCCCCACCCTCGTCCTCGTTGTGACCAAACCAGCCATTGATTACTATTGGTCCAAAGTAAATCGCGTTCAGAATGCTGCTTAGGATAAGGCTCCCGATAATGATTAGCGAGCTTGTCGAGCTGATAATTTTACTTTGGGCCGAGCTGAGAGCACCAAGAGCCAGAAACCACTTGCTGGTAAAACCGACAAAGGGTGGAAAGCCGATGATCGAGCAGACGGCAATGGTAAAGATCAGCATGGTTAGGGGCATCTTCCGGCTGATTCCTTTCATGTCCTTGATGTTTTTTATCCCTGTCTGATAGGCAATAGCTCCAGCAACCATAAACAGTACTCCCTTCATCATGGCATGATTGAAGATATGGAGAACACTGCCCATCAGCCCCTCTTTTGACAGGAGCGTAGCCCCAAGAATCACGTAGCCAATCTGAGCAATGGAAGAGTAAGCCAGCAGTCTTTTCAACTCGGTCTGGGCCAGGGCGGCGATTGATCCTAAAATCATGGTGATCACCGCCACGACCAGGATGATATAGTTAAAGGAGTGGCCCATAACCAGGTCCGGACCGTAGATCGCGTAGATAGTTCTGATAATTCCATATGCTCCAGCCTTGATCATCACGGCTGACAGAAGAACGCTAGCTGGAGTCGGAGCTATTGGATGTGCCTCGGGCAGCCAGACATGAACGGGAAACATGCCAGCCTTGACTGCAAATCCAAAGATATATGCCCAGAAGATCCAGGTAAAATAGGGGCTTTCATGAATCAAAGACAAGCCCCTTCCTGACAGATCCAGACTGTGCGTCTCAAGGTAGGTCATGATAATTGCTCCCAGGAGAATCAGCCCACCGATTATTCCCATGAAGAGATATTTGGCCCCGGCCTGCATGGCCCTCGGGCTTTCCTCATGAATGACTAGAAAATATGACAGGATACTCATAATTTCAAAGAAGATATACAGGCTGAAGAGATTTCCACTCACTACCATGCCCAGCATACCAAACAGGGAAAAAAGCGAAAAAATATGAAAACGGCTCTGATCGTGCTCTTTCTTCATGTATTCGATCGAGTACCATGAGGCCACAAACCACAGGAAAGCGATGACTACAAGCATAAGATAGCCCATAGCATCAAGGTAGATGGAGAAAGTAGTTGGCAACCCTATATCTATTTGATATTTCATGGCTTGTGCCTGGTTGATGTAGGGGTAGATCAAGGAGGCGATGGCCAAAATAAGACCACAGGTCGCAGTAGTGATTATACCCCCATAGTGATCTGAGTGTTTTTTCCCAAGAATAATCAAGGCTGCTACGCCGATAAGGGGTAAGGCAAGAATAAAGATTATCTGCTGAGCAATCATCTTTCCTCCACGCTTTTATTTCTCTCTCTAGCCTCGTCAGTTTCGTCATGCTGGGGAAAAATGACGGAGGGGAAATTTAAGGAAATTTAAGATACAGATGAAAAATTTTTAATAGGCTTTTGAGATCCAGAGCTTGTAATTGTTTTCTAGGGCTTGGCTATCCACAGATTCATCAGGATAAAAAGAATGATAGCCGAAAAAATAATAAAAACATAGGTCCTCCAGTATCCTGTATGGAGTGATCTGGCTGCCTTGTGGCTGAGCAGGCCAAAGGTTGATCCTATGCCCAGGATGGCACGATTTAAGGATTCTTCAAACTGATAGACGACTGTAGCCGCATCTTTTAGGGTGAGCGGACTTTTCCCTTCCATAGGTGTCCTCCCAAATAACATTACCCTGCCGGTTAAAAATTATTAGTAAAACGCTGTTTTAGAGCTTTTTACATTATGTCATGATTGATTCTATACTGTCAAGCCCGATTTTGGAAGGAACCCTTTTGAAATTGGAAGGAACCCTTATTCAATAAGGGTTCCTTCCAAACCATCCTCCCAAAACTTTATTAATATTATGCTTTTGCACTTTTTCTCCAAGGCCTTGATTTTACTGGATTTGCTATTAGAGGTAACTTTCAAGGATTTCAAGGCGATAAGAAATTTCTGCAAAAGTGTAGTTAATATTAATTAAAGTTTTGGGAAAGGGGGTATAAGGGGAAAACCCTTTTTCAAAAGGGTTTTCCCCTTTTCTTATGCTTTGACCACTTTTGGGTCATTTAACGGGACGCCGATAGCGTTTCTGGTATCGATAATAAGATTGGCTCTGGAATACAGCCACTGGTAATCATAGTCAGAATGATTGGTTATGATGACTACGGCATCATAGGTTGAAATTGTCTGCTCGGTGAGCGGAACGGATTTCATGCTCAGTGAATGATGCCTCATTTTGGGAAGTTGAGGGATATAAGGATCGTTATAATCGACCATAGCTCCCCTGCTTTGGTAAAGCTCGATTATCTTGAAGGATGGAGATTCTCTTGGATCATCCACATCTTTTTTGTAGGCGATCCCTAACACCAGAATCCGGGCTCCTCTCATGCTTTTGCCTCGTTCATTTAAGGCATCCATAGTCTTTTGGACCACATAGTAGGGCATGGAGGTATTTACCTCTCCAGCCAATTCGATAAACCTAGTACTGAAGTCATATTCGCGTGCCTTCCAGGTCAGATAAAAGGGATCAATCGGTATACAGTGCCCTCCAAGACCGGGGCCAGGATAAAAGGGAGTATAGCCAAAGGGCTTGGTGGCCGCAGCCTGGATGACCTCCCAGACATCAATGCCCATTCGATCAAACAGCATTTTCATCTCGTTAACCAGAGCAATATTCACCGCTCGAAAGATATTCTCAAGCAGCTTGGTAGCCTCGGCTACCCGAGTTGAGGAAACCGCAACCGTTCTCTCAACGATACAACCATACAAGGCAAGGGCAACCTCAAGACACTGGGGGCTGTAGCCTCCCACAACCTTGGGGATGGTTCTGGTTGAGTATTGAGCATTATTCGGATCCTCCCGCTCGGGCGAAAAAGCAAGATAAAAGTCATACCCAGCCCGAAGGTCTGTCTCTTCCAGAATCGCCCTCATGTCTTCATCCGTAGTACCCGGATAGGTGGTACTTTCTAAAACGATCAACTGCCCCTTTCTCAGGTACTTGGCAACAGTTCTGGTCGTTCCAAAAACAAAGGACATATCAGGCTCACGATTGACATTGAGAGGCGTCGGAACGCAGATAATGATCGCATCCTGTTCGGAGAGTCTCGAAAAATCAGATGTGGCCTGAAATCCTCCTCCGCTTATCATTTCTTTGATCATCTCTGAAGGGATGTGCTTGATGTAGCTCCTTCCAGACATTAGCGCATCTACCTTAGCCTGATCCACATCAAACCCGGTTACTCGAAAACCACCTCGACGAAATTCTCTCACCAATGGCAGCCCTACATAACCAAGGCCAATAACCCCTATTTGCGCTGTCCGGTTTCTAATCTTTTCAAGAAGCATATTGTACCCCCCTCTAGTGTTAAAAGTATAAAATCAGAATTACTACTAAGCCATAAATTAAGATATTTACTAACAAAGGCTTGTCCATAACCAGAAGCTCTTCAGGCCTTCCGCCTTCTTTCTTCTGATGGACTAAATAAAGATACCGGAATATCCCATAAAGAACAAAGGGTACCGTGTAAATCAAGCGGGTAGTATGAAATTTTTGCACTGTCTCGGGAGCGACCGTGTACAAGGCATAGGCCACGACCGTAGCTGAGGTTACCACAGCAATCATCTGATCTAGCAGATAGGGACTGTATTCCTTCAGAGCTTTGCGGTGATTGCTGGCTTCATCTTTCAAAAATACCAGCTCATGTCTTCTCTTGCTCAAGGCCAGGAAGAGAGAAAGCAACATGGTGCAAATCAAAAGCCATGAGGATATGGGAACATGAATAACTTCGGCTCCAGCTACGACCCGAAGTACAAACCCGCAGGCAATAGAAAATACATCTAAGATAACCGCCTGTTTCAATATATAAGAATAGACAATTTGAAGTAGAAAATAAGATAGAGCGATCAAGAAAAACCGCCTGCCCAAAATCCAGGCCAATAAAAATCCTCCCAGGCCGATCGCGGTCGCTCCGGCCACAGCCGTGAATTGTCCAAGCTTGCCGGAGGCTATTGGCCTTTGACTTTTTAAGGGATGCTTGCGGTCTGATTCCCTATCTAGTAGGTCGTTGAAAATATAAACACACCCTGAAAAGATGCAAAAAAGAAAAAAAGCAGCTATCACCCTAATAAGCATATGCCAGCGAAAGATGTTATATGAAAAGATTATAGCTGCAAAAATTACAATATTTTTGATCCATTGATAAGGACGCATGCTCAAGATAAGGTATTTGATTTGAGAGCATCTTCCTGTATCTATTTTATTAATTATACGATCATTCATATCGTAATGATCCGGGGTATTAGCCGAATAATAATAAGATTTATAAATATAGTATAAAAAAATTGATTATTAGCTAATTAGCAAAAGATAAGTTAATCGTTTCATTTTTAGACAATGGAAAATAAAAATTTTAACTTTACAAACATTGTTCTAATGAGCTATAATCTTAAGTGCTTTTGCCGAAAAAATCAATCAAAACGAGTAATCCGAATTATTGTTTTCATCTCCCAGCAGGACCAACAAGAAGAAAATCAAACCGTAAATCTAACCGTTGTTCCAAAAAGTTTATAAGAGGAGGGTAAAGGTTGTGGCTGAAAAGAAAAAAATGAGCACGGGCAAGAAAATAATCCTAATAGTGGTAGGTATAGTATTATTTGGAGTGATAGCGTTCGCCGGTATTGAGCTCACCTGTACTTCATGGTTTTGTCTGAGTTGTCATGAAATGAAGGAACTTGGGGCTACCTGGAAATTATCCAAACATGGCCCGGATAATCCTGAGATGCACAATTGCATGAAATGTCACTCCCAACCCGGGCTAGTGGGCCTCCTTAAGGCTAAAGTTGCCGGCCTTTTTTCGCTGGTTTATCATGTCAGCGGAAACTACCATCTTGAGGCTACCCAGCCAGTAGTATGTGTTCGGGAGGAATGTCATCACATTGAGGACCTTGACCGAGCTGCTCGCCCTGACCGGACGGTTACCTTAAGCCATGCCAAACATATCAAGGTGATGAGGGAAATCGGAACAAGATACCAGTGTATGCCTTGCCATCGTGATATTGCTCATGGTGAGCAAAAATTCCTTCCAGACATGAAAACTAGCTGTTTTCTCTGCCATACGAATAAGGATATCGGAGCTTCAAATTGTGCTCTCTGCCATCCAAAACATCCTGAGGTCCGGCTGACAGATGATGAAACCCCACTTCTCGAATACCACCAGGATGTAAAATGTGTTGAATGTCATACGGAATATTGCAAGGCCACTAAAGCTACCTGCGATACCTGTCATGAGGGTGAAAATTATGGCCAGAGGGTTGTCTATAAGGGGAAAAATATAAAATAATCCCTTTTTAAGATTGATCCCTTTTTTGATTTTGATGGGCGTAAGGATTCCCTCCTATTTCTCGCCTAGTAAGTCAGAATAAGGGGAAAATTCCATATGGCGGTCTAATGAAAATAAGTTATCGGATCTTTAAAATCGAAAAAAGGGAAGGTGAAAAATTTTTGAGATTTTTTAGAACTGTTAAATGATAATTAGACGGGCCATATGTTCTTTACGAAAAGGCAGAAGGCTAATTGATTAGCTTTTCTGCCTTTTTTGTTTTTTTGAAAAATTCCTGACCAATAAGAATTATTCACCAAGAGGCTATTTTCGATCCTATTCTTGGGTAATGGCCTTAAGGGAAAATAGCCGATCTGTATCTCACCTAACTTCTGAGAGTCTGAATTTTCACCACGTTATCGTAGTGGTCTTTTCGCTAACAAAGTGCGCAATTTAGGCGGCCCTAAGGGCCGCCCCTACAATTGATAGCGTAATTGATCCGCTGCGCACTTGGGTTACGCACTTAGCGAAAGAACCACTTAGCAACATGATGAGTGCGGCCTAAGTGCTCCGAGAGATATAACACGGCCTTAGCTGATTTTGCTGATATAGCTGATATATAGATAGACCATCCCAAAACTTCCGGATAGCGGGGCAAGATCGCCTTACCCAGGATGAGAGGCAAGATGCCTAGCCCGGATGATATGGGTTGGGATAGGCTGTTAAAGCTTGCTAAGAAGCTCTTTTTGAGGAAGAGTCTATCAATTAACCTTAACCTTCGGTCTAAATTATATGGGAGGAGAGCAAAATGAAATCAGGGAGAGAGATTCTCACCATGGTGCAGGCTGTCGCGGCTGGAGCTATTCTTATAGGCTTTATCAGCAGTGCTGGTGGGGCCATCTGTTGCGATTCGTCTCAGGCGGCCTCTTCTTCAGCAAACGAAACTTACCTGGCCGTCGTTCAATCAACTCAAGTGCCGGAACCTTGCCCAATCCTGGATCGGAAATTACTAGCCAAGGCTGAGCCTGATGAATGCTATCATGGCATTGGGAATCCACCCTCTCCTGGGCCACCTTGCCCTGAGGGCATCCCCAAGGTGAATCAAACCTATGTCTGGGGGATGACAAAATCAGAGGAAGGGGACATCTGGTTTGCAAGCTCGGCTAATGTAACCTGTATGGCTATGGCTAGCAGCAGCTTCGTTAATCTAACCCCGCGTGAGGGGGCAAACTATGTTTGTGAGTATGGTGAGTCTCAATATTCACCACCCCTACTGCCAGCTCAAGGTGATTGGAGACCGCCCAAAATCTATGTTTACGATACCAGCAAAAACAAGCTGATCGAGAAAACATCTGAATGCCTGGCCGTTGATGATCGGATCAAAACCACCATGGGAATTCGCTCAGCAGGCTCGCTTGGCAAAATAGTCATTTTCGCTGGTCCCTGTCTGCCTACAGGCAGCGCGGGAATAAATCTATTTGCTTTTCGATCTGATACCAAAGAGTATCTAGGCTCGACCACGCTGGCTACTTATGCTGATATCAGAAAGTGGCTGGTGGTAGATGGGGTCCTCTACACTGCGGTCCGCAATACCTCTGGTGGGGGGAGCGTGCTGCGTTGGGTTGGGAACCTTATTACCCCTTTTATCTTTGAGGAGGTTGGCAAGCTGGACAGCGAAGGTGTAGAGCTAGCCGAGCATGAGGGCAGGCTGTTTGTAACTACCTGGCCGGAGATGATGTTTCCGCCGCTGGCCTTAGCTGGCCTCTATATGAGTCCACCTATCCCGCCAGGAGGGCTGAGAGCCATCCATGCCGATTCCTGGACCAAGGTCTGGCAGGTGGATGAGTATGAGCCTGATCCACTAATAGCCGCGACCTACGGAGGCGGTGCTCTGGCCTCATTCAAAGGCTACCTCTATTGGGGGACCATGCATATGCCCCATGTGGCTGAAAGTCTTCACTTTGCCATCTTCGGTGAGCCTGAAGATCCTGAGAAACATAAGCAGGCTGAGAAGGGAACTAATCGACTTACCAGTCTTTTCCGTGGACGGAATTTCGGCACCCGCTCACAAGAGATTACCCTTCTCTATGGAGAGGAAAAGCTGTGGAAATATACCCCCAACCTATCCAATCCTGGCACTTATAGCGGTACCTGGGAAGAGGTGGCCAATAACATGGGTGGAGTAAAACCGCTCTTTGGCCCATCAGGCTTTGGCAATCCGGGGAATTATTATACCTGGTCAATGGCCGTTTTTCAGGATCAGCTTTTTGTCGGCACCATGGAGGCCAGAATTAGTGTAAGCAGCAATCCCGCAGGTGGGGATCTTTTCCGCTTTATTGATTCAAATAGCCCGGCCCGGCCCGAATCCCTGAACGGACTCGGTAATCCTAATAATAATTTCCGCAACATGGTGGCCACAGAAGATGCCTTATATGTAGGCACAGCCACTATGTCTAACCTGGTGCCTGATCCCAACAAGCCGCACGGAGGATGGGAGCTGATCAAATTGACAGCCAAACCTCCTATCCCAGATGTTGATCCCCTTCCTACCCTGCAAGCTGAATGCGGAATTACCCTAACTCCGCCAACAGCCAGCCGGGGAGGATGTGCGGAGGAGAAAATAACGGCTACAACCACCAGCCCCCTGGTTTACCATGAACCAGGAACCTATACCGTAACCTGGGCTTATGGCTATCGTGGAAGCGCTCCATTCCAGACCCAGCAGATTATTATCCAGGACTCTCAGCCGCCAATCCCAACCATTGATCCCCTGCCTGAAATTATTGGGAAAGGCACCGCTACCCTGACTCCACCAACCGCGATCGACAACTGTGTAGGGACAATCACGGCTACAACCACCGATCCTATCACCTACAATATCCCTGGCACCTACACAGTAACCTGGACCTATGACGATGGCCATGGCCACTCCGTCACCCAGACACAGAAGGTTACGGTTGAGCTAGCTATTGATATCCAGCCTGGCTCTTGTTTCAATCAGCTTAACATGACGAATATAAGGCCGCTTTCTGTTTTAGTCCTTGGCAGCCGTGGATTCGATGTTGCCAGCATAGAGCCTGGATCACTCAAGCTAGGCCGTGAGGGGATCTCGGCAAGTGTCGCTCCGATTCGTCAAAAGTATCAAGATCTGGCTACCCTGCCGTCAGGGGAAAAAAGAGGACCTTATGATTGTCCAGATCTTGGCCGGGATGGCTATAAGGATCTGATTCTTGATTTTAATGCTCAGGAGGTGATTAGGGTATTGCAGCTCAGGGAAGAGAAAGGCAAAATAATACCGCTTATCCTGAGCGGCAATCTCAAAGCAGAATACGGCTCAAAGCCAGTTAAGGGGCAGGATTTTGTAGCAGTTAGCTCTCCGTGGTCGATGTTTTTCCAAGGGCCAAGCGCTATAACAGCCGGCTGGCGGAATTGGGGTGAGTTATCTCAAGATTTGATTAATTCATATCTTTACGATCTTCACAACTTCCGGCTTTGGTTTTATGGGCCATTTTGGCCATATAAGAGTATAAGAGAAGAGAAACCAGCCCCTATCGGGACCCGCTAGGTGATAAGTAATTGATTTTATTTTAAGGTTATCAAATGATTTAAGGTCATCAAGTTAAAGGTAATCAAGGGAATGAGGGGGGCAAGATTTTCCTTTGCCTGTCCCTCTCCCTTATTTCCTGTTTTTTTATTATCAAAACGAGACATTCTCCCTTGTCCAAGGCCATTTGTCCCTTCTATTTTGTCCATTCTCTATAGTAAAGACTCATCTCGTTATATTATTATAACTTATTATTATAACTTATAATATTATAATTTATAATTTTAATATTATAACTTATAATTTCTTATTATAACTTGTTTTTCAGACAGCTAGATCAGACTAGTGCTGAAGTATCTTTCCGCCCGGTCAGGCAATACGGTGATGATCGGGCCGCTCATCCTCTGGCCGACAAAATCCGAAGCCCAGACATTGGCCCCTGATGAGGTGCCGACCAAAAGTCCTTCCTCTCTGGCTAGCCGCCGGGTAGTGTCGATGGCGTCATCATCACTGACTGTTACCACATCATCGATCAGAGATACATCTAGCACCGGAGGGATAAATCCGTCGCCGATTCCCTGAATTTGATGAAGACCGGGCTCTTGCCCCAGGAGAGCAGAGCTATTTTTCGGCTCAACAGCAATAATTTTAATCTTTGGATCCTGCTCCTTGAGAAACCTGCCCACACCTCCTAGGGTTCCGCCGCTGCCAACGCCGGCAACAAAACAGGCCACTTTCCCCTCGGTTTGGCTCCAGATCTCCCGGGCCGTAGTCAGGTAGTGAATTTCAGGATTCCTCGGATTTTCAAACTGCTGAGGAACATAGATTCTGGGATCATTTTTAGCCATCTCCTTGACTCTGTCCACTGCCCCCTGAATACTCTCTTCTGACGGAGTGAGAATCAGCTCTCCGCCAAAGGCCTTGATGATTTTTTTCCGCTCCTCACTCATATTTTCAGGCATGACGATGATCACCCGATACCCTTTCTGTACTCCCACGAAAACCATGCCGATGCCAGTATTTCCAGATGAGGGCTCGACGATGATCGAATCTTTTTTTAGCGTTCCATCCCGCTCGGCCTCTTCGATCAGGTACTTGGCTACCCGGTCCTTGATGCTTCCTCCGGGATTTAGAAACTCGGCCTTGGCAAAGATGGCGTGAGTGGTTATTTTCCGCAGTTGTATTAGGGGTGTTGATCCAATGCATTCTAAGATACTTTTACTTTGGCTCATTTTTTGCTTCCTATAATAAAAAAATAACGGTCCTACTCATAATGGTGATATTTCGATTTGGCAACCGCTGCCTGTCCCAGGCAGATTCCCCCGTCATTGGGAGGAACTTTCCGATGCTGATAGCAGTCAAACCCCTGGGCGAGAAGTTTCTTTACTAGGAGTGAGGTCAGCAGGCGGTTTTGAAAAACTCCTCCGCTCAAGGCAACTCTCCCAAGGCCTGACTCTTGCCTGATCCGGCAACAGATTTCAACTGCAATCTCAGCCATAGTCAGGTGAAACCGAAAGGCGATTTGATCCGCTCCTTCGTGATGGATGAGCTCATGCACGATCTGCTCGATCATCGGGGCCACTTCAATCCTCATCTGCCCGACTGCTTCTCCCTCTATGATTGAGTAGGGATAGGGGTTGATCTTTGCCCTGCGGCTGCATTTGGCCGCGAAGGAGGCAAGATACTGAAGCTCCATAGCTGCCTGGCCCTCAAAGCTATTTTTATCCCTTACCCCAAGGAGGCTAGCCAAGGCTTCAAAGAGCCTTCCGGCACTTGAGGTCAGGGGAGAGTTAATCCCCTTTTGCATAATTTCTATCACTGCCCGTTGTTTTTCCCACCCAATTCGGTGCAAAAAAGGCAGATCTAGATCCTCAAGCCCTTCTCCAAAGGCCTGGTAAAGGTAACTCAAGGCCATGCGGTACGGCTCCCTGATAGCCATCTGTCCTCCCGGCAGGGGAAGATAGGAAAAGAAGGCCTTCCGCTCAAAGGAGATAAAATCAGCTACCAAAAATTCGCCGCCCCAGATACACCCATCCTCTCCGTATCCGGTGCCATCCCAAGCAATGCCGATCACCTTTTCCACTAAGCCATTTTCTGCCATACAACTGGCTATATGAGCATGATGATGCTGCACCGGAAGGCGAAGATCGAACCCATCGGCCTCTTTTGCATACTTGGTGCTCAGATAATCAGGATGCAGATCGTAGGCAATGATCTTGGGATCAACCTTCAGGATGCGCTTCATTTTGTTGATCGTGTGCTCAAAGAACCGGAAGGTTTCAAGGTTTTCAAGATCTCCAAGATACTGGCTGACAAAGGCATCCTCTCCCCTGGTCAGGCAAATGCTGTTTTTGAGCTCACCGCCACAGGCCAAAACCTCTAGCTTAGCATATCCTCGATGAGTCTGCTCAAGGCTAGTGGCCCCACCAGCAACACCAGCAAGGTGAATCGGCAAAGGGCACCACCCACGGGAGCGGCGAAGGATAGCCTCTTTTCCCTCCACCAGGTGCACGATCGAATCATCAGCTCGTGTATAGATGTCTCGGTCATGGAAGAGAAAATAGTCAGCTATTCCTGCAAGCCGCGCCAGGGCTTCTTCATTGGAGATTACGATCGGCTCCTGGCTGATATTGCCGCTGGTCATAACCAAAATACGGCAAGGCCCATCTGATAAGAGCAGATGATGCAGTGGAGTATAGGGGAGCATGACCCCAAAATACTCACTCCTTGGGGCAACCGAGGGAGCAACTAGCGCATCATCCCGCTTCCTGAGCAGAACGATCGGAGCGGCAGCAGAGGTTAGGCTACGCTCCTCTGGCTCAGAAACATGACAAAACAGCCTGACCTCATCCACTGTGGCCACCATGAGAGCAAAGGGCTTCCCCTCTCGGTGTTTTCTCTGCCGCAGAGCCTGCACTGCCTGTTCATTGCGGGCATCGCAGGCAAGGTGAAATCCACCCAGCCCCTTGATGGCCAAAATCTTCCCGCGGGCCAAAAGCTCCCTGGCCTGAGCCATGACCTTATGGCGGTCGCACGTGTCGGAGCAGGCTGCTGCGACAGCCTGCCCTTGTGCATCAGTTAGCCAGATTCTAGGGCCGCAATCCCAGCAGGCATTTGGCTGAGCATGAAACCTTCGATCCTGCGGATCATTATACTCTTTCTCACAGGCAGGGCACATGGTGAATTTTTTCATAGTCGTGTTGGGCCGATCATAGGGAATATCCTGAATGATAGTGTAGCGGGGGCCGCAGTTAGTGCAGTTGATAAAGGGATAACCGTAGCGGCGATTAGCAGGGTCCCGAAGCTCCCGAAGGCAGTCGGGACAAATGCCAAGGTCTGGAGAAATCAGGGTAAATTCCTGCGGCTGAGCAACACTTTCCCGAATGGTAAAGTCGATATATCCTGCCGGAGGATGGTAGGAAAGGTCAAAATCAGTGATGATTGCTCTCGGAGGAGCCTGTTGGCAAACCCCCTGCACAAACCTTTCGATCTCATCATCCTGTCCTTCAATCTCAATCTCAACGCCGGCTGAAGAATTCAAAACCCAGCCAGTTAAATGGTGCTGCCGGGCAAAGCGGTCCACAAAGGGGCGAAACCCTACTCCCTGAACCACGCCTCTAACCAGCAGCCTGGCCCTTATCTTCGCTCGGTTAACCTCGGCTGTTGTAGGCTTACGCGTAGCGATCTTCTGGCCGCTGTGCTCTTCTCCTAAACAGGCACAGGATGAATTCGGTCTTTCTTTCATGGGATATGCCTCAAAAAGCAAAATAAGATATACCTCAAAAAGCAAAACCAAAAACATAAAAATTACTGCCCCAAATTACCGCCCAAACGATGCCTCTTGATTTTTGACTTCAGCCAGCTAGCCCAGGAATCAACCCCCTGGCCACTTTTGCAGGAGAGCTCGAAAATCAAAAGATGAGGATTGATCTGCAAGGCAGCCTCTTTGGCCCGAGCAAGATCAAAGTCGGTAAATGGCAACAGATCCATTTTATTAATAATTAACACCTGGCTTTCATGAAATATGGCCGGATACTTACTCGGTTTATCATCCCCTTCGGTAACACTCAAGACCACGATCTTCATATCCTCCCCTAACTGATAGTCAGCCGGACAGACAAGATTGCCTACATTTTCAATGATCAGGCACTCGAGCTCCTTCAAGGGAAGATCAGGCAAGGCCATTTTGATCATATTGGCGTCAAGGTGGCATCCCCCCTGGGTATTGATCTGAACTACCGGAACCCCCAAGGCATGAATCCTCTCGGCATCTTTGCTGGTCTGGATATCTCCCTCAATCACCCCAAGGCGGCACTCAGGGAGCAAATGAGCAATTGTTTTTTCCAGAATCGAAGTTTTGCCAGAGCCAGGAGAGCTAATAACATTTAAAACCAGAATGTTCTCTCTTGCAAACAATTGCCGATTCTCAACGGCAATAGCCTCATTGGCTTTTAGAATATTAGATAATACTTTGAGTTCCACTCAATCGACCTCCAGATGATGAATCAAACACTCACGGCCTGAGAGCTGCTCAAGCTCACTCCCTTGGCATTTTGGACAAAAAAAGATAAAAGATTCAACCTCAAATTCCTCCTGACACCTGGTGCACCGACACCTTATTGGAATTTCTTCAATTTCAAGGATCGCCCCCTCAAGCTGACTGCCGCGGGATAAGATTTCAAAACAAAAAGTTAGAGAAGAGGGAACGACCGCAGCCATCTTTCCTATTCTCACCACTATTCGGTGGACCTTTTTTACCTGATGAGCCTTCACCTGTTCCTCAACAAGTGCAATCAGCTCCTGAACCAATGATAGCTCATGCATGGGGAAACCGCCTCCTTTGCCCGCAGTCTCGTACTATTTCTGCGGCTGAAAGTTAATTTTCATTATAGCTTATTGCCTTAAATCTTTCAATGACTAAACTCCCAACTTTAGATGTTACCCATCTCAAGGGAAAAAACCCTTTTTAAGGGGAAAACCCTTTTAAAAAAGGGTTTTCCCCTCTAAACCCTTTTCCTAAAACTTTGATATCTTAATATTAAAGTTTTAGGAGGATGGTTTGGAAGGAACCCTTTTTCAAAAGGGTTCCTTCCAAATAAAGATGGGGAACATCAGCTCCCAACTTGAGAGCTGGTGTGGGAAATGGGAAATATCTGTTATGCTGCTGAAAGTTATTGAGAAATTATAATTTGTAGGGTATAATCAAAAACAGTGGAGAATAAGAGGAGAATATTAATATTGACTTAAATTGAATATCGGAGCATTTAATAATATTTTTCTCTTTATAAACAAATAAATAACTATTCTCCCCAAGAAGAAGTAACATAAAATGTCAAAATTATCTTCACCAGACAGCTCATCATCTATTGACCAGCCTTCGAGTAAATTCACCATCCTGAATGTTGATGACGATGAGACTAATCGCTATGCTATTAGTCAAGTTCTGAAAAGGGCTGGATTTGCGGTCCAGGAGGCAGCATCCGGCAAGCAGGCTCTCAAGATGCTCAAGGAGGCTCAGCCTGATCTTGTACTGCTCGACGTTCACCTTCCTGATATCAGCGGGCTCGAAGTCTGTAGTATAATCAAGGCTGATCCGGCCACGGCGATGATCCCTGTTCTTCACATTTCAGGAATCTACGTGGATAGCCAATCTCAAGTAGTGGGACTGGAAAGCGGAGCGGATGCCTATCTGACCCAGCCGATAGATCCGCCGGTATTGATTGCCAGCATCAAGGCTCTTCTTCGGATGCACCAGGCGGAAAGCAAAGTAATATCCGCAGCCAGAAAGTGGCAGGCTACCTTTGATACCATCAGCGACGGTGTTTGCCTGCTGGATGAGGGGGGGAGAATCGTTCAGTGTAACCAGAGCATGATGAGCCTTCTGTCCAAGCCGGCCAGCGAGATCATCGGCCAAAGGTGTGGTGAGCTGATCGGCTGCGAGCGGCTTGATACTGAGGGGAGCTGCTTTGCCCACCTGCGGGAGAGTGGCCAGAGAGAGTCTTTTAACTGGCAGATAGGAGAGCGATGGTTTCGGGTGAGTCTTGATCCGGTCATGGATGAAACAGGTCGATTCATCGGCGCGGTTGAGATTCTAACCGACATCAGCAGACAGAAGCTGGCCGACGATGAGCATGAGCGGCTTTTTAAGTTACTTGAGGCCGTCATTCAGCAGATGCCTGCTGGGGTCATCATTGCCGAGGTTCCAGGGGGAAAGATGCTTCTTGGCAATAAGCAGGTCGAGAAAATCTTTCGGCACCCATTCCTTTGGTCTGAGAATATCGAGCAGTATGGTCAATGGAGTGGGTTCCACCAAAACGGCCGGCCCTACAGTGGCGAGGAATGGCCGCTGGCCCGCTCTATACTGAGTGGCGAAGTAGTTATAAATGAGGAGGTTTCTATCTGCCGCGGTGATGGCAGTCAGGGAGTGATAACCATTAGCTCAGCTCCGATTCGCGATCGGGCTGGAGAGATTGTGGCCGCAGTCGTAACCTTCTCCGACATTACCGAGCGCAAAAAGATCGAGGAGGAGCTGCACTTATACCGAAATCACCTTGAAGAGTTGGTGAGAGAGCAAATCGGCGAGCTTTCCGCAGCCAATGAGAGGCTTCGGCAGGAGATCGAAGAGCGCCGCCAGGCAGAGGAAAGATTGCGGGAGTCAGAATTAAAGTATGCAACCGTGGTCGAGCAAGCCAGGGACTGGGTGCTGATTATTCAGGATGGGGTTTTTCGGTTCAGCAATCGGGTTGCAGCCGAAATCAGCGGCTATAGGGCAGAAGAGATCCTGGGGCGGCCTTTTGCGGACATTGTCCCCATTGAGCAACAGGATATGCTGGCCGAGCAATCAGTTTCTTTGCGCTCAGCTGGCCATGATCTTCCCTCTTTCTTAGAAATAAAAATTAAGTGCAAGGATGGCACGAGTAAAGAGGCCGAGATGTCGGCTGGTCTTATTCAGTATCAAGGCAGGCCGGCTATAGTGGCTGTCATTCGGGATATTACTGAGCGAAAGAGGCTGGAGGAGGAGCGGCAGCGGGCAGATAAGCTTGAATCAATTGGAGTTTTAGCCGGAGGCATAGCCCATGACTTTAATAATATCCTGACCGCGGTCCTTGGCAATCTCTCCCTGGCCAAAATGCACACCCCGCCTGAGAGCAGAGCCTTCAGATTGCTGAGTGAGACAGAAAAATCATCCCTGCGGGCCAGGGATTTGACTCAGCAGTTGCTTACCTTTGCCAAGGGCGGTGCGCCGATCAAAAAGATCGCTTCGATTGGAGAGCTTCTGAAGGAGACGGCCACCTTTGCTCTGCGGGGCTCTAGGGTGAGGGCTGAATTTTCCCTGGCCGAAGACCTATGGCTGACTGAAGTCGATGTCGGACAAATAAGCCAAGTGATTAATAACCTGATTATCAATGCCAAACAGGCTATGCCTGAAGGGGGCAAAATTAAGGTGTTTGCTGAAAACATAACTCTTAGAGCAGGATCAGGAGAAGATCTGCCCCTTGAGCCAGGCAGATACCTTAAAATAACCATTGAAGATGAGGGGGTTGGCATTCCTGCCGAGCACCTGCAAAGTATATTCGATCCCTACTTCACTACCAAGGATGGAGGATCTGGCCTGGGGCTGGCTACCAGCTATTCGATTATCAAAAAACATGGCGGATACATCAGGGTCAGGTCAAAGCTTGGGGTCGGAACGAAATTTTCCATCTATCTTCCAGCATCTGCCGAGCAGAGTATGGAAACCGCACCAGAGCAGGCTCTGGCAGGCCCTCCGACCGGGCAGGGAAGGATTTTGATCATGGATGATGAGCAGAGCATCCGCACCACAGTTAGGCATATGCTGGAGTTTCTCGGCTACCAGGTGGAGACAGCCAGAGATGGTCAAGAGGCAGTTGCTCTATATCAGCGAGCCAGGGAAGATGGACATCCCTTTGATGCAGTCATCCTGGACCTGACTGTGCCCTGCGGTATGGGAGGTGAGCAGGCCATAGGGTTAATGCAAAGAATCGATCCTGAAGTTAAGGCGATCGCCTCAAGCGGCTACTCGAATGACGCTATCATGGCTGATTTTCGGCAATGGGGGTTTTGCGCGGCCATCGCCAAGCCATACCAGATTGAGGATCTAGCCAAGCTCCTGTACCGCATAGTGGTCAAGAAATGATAAATTAATGATAAGTTAATGGAAGGAAATAAGTTAATGGAAGGAACCCTTTTGAAAAAGGGTTCCTTCCAAACCATCCTCCTAAAACTTTAATATTAAGATATTAAAGTTTTAGGAAAAGGGTTTAAAGGGGAAAACCCTTTTTCAAAAGGGTTTTCCCCTCTCCTACGAAACAGGAATCAAATCAATTTCAAATAGCTTAGGCCAAAGCTTTCCGGTTACAAATAGCCGGTCATTTTTGGCATCATAAGCAATCCCATTGAGCACATCGATTGGAAAGACTATATCTGCTGGGCTCAGTAGACCACTCAGATCAATCGAGCCCACCACTTGGCCTGTGGTTGGTGAAATCATGACGATCCGCTCTGTCAGCCAGACATTGGCATAGATCAGTCCCTTGATATATTCCAGCTCATTGAGCCTGGTTACTGGACCATTCTGATCATAGACATCGATTGAGCCGACTTCGGCAAAGGTTACCGGATCGAGAAAATGCAGGGTCGAGGTGCCATCGCTCATGATCAGGTTGGTTCCATTGTGGGTAATTCCCCACCCCTCGGTCGGATAAGTAAAGCTTTGGAGCAGGTTAAAGGTGAGCTTGTCATAGACAAAGCCGATATTATGAAGCCAGGTCAATTGAATGATTTTGCCTGCATAGATGGTTATGCCCTCACCAAAGTAGGGGGGAGGAAGGTCCCGACTCTGCAGGACAGTGCCAGTGACTAGATCCACTTTTCTTATCTGCGACCGCCCCACAATTCCGGTCCCCTCGTAGAGGAAGCCGCCATTATAAACCAGCCCTTCGGTAAAGGCGGTCCGATCATGGGGAAAGACATTGACTACCGTGTAGGTGTAATTGATCGGAACAACTGGCGAAGCCGCCGAAAGCACCACCTCAGCCCTTGGCCAGCTTATCAGACCAGGGGCACGAGTGCTGGCAGGAAGTGCATAGAGCTGGACAGCGGCGGTCCGGGGAAAAGCAGCTGCCCCGACGACGCCCCCTGGGGAGAAAGGAAATAGCCCAAAGAGGGGGTTGGCTGCCAAACTTTCCAAATTGGTCAAGTTGGTCAAGGGAAAGATTCTGGCAGGCGGGCTCCAGTACAAGAGAGAGGGAAAATCGGCTAAAGGTAAGCTGCTGCTGGGCGAAGCTGACAGAAGGCTTAAAACACCGCTACTAGCATTTCGGCGAGTGAGATAATTCTGAGACTGAGCACCTCCTGCCGGAGTAAATATAAGAGCTGCGAAGACAAGCAGGATGAGAGCAGAGGCTGTGCCTGAGCAGACAGTAACAATTTTTGGCATATAGTGATTCCCCCCTATAGCACGCTAAGTGATGATAAATAGCAATTGATGTTCATGGCTTATGTGCTAAGAGTGAAGAGTGCATTTTTAATGCCTAAAATAGAATTGTTATTAAAGTTTTAGGAAAGGGGTGATAAGGGGAAAACCCTTTTTCAAAAGGGTTTTCCCCTTAAAAAAGGGTTTTCCCCTCCTCTGGGGAGTTATTGCTAGCAGGTAGTAATAACAGATCTATAATTCCGATGGTTACATCAGGTAACCGGGCTAGTTGAGCCGAAACTATTTGCATGAAGGAAGGAATTTTATCATGGCAACCAGGTCAGATTTTGAACCGCGTGAGTGGCAGTTATTGATTAATTCGCCTCATCTGATATACTCCCTGCTCACTGGTGGTGCAGATGAGGTAACCGGGGCTGAGGCCAGAGCAATGCGTACATTCCTCGAAGGCTATCAGAGCGGCAATCCGATTGTTCAAGAAGTGCTGGCAAGAAGCCGAGAGAAGGCACCGTCGGAGAAAGGTGCAGAGGCGGCTCCCCCCACTGGCGCTGTTGGACGAGAGTCAGCATTGCAGCAACTAGAGCAAATCGGCCATATTCTGAGCGCTAAAACTAGCAGACAGGAAGCGGATGAGTTTCGCGATTTTCTCCTGACCCTTGGCCGTAAAATTGCTCAAGCCGCGAGTGAAAGATTTCTTGGCTTGGGCAAAAAGGTGAGCGATGAGGAAGCTCGGACATTAGACTTGATCGCTTCTGCCTTAAAAGCCGAGGCTGTCAAAGTGGCCGAGCGCGTCTATGAGGTCAAACCCGGCGATACTCTCAGCAAGATTGCCTTGGAATTTTATGGCAATCCCTCTGAATGGCCGAAGATCTACGAAGCTAACAAAGAGCAGATTGATAATCCAGACTTGATATACCCTGGTCAGAAATTTCGCATCCCATAAAAGGCAAGCCTCCTAGAGAAGGCACATACTAGCCAGCCTCATATTAAGGGGCTGGCTGTTTTTTTTACCCCACTTTAAATTACACCGCTTGCAAGCAGGGCTAAGACGTAAGCTACCTGCGGATTGCCCGTATTGATCAGAGAATTCAGGAAGGCAAGATCATTCAGCAAGCTTGGGTCGCTGGCGATCAGATTAAGAACAGCCTGCACCTGTGGGTTCCCTGTATTGATCAGCAAAGAGGCTATCAGTACCGAAAGAGCGGTATCGGTCAAAGCAGAAGCGGCTGTGGTTGTGCTCGGTAATGAGGTGGTGGTTAGCTGCCTAGCACCCCTAGCCAAAGAAAGATAAGGTATTAGACCGGCGGCAGGAAATCCTATCGGCGGAAGCGACATATAAAGGGTATTTAACCGGGGAAGAGAATTCAGCCAAGAAAGATGGTAAGGATAATAACTTTGAGACCTATAAGCCTGAAAGATTGAGGGCGAATAATACCAGGGCAGGTAGTTCGGTAGCGGAGTGTAATAGGGGGCCGCAGAGGGGAAATAGTAGGGGGTATAATATGGGGGAGAATACTGAGCATGGATGTTTAAAACTGATAAGAAAAGAGTTGAAAGGATAGCGATAATACTAAACAGCATCCTGAGGTTTCTTTTGTTCCTCTTGTCCATAGGGGACCTTCCTTACTTAAAGAGAAAGTTTTCTTGATAAAATTCATATCAAATTATAAAGCAATTGGAGCAATTCCTATGCCAATATTATCCGGTCAATAAGGCCTAGGAATCATTCGTAAAATATCATGTCTTCAATGGTTAATGGCATAAAATATCGTTACTTATGGTATACTTTTTAGGCGGCTTTGCCTCTTGATGAATTGGTGATCGCTTGGTTAAGCGGGAAAATACTAATCTGTCAGAAAAAAATCACAATGTCAAATTTTGGACTTGACATTTAGAATCTCGAAGAGTTATTAACCACTTAGAAGGTAAGGCAATGGCTAAAAAATTGCAAGACCGATTAAGGGTTTGAAAAATTTTTTCAAGGCCGGCGCTAAGATAAAAAGATAAGCAAACGGGAAATAGGAAGATAAAATATGGCAGATTTAAGCACAATAGCGAAGGCAACAAAAAGAGTAACCTTTGAGGATATTTACACTGCTATTGATGTTCTCAAGGATCAGCAGTCAGAAGATTTAAGACATCTAAACCAGAGGATAGATATAATAGGCCAGAGAGTAGATAATCTTGCTACTCGAATTGATAATTTAGGGGGTCAGGTAAATCAGAGGATTGACCAACTGAGCCAAAAGCTTGACTCTCAGATTGGGCAGATGAACCAAAAGGTTGATTCTCAGATTGGACAGATAAATCAAAGAATCGATTCTCAGATTGGGAGGATTGACCAACTGAGCCAGAGGATTGACCAACTGAGCCAAAAGCTTGACTCTCAGATTGGTCAGATAAATCAAAGAATCGATTCTCAGATTGGGAGGATTGACCAACTAAGCCAGAGGATTGACCAACTAAGCCAAAAGCTTGACTCTCAGATTGGTCAGATGAGCCAAAAGGTTGATTCTCAGATTGGCCAGTTGAGGCAAGAGCTCGATTCTCAGATTGGGCAGATGAGCCAAAAGGTTGATTCTCAGATTGGGCAGGTAAATCAGAGGATTGACCAGCTAAACCAAAGATTCGATACTGTGGTTCAAATGCTTCTTGACTTGAGCAAGCAGATATCTAGCCAGAAAAATCATTAGTGGTTCACTATTCTAAGGTCTCTATCTGTCTGTATATGCGAAAAATTTCTCTTCAATCTAACCCTGCTCAAAATTTTTGACTTGAGTCGTAGTTATATTAGTCTTTTAGTCTTTGCTTTTTGGAGGCGAAGAGGCACGAAAATTTAGGATAGGTATTTCTCGATCATTTATATATCCTAGGAAAATCAATGTATTAGGACTAGCCAAGAGAATTTTTTGGAAGTCAGGCCACTCAATTTGCTTTTCTCCTCGAAATAAAATGCCCCTACCTGGTGGAGTATATCTCATGAAAAGAATTTCTTGCACAGATGGGAAATGAACCCGGATCAATCCTGACCACCATGCCCATCGATAGGGAAAATTTACCAGAACCACTGTTCGGACAGGAGTATTTATCTTGGAGAGGTTATGCTCTATAGTTTTTCGGACTATAGAAAATCTCTGGTAGGAATAGCCATCGGGATATCCTCCAGGCATGATTAGATCAGCAGCTTTCAATTGAATTTCAGATATAGAGATAATACTTACCACAATGAGCAAGGCGACGATAAACCGGCGGCGAATGGCCGGGGCCGCACACTGCAAGAGTAAGACCTCAATAGCAAGGCCCATGGCCAGACTGAACCAGAAAAGAGCGGGCGCGAGATAATATTGCTGAAAACGCCCAGGTAACATAAGCACTTGCAGCAGGAAAGCAAAGGATGCTCCGATAAAGAATTTAATGTACCTGCGTTCAGAAATGGAAAATGGAATATAGCGATACAAAAATATTAGCCCAAGCACTACTCCTGCCCCAAAAGCCGGAATGATGATCTTGTTCCCAAGCTCCCAGTGAGGAAATTGGTATCCGATCCAAATCCAAAAAATGTATGAAAGTAGTTTCACAACCATATCCAAAGGCTGAAGCGAAATTTCATATGGCACTGTTCCTTGACGTAGATAGATTCCCCAGATAAAAAACACAATTGCTAATAATCCAAAGGGAAAAGTAGCTATTGAGGCTTTCAGCCATCTATTAGCCTCTTTGTTACCATAATCCAAAACAAAAAAGTGCGCCAGAAAGATGACCACAGGGAACATAAGGGCGGTTTGCTTTGAGGCAAGAGCTGCCACATAGGCCAGAAATGACCCTACTAGGTAAGCATACTGCTTACTGTTGGCAGACCACTTCAAATAACAATAGAAGCTTGCGGCCATGCTGAGAATAGCCAAAACATCTGGCATCGAAGATATCCAGAAATGAATTGTAAATAAACAACTTCTGGTTAGGTAAAAAAAGATGGCCAAAAGGCCAGCCGCAGTGCTAATCTTAATCTCTTTGGCTATTTTGAGCAAAAAGAGCATCGAGATTGCTATAGCGGTTGATCGGGTAAAGTGATAAACCCATTCTCTGTATCCAAACAACATTCGGCAAGCCGATAAATAGATATCGGTAGATAAAGGCCGAAAGTTGCGGTCAACGACATCGAGTCGAAAGAAAGCTTTACCCCAGTCGGCGATCGTTTTTATCCGCTCACCGGCTGCGGCCAGATGCATATAATCATCTCGACAAAAATGGGCCGTAAAAAGCCGATGCCAGAAGACAAAATAGATAATGAGAATAACCGATAGAGCAATGCCTTTGTGTTTATCTACGTATTCGACCACAACCTGGAAGCGGTTAAATATTTCCGAAATATAGAGCGCACAGCCGCTTAAGATAAGGACTACAGCCAGGGAGAGGTAAACTATTGGCTTTTGAGATTCGGAATATGGAAGATATAAGTTCTGTCGGTAGTCCAGTGTTTTGGTTGGGTACAATATGGAGATCGTGGCTAATATTCCTACCAATGCTCCAACAATAATTAACCCAAAGACTGTTTTGTTACCAATGAATTTACCCACATTAGATTCATTTATAGGCCATCTCTTGAGCGTACCTTTAGATAGGGCTTCACTTTTCGTTCTTTGTTTTTTTGACATAGTTGAGATTAGACTCTAGCTTTGAAGGCATTGAAAACCCAGACTCTATAAGATACCATTTTTATAATAGGTTTTGTCTAAATGTATATTAACATAAAGGGGAAGTCAAGATTAGTTTCCGATTTATTTTGGGAAAAGTGAAACAACTCACTTGACAACTTCAGCGAATACTGTTATTAATTTAATCACCTAAATGAGATATTTTTGAAAAAAAAATCAGGAGTTGTCGCCTTCTTCACCACTGGAGGTGGAGAAGGAAGGCTATGTTATAATAATCGAATAATAATGGAAGCCATGAAGGCTTTTTTTCGGATGGAATATCCGAAGCAAAAGCTTTCATGGCTTTTTTTGTTTTTCCCTAGGCTTCATCAGGCAGGAAGTATCTTCGGGAAAGACTAAGATTCTGCCGCCGGGGCAGAAGATCCATTATCATTTTTTTCCCCTTATATCCCTGGGCCGTATTCAATGAAGAATATGGCCCAGCTTAATGCAAGACAAGAAAATATGACCCGGCGCATTTAACTAACCTATAAGCCCCCACTTTTAGTGGGGAAGGTTAAAGGGGGCGCAGTATCTCCCTTGCCAAGGCGGCGGTGGTTTAAAGCCACTGCGGCAAAGCGGCAGGCAGCATCCCGTGCAAGCGCAGCGCCGTGCAATGAGCCCTTCATTGATCCGGCCGGCCGGGGTCGGGAGCCTCCCGTACAAATCGTAGCGCCTTGCAGGATGCAAGTTTACTTTTATGGCTGGAGAATTCGGGGGCTGATCAAACCCTCAAAACTTGCGGTTGCGATCATAAGGAGGATACTTTGTTGGTCATCGCAGTGGTCGATGGGCATGGCGGTGGTATCGGAAGTTACATCGTCAAGCGGATTAGAGAGGAGGTGGAATTGCAGTCTCTGGAAATCATTGCCCTCGGCACGAATTCTCTAGCTACGTCGGCTATGATGAAAGCCAAGGCTAATCGAGGGGCTTCTGGAGAAAATGCTATCAGCTATGTTGCCAGTCGAGTAGATATTATTGTTGGAGCGGCTCAAGTGATTATCCCTAATTCCATGTTGGGTGAGCTAACGCCTAAGATGGCCGAGGCGATTGCCAATAGCAGGGCCTATAAGCTCTTGCTCCCCCTCCCTATGGAGAATATCTCCCTGATAGGCTATCAATACGAGCCTCTCCCCCATTTGACTGATAAGCTCATTCAAAAGATTAAGGAAATGATGAATCGAGATTGATTATGAGGGTAAAGTATCATGTGCGAAGCAAATGTCTACCTTGAAGTAGCGGGACATGAAGAGCTTTTTATGGAATCGGTCGATATGATTCACCCTGAAACTGACGGCAGATTGTTGATTGTTGATATCTTTGGTGATCAAAAAATCATCCAAGGGAAAATAAAACATATCTCATTGCTTAATCATAAGATCCTTTTAGAGAAAACAGAAATCGGCTGATTATGCCTTTTATGGCCGCCAAAATACTTATTTGGATCAGATCGCTGAGAATTAAAAAATTGCCTCATGAAGAGGCAAAAATTTCGGATCAGATCACAGTTTAAGACTAGACTTAACAGATTGAAAAAAAGCCATGAAGGCTTTAGACCTGAATAGAAATTCAGGATAAGGAGGTAATGGGATAAAGAGGTAGTGGAAAGGAGATACTGATATGAAAAATTTATTGAATTTGTTTAGAAAATCAGAAAAATTTCTGAGTATAGCCGCATTCTTACTCATGATTATGGTTTCAATTCCTGCTTCAGTAATTTTCGCTGGTGAGCCGGCTTCAGAGACTGGCCAGAAGGAGCAGCCGGTGAAACATCTCACCCTGGACGAGATTGTGGTCACAGATGAGGCGGCTCATGAGCCCTCGGTAACTGTGGTTGGTGAGAAGACCATTGATAAGGGGAAAAATACCACCATTCCTGAGGTTTTGAAGTATGAGCCTGAAATAGACATTAACAGAAAGGCTTTGATTGGCGACACAAGCGACACCCTTAAGATCAGAGGGCTTTCAGGAAACAGGATCATGCTGAATATTGATGGCCGGCCAATCAATGCTGCCGGAGTGCAGGGCGGCTATTTCATCGACTGGAGCACTATCCCCCTGGATAACATTGAAAGAATTGAGGTTATGAAAGGCGGCAGTGTGGTCAAATATGGCCATAATGCCGGAGGTGGGGTCATCAATGTCATCACCAAAAAACCAACCGAAAAACCGACCTTTTCATTTTATAGCAACTATGGGGCAGGGGAGGATATCAGCTACAGCCAAAATTATCGGATCACCCATACCTATAAGATTGGCCCGCTTGGATATTCCATGGCCGCAAGCTATCAGAAGGCGGATGAATTTCTGTGGAATAATGATTATGAAGCTCAAAATTATGCCACTAAGCTTTATTTGGATATGCCGGCTGAAGCTACCCTGTCTTTAGGGGTTCAATACACCGATGTAGACCGCGGCTTTGCCATCCAGAATAGGCTATCTGATAATCCAGATGATCCAAAATTTTCAGTAAAAAGAAATCCCGACTATCCCCTCTCCCTTGGAGAGAGCTTCTCTCCTGGGCAGGGTAATATAACCACTCCTGGTCCAGGCGCTCGGTGGGAGAAGACAAAATATCTTCTCGATATTGCTTATAAACAGCCGATTAAAAATGCCGTGCTTGAGCTTAAGGCTTATAAAAATCGCGAGCAGAGGGATGAGAAAAATTACTCGGCGAGTTGGATAAACCCTGCCTATCCGAATGGCAAGCTGGTCTTTGACCGAACCGTGAAGCCTGATAAGTCATATGGCGGCGGAGGAGAGCTCTCCCTACCATTTAATAAAAATCACGACCTTTTGGCTGGAATCGAAGGAAAGGTAATCGCTACTGGAGGCCAGGAAGTTCACTACGTAGATTATAGGTATGGCACAAGGGGAGCGGTTACCAATAGCAGCGGCCAAACAAGTCATCTGTGGGGAGGATACGTTCAGGATAACTGGGCCGCAGCCGAAAGCCTCCTGCTCACCCTAGGTGTCCGCTATGATACCTATAAGGCCACAGAAGAAGGATTGGGGGTGGAAAAAAGCATAGAAGAGGAAGGTTTGAGCCTCTCGGCCACCGGCACATACAAACTTGCGGCCAGCGACACTCTGACCGCCTCGATCTACAGAAAATATCTCACCCCTTCGCCGCCTGATGCCTGGTGGTGGTATGAAGGATATATGAACGGGCTCTATACCACCCCCTTAAAAATGGAAAAAAATGATGCCCTAGAGCTAGCTTTCAATCATGATTTTTCACAAAAAGCCTACACCAGACTTTCTCTTTATCATTATAACATCGATGATTATATTAAGCGTTACTCCCGCCCTGATAGAAAGAGGGGATGTTATAACATCGACCAAGTGAAACTTACCGGAGGATCGATCGACGGAGCCGGTGAAATCATGAGTTGGCTGACACTTAGGGGAAACATCACTTGGCAGACAAGCAAAAAAGAGGGTGACATCATGGATACGGCCAAACTCACCGATGAGCTCGAATACCTGCCTGAGTGGAAGGGCATGGTCGGCTTTGATCTGAAGCTTCCCTATCAAGGGGCGACTTTCAGCGGCAGGATACGGTTTGTAGGCGAGCAAGAGACCATCAACAACAATAAGCTCAGAGAGCTTGACTCCTATACCACCACAGATATCGAGCTAAAGATACCGATGGCCAAGCGGGGTGAGATCGGCCTGTATGCGGAAAATCTCTTTGATAAACAGTATGAAGAGCTCTTTGGTTACCCAATGCCTGGAAGGATTATCGGAGCATCGGCCAAAATCGTGTTTTAATCTACAAAATCGGGGTTTTTAATCTATTTATTACCTCAAATAGCAGAGATTATTACCTTACTTAGCAGACATATTTTCAGAAGAGAAAAAGGGAGTATAGTGTAAAGATAAGGAGATCGAGATGATGAGCTCATTAGCTAGAAGAGCCAAAAGATTTAGCCAAGTTCAAGTTATTGTAGGGATGCTGATGATTTTTGTGGCCCTATTGGCAGGGGCAGCTAATTATGCTTTTGCTGCTCGTGGAGACTCAAGACCGCAGCTTTATCTAGTGAGTGTTGGAAGCGGCGATCCTGACAACATCACCCTGCGGGCAGTCAATGTGATCAAGGACGCGGATATCATTTTCTGTGATAAAGAGATGCGGGATAGGTTTCCCATTCTCCTTCAGGGGAAGGAAATTCATGATCCTGGGTTTGGCATTTTCGCCATCTATGGGAAATCCCCAGAAGAGGCAAAGAAGAACAAGCGGTTTAATTATGAAGAAAAGATTAAGGAATTTAATGAAATAAACTCTATTATCCGCAAAGCCGTCAGTGAGGGGAAAACCGTAGCCGTGTTGGACAGCGGAGACCCGACCATTTATGGGCCTAATATGTGGTACATGGAAGCCTTTGAGGACCTGAATCCGCAAATTGTGCCTGGCATTAGCTGCTTTAATGCCGCTAATGCTGCCTTAAAAAAAGGCGTTACCTCAGGTAAGAAAACGCATTCGGTTATTCTCACTGCCTCATTCGGAAACGAGGACTATAGCGGCCTAGACAGCATAGAAAACCTTGCGGCCACTCAGGCGACAATGGTCTTTTTCACCATGTTTCTCGATCTTGAAAAGGTAGTGAAAAAGCTCAAGACTCATTACCCCCCGCAAACCCCTATTGCTATTGTGTTGTATGCAGGCTATCGGGAGAAAGAGAAAATCATCCAGGGCACACTAGATACGATTTTGGAAAAAACGAAAGGAGAAAAACTGCCCTTTGAACACCTGATCTATGTCGGCGATTTTATAACCAACCGTTATAAGACGGCTGATAAATAATAAGAGCTGGCTGATAAATAAGAGCTGTAAGGAGGCTGTTATAGAAGCTAACTAAACGGTTTCCTTGCCAAGTGCGAGAAAACAAATAAGGAGAAACCTGATGAAAAAGACTTGGATAATCCTTTTAATGACTCTGGCGATAATAGGCTTGGTATCAGTATCAGCTCAGGGACACATGCTCTGGCTAAGTGCCAGCAATTATTCTCCACGGGTAGGAGAGAAGATCACTATAGACATTGGCTTTGGACATAAATACCCTCATACCGAGGAGGTGAGTGAAGAAAGTATTGAGAAGATTTTTATCCGCGACCCCAAAGGGCAGGAGCTGCCAATTGAAAAAGTGGCTTCGGCTAAATATGCCTTCTCACCCAACACCGAAGGTCTGTATGAGGTAATTATCAAAATGAAGTCGGGCTTTGTCTCGGATACTCCCACTAGTCGCAAGATGGGGAGCAAAAAAAACCTGCCGGACGCTATTTCTTGTTTTCAATTTACGATGAATGCCAAGGCGCTGATCAATGTCGGCGCAAAGGTTAGCGCTCCTTCTAAATCCGGCGATCTGCCGCTTGAAATTGCGCTGCCTGAAAATTTCGGCAAGCTGAAAGTAGGGGATGAATTGCTGCTGAAAGTGATCTATCAGGGCAAGCCGCTCAGCGGAGCCAAGGTCAGCGCTACTGATAAAGAAACAGCTCTTCAGCATGAGGGCAAGTGGGTACAGGAGGTTAAAAGTGATGCTCAGGGAATGGTGCGGATAAAATTGTCTTCTAAAGGTCCCTGGCTTATTACGGCCACTCATGAGGTGCCCTTTGCTGATAAGACTGAGTGCGACAAATCTACCTATCGGATAACCTTGACTCTTGGCCTTGAATAATTGTGGAAGGAAAAATCGGCGGGGTCTTTTTGATCCCGCCGATCGGGGGGAGGGATCCTTCATGCTGAGGTAATCGAAATTTGGCATCTGCCTGCTCTACCTCTCTGCGGCTCAATAGGCAAAAGGAAGCGGACTTTGGGTTTGAGGTATTCGCTTGGGCAGAGAGAGTATTGGATCCTAAACGAGAAGGAATCAAAAACATGAATAAAGGAAAAATAAAGGGAGAAAAAAGCGCTGCTCACCTAGAGAGACAACTTACCCTGTTTTCGGCATTTATTTTAGTTGTGGCCAATATGATCGGCACTGGAATATATACCACCTCAGGATTTATCATCAAGGAATTGGGTGATCCTGGAGCTATGCTCCTTTGCTGGCTGTTGGGTGGGATTTTTGCCCTCTGCGGCGCTCTGTGTTATGGAGAATTGGGAGCTATGTTTCCTCACTCAGGGGGAGAATACGTGTTCCTGCGGGAGAGCTTCGGTCAGGCAATGGCCTTTCTCTCTGGCTGGATATCGTTAATTGTAGGATTTTCTGCTCCCATTGCCGCTTCGGCTGTAGCCTTTGCTACCTATTTTTTTAAAGCTTGTCCAATCAACACTGGAGGGAGTGTAGTCATTTCCCTCCTAGGGAATAACCTAGTTACGATTTCTCCTCATACCTTGCTGGCTGTAGCTATTATTGTCTTTTTTTCTTTAATTCACTCTTGGGGTCTATTTTTGGGCAGCAAGGTTCAAAATGGATTAACCATTTTCAAAATTGCCTTTATAATCCTATTAGTCATGGCTGGTTTTTGGTTTGGCCGGGGCGCAGGAGAAAATTTTCTCACTCAGTTGAATTTAGGAACCATATTTTCAGATAAATTTGCTGTTTCTCTAATATTTATTTCCTTTGCCTATAGTGGCTGGAATGCAGCGGTTTATCTTGGTGGTGAAATCAAAAATCCTGCCCGCAATATTCCCCTGGCCCTATTTAGTGGGACATTTTTGGTTATTTGTCTCTATCTTCTCTTAAATGCTGTTTTTATCTATGCTTTGCCGATTACCGAAATGAGTGGGGTGCTAGAAGTGGGAGAGCGAGCCGCAGCCGCCTTATTTGGCCATCATATCAGCCCCTATCTTGCCGCGGCGATTTCCATAGGTATTCTCTCAGCCACAAGTGCCATGATTGTAGCCGGCCCCAGGGTTTATTACGCTATGGCTAAGGATGGGATTTTTTTCAAGCAGTTTGCTATGGTTAATCCAATACATAAAACCCCATCTCGATCTCTTTTTCTTCAGGCATCTATTGCTATCTTTATGGTACTTACCTCAGCCTTTGATACGCTGCTTATTTATATTGGCTTTACCCTTTCTCTGTTTGCCATGATGACTGTGGTGGGTCTTATGATTCTTAGGATAAAGTATCCTGAGGCAAAAAGAGAATATAAAACCTTCGGCTATCCCTTTAGTCCGATCCTTTTTATTCTGGGTAATCTTTGGATTATATATTATTCAATAAGAAGCAGACTTGTTGTTTCTTTGTATGGTTTGGGAACTATTGGATTAGGCTATCTTGTTTATCTTTATTTCAGAAAAAGTACGAAAAGGGAAGATGCAGAAGATCCATCGGCAGCATTGGAAGTATTGAATGCAGAATAAGGTTATTATAAAGTTTTAGGAAAGGGGTTTTAAGGGGAAAACCCTTTTTCAAAAGGGTTTTCCCCTTAAATAAGGTTTTTCCCCCTTAAAAAGGTTTCCCCCTTAAACCTATTAATAATGCCTCATCACCAATTCAATTTCCAGCTCCAAGAATTTTGGGGATAATTCCACCAAGAATCCCCTAGCCCTCCCAGAACAGATGCGCTGCCAGGCCAAAGCAATGATGACCAGGATGGAGATGCCCAGAGGGAAGAGGTCATTCCCCAGGTGTTGTTGCCCCACCAGGTGTTCCAGGTGTTATTGCCCCACCAGGCGTTGTTGAATAGACTACCAGACCAGAGCGAAGAGGCTGACCAGATTGAAGGAGCGTTCAGGGAGGATAACCAGCTATTTCCCCACAGGCCTCCCAGAGTCGTATTTCCCAGGAATGGGTTTGTTGACGGAAATACTGAATACCAGCTTGGCCAAAAGGTAGTACTGCCTCCGCCAGCTGCCGCGGTCTGCTCTTTGGCTGGAGTTGCAGATGTAGTCACTTCCCGGCTTGCATTCCCCAGCACATCCACAGCTACGATTTTGAAGGTATACGACTGGCCATTTTTTAGGTTCTCTACGGTATACCCTCTGGTGTTCTTCCCAAGGCTTATTCCTGCACCATACTCTTTTCCTTCCCCAATATAGAGGATTTGATCCGCCAGGTCTTCATCTCGGTCCACAGGCGGGGTCCAGGAGAGGATGACTTTTCCATCCCCTTTGACTGCGGTCAGGTTAGTAATCTCAGGCGGTGGCGTAGTATCTTCCTCAACCCGCAAACGAAATGCCTGGGAAGCTATCTGCCCATAGCCATTATCGACCAAAATCTGAACGATGTGTGAGCCGGCATCTTGATTGGATGGTTTCCATTGAACCAGGCCGGTGTTAGGATCAATTTCCATCCCTTCAGGGCCAAGCGTCAGGCTGTAGGTAAGCAGGTCGTTATTAGCTGCCTGGCTATCGACCTTGAGCTGATATTTGAAGGTGCGGCCAGCCTTGATCTTATCCACAGAGTTTGATGAGATGATTTGTGGAGGCTGAACATTGGCTGGTACCTGCTGTTGAGAGGAAGGTGAAGGTTGAGCCGGATTTTGACCTGTTACAAGCTCACCCCATTGTGCCTGCCGACTAGGATCAATAGCGCCATAGCCAGCCCCTCCTAAGAAAGTGCTGGAGCCGTAAAGGTTAGAGCTTCCGGTAATGGCTAGTGAACCTGAAGAATACCCATAATTTTGGCTAGTTGTGGCTGGCTGAGCCTGACCGCTGCTGCTTCCCTGGCCGCTATAGGTTTCCCCAACCTGAAGCTCAAGGTCGATTCCCGCTTTGGCTTCTGAGCGGCTTACATGGATGACAGCAGCCTTATTTGGCTGGCTAACAGGGACATTTTGGTAATACTCCTGACCGTAGATATGGGCAGGATCACGAGCCAGGATCAGATAATCCCCCTCTTCCAGCCCCTTGATCGTGTAGCGGCCATCAGCATCGGTTATGGCCTGAGATCCGTAATAGGGATAAGGATAAACATCTGAAGAATAAATGCTACTATAGAAAGGCGAAGAGAGCGATTTTGGAATGGCCGCAATCAATATTTTAGGAAGTGGCTTCTTATCGAACTCATCAACTACCAGACCGCTGATTGAGGCTTTAGGCTGCAGAAGGATATCGATCCCCTCTATCGGACCTGGGGCAGAGACACTGATCGGGCTTGATGCCTTGGGATCGGTCCCTGGCAAGCGGTATGAGCCATCGTGGTAATCCTGACAGCCTGAGGCTGTAACTAGGTAGCTGCCTGGACGAAGCCCGCTGAATTGGTATTCTCCGGCTAAGTTGGTGTAAGTAGTCTTAAGATATGATCCCTGCTCAGTGGTCAGGCTGACCGAACATCCGGTAGTGATAGGCTTGCCAGATGTAGCGTCTTTGACTGTGCCCTTGAGAATTATGCCTGCGGTCAGGTTGAAATTGATATTCTCGATCACCTGCTCGGCCGCGATCTCTATCGGCGCTGCTTCATTTTCGTCAGTACCTCCATAATACTGAACCTGGTAGTTTTTCTCAGCCGGTGAAACAAAAAGCAGGTATTTTCCCGGCGGCAGTCCTCTCAAGATATATCTCCCCAGACCGTCAGTTGGAGTCGAGGCGTAAATCCCCCCGGTGATCATCTCTGGGGCAGGATACTGTCCATAGTTAGTTAGCCCGCTGCTTGGTGGGGTGATGCCGCTTGGCGGCACAGGAGGCGGCTCCACAGGAGCAACTAGTGTGGATACAGGCATGACCATAGGCAGAGCAGATATCATGGGTTCAACTGTCAAGCCAGAAGCTGGCTCAGCAGGCATCGAAGTAGGGGAGGGGCCGGCGTAAGTTCCGGCAGGCTCAGCAGTGCCAGTGCAGAAAAATCCAGAATTAGCGGTAAAGCCAGCCAGATCGTCCATGAGATTTTCTAGCTCCAAGGGATAACATTGATTCAACAGCCCACCATCGACCTTGAATTTCAAAATGATCAGCTCATCGGCTGCTTCGCTTGGAATGGAGGCAACGAAAGAGTATCCGCCGACTCTAATTCTTCCAGGCTCAATCAGGGAGGCATCGAACATGCTCAAGGAAGAGGCTAAGGTCCCCTTTTCAAAGCCAAGGTATTCCAGAGCACCTGGATCATAGACTAATTCAAAGCCAAGGGAGAAAACCTCTCTCGGGCCTGTGCTGAGGATAATCGGAATCTCAACCTCTTGGCCTATTTGGCCTCGAATCATCTTGATATAGAGAGATCCCCGGCTAGCCTCTGAAATAGGTTGCTCCCCTTTCAACATAAGCGCCCCTGCTCCTGCTTCTGGTGGAACAGCGGCATATCCATAGCTGACCTCAGCTGGCGGCGGGACAGAATAGGCTAAACCGTAATAAGAGACATATCCACTGCTGCCGCTGGTAGGATATCCCCCGCCACTTGCCTGGCTGCTGCCAGAATACCCTAACTGGGACACCATCTGGGCCATAATTGTTACTCCAGAAACTGGCTCACCACTAACCGCGTCCCGAACTGTGCCTCGAATCATTCCGCCCCGAACAAGGGAAAAGTCAAGGCCGCTTTTCTCCTCGCCCAAAGCGACAGATACCAACCCAGGGGAAGCTCCTAAGCCGTATTGGACTGGTAGATATTCCCTCTGGTAATCTTGGGCTTCAAGCTGGTAGCTTCCAGCCGCAAGGCCGCATATTCGATAAGTGCCGTCCTTGTCGGTGTAGGCTTGGGCTTGATAGGTGATCTGAGAAGCGCCGCAGTAGTCAGAGTAGGCGTAAGGGGCTTCATCGGGAGCAGGTGCCTCGCCTTTGTTTCCGGTCGAAGAGTAATCGGCAAGGTATTGTCTGGTTGCCAAAATCAAGATATTAGCCAAAGGCTGGCCATCGGTTGAGGAGGTTACCTTACCGGAAAGAATCGAGCTCTTGGTCAAGACCATATCAGGTGCAAATAGGCTATCCGTAGCAGACACAGTCAGGCCAGATTGACAGCCCTCGAGATAGATTTGATCCTTGTCCCAGGCCCTCAGCACATAGCTCCCTTCAGATAAGCCGACCAGGGTGTAGGTGCCATCCTTGGCAGTCATAGCGCTTGCGCTGGTTGATAAGGAGTAATAAGCCCAAGGCTTGTTCGGATCAAGAGCAGGCCATTGCTCAATATTTGCACTGACCGCGATTCCAGCCAGAGGAGCTCCAGCCTGGTCCAAAACCCGTCCGCTGATTGAGGCTCCTGGCTTCATGTAGATTACTAGGCCAGAGGTGGTACTACCTGAGGTTACTTTAAATACCTGAGGCTTATCCTCTCCGGCGCTCTGGCAGAAGGTGGCTAAGTAATTTCGATTTCCTATCTCATCCCTGGCCACCAGCATATACTCTCCCTCAGCCAGGCCGCGGATAGTGAATTCTCCGGCCGTATCGGTTACATCCTGCGATCCGCTGCCGCCATAATAGTAATATCTTCCTTTATAGCCCATATTTACCTGCATGGCACTGACGTAAATTCCAGCCAAGGGAGCAGAGCCGGCCAGGACCTTGCCCTCAAGGCATCCTCCACGGACCAGAGAGATTTCGATGCCCTCGATTAAGGTCTTTTTTTCGGACAGCTCAAGATACTCTGGCGGTAAATAGGAGTCAGCCCAGTTGATCGCTGGATATTCTGGATAGCGGCTGCCAAGGTAGTTGCCTTGCGGATCATAGATGGTCAATTCATATTTTCCGTTTTCCAGGCCGCCAAATTCAAACCTTCCCTGCTCATCGGTCAGGACCGGATTAATCCGGACTGCCGCCACAGACGGCAAATAGGAGAGTGGAGAGGGCTCGCCAGCAGGGCTATAGGAGGGGTCATAGGGAAGATGATAAGATGACAATCCAGGGCTGCTGGAAGAGACGTATCCGGCCATAGCCATGCCTGTATCCGATGTGGCCGGAGTCATGAGCAGAGAGGCTTGCGGGGTCGCAACCGGAGCATCATATGCATTAGGCGAGGAAGTTATGACTGTAGGCGAGGAAGCCGTGCCTGCAGCCGGGGCAGAACCTGCGACTGCCTCAGCCCGATTTCTCATGATAATTACCTTTCCTGGCTCTGTGGGTAGAAGTGGGCCAATATACGGTTCATAATCCAATCTTGTAAGACTGACCTGGATCCCAGCCACCGGAAGGCCGCTAGCCTTATCAATGATCCGCCCCCGGATAATCCCTTTGGCTTGTATTGGAGCAAGCTGGATATCAGCCGAGCCGGTCTCGACTCCTGCTTCTACTACGATTTGCCTGGCCTGCTCTCTATCCTGCGTATTCGGACAATACGCACCCTGAAAACCAGGAGCATATTGAACCAGGGGGACATAGCTGCCAGGCTCAAGGCCGCTGATTTGGTAGGTGCCATCAGCCTGGCTGAGAACCGGACTAGAGACCACATAACCTGGCTGATCAGCGGTCATAAAGCAGATAACCTCAGCCCCGGCAATCGGTTTCCCATCAACTTGGCTGGTGATCCTGCCAGAGACTGCGCCGCCAAGCTTCAAGCTCAAAGTGCAACCAGATATTTCCTGCCCAGGCAGGACCTTATATACATCCTCCAGCCCATACTGCCCATAACCAGAATATCCGGCAATGTATCCTTCAGCCATCGCGCTCAGCCGGTATTCTCCCTCTGGCAGAGCAGAAAAGGTGAATTTTCCACTAGAGTCAGAAAGGGTCCAGAAGGGCGGATAACAATATGGACCCATCGCCTGGATGCGGGCGCCGCTGATCGGCGAACCTGTAGCTGCATCAACTACCTTGCCGGACAGCTTTCCGGCCAAAGACATGGACAGATTGATCGGCTCGGTAGTCTGCCCACTCTTAACCTTAACCAGGATACCAGAGTTACTCGATGGATAATAATATAGCCCAGCTATTGCCTGCGAGGCATCAAGGCCGAAGATCGAAGGCGCATATTTTCGGCTATCAGAATCATAGGCCCAAAGCCTATACCTTCCTTCCGGCAGGCCGGTGAGGGAAAAGCTTCCATCTGCTGCGCTCAGGGTTTGATAAACCTCAGGGGGCAAGAAATCGCTGCTAGAGACATACAGACCGTAGGAGCCATACGGTCTATACGGATAAAGATAGGGATCGGAAGCATGATTTAATTCTTGGCTTAATTCCTTAGGCATCCAGGGCGGCAGAAGGCCTATGTCATAGGGGGTAGAATACCCATAATAATATCCATACGGGAAACTTGTCTCTGGCTGCTTTATGGCCATAACCTGAATATTGGCCAGAGAGCGGCCGCTCTGATCGGTGATCTTTCCCCTGATGCCACCTTGGGCTACACTTTTGGTCAGACTCTCAGCTTGAGTGAGGCCACGTCCCATGAGGATCAAAAGAGCTATTAAACAAATCCAGGCTGACCTGTGCATTGCTGCTCTCAGGGAAAAACGTACTAATTCCTTAGACTTACACGTACTCATTGACCTACCTCCATTCTGTGAGGTCTCATGAAAACAGGATTAAACAGCAAACTAAAAATGCTCTATAATTAAAGATTTTAGTATGCATAATATTTGCTCTTATTGCGAGCAAGCCTTATCTCTAAAAATTAAAGCAAGATTCATACCCTCCTTTCTATATCCCAGCCAAAAGGTCCCAGCCAAAAGCTTCCGCCCCCTGGCTTGCTGGCTAAGTAGCCGATTAAAAATTTTTTAAAAAAAAGCTAATAGACAATAATATTTAATTACAGACGTAGTATGTTCAATCTTAGTTACGACTTGGCTGTTTGGTATGACCTTGCTGGTCAGGTTTCAAATAAGCTATTGTATTGTTTTTGGCTAGATAATAGAGTATAGTATTAACATTACAATATTAACATTACACTTAGGTTAAAAAAATTACACTTAGTGGTTTTCTCGCCAAATGCATAACACAAGGTAGGGGAGTGGATTTTAAACCCATTCCTACGTCTCTAGGGGCGGCCCTTAGGGCTGCCGCAGCTTGCGCGCTTTATTAGCGAAAAGACCACTCTTAGGTTGCTTTCTCCTATCTTTCATCCCGCGGATGAGGACAGAGTAGGATTAAGAGGAGTGGCGCGGTTGGCATAGCAGAAATATTGCATGTATTGGCTGGTCTTTTTTTTAAGGATGTGTGCGGCAAAATATACCATCCAAGAGTCTATTAAGGGGAGTATATAAGATATGCATAAGGTTAGGAAAGAGATTGGTTATTGGGGGAGTTTTGGTTATTTTATTATCCTTCCAGGTATGATTCTTATGAACATCCTACTCTCTGGAGCTCTGCCTTTGGTCTGCTGGGCTCAATCCGAGACGGCTATGGTCATAAAATCAATAACTCCGACTAAAGGCTATACCAATGCCACCACCCTAGTCTCAATCCAGGGGGAAAATCTGACTAAAGAGGCCGCTATCAGCATCTACCAAGAGGATTCCTTGCCCAGGAGGGAGTGTAGAATTTCAGGCTGGGCACAAGGAGTGTATGCTCAGGGAAACTATGTGTATGTAGCTGATGACACCGTAGGGCTTCAAATCATTGATGTCAGCCAGCCTGATCGGCCTCTGGTGGTTGGAAGCTACGACACGCCAGGCTGGGCCTGCGGAGTACAGGTTCAGGGGAATTACGCTTATATTGCCGATGGATATTGCGGTCTTGCGATCATTGATGTCAGCCAGCCTGATCAGCCCTTAATGGTGGGAAGCTACGATACCTCAGGCTATGCCTATGGGGTTTTTGTTCGTGGGAGCTATGCTTATGTGGCTGATGACCGCTGCGGCCTTCAAATCATTGATATCAGCCAGCCTGATCGGCCTACTCTCAAGGGGAGCTGTGATACAGCCGGCTCTGCCCACAGTGTTTATGTGGCCTCAGATTATGCCTATGTGGCTGATGGTGCTTGTGGTCTTGCGATCATAAATGTCAGCCAGCCAGCCAAACCAGCTCTTGTGGGAAGCTATGACACGTCAGGAAATGCTCTCAGCGTCTCGGTGGCTGGCACCTTGGCTTATGTGGCTGATGGCGGCTTTGGTCTTCAGATTGTTGATATTAGCCGACCCACTAAGCCTTTCCTTATAGGCAGCTACCAGAGCGGCTCTGGCTTGACTTGTGGAGTACAGGCTCGTGAAGGGATGGCTTTTTTGGCTGACAGTAGCTTTGGTCTTCAGGTAATCGACGTTACCTATCCAGCTAGGCCAACCCTCAAGGCACGCTGCCGTACGCCAGGATCACCTTACGGGATTTTTATCCTGGGGAACCAGGCCTATGTGGCTGATGGCGGCTTTGGTGTTCAGATGATAAATATCAGCCATATCAACAGTTCTACCTTGCCCAAAAATTATGATACCCCCGGCTGGACCTATGGAGTCTTTGTTCTCAATGGTTATGCTTATCTAGCTGACGGCGATGCTGGCCTTCAGATTGTAGGTTTTAACACCAGTGGCCAGCCGACTCAGATTGCAACCCTTGATATGCCTGGCCGGGTGCAGGGGGTTTGGGCTGCGGATAAATTCCTCTACTTGGCCGAGGGTGATGCTGGTCTGGCAATAATTGATGTCAGCCAACCTGCCAAGCCTGAGCTCAAGGGAACTTGTGACAGCCCAGGGCAGGCCAACAAGGTCGTTGTTGCCAATAATCATGCCTATGTAGCTGACGGTGATAGTGGCCTCACCATCATCAATGTTCAAAATCCCAGTCAGCCAGCCCTTATCGGCAGATGCGATACCCTAGGCACAGCCTATGGAGTTAGGGTTTGCGGCGGCCTTGCTTATGTGGCTGATGGTGATAGTGGCCTTACCATCCTCGATGTACAAAATCCCAGCCAGCCAGCCCTTGTCGGCAGGTGTGATACCCCGGGCACGGCCCACGGAGTCTTTATCAGCGGCCAATATGCCTATGTAGCTGATGGCGCTTGCGGCCTTGCGATCATCGATGTACAAAATCCCAGCCAGCCTACCCTTGCTGGGAACTTAGACACCACAGGCTATGCCGAAGAGGTCTTTGTGCTCGAAGGCTATGTCTATGTGGCTGATAAGGCAGGAGGTTTGATGATCGTTGATGCCAAAAATCCAAACCAGCCCCTGCCTGTAGCTCATCTTGGTCAGAATCTTACCGGCGAGCCTATCGGGCTATGGATTGATCAGAATCGCCTCTATCTTGCCTCAGGTGAGTTTGGCCTTCAGGTTCTCTCTCTGCCAATTTTCTGGCCCAGCCAGATCAAAGGGGCAAATGCCGAAGGAACCCTGGCTCAGGCAATCATACCGGCTGGTCTGGCAGAAGGATTTTATACTATAAGAATGATCGACAAAAGCACTCTGAATACTAGTTGGCTGACGAACTCCTTTGAAGTAATGAGCGATAATCCCTTGATCCGTATCCTCTATCCCCAGGCAGGGGAGATATTCAAGCAGATGATTCGAATCCAGTGGATGGCTGATCAGGGTAGCTTTAGCTCAGAGGCGGTGTCGATAGATATTGACTACAGCCCCGACCGAGGCCAGAGCTGGAAATCCATCGCTACGGGCGAGAAAAATGATGGTCTGTATGAGTGGGATACCAGCCGAGTGGCGGACGGCGATGATTACCTGATCAGGATAACCTGTCGGGCATGGGATCAGGGGGAGCGGAAAATCATATCTCAGGCTGTCTCTGAGTTCCCATTTTCCATCGCTAACGGCAACAGCCGGCCGCAGGTTCTGGATGTCGCCGCACAGCAGCAGGCCGATGGCACAGTGCTTATCCACTACCGCTGCCTTGACAATGAGCAGAGCTCGGTGAATATCTCCTTTCAGTATTGGGATGGCTCTGGGTGGCATTCATGCAGCAGCGTAAGCGGCACAGGAGTGCAGCCGACCGGACAACTTCTGTCCGCCTCATGGAGAGCCAGGGAAGATGTCGCTGGCCGCTACTATCAGAATTGCTGGATTAAGGTCATAGCCGATGATGGTCAGGCGATTGATCATCTGGCCGAGGGACAGAGTCAGACTTTTGCTCTCGATACTGCTCCCCCCAAGTCTTTGGCTACCCCAGCCGGGGGTGTCTATAGCCAAAAGATAGCCGTAACTTTGACTGCTAGCGATGATTCGAAAGTGGTCGCCATCTACTATACCACTGACGGATCAAACCCTACGGTTCGATCGCCCCGCTTTAGCGCAGCCGAGCCGATAGTCATTGACAAGACCATGATCTTGAAATTCTTTGCCGTAGACAGTTTTGGAAACCAAGAGCCGGTCAGGGTGGAACAATATCGAATGTCTAAAAAGGTTGTTATTCAAACTCCTGATTTTGCCTGGCCAGGGACAAGCCTGAGCATCAGCTGTGTGGTTCAAAACCCAGATGGCAGCCTAGCGGCTGGAGAAGCAGTCAAATTTACTCTGTCGGTCGATGGGTCGGCAGTTTTCAGTCCAAATCCTTCGGTCGGCAAGCTGCTCCTGATGAACAGCAGCGGCAGTAGAGCCCTAGTTGAGACCGAGGCTGGAAAGGTTGTCCTCAGCCTAACTGACAGCCGAGCAGAGGAGCTACACCTTGTGGTCAAAGATACAGAGAGGATGGGGCTTGAGATTGCCGCCCCTGAGAGCGGGCTTTTAGTCAAATTCCTTGATCCTGACCAGGATGAGGATGGCGATGGCCTGGTAAACCGGCTTGAAGCCTTATCAGGTTGTCTTAAGGTGAGCAGCGCTGATTCGGATGAGGACGGCTTACCCGATGGATATGAATACAGCCGCCCCTGTCTTGACCCTTGCGATGCTGGATTGGGAAATCCTAGCCACGGCCCTTATGGTGATCCTGATGGTGATGGAATTAAAAATCTCTTTGAATACCGAAATGCTACTGACCCCTGCCTAAAAGATACGGATGGCGATGGGCTAGCTGATGGCCTGGAATGGGGCCCTAATGCCCAAAAGCCTCTGGACAGCGACAATGACGGCCTGATCGATGCTCTTGATTATGACAGCGATAATGATGGGCTTTCTGATGGCCAGGAGTATTTTATCCTCAAGACAGATTATACCAGGCCGGACACTGATCAGGATGGAGTGTGGGATGGTTTTGAAGTCGGGCCAGATCCTAATAATCCGGCCATGTGCAGTAGCGAGCAGAATAAGCTCTGCCTCTGCGCTCTCGATCCTGGCAATAAGCAGACCAAGCCATCTGTCAAATCCATTCGGCCAGGCTGGTCTTCGGATGGAGTCCCCATTCTGACCATAGATGGAGAAAATCTCACTGCCTCCACCCTGATCGGCATCTTTCGGGATGAGCCTCTGGGGAAGGTTGGAAGCTATAGAATTGCTCAGGGAGAAGCCTTGGGAGTATGCACGGTGGGAAATTATGCCTATGTGGCTGCTGGGCGAAGTGGTCTTTTAGTGATTGATATCAGCCAGCCGGAGAATCCGGCTCTTAAGGGAAGCTGTCCTTTGGATGAGGGAGCCTATGGAATCTGTCTTACTACTCTGTTGGCTAAAGCAGAGGATGGCGGGGTGAGGAGTAAAAACTATGCCTTTGTGGCCGCTGGATATTCAGGTCTTGTGGTCATTGATCTTAGCCAGCCAGAGCAACCTCGGGTAACAGGAAGCTGCAATACGCCAGGATATGCCCGCGGTGTGTGGGTTTTTGGGAATATGGCTTATGTGGCTGATGAGTGGGCAGGCATTCAGGTCATTGATATAAGCTGGCCTGACAAGCCAGTGCTCAAAAAAAGCCTTCCTATACCAGACTGGGCTTATGGTGTAAGCGGACAAGGGAATTATCTCTATGTAGCTGCTGGATATTCAGGCCTTTTGGCTATCGACACAAGTCGGCCTGAAAATCCGCATCTTGTGGCAAGCTGCGATACGCCAGGCTATGCCGAGGGGGTCTCAATCTTCGAGCACTGTGCTTATGTGGCTGATGGCTACTCAAAGTTGCAGGTGATCGACCTTGCCCAGCCTGGATATCCTTTTCTCATGGCTGGTATGGACTTGCCTGAACAGCTTCAGGTAAGGGGGCTTTGTCTGAGTGATAAGTATCTATTTTGTGCCGCAGGATCAGCAGGTCTGGTCATTCTCAGCAAGCCCTCCTACTGGTCTGCCCAAACCAGCGAAGTTAACTCTAGCGGCAGGCAGATTAAGGCCCTCCTCTCCTCAAGGATACCGGATGGCTCCTTTATGGTCAAAATGGTGAATCCTCCCTTTGGTGAGGCTGATCCTGTTAACCAGACTTTTGGGGCTACAACTAACAGCCCCCCAAGGGTTCAAATTATATCGGCCAGGCAGCAAGAAGGGGATGGCTCTGTGATTATCACCTATAGCTGCCTTGATCAGGAACAGTCCCTGATATCAATTAGTTTCCAATATTGGGACGGCTCGCGGTGGAGGGATTGTCAGGCTGCTTCTGGATATAGCTTCCCACAGCCTATCGGATCAAACCTGACCGCCATTTGGCAGGCTAAAGAGGAATTTAGCGGCCAGCAGCTTGCCGCCTGTCGAATCAAAATCAAAGCTGATGACGGCCAGGCGGCAAATGGGCTAGCTGAGGCGCAAAGCGCACCCTTTCTCCTTGATACTAAAGCTTCAACTATTATCATCTCTCCTGGAGGAGGAACCTACTCCTCCCCACAAACCGTAGTGCTCAGCACCGATGAGCCGGCCATTCTCTACTACACCACCGATGGCACTGACCCTGATACCGAATCGAATATCTATACCGAGCCGCTGCATCTGGCCAATACAACCACCCTGAAGGTTTTGGCTATAGATTCCTTTGGCAACCGTGGGGCGGTCAGATCGGAAACCTACAGCATTTTGCCAGCTAAACCTCAAGGAGGACAGCAGTCGGCTGCTAGCCAACCGGCACAAGGTGCACCGGCACAAGGTGCGGCAGGTGTAGGCAGCGCAACAGATGCGAATCCAGGACCCAGCGGAGGTAGCTATCCGCAAGTTTTGGTATCTTCTGGCTATTCTTCCTGGATGAGCGGCCTTACTAGTGGTAGCTGGTCGCAGCTTCCCTCCCTCAGCCCGCCAGCAGCCTATACCTTTGGCTCCCTAGCCGCCTTTGGAGGAGTTTATGGAGCGCTTGACCTAATTGGCCCATTGGGTGGCTCTTGGTCATACTCTGGCTTAAGTAGCTTTTGGCCATCAGTCTCTGGCTATGGATTTTCCAATAGCAGTTACTCCTGGTTGACAGCGGGCAGTTATAACCTGTGGAATCCTTGGTATTATGGCGGGACATCCTATGGTGGGGCATATTACGGGGAAAGCCAATACTACTATAGCGGCGGCTATCAGGGCAGCGGATTTAGTCTGGGCAATTACCCCTCCTCGACAAGCTGGTCTAGTTTTGGGAGTGCCTGGCCGTCAGCCTACAACACTGCGGGTGGTTTATCCTGGTAGAGATATTGAGAATATAATCCTTTTGGCATACCATAAATGGTTTTCTCGCTAAGTATCTATGCTTTTGCATTTTTTCTCTAAGGCCTTGATTTTACTGGATTTGCTATTAGAGATAACTTTCAAGGATTTCAAGGCACTAAGAAATTTCTGCAAAAGTGTAGTAAGTATGTAATCACTAAAACTAAAGGCTGATCTTAAGGTTTTGGCCTTGAGAGGTTATCGCTAAAGTATAGTTACTTAGCGAGGAAACCACTAAATCCGGGACATGATTTTTGAACTTAACAATTCTCATTGGTGAAAACTATGACCAACCAATCAAAAAGTATTAACAGAGTCAGGGCATAGGAGCGATTTGACTTTTAGTCGAAAGATAAATATAGTAATTAGGTAAATGATCCTATTTGTCAAGGAGGTATGGTTGTACAATGAGTACAGAAGTCATGGAGCTATTTACTATCTTCGCCGAGAGTTTCGGCAAAGAGAAAGCTCAGTTAGCCGTGAAAGATATTGAGGCATTAGTCAGTCGTGCTAGAGATTATGTAATCACAAGAGGGGATTTGCGAGAGTCCGAGTTGAGATTAACCAAAGAAATAGAGCAGATGCGCCTAAATCTAACCAAAGAAATAGAGCAGGTCCGAGGAGAACTAACCAAAGAAATAGAGCAGGTTAAGGGAGAGTTAACTAAAGAAATAGAGCAGCTGCGGGGAGGACTAACCAAAGAAATAGAGCAGCTGCGAGGAGAACTAACCAAAGAAATAGAGCAAGTTAGGGGAGAGTTAACTAAAGAAATAGAGCAGGTCCGAGGAGGACTAACTAAAGAAATAGAGCAGCTGCGAGGAGAACTGACCAAAGAAATAGAGCAGGTTAGGGGAGAGTTAACTAAAGAAATAGAGCAGGTCCGAGGAGGACTGACCAAAGAAATAGAGCAAGTTAGGGGAGAGTTAACCAAAGAAATAGAGCAGATGCGCTCTAGTGTGATTAAATGGGTAGCTGGATTGCTGGTGGCTCAAACAGGGGTCATCATTACCCTGTTTACCCTGTTCAGATAAAAGGGGATTGTCCGCCTTTAATCTGCTTGGCCATGTCGATTGAGTTTACCCTTTTTAGATGAGGTTACTCTCTTCAGATAAGAGAGATTGTTCAGATAAGAGGGATTGATCGACACCACCCCTCTTCATAGAGGGGTATTAGTAGTCTATCTTACACTATTAGCTGCACACTATTAGCTGCACGCCTCATGTTTCCTTAAACAGAGTAACCGTATTTCTCCTTTGCTTAGACTGATATAGTGCCTGATCAGCCTTATGTAAGAGCCGCTCAGGGGTATCTAGGCTGCTGTGGAATTCAGCTAATCCAATACTGAGCGTGATTTGACAGTTGGGGAAATTTTTCTGTCTGAGTAATCCGTATCTTTCCACAATGGCCCTGACCCGTTCGGCAAAGATAATAGCCCCCTGCTTATCCGTATTGGGCAGGATAACCAAAAATTCATCGCCCCCGAGTCTGCCGACGATATCAATATTTCTGGAATTGCTCTTTATGATTGCGGCCACATCCTTTAAGACAACATCGCCCGCCTGATGGCCATAGGTATCGTTGATTTTCTTGAAGTGATCGATATCAAAGAGAGCGATGGAAAATACCTGCTGAAAACGAGCCGATCGGTTGACCTCAATGCCTAATGACTCATCCAGATGCCGTCGATTATAGATTTCGGTCAAAGAATCAATTCTTGCCATCTGAGCAGTGAATTGAAACAACTTGGCGTTTTCCAGAACCAGCCCAAGATTCATGGCCAGGATTTCAATCACCTTGATCGTATCAGGGGAGATAGCTACTCTTGCATCCTGGTTGTCGATTAGGAGCAGATCAGTAACCTTCTGATCAGTTCTAACTGGCACAATGAGTAACTCGCTGCTCTGCATTGCCCTAAGGAGCTGGATAGCTGGCAGTTGGCTGCTTTGCTCGCTTTTTAGGTGGAGAATTTTTTGTTCCTGAATAGAGGGCAGGAGGCAAGAGCCGATCTCATCATCCCAGCTTAGCCCCACACTGGTAATAGGCAAATTGTTAGGGAACTGGCCGCAAGTTGCTTGGGGGGTGATAAATCTTTTTTGCTCATCAACGGAAAACCATATAAGCCGAGGGAAACCAAAGCCTTCGCTTGTTTCCTTGAGGGCATTTTGAATGATTTGAAGCGGCTTTAGGGTCTCACGAGCTTTATAGGTAATCGTGTTTAAGGTATTCAGCTCATGGATATGTTTTTCCAGCCTCTTTCTGGTATCATCATACAGGGAATTGAGCTTTCCAAGCTCAAGGTTGGCCCGCTGAAGTGCCTCTCTGAACCCCTTTAGGTCATTGATCTCCAGGTTGAAGATCTTGGCGTTCATAGCTATTTCCCGATTCATCTCATCCAGGATGGCTTCAATTTTCAAGCTATTCAGATTGACCATTCGCTCGACCTGGGGATTGAGAGTGGGGTGAAAGAAAAAGTTGAACGAGCCAAGAGCCTGGGTCCAGCAGATAAAATCAGAGGCAGACACAATGGCTGCCAGGGGGTGGATATCCCCAT
>Ga0078972_1002260_pt1 | contig 64904 bp, 62 predicted proteins | sample YelNatPaOPGAMG01_FD_67568 | JGI IMG/M metagenome (GOLD analysis project Ga0078972, IMG submission 67568) | Hot spring thermophilic microbial communities from Obsidian Pool, Yellowstone National Park, USA - OP-RAMG-01 (SPADES assembly) (version 2) | ecosystem: Environmental > Aquatic > Thermal...
TCATTCGAGGCGCTCGTTCAACGCTTTCCCTCATTCGGATCGATGAACGGAAAGGGTGGTTACAGAGGCGATGGCGACGGATGGCATGCGAATGTGCATTCGCTTTATGAATCCTAATCGTGAGTCGAGCGACGAGACTCGTTTTCATGCGTTCAACGCAGAGGAAGATAATGCCGTCGTGGAGGGCGCGAGTCCCCTTCCTGAAAATACCCTAGCCATCGCCGTACCTCCGAATCAAGAGAACGGAGCCGACGACCTCATGAGGAAAGCCGATGACGCTTCTTAGCTTTTCCAGAGTTCCGCTTGATCGAGATTCGGGCATCTTCGACACCGGCAGGGACACCCAGATGAGAAGAGTCGGCGTCTGGACCCATGTCGATGCTCGTTGCAACGTATCGAGCATATAGCGATGCTTTATTCGCTTCATGGAGATTGGCCGTGAGCACCCGTATGGCTCAGGGCCACGACCTCTGGCAGGGGGATATGGGATCGTACTGGGTCGCCAACGCTATCGGTTGTATGGGGGCAAGTAGTGTGCATTCACTTCCCTCTTCAATGAGTTATGAGAGGAAATCACGCGGAAGGCGCGTCATTTGGTGGTATCCTATGGCGCTGGATGTGCTGCGGCATGCAATGCTTGCACTCCTGCTCCCCCGCTGACGAGAGAATACAACGACTGCAGGGATCGATTCTGTACGATTTTTATGGATGCATTCTTGTCGACATACACGCATCACGAGCAGTGCTGCACCACGAAAACTATGAGGGAGGAATCGAGCGACACAGTATCCGAAGCGCGAGATGACTGGCGGGCTAAGCTGACCGAACGATAGATAGCGAGCGAATCAAAGATGATAGGCTTGCTATGGTGTATTGTCACCAGTAAGAGAACGCGCAAGCATTTCCTCTACCAATACCGCAACGTTGCGATCAGCAAACGGAGTAATCTCGTGCGTTCGGAGCGTTTAGCGGTACGGCGTCGAACGAACTTCTAGGGAATCGTTTCGTACTCCGCATGGGCAGTGTGCTTGGACACGGACGACATCCCGTGACGGAACCTGTTGTCAAATGCGAGGGTATTGGATTCTGGGTGGAGCTACGTACGGGCATGGTAGGAGTCAGCACCCGAATAAGGCTGGAACTCCATATTTAGGTACATACAATGGGAACGAGTTTTCAGGGCAATTCATGAACGTTCATATTTGCCCATGATGCGACGTTTCTGTTGATGAGCAAGCAAATGTGAGTATCATTAGGGAGCTCACTTCTGGACAGCATGATGCTGTGACTCTACGCATAGACCTACGCTTCTCGAAGGCAGCCGCTTTATGACACGGGGCGATAAAATCAACGTCGATACCCGCCAGCATCCAAAATACTATTTGGATTGTGGTGCCTCGCATCGTTCAAGCGTTCCGAAGGGTGCGTTGCTTCCAAAGCGTTCCAGGTATTCTGCATTACTTTCGCAGATGCAGCATGCTGTCTCGCTGGGTGCAGAGCGATCACGGGCAATTCGGCTTAAGGCGCATGATGGAAGCTTCCGATCTTGCAGTTAAGTCGAGTGCCGATCTTCATGGCCAGTGCACGTGGAAACCTTGTCTTTGAAAAGTTTCGTGAGAGCGATCGCACGGAACTCGACGGGTTTTCGGAGACACTTCAACACAAGCACCTTGCCGCAGACGTGATCGATCTAGATGCGGCTGGGGCATAGCATCGTGCATCGATTCGAAGCATTGCTCCACAATAAGCAGCAAATGAGCAACGCAGCTGTGGATATCGGGGCGAGGTTCGCGATCGACACGCCTCTTCGCGCAAAGAGCGCTCCATCGCGTCGACATTCACAAGGGTCATCGTGCCGGTAGACCCGCCTTGGAACACTAGCAATGCATTGTCTCGATGGATACGTATTCGTCACGAGGATTGATACCTTGGCTTTGAAGCAGCAGTCTCTTCATGAGACAGCTGCTTCAAACCAGTGCCGCCTCGGCCAGCAACGTCAGCAGCGTATCGATGCGCTGACCCATAAACCATCCACACATGCACCACTGTCGGTGAAACGCTTACTCACCTTCCCTAGCTTCCACCGAAACAAAAACTTTCATTTAATTGGCGTATTTAGAACTAGATAGTCACTCAGCTCAGAAACGATATAGAATCATTCCGTCGTCCTGAGCAAGGGGTAGTTTGGATCCAGTGCATCTCTGGCCTTGTGCGACGCTCGCGTTCCCCTGATCGGCTTGCTTACGAGGCAATTGTTACTCAAGAGTCACGGTCCACAAGTGAAAAGCAACGGTCGCTGGTACAGAGCCGAAAATCCCCACCGATTCGAGTGCGACAGTTGCTTGAGCGCACCGAACCCGCAGCTGTCAAAGCCAATCATCACTTGAAGACTGCACCTCTTGCCACGCTGCTTGACCCTTATCAGCGACATAGACCTTGACTGGAATCTGTCGTCAAGAGTTACCTAGTGCTCGATCGTGCCCACCCGAGTCAGCGGCCAGTAACGAAATACGGCACGTCCGATGACGTTACGCTCGGGGAGGAAACCCCAAACATGCGAATCCAGCGAGTTGCTCCGATTATCGCCCAATACGACCAGATAGCCGTCAGGGACCTGGACGGGACCCCATTGATAATCCGGACTTTCGGCAATGTAGGTCTCGATCTGCGCCTCTCCGTTGACATAGAGTCGCCCGTCGCGAATCTCGACAACATCACCACCCAGAGCAACCACACGTTTAATCATCGCATCTCTAGCACCATACTGGTGCGCACCTGTCTCTCCCGCAGCGTTCAGTGCTTTTGCGGTCTCTTTGCTGGCCTCAATGAGTGCCGGCGGCGGGTAAAAGACCACAACGTCGCCTCGTTGGATATGACGACCGAGTTTCAAGGTGACCTTGTCCACAAGCAGCTGATCGCCCACATCAAACGTCGGATACATGGAGAGCGATGGAATGTAGCGTGGCTCTACGACGAAAGCGCGAATGAACACAGCTGCTAAAAACGAGGCCGTAAACACGCGCACGTCCGCAAACTTGTCGTCGCGCCACAAGCGCTGCCACCAGACTTGCCACTGCTGCACAACAGGGATTTTTTGTGTCGCTGACGTCGCTGCTGGCGCTGGAGACGTATCGTCCGACTCCTCACTAGTCGACCATCGTTCACGGACTTTCTCAACGAGCTCCTCAGTCGCTTGCTCGGTGAGCATGCGCTGCTCTATCGAGCTTGTCCCCCAGGCGACGTCAGGTAGGCTCTCTGGCTTCCCGTTCACTTCACCAGGCACCGCTGCAGTGTTCTGCCGCTCATCGTTGCGCGAGATGCGGGCCAAGCAAGGTCGGAAACGCGACCCAGCCCGAGACGCTCGCCAGCGAAGTGATAAACACTTTGAAACGCTCCGCGCTGCCCGGGGCCGCAGCACGAACGCCCCTGAGCAAGTGCTGAACGCACAAAGTTGTCGTGAATTGTACCTGTCCATACACGTATTTGGCTGGCAAGCACCCGTTTTCCCTCAAGCTCAACTGACCACGTACGCTTCACAAAGCGCTTGTGCAACGTTTGACACAAACACAAACGCAAGCTAAAGAACGTTGGGTGTGTGTGTGTGGAGATCGTTGCATCACGCGCCTGTCAGGGCGCGCCGGCGTGATAGTCGCCGGCGCGCTTCTCCAGCGCACACCAGGGTGCCGTGCGATATACCTGCAGGTGCTCCTGCTGTGTTTGCTGCGTTCATGGTATCGTGCGAGGTCCCGTAGGTACGCGACTGCGTTGAAAGCAGGTTTAGGCTTCTGCTCCTGCAGTGTTTGCTGCGTTCATGGTATTGTGTGAGGTCCCGTAGGTACGCGACTGCGTTGAAAGCAGGTTTAGGCTTCTGCTCCTGCAGTGTTTGCTGCGTTCATGGTATTGTGTGAGGTCCCGTAGGTACGCGACTGCGTTGAAGGCAGGTTTAAGCTTCCGTCGCGGAGCATCATCTGCTTGCTCTATTCATAGCATTCGATTTTTGAGATCATTTTTGTAAAAGGAATCCATTCGGACTTGAGGGCAAGTCATGAGCGCTTCAGGGTTCGCGTATCGTTTCAGGAATCCGGTCGTATTTTGGGGCCGTCTCAACCTAGGGTTTCGTACAGCATTTTAGATCACGGGGTTGTAAAATCACCTCGTTCACGATCCAACGCTGACGCGCGAATGCCTACGCTTCTCTATTCCTACGTGTCGCGCGCTCAGATCAGACTTGCCTCAAGTGCTCATTCTTTATGTTTGAGGGTTACGGTTCAGTGCAGCCATTCGCACCAATGGACTGACGAAGGACACATCTCGATATGGTGCCTAGGCGACTTGCACAGAAGCTCATGTCGAAAAGCTCACCGTTCTTGTCACTTCCAATAATCAATTCCGTTCGAATATCAAGGATTCATTTCCTGATGGCCATCGGCGAGACTGCAGTTCAAAGACGCACGATGCCTTTCACGAAGTAGGCATCCAGAGGCTCCCGAATACTATGTTTGTATGGAAACTTAGCTTGGACTCTGAGTCGAGTTATGGTAGCGCGCACTTCCGATGGAGCATGCGTCACAGCTTTACATCAAGGGATCCTAGACAGATCGAATTTTCTCGCCTTGTTTTGCAGGTTGGATTTTCCGTCCAGTACTTGTCCCATGATAAACAAATTCGCAATTCGCAACACCTCTGTATCGAATGGAACAGCGTGCGCTCGCTCGTGCAATGGAAAAGGACTCGCCAGCGGGACCATTCATCGCAGGTCTCTGATGGATGGGTACGCCCCCCGTCGCAAATAGAGCGAGAGCACTCAAGTGAGCCCTCTGTACCCGTAACGCTCATATAACGAGCAGGGAAGCGAACAATTACGCATAACTTGGTAGCCTTGAGTAGCGGAGGTTTCTTGGACATGCATGAACACCTGAATACATTCAAATGTCAGCGGAACTATGGGCTCACTGAGGCTGTCTTCAAAGAGGGTGAAATTGGCAAGCGAATCGTCGATTTCAACACACCCCTGTGAATCATATGCGTCGACAAGAATCGGAGGCATCTAAATCGTGAAGTCAACGTCTATCAAACATCCTTCGACCGCTAACAACGGAGCTCGAGAGGCTAGAGACGCAGACGCTTTTAATCCATGAGATGAGCTCGGAGAAAAGGTGTCAATTGGAAGGAAATCGCCCGCAAAAAGCTCGTGCTCATGACAGCGGCAAGAGCCCCAAACTTTACTGTGCATACTCATGGCAAAGGGGCATCTTCCATTTTATTCCGACAATGGTGGAAGGTCGATCGCCATGCGTCTAACGCGCGCTGCCGCCGTTTCCAGCGCTGCGTAACACAGCACTAGGATCCTGTAAGACAAGGGCGAGGAATTCCCCATAAAAACTTATCTGTTCCATGACATGCGGACATTTCGTCGTACATTATGGATTCGCGGACGCTCCGAAGCTCCATGCTTCTGCAACGAACTCCTGTACAACACATCTCCAGGTTCGGCGCTGGATAGGATACCCATGCATGTCGCGTATGCGATGCTCAGTCACAGATGACGTCCTTGGCTTGCACTTTTGCATCCGCTTTCGTGCTCGCCCACTGTTCATCGCAGCGTAGAAATAGACGATCAAGCGCAGTCGAGTGCAAAGCTACAGTGGGATGCGTTGGAGCGTCAGGCTCCCGGTTGCCGCGGCGAGCACGCGTTCAAAACCAGCGCGCATCGCCCAACGCTGCCTGTTGCAGCACATCGTTCCTATACCTCAAATACGTTAACATTCGTGAACAGCGAGTATCACCCGATGATTCCTGGGGCACGCATATCTTCCCTCTATCCCAGGTGAATAGACGTTTTCGCAGCTTCCTCTGCATACCTGGTGACATCAGCGGAGCCCGCGCTACGGCACCACGCTTGGCGGTGCTCGAGGATCCGGAAGTGCGAGGCGTGCCGACGACCAGAATTGTCTAGGCGCGACATCCATACAATACGAAGAATCCAGCGTTGCATCGCCTCATCCGCACGAACACCACAGGCGTCCGTCAAGAATCAACGCGAAAGTTCGGGATCACTTCTGCCCGACTTCTTCGAAGTGAAACTATCTTCGAGGCTTCTCAGAGCATCTCATGCTCGATCAGACACTGCGAAATGCATCTCGAGGGGAGACCGTCTTCATCTGCCCTCTTCATGCTATGCGATGGAGGACGTAAACGGAGAAAACACCCCGCAGGGATGTGCGTTCGCCCCGCGCCTGCGCAAAAGCGCCTGCGCTTGCCCGTTGGGTATACGGACGCCGGCAGCTCGCGGCACTTATTCGGAGACTCTGTGTGGGCCTTTTACGACTACCTACTTTTCAGGTATGCTACCAGTTCAAAGCTTTCCAATTCAACGCTTGGGATTCGTGCTGCCGTCACCCTGTCAGTTGCAGTCGCGTGGAGTTTCGCACTTGCCTCGCCGCCGAGCTGGTGCAGCGGGGTCTCGGAGCGCTCGCACAGCGCGTAGGTGCGTACCTCCAGCCACGTTACGAATGAGCACAGCGGAGCGCGACAACCCTGGATGGACCGGGCAAGACGCACTGGATCCCGACACAGTGCTGGCTGCTGAGATATTGCGGCAACTCGTGGAGCGTTCAGCGGGAACGGAAGAACGCAAGCAGAACGAGGCGCTGCCGCGGGAGACGCTGCGGGAACTCGGGAGCCGCGGAGCGCAGTCGCTCGGTCGTATTTGGCAACAAACCGATGCAGACGCTAACCTATCCGAGTTCACGCTGGCCCAACAGCTGACAGAGAACACCAGGGCGGCGCTGAGGGAACTCATCGAACGTCGAAGCGCTGCGGCTACGAGTGCGTGGCTAAGGATGGAGCGCGAGCTCAGCCGCTTCGAGACCGAGAAAGAGCACGTTCGTGCGCTCATCCAGGAGCAGAATCATCCCCTTGCACTGTTACGAGCAGTTCCGCGTTTCATCCTGAACTCTGCACACCTAAGAAATCTCTGTCTCGCAACAGCTTTCACTGCGATAGCCTTGGTTTACGTCACCCTGGGAACCATTCAAGGTGCACCATACCAGAACGCAACAATTGTTTGCGCAGTGGTAGCCGCTGGCAGCATGCTCTATGCGAGCCAACGACGAGAATATTGAAGTTTAGGCACTGCCGTCGTCAGAGACACAAACGTCTCCCCATGGCGTTGTGTCTGAACCCGGGGGATTCACGACGTCCATGAGAGCAGTCAGCGGCTGGACGCATCCGTACTCGACATGCGTCAGCCGTTTGTTGCATGCAGCAATCACACATTTCACGTGGCAGCTGGACCAGGTGCGTCGCCCTCTTTCTCCCCGGAGAGGAACACCAGCGCGGCAAACCGCTCACACACCGGCTGGTTTCGAGCAACGTGCTGATAGTTTTCATCTACAAAGACTTGGCGGCTCGTAGCGGCGCATTTGGGTAGCCACTGAAGCAACGCCAGCGACGGGTTAGGGTCGCGCGAAGCCCGCGTCTGCTCGAGGTCGGCAAGCATTTGCCGCCAAACTGCATCAAAGATGGCCTCTGCAAATTCAGCGAAATCCATACTATCGATGACATCCAGGGTCTCGTCCAGAAGAGCGTTGAGCTGCAACGCTGCCTGCTGCGCCGCCGTACCCCGAAGCATATGCTGTGTTCTGGGGCCGGCACCATGCGCCTCGACGTCGCCGCGCGGGGGCCCCGTCAACAGCTGATCAGCGTGCAACTGCTCGAACAGGCTCTGACGCGTCGCCTGAATCAAATGTTCGAGTACGGACGCCATCCAGAGTCCATTCGGTGAAACAGACGTTTCCAAGTGGTAACTCATGGACGCATGGCTCGCTGACCCCGAAGCTTTTTCCGCATGCGCTTCCCCGTCTGTTCCCGGATGCGAGGGCGCTTGGGAGTCGGCCTCGCGTCTGCATAAACACCGATGAGCGCTCTCCCATAGGCTAGCCAAATCGTGGATCTGCAGCGGCGTCTGTAGATCCCAGCGCCGCTCCTCCAGTTCATGCTGCACCCTGCGCATGATGTTCTCTGTGATGAGCGTTTCGAGAAACTCCACGTCGCCGAGTTTGCGTGCGAGGCGCAGGTACGCCCTCTGTACCTGCCGCATTGGCTGTTCTAGGTTCGCTCCAGGTAAAGCCAGGAGTTCTGTGAGTAGCTCCTTCTCGGTAGGAAGTGAGTGCTGAACACTGGAACGGCGTTCGCGGCGTTCGTAGCGTTCGCTGTTCGCCAGCGCCGCCGCCAAACTCAGATACCGCCCAAGTAAGTTGACTTGCACGCACACAAGGGCCTGTAAAAGGCAGTAAACATAAGCAGAAGCCAGAACACGGGTAAGCGAGAGCACCGTGAGTTGCTTCCAAAGCAGCTGCGTCGAATGCCCCGTTGTCGGATCCTCGGAAGGCCGGTCGTTGCAACTCGTATCCTCGGTATGAGCACGGAGCTTGCGAATGATACCTGCGGTATCAAAGAAACGTTCCAAACGCTGTTGTAGTAATCCGCCTAAGGATACAATAGTCGCTGTCATGGTCCGTTTGTTTGTCTCATACTGCTGGCGGAACACTTGGAACGCAGAAACGACAGCGGATGATGCTTCTTCGTCGCTTGTTGCGGTTCCGCTGGGGTCTCCCGCGGCACCGCTCTGCACAATCGTACCCAGTGAGTGCGTCTGCGGAGACGTCACACCGCTCCAAGCCGACCAGAGCTTCCACTCCGCCTCCTTCTTCGTGAGCCAGCGGCGTAACGGCCGCCATGCGAGATACCCTAGACCGGCAACGGCCACCGCTCCCGTGAGGTAGTAGGTCCAACGACGCGCTCGTCGCATAGAAGTAGCTACCCAGTAGGAAAGAGGAAGCTCTACGTCTCTGAAACTACTTGGTTGCGCAGCGAACGAGCTTTCAGGGGGCAACCCCTGAAGAAAAAAAGCTGCCTGGGTTGGCGTGTACCCGTTGTGACGTGCTGGTCTTCGGGTGTCTCGCGACTGAAAAGCGCAGACAGCTCGAAACGCTCTACTGCGACGCTTATTACGTTTTTGCCAGCGACCTGCAAGAAAAGCTGCTGCTGCTGCTGCTGCTCGAACTAGTCTAAGGACCGCGTCTTCTGTGTCCAGCGGTGAGCCGCAACCCTTTCCGCAGAATAGCGCCCAAGTCTTTGGAACTGGAGCTCGAATCACCAGTTCCGCTTCTGGAAGTTGTTACCCAAGTACCTCGACCGGCTACAACCTGATACGTACCCCCGTTTCCACTGCGTTCGTTGTGCGTACAGCGTCGATCCCGCGAGCCCTGGGCAGCTCACGAACAGCTGCAGACGGCTGGTCCCAGACGCCTCACAGGTCCTCGGCCTTTCTAGGCGCAGTGCGAAGCCAGAGCGGTCCCAGTAGGGTAACGGGCTTCAAAAAGCAGCCCCGAACACTCTTGGTCGACACTACAAGCACGTGTCTGGGATTTCAATGGACTACAGTCAACAAGAAGCAAACACACACACACAGAGAGGGAGAGAGAGGGAAAGAGAACGTCAAGTCGTATTCCCTGGAATAGTCGCATCGAGGCGTTGTTGAGCAGGGCGTCCAAGCGCGGCAGCTGCTGCGGAGTCGTCACACCACCGGGACGTTTGCTTTGGTGTCTTTCCATAACAGCTACTTGCAGTTCATCTTGTCGAATGGAAAGCACGCTCTAGCCAACAAGCAACTTTATAGGTCTGTGTGAAGAAATTGCAGTCCCTACCGGCGGAGCGGAGACAAGCAACGCTACCTGTTTCGCACGGAGCAGAAAGGGAGCACTGAACAGCAACGAACGCCGCCCTGTACATCACTGCTACAACTAGTATTTCTCCGCTACTACTACTACTACGCTATCACTGCTGCTTCACTGCCGCTCTGGGGGTGTCTTTTGTTTCACGCGCTACCTTTGCGACACAGCAGCTTTCCATAGAGACCGCCACCGTCTTTACGGGAAACGAGCGCGCTGCGTGTCCCCACTGGATATATCTCAAACTCTTTGGGCCCGAACAGCGCTTGTCAAACCGAGACTTTGTAACTGTGCGACTGGAAGCTCTCACTGGCGACCACTTTCCTGCCAACAACGCGCTGTATGCCCTGGACCAGCTTCAAAGCATCTGCGTCTCGTATCACAACGCTCACCGGCACGCTATCTGCACAGCACCGTTGTCGCTATGGAGCACTCCAGGCCACTACTTGCCTTTACCTGTCGTGCGTGGGTCACTATATTCCTTCTGGGCAAGAGTGTGGATGTGTTGACCCGTCGTCGATTCTCCCGATGGTTGAGCCAACACCACATAACCTGGGCGCTAGGCGTGTTCATATACCAACACGCTTTCGCCGCTCCCAATCCAGATAGAGCAATACTGCAGCCTGCAATCGAGAGGAACCAGAGAAATGCTCCGAGGCAACGACCAGCTCGTTTTCGCCGACGAGTCGAACGGATGTTGCGATGGAGCTTCGAAATTGGTGCGTATCTGACCTTGCTGATCGGCTTGGTGTGGATCGTCTGGGTCCTATCCCAGTTGTTGCAACAGGTGCACCTGCGCTCTGCGTGCCTGGTATCGCGTAGTGTGAATCGCGCCTATGCGCCTCTAGACGACAGAAAAGCCGTGGCAATCAAAATGTCTACGTCGCTCGAGGAAGCGAGCCCGAATCCGAGAACTCCCCGCGCTCCTTCGAGGATGCATCCCGGAGATGCCGCTCCCGGTACAATGCGTGAGCGTGGTGGTGTGAAGGTTCATTTTGGTACCGCGAAAGCGGTCGCACTGTCTCCATTTGCCAATAGCAAGCCAGTCGAGGATTCCGGAGCGGAGCATTTCGCAGAGGCTCCGCTTGCGTTACCCGCAGCACGGCCCGGTGAGCGTGCGTATCGCGGGGGATCCACAGCACCGGCAAGCCACCCATCGAACAAGTACTGGTACACGAACGGTGCTGGACAACTGCTGGATATGGGCTTGCTAATTCTGGCGATTGGACTGGCAGTAATCGCCCATGAACTGGGTCACGCGGTTGCTGCTTCCCTGGAGGATGTGGCGCTCACACACCTGGGTCTATTTGTTATAGCCTGTTTCCCTGGTGCGTATATCCGGTTGGAGTCGCGCACGCTTCACCGTCTGAGTCTGCGTCAGCAGCTGCGCATCTACGCTGCTGGTTGTGTGCAGAGTCTGCTTCTAGCCGTGATATCGCTCGGCATGCTGAACGTGTTGCCGCTCGTGGGGCGCTTCAGCGGTTACGTGGCCTCCGATCGTCACGAAGGTGCTGTTGCGGCCTGGATTCATCCGGATTCTCCCTGGAGAGCAATCACTGAGCCCGAGAGTCTCTTGATTGCCATCGATGGTGAACCGGAGGCTCCCGCTGGTTACATTTGCTTGCGACATGTATCCGCACCAGTTGTGACGCGTTGTGAAGATACCTCTGGTCGATGCGCTTGCGTTATCGAAAGCGACAAACTGCCGGAGACGCGTATCCATGACTCGGTAACTGCCGCTGGCAAGCAATGGCATTGTATGGTCTTTGAAGCGCCCCGCCGACGGCTTAGTGAAAGCACAGCAAGCTCGCTGCTCACTGGCGGTCAAGTTGCGCGGCTCATGTCGATGGACACGTTACCAGCAGCAGCGTCCCGTTTGGTGTGGTTTGATGAGACCCTCCAGCGTATTACGCAAGAGATGCGCTTCAGCGACGACGTCCAGCAGTCACCACGGCCGTTTATGGGTCACAGTTTGCTGCATACCGCGGAAACGTTGCTAGCGTATTTGTTTCTTGTCTCGCTTGGACTAGGCCTGCTGAATATTATACCGGCTTTGGGGCTCGATGGTGCGCATCTGCTGCGACTCGTGGTGGAGGCATGGATTCGAAAACTCAGTCCGGAGCGGGTGCGGCTCATTCGCACGCTGCGGCTATTTACCCGAGTGGTGCTAGTCGGTCACACGCTGCTGCTGGTGGCGCTCGGACTTGTGGCAGTGCTCACGCAGCACTTGCCTATTGGCGCAAATTAAGTGCTTGTTTCCGTGGATACGCTTTGATGTTCACAGGAGACAGAACTTGTCTTTTCACTTAGAGACGGATGACGTATGCTGGTACCGCCAGAGGCAGTGTGCGTTTCCCTAGGAAGGCGTAGGTTTTTTGAATCTGGACGCATCCTTGTTTTCCAGTAGACATCGATCTTTCGTTCGAGAGTCTAGACGCAACTTATTTCGTTCCTCTCCGTTCCTGGGTGCTGCATAGGCTCTACTAGAAGAGCGCGCAGTCCGCGCATGTTGAAATCTCCATTACTGGTACCGAGAAACCAGAAGACGACCGCTGAGCGGCGAACGTGCATCTACAAGTCTAGACAATGACGACGACGACGACGACGAAGGCCTCCGGTTAGGCATCCGGTTCGTGATCCAAGTACTGGCGATGCAGGTGTCGCTTGCAGGCGAATAGCTATGCAAGCGACGCCGACCAAGCGACGCTAGAGACATTTTGTCTATGCGCTGATCACAAGGTGCACCGCTTGCGTATCGAATAAAGACCTTTGCTTTGGTAATTATGCGGATGCGAGAATGCGTCGTGAGATGCGTCCTTCGATTTTCACAGGATCCTCTAACAACCTCTTTGCTAAACGTTGGACGTGCATGCTTTTTTTTGCTTTACGACTGCGTTTCCTCGCATAAGGTCACGCAATGCGCGACTTTGGTAGCCTGCAACAGTTGCATGTGAACCGGTCGGCACGTACGTCATTTGCAGGGTTCTGTTCATGCTGCCAGCATGGACGTAATGGAGACTCGTTTTCGTCATCGACACCACGCCTACGATGTACGCTTATCGCTTTGAGCAAGCACTTCAACCTGGCTTCGTATTCAGGGGACCGGTCGCTTCCAACCCGCATACGCGTCAATGTATTCGGGCTGCACCTGAATAGCGCGCTTCTCGGCGTTGGTGTATGACGCCTCGAAAAGCGTGCTTCCTCATGCGCCTGCATATGATGCCTTGTTCACGCAGCCGTTCAAAGTGCACCCTCAGAGGCATTCAGTTCGCATCCAGCAGAACAGCATGCACGAGTGTGCCTGCGGGTAGCGGCTCAGTTCCCGGTGGCACATACACCAACACATCGGCGTGAACAACGCTCTGTAGTCGAGTACTTGATTGATTTCCGGTTATGGAGAACAGTGGCAGATAGGACTCGGCCTGTTTCGAATCCAAGGCGGACGTCAGAGATACCTCCGTCATTCGTGCAAAGCAGCTGAAGGATTCGCTTGTTGCGCTGCTCCGACAAAAGCTCCCCAGACACGTCGGTGCAAGCAGGTGCGCTCGTTGAAACTCGGGGCGCTCCGCATCAGGTACCACGACATGCGCTAGACGACCGATGATGCAGCGCGGATAGGCTCGTTCTATGGAGACACCTTTCAGCAGTTGAATTGCTGGGACGACAAGAAGTGCGAAACAGACGCTGCTACTCACTGGGTTACCGGGGAGCGCGAACGCGAGCCAGGGCCGCTTCGTTGAACAAAGATTACTTGCAAAGGTCATCGGTTTGCCCGGTTTCATCCGCAATCGACCAAAATGAATGCGTCCATGCTGAGCCAGGAGCGGTTTCACGACATCACTGAGGCCCATGCTCACACCGCCGCTGATAATGAGTACATCCTGCTGTGCATTCGTCAAAAGTGCCGCGAGATTGTCAGCGACTTCTTCGTCAGAAGCGATACCGGCATCAATGATATGCGATGGTGGTAAGTAGCGCCGTAATAGACCCAGTAGCAACGGACGATTCGAGTCGTAGACGCTTCCAGCGGTGAGCGAGGATGGTGACGCCGACGGGTCGCAAAGTTCGCTGCCAGTAGAGAGCACGGCAACTCGCGGAACTCGTTGCAGTGGTATCGATCGTTGAACGCCAAAGCTACAGAGAACACTGCGTTCAACAGCACCCAGTTGTTGACCTCGTTCTAGCACGACTTGACCGAAAGCGACGTCGTCGCCTTGGTGGCGCACCTCGGAGCCGGCTGGAACGCTGTAACCGGATGCAACCAGAATATGGAAAGACTCAAACGGTTCGTCTGAGCTTTTCGGGGCGCTTCCTGATGTCTCGTTCTCAAGCACCTGCACCTGCTCGACAGGAACGACAGCGTCTGCCCCTGGTGGTAGCGGAGCTCCCGTGGTGATGTACCTGCAGGTGCCCGCAGCGAGGCCGTCGACCTTTGGTGTTACCTGTCCAGCAACCTGACAACCTATACAGCGCAGTGTTCGGCTCGAGAGCAAGTCTTGACTACGGACAGCGTATCCGTCCTTTAGTGCCATATCAAAGCGTGGTACCGGCCAGGGAGCGGTGATAGCGTCCGCCAAAACTGCCGTTCCCGACTGCAGTGCGGCATCATCCCAGTTTGCGAGAACGGGTCCAGCTTGCTGCAGTCGTTCCGCCAAGGCAAGTGCCACTTCTTGGACAGTTCTCCAGGCCTCCTCCATCGATACCATGGGGTACGGTGACTGACCCTGCCGTCGATCTTGCATCTGGAAGAGGCGTTGCATACAAGTCCAAGAAAATGCCGTGGGCACGTGCTGTGCGGTTGCAGGTCGCCGGCGACGCCTCACAGGTGTCGCGTGAAAACGGAACACTGAACGAACTACCCTAAGTGTGCCTTGTGATGTCGAGGGAATTTTCTCATGCGTACAGTCTTGACATTCGACGTGGAGGAGTCAAGAATTATTGTGGATGCGTACGTCGTTTTAGGATTCTGGATTGTCTTTTGGGAGCTGCTGTTTAGACTCTTGGATACTGACATTCGTACAATCAACGGTATCAAGACAGTTCGTGAAGCGCTCGAACAAGGATTCCTAACGTGCATGGAATCGCTATCCAATGCATAGGGGCAGGCGTCTATGCTTCTCGCCTCCTTACGTATGGAACGTTCAAATCCCGGATTCTTCAAACTTCGATCGTTCTGGTGCAAGGCAACGCCTGGGTACAGTGTTTGGTGCTACTGAAATGCCGAGGAGAAATACTCGACAGCATCCTTCGGCGACTTGATGGCAAGCTCTTGCGAAACGCTTCCCGTACTTTGCACGCCAAAAAATGAGTTTCGTAACCAAGCCAAATCACCATATCTTTGTAGGCGGAAACAGAACAAGACTCGACAGCTGCATGGTACCGCGTTAGAGGTTCGCTACCAGAGACTCCGACTCTTCGGTTTGCGTAGACGGAGGTCCTAGATTTGGACCTGAATCCTAGCAGCAAGCTCTTTCAGCGCAAAGGTTGTGACTGCTTTGCGTGAAGGGATCGTGAACGGATCGAAGTTTCTCGACTTGCTCTCCAGCATGGATTTTGCTTCCAGTACTCGTCTCGTCATGGACAGCATCGCATTCGATATATCTTCAATAGCCTAGAAGTGCGGATATCTGCGTGTTCGGCAGCCAATGTACTCACCGTGGACTTTGCCCCGCAGAAGCCCGCGATTCCTGTGCACGGCACTGGACCATGAAACGGTGGAGGGCATTCACGATAGCCCGGTGAACCGATCGAGTAGATGAACCGAGCGATACACCAAGCGTTTATGCTCCAGGAGCGGTCTTCAGACGAGGAAAAATAGGTAGTCATGGTGCGTTATGGTGCACTCCTAAGGAGATACCGCACCATAGCAAATAGTCGGCGCTATCAAGGGCGCTCCGATGCTGTAAACAAAGAGAATGAACATGGCAAGAAAAGTCGAGAATGCATTCGCTCATAGCCCTCCTGATCATGCTATGCGCGGACAACAGCCAGAGACGACGACATGGTGTCATGAAGCCTGCCATCAACGTCCTCCAAGTGATGCAAACCGAACTGAAGAGACAGGAGACACCCACGAGATTCAAGCCGGAGGTACGAGAGCTCCGAAGAAAGCAGTCGCAGAAAAAAGATCGCAAAGGCTACCACGAGCACCAGCTGGTAAAAGCTGCAAACTTCACTATGTACACTCGAGTTCGCTAGGTGTGCGCCCGTCCCACTTTTATTCTACAAGTGTCATAAGCACGCTTGGACTCAAGCATCCCGGAGAATACAGGACGCAAGATATGAACCGAGTTCTATGGATTCCATCGAATCAGGAAAACTCCAGGTCTGTTCAGGCTCAACGATCTACCGGCACAGCGGACACTATAGCTTAACTCCTTTCCGCCGATCCAAAAGCGTGCAGGAGACAACAACAACAACAACAACAACTAGAGCAACAACTCTACCCGACTTTCTATCCCTGGTGCCGTACGCTGCACTGCAGCGCTTTGAGCGGCGTTCCGTTCAGTGACGTTACCAAGCGCGTTTCGCACCTGCTTTCTCTCCGCTATCGTACTTGTCGGGTACGCTCATAACATTGACTAGGTGCACATTGAACATACTCGGGTTCCCGCGGAACCCTTCGAAAGGCTTCGCTTTGAAGACAGCGTGCAAGCGAGCCGCAGCTCGAAGAACAGGATCCATAGCTGCTCGAAGCGAGCACACCTAGTCCGCTATTCCGCTTAGGCTTGGATAGCTATCGAGTCGTCGTTCGCGTTCGGGTGGAGTCTGTGGGACCAGGAGACCTCTGGCGCTATTTGAGGTCTGGTCTCGAACAGGTACTGTGCATATATTTGTCTTGGAGTCCGAATAAGCCGGTGTGTCGTACGACTTTAGAAACTCCGAGACCTACCATTGTTGACGGGTGGGTGTACGGCGGCTGGTGCTTAGTTGTGCTTAGGGATCTTCAACAAACGCATCGGAGGTCAAGTTTCTTGCACGCTGTCACAAGACTCGCTGCCCAGGGGTCTCTTCACGGCACACGGCGGCTCGAAGGAGCGTTTCGTGAACCAGAGAGAACGCGGCTTCTGTGGCTGCGTTTTTAGAGACGCCTGCTCGCCGACTCTATTCCAAGTGACCCCGAGAGCACCGCTATGGAGCCCGTTGAACACACAAAGAGCAGCGAGGTATCCGCTGCCGCTAGAGCGACCCAAGATCACAACGAGGAACGAGAGGGAGCACCAGTGAGCGGGGCGGCGGTTCCTGCGGAAGCTGGTCCGCTATCCCATCTAGTGCAGGAACAGAGTGCCCTACAAGCGCTGCACAAACGGGCGCCCCGAATCATGGACGACCCGGATTTCGAAGGGGAATCTCGTGACCCAGTGCTCCAGGTTGACAAAGATGACGAAGGTCCACGACCAGCAGCCGCAGAACCGACGACGCTCCAGCGTGTCGCAACCACGTCGGACGAAAGCATACCGGGAAACGCTTCACCGGCCAGCGAGCGCGGACTTGTTTCAGACAGATTGCCACATGCAACAGATGCAGACGTGACCGATGAATGGGCTCGTCGCCGCAAACGTACGCGTTCGAGTCCAGAACTCGCCGAGGGTGATATCGAACTCCTGCGTGAAGCCGGTGTTGTGATTCCAGAGCGACAGTTGCATCCAGGAGGTCGTCGGTCTCGCCGGCGTCGACGACTTCGCCAGGCCGCAGACCTGGAGATGACCTCTGAGAACGACGATGACGAAAACGACAAGATCGAGGCTTCCCCTGATACGACCTCCGTAGCACCGTTTGGCATGATTGGCGGCAGAGACGAAGCCGATAGAGCTGCAGGCGCTGTGGACGCTCAAAAGTTCACGTCTTTCGGTGAAAAGCAAGCGTCGTTGCCTGCTAGTCCTCATCAAGCAGCGAATGCCCCGGTGGGTGCTTCAGGCCTGGGTGCCGGCATCGGCGGCACCGATGATCAGAATCTCGCAGATGAGGCGTCGATCGACCGAAACTCTGAAATAGAGGAAGAAGAAATCGGCAGCGACGATGATGAGGATGATTTAGCCGACTTCATTGACTATGGTGATGGGGCAGCCGGGCAACGTCGCCGCCGACTCGCCCGTGAACGAGCGAGAGCTGCTTTGCAAGCCTCACTCCGAGGCGGGCGCCTGTCCAGCGAACTGGATCCTTACGCTGCAGCACTGCTGCGAGAGCTCTTCGGTGATGCCGATTCACTTGAGAACTACCGCGGAGAGCCGCTTCTCTATCACGATGATCCCGAGCAGATTCGCAAATGGCTCCAGAGAATCGGCGTCAATGATCCACGCGATATTGAGAACGTCTTGTCGCTGGAGTCGTGGGCAGTACCAGAGCCGTCGTCAGCGGAGGAGGATGCATCGACGGGCGCGGAAGCCTCCAAGAGCGCCGGACACGAGAGCCTCTCCGTCGAGCAGACAGAGCTGCTCGCGGAAATGTATGCAACGCCTCAGGATGATGCGATTCGTGCACTGGATTTGCCGGAGTACACCCAACTCTATCACTGCGGGCGGGATCAAGCGGGGAATCCACTCCCTCGCGAGCTCATGGACGAGAGCGATATTCGTTACGAGGCAGAGTGGATCGTCACCAACGGACTCGTGGACCTGCTTCGGTCGAGTAGACAGGCGGCTCCAGAGTCATCGCTCGTGGATCAGGTGGCGAATTTGCTGCGCTTCCTGCATCTGGAGCACCTGGACATCGCCTTTATCGCCATGTATCGACGAGATTACCTGGAACCCGATCTTCTGCCTCCGCTCGAGCGAGGCACTGGCGAGCAACAAGCTCCAGTGCTGGAGAGTCCGACACATTTCGTGGGCGACTGGACACGCCTCTGGCGAGTCCTCGACTGGGACCGATACTATTTCCAGTTCCTTCAGCAGAAGCGCCGCCTTATGGACGTTTATGAGGAACAGGGTGAAGAGGAGCTTTTGCAGCTGGCTACGGCAGCATTCCGCCGTGAGATGCTCCAGGATGTGGAAAAATACGCGCGACTGCGTCGGGAGCTAGCTCACGGGGACAAGAATGGATCGGCATCAGCGTCAGCAGGTCGTGAAGTGGCTGCAAGTCCCGAGTCGCTGCGTCAGGTGGCAGCAGAAACTCTGCTGGCGCCCAGCACCGACGCCTACCAGCGACAGGAGCACCGCACCGCAGCTGCAGCTGCGGCGGAAGCGGCAAACGGCAGCATCCACCCTGAAGTCGGCCTTGATTCCGAAGCTGCTGGTACCGTGTCCGACGACGCAATGGATCAGTTGCAGCAAGCAACCGCTGCAGCTGCTTTGCGACACGCGTCAGACGACGAAGAGCACCGGGATGCGGCACCTGTGCACTCGACCGAGACCCTAACGCCAACAATTGGGAATGCCGAGGCCATGCAGCCGCGAGCACGCGCGAAGAACAGCAACAGCAGTAGCAGCAACAGTCGTAGCGATTTGCAGCGTACCAACGCTGAGATAGCGACTTCAGCGGAACAACCGGGAACACTGCAGCCTCGACAGGTGCACCCGCAAGCCCCTGGTCGTCGCAGGGCTGGTCGCACTCCGTCGCGTCGTGATGCGCTTCATGTGGCGATATCCTGGGTTGTTACGCACCAGCTCGATGTAGAGGCGCTCTATGGCATCAAGGCTGCCGATTTGGCCTCCAACGTGCTCTCGGGTGGCAGTCTCATCACCGAACCTGCTGATCATCCAAACAAGCCGTCGCTCGAAGAACTGCTTCGATCTACTGATGTTACCGAGAGCACTGCTGCCGTCGGTATCGAACGGTATCTGCGCTACGTTCGTCAGGTAGCTGGGGCGCTTTATGCGGCACACCCGCGCCTTCGGCACTTTACCCGGACGCGTCTGCGCGAAAAGGCGCACCTCACCGTGAAACCGAGTGCGCGTGCCCTCCAAGACCTCGATATACTGGATCCTTTGCGTCCGTACTGTTCAGTGGAAGCGCTACCGGTTGCAGCCCTGGACCCAGCAGAAATGGCTCGTTTCATTTACGCTGAACGCCTTGGCCTGGTGGAGCACATGGAATGCTCGCTAGCGGCGCCTGATGAAGCGGAGCTCGAGTCCATCCTGGAACGCGCGCTCCTCAGCGATAAGCTGTACGAGTCGGCACAAGTCTGGAATGCTGCACGCCGGCAGATGCTCACCGAGCAACTGCTGCGGGTATGGTTGCTACCGCCGCTGCTCGCGGAACTGCTCGAGTGTCTACGCGAGGAAGCGCGAGGTGCTTGTGCGCTCGCGGCAGTCAGCGCCCTGGAACAGCAACTCGTCATCGGTGGCGCGAGTCCCAGCAGTGCATCGACAAACGCACATGAACCTGGTGCGTTCGGTGTCCTCTCTGGTACCGCTGCTGGTGGTGTGCTCGCGTTTGTAGTCTCCGACGAGTCCGAGTACCCGACGACACGCTCTCGTTGGATCTTTGGTGTTGCCCTCGATGCCTACGGCCAAGTGCTGGACACGCTGCGTCTGGGTTGCCATGGCTGGCTGCCCGGCGACGAGCGGCTCTTAGGGCAACTGGTTGCAGCGCAACAGGCAAAAAGTGGTGGCGCTGCTGCTGCTGCTGCTGCTGCCGCGGGCGCTTCAGCGTTGGAGATGCCGCCGCAGGTGCGCTCGCGACTGGAACGCTTCCTCCAGCGTCATCCGCACCGGCAATGTGTCGCTATTGGGGTCGCTTCTGGGAGTCCTATTGGCGTGAATGCGGCAAGTCTCTGGCTCTACGAATGGATACGCGGAATAGAGCAGCGTCTCGGTAGCAGGCGTGAGCAGGCGGTTGGGCGTCAGCCGCATGTGCTGCGTATCGACGATGATGCTGCTCGCCTGTACGCGAAAACGAAGACTCTGAGCGCTTCACTCGGAGGCATGGTGCCTCCCGAGTGCGACGGTCTGCCCTTGCGACGGGCTGTTGGTGTAGCGCGACTTTGTCAGGAACCGCTGGCGGTGTATGCAGCGATTGCAACAGAGGCATCCCTGGGTGCATTGCTGCGCCTCACTGTGCGCTGTCGTCCGCAACACCAACAACAACAACAACAACAACAACAGATGCTGGATTCTACCCGCCGTACGGATGAAACTGGTGATACCACGGCTACGGCGGACGCTGCAGGCCATGACGCTACAAGCTGGCAGCAAGTCACGGACCCGAGTCTGCATACACAACTGGACCTTGGCCTCGATGGCATGGTGACCTCGCCCAGTGATCGTCTGCTGGTCGTGGAACGAGCACTGCGTCATGCGGTCGCCTCACTGGGCCTCGACCTGAACCTCTTGTTGCGCTATCGTCATCTGCAACCTCTGATGGCGTTTGCGCCCGGCCTTGGGGTTCGCAAAGCATCCCTTTTCATCCAGACGCTGCGAAACCAGTTTTCCAGGGGCGCCACACGACCCCCAAGCGTCCCGTCACGTCAGGCAGTATTGCGCAGCAAGGCAGCGACTCGGCGGGTGCTCGACTCGCTCATAGCGTATCTGAGGGTTTCGAGCGGGATCCACGGGACGACTAGCGGCGGTCCAGGCGCCACAGGCGAAGCGTCGACGACACTTCAGGGTGCTTCGGCGGCAGCGTATGCACGTGAACGACTTGCCCAGTGGAGACGACGTGCTTCCAGCGTCGATGTGTCGACCTGGCGACCACTAGACGAGACCCGCATCCACCCGGTAGACGAACCGCTGGCGATGAAGATCGTTGTGGAGTCGTTGCGGGAGCACGATCCACGGTACTGGAATGCAGAGCGTTTAGCGTCGACGCCTGCAGCGGTGTTGGTGTTGCATTTGTTGGAGCATCCCGAAGCGATCGAGGAGCTCGACTTGCCCGGCTACGCAGCGCACCTGGAACAGGCTGGACACGGTCGTAAGCGGCACATTCTATTCCTGATTGCGAATGAGTTTTACCGACCATTTGCGGATTGGCGTCGGACGCGCTCCTCGTTACAAGGCAAAGCGCTCTTCTATGCCTGCACCGACCTGGATGAGTGCCTGTTTGGCTATGGAACGCGGGTGCACGCCTTTGACGGACGTCCTGTAGAGCGCGGTAGCGCTTGGCGTTGTCGTGTGGTTCCCGCAACCGCCTCGGTTGCCAGCGACTGGCTTCCTGGTCGTCTGGAGGCAGCACAAGTGCCGGCAGTCTGGCGACAAGTCCGCCAGGCAGCGACATGGGGCAGCATGTGGCCTGCTTCTGTGCATGCACGGGCGGAGGAGCGCTCCTTCGGAACGCCCTCGGTTGCTGCCCTGGGGCAAGTGCCGCTCTTACCGCTTCGCGTTAAGGCTGTGGACGGAGAGGCGCTCCAGGTGCAGCTCATGGCGCTGGAGCCGTTACCAGCCGAGCTTGCGTGGTTGGCGGAGCGAATGGCGCACCTGCCGGGTCGAGTGCCGCTGGAGTCGGTGTCGCGAAGCGCGCCTCCTGGTACCACCGCAGGCACTGCAGGTGTTGACGCTTTTAACACATCGAGTGCTGCTGCTGCTGCTGCTGCTACGAGTCATTTGTCCTCTTCGACGCTGCTATCCCAAAGAGCATCACGTGTGCTTCCCACGGGCCTGTTGCGCCATCCTGCGTACCGTGCGCTTAGTGGGCGTCAGGTGGTGCAGGAGCTTGCCCAAGCGCCGCCTGGCACCGTCTATTATCGTCCCTGTTCCCGCGATGCCCAAGCGGTATGTGCTTCGTTCAAAATCCACGACGAGGCGCCCATTGTGCACTTGGACTTGTTGGTGGTGGAGTCTGCGGGGTCCGGTTCCGGTGCGGTTGCCGGAAACGCCACTGGTGCTAGTGCTGGTGCTGCTCCTGCTGCTGCTGGTAGTGGCGAGCACGTCACACAGCAGTGGCAGCTGCGTCTGGATGCGGAGCTCTTCGACGACTTGGACGAGGTTTTTGCACGCTATATTGAACCGATTGTTCAGCTCGCCTGGAGAGCGACGCAGCATCCCAAGTTTATGCTTGTTGGTGAACACGACAACGCTGCGGCGGCTACCACGGCACTGGAAGCCTTACTACGGCAAGAGAAGGCCAAAGCTCCCAGCACCATCCCCTATCGACTCGCGTTTTGTCGACATCGTCCAGCGCATTTGGTGTTTGCGTATCTACCGGGTCGAGCGACTGTGCTGTACGAGCCCATTACCCTCACCCCAACAGGTTACCGACTTCGTGATCAGGTGTTCTCGTCAGTTGATGACTTGGTCAGCTGGTTCAAACGCAACTGGCAGCGTTTGTTGCGTTCGCAAACCGGACCACCGCGACAACAAGCGACAGACGCTGATTCAGATGCGGTGCTGGCGTCACTGGGAGCAGGAGCAGTTGCCGTGGGTGCATCGGCTGGAAACCGTTACCAGAGCGAGGCCTCTGCTGCGTACGGGGCGCAAGTTGGTGTCGACCAACGGGTACCTGTTGTGGGTTCTTTGGTGCAACTCGCGCAGCGAGCCCTTGAGCGTTCCGGAGCGGGCACTGGTCGGCATGCACCGCGTTAAGGAGTGTGGAAAAGCGGGTTCCAGGGCTCGGCGTTGGCGGTTACCCCGGTGCTTATCCAAAGCGTACAGTGAGATAGGTTTTTATTCTAGCTGCGATGCGAGCATCGATTCCATAGCACAATAGCATTGCGTGGAAGCACGGGGCGAACTGTATCCATGGGAGCCTCTCGAACCGGAACCTGGTGTACTATGCTATGGATGCTAGCCTTGGATTCGTCTAGCTTTCAACGCATATCTCAATGCGCATGGCATTGGTACATTCCAGGCCGACGGTATGGATCCTGGCCTTGGATGTGTGTATCGCTTTTACCATAGGAATAGAAACTTTTTGCGCAAGTACTTGCAGTCCGACGTTCTCGTGCATGAGCGACACCCGTTTCAGATTCAAATGGAGCACTGAACTGTTCGGTGTGTTCCAGTATTTCGATAATTTGCCAGTTATCTTCCGAGGTACAATCGCGACGCAGCAAGTGCATCAATATCGGGGACCAACGGCTTCATATGTCGTTTTTGGCAATCCAGGCGCCATTTCGGAGTGACTCATTCGACGCTCCGTCACTGGAATTTATTGCTTCTCCGGAATCAAGCGAAATAGCGACGCCATGGAGAAAAGGTTCGTAAAGTAACAGGTATCATGATGCAATGAATAGGGGCCTGGCTTCCACGCTTCCCCTTGTGTGCACAATGCCGAAAGTATGTGTGCTTCAACTTTCCGATCTTTGTATTCAATGACAACGGGGATGCATGGCAACACAGATTGCCGAATAAGCGACACGTAAGCCTCGACGTCGTGCCTTGGCGACTTCCGCAAAAATTCATACGGATCATTCACCGAACATGTCACGTTAAATCATGGATTCCGTTTGACTGACACATGCTCCTTTCATGTACGAAACGCCAATTCATTGCGGCAGGGTACCTCACACACGAGGTGTGCGCTCAGAGGACCGAGCGCCATCCATGTGCATCGCAAGGTATCTTGGACTCCGACTCTAGTCATCGTAGCGATCGCTTCGAGTGGAGGTTGGATCGACGCCTGGCAGGACGGCTGCGTCGACGCATCCTCTTTGCTTGCACGGGACGCCTCCTGGGATATTCCCTCGGGCACTTGATTCATCATGGACGACTTCACGGCGCTCTGCAAATTCTCTGTCGAATACGACACTGTGCGCTTGTACAAGCAGAGCACAGTGTACGCTCCGAGCGGATCACCCAGAAGAGGCCCGTCATCATCGAGTACAACACGCCGTGCGGAAACAGAGGCGAGCATCGACGAGGAGCCCTCTGTACCCGTCATGGGCGTGTACCGAGCAATAAAGCAAGAGCTCACGTGCAAAGTGACGGCGCTCAGCGTAGAACGTGTGGTGCAAATAGCTGAACAATGAATCGCAGTCACGTATAATACCGCTGTGAGAAGCGCATCGAGGCTGTCGACAAACAACATGAAAATGACATGCAAAGCATACATCGCTACCTGCGCCTCTTCATGGAATGCATCGACAGGAGCCGAACGTACCAGAAACCAGTATGGAACGCCATCATCCATATCCTCCTTCGACCGCTGTCAACAGACCTATCAGGCCAAAAGACACGCGCTTCGTTCAAACCGAAGATATGGGAAAGAGAGGGCGCGCTCGAACGAACGCTGTCACACGAGTATCCCACCAAACCTATTATCGATGACATTGGAATCAGACCCAAACTTTAAACCCTTGTTGGCGTACCTGAGTTGCAGTCTATGCTATTTCACGGGGCTCGATCCCCGCCAAGCCACGCAGTTGATGTGTTCCGTGGGTGCTCCACAATGCGAACTTGCGCACCAACCGCTGCACTCGGGATTGCGCGCTGTTCCCTGTGTGGAGCACGTTCTCGGCATGTCGTCTTCGTGTCGAGAGCTTTTCGAGGAAATGGTTCGGTGTCTTTCGGACTCGGAGTGTGTGCGTTCGCATCCTGACCCAACGCGAGCACTGAGCGACTGTGCTCGACGCGACGCCGCTGGAGTACCGGACACGTGTCGAGGAACGATTGAGGCCTACGCAACCTGTCGAAGAGCCCAGATCGATCCTGCTCGTCGGATCATGGGTAATCCAGCAGCTCGTGTCAAGCACGAATAGCATACGGGAATACGCACACAGGTCAGGGCGAAAGAGGCTGCCGGACGTGGCCCCGGTTAGAGCGCAGGCCGTTCGGAGGAGCGCTCGCGTCCTCCGAGCTAGTCCCCGAACCAACGGGATCGCGTTTAGCGATGACTACGCGTACCAAGGCTCATCTTGCCCGCAAAGAGGTGATGCGGTTTGCGCGTACCGATGAAACGATCAGACTCGCCTTGGCGGTGCTCTCGTCCGCTAAACGCGCGACGCAGCGTCCGCTGAACGAGTTTCTGGGCGTGGCGAGCCTGCACAACATCACGCAGACCAGCAGGGACCAGGGACTGATCGCTTACAGCTCGAGTTCGATAGACAACTGGTGCAGAGTGAGCTGCTTTTCTGGTCTGCTGCTTGGTGGTGCTTGGGTCGACAGCGCGCCCCCATGGTCGCTTTGCAACCGCCTGCGACGTCTTGCGTACCTTGAGAAGCGCTTTGCGCGATAGCTTAGGTCGTTGGGTGCGGTCTCGGGCAGCTTGCTGCTGACGAAGCCGTCGCTGGTTGCGAGCTTTCTCCCGAATCAGCGCGACATCGGTGTCTGACGGTTGATCAACCGGGACGTCTGCACGCGGCTCGTCACCGACGGCGTCTGAAAGCATACTCTGACGCATCGTTTCCTCTTGCTCAAGGGCAAGCAGCCTCTGATGAATCTCCGGATCAACATAGTCCGCTATGTTCTTGCCGTCTACGATCTCCGGAATGTAGTCATAGCGCCATGCTGGGTCTGTTAGGTCGTAGTGCTTGCGCCAGTCCATGCTGTAGACGCCTGCACCTCCGTGCTCGCGTTCCAGTTCACGCTCCGTCTTCCGGCCTGCTCGGCTTGTCGACAAGGTGCAGGCCAGTTCAGGTGCGGTGTTTTGGTTAAGTGCATCGTCCGCATCGCGCAGAGCCTGGCGGCGTTCGAGGACTGAAGCGGGAATCTGCGGTGTGCGAACGAGCTTCGGCTCCGCGACGTGCAGCCGGTTCAGTACAGAGTCCGTTTGTCTGCCGCTAACTTTGAGAGAGACACGCAGCGCTAAAAGTCGTTCACAAGCGCGATTACGAACCGCGAACACCGATGCATATCCATCGTCGCCCATCGTGGATGCCGTCATCAGCTCTGCGCCCACTTGTTCGGCGGTTTCCCGTATCGCCGTCCACGTTGTCGGATCGAGTTGCTGTTCCCAGCCAAGATCCGTCTTATTGCATACCACGAAAAGAGGCTTGTCAGCGAACAGCGGTTGAAGGGAACGAAGCAAGGCCAGTTGCTGGGCTATGGCGTAGCCACAGGTCTCTGACGGGTCCACGAAGAACAGAATCGCCGCCTGGAGATGTGCCAGCGCTGTAATCGACTGCATCTCGATGGTGTTGCGCTCATCGAGGGCGTGATCCAAAAGACCAGGTGTGTCGATGACCTGCCAACGCAGGTACTGGTAATCCATATGACCGACAAACAGGGACTTTGTGGTGAACGCATACGGTTGGACGTCGACTTTGGCGTTGGTGACGCAGTTCAAGAACGATGACTTGCCAACGTTCGGATAGCCCGCAATCAGCAGCGTTCGCGTCATAGGGTCGATACTAGGTAAGCGCGCCATATGTTGGCGCACTTGCTCCAGATACGCTAACGCTGGGCGAAGGTGTTTCACCGTTGTGCACATTCGACCCAGAGCGGCTCGTTTGAGGCACTTGGCACGGTAGAGAGAGTCTGCGTATTTGAGTTGGCGCACGTAGTCGCGTGCAAAGCTGTCCACAAGGCTGCGTATCCGACTTACTTGACCAAGGGCCAGTTTGTAGTGATCTCGGTCATACAGCACATTCAAAATATCCGCATAAAAGGGATGTAGTTCCTCTAAAATCGGAAAGTCGCTGAGGATCTTCGTCAGGCGCTCATGAAAACATGACTGAGCATAGCGCACCTTGCGTATGTAGAACGTCCGAATCCGAGTGATCGCATACCCTGGGTGCACAACGGTGGGGGTTTTGCGCTGTGTCTGAGAGAGTACGATATCGATGAGGTCCAGTGCCTCCGGCACCACCTGGATGTGCTTTAGACCCCCTACAGTCATGGTGTCGTCGTAAGCAAATACCAATTGGAAGCGAGCTCTTCGTGTGAAGTGAGGGCAATGGTACCCAGGGAGTACTGGCTGCTCTCGAACGCCGCGTAGTGTAGGTACGCTGTGAACGGGTACGATAGACGTGTCCCCTGGAGCCGCCTCGTTGTGCACTCACGAGGAAACAGGTGACTCGATCGCTTCGCTCGATATCGGTATTTGTATGCAGTGGAGGTCCCTTGTTCAAAAAATTCGACACCACACCGTCCCTGGTGCACTGCTTTTGTCAGGTACGTTTCCTGAACTCGGCCGGCGACATCGGTATATCCGCAGCCGACGGAGCGTGCGCTGCGGACGGCGGCGGCTGCTGCTGCTGCGGGCGGCGCGCCCCAGACGCGAAAGCGGGGCAGGTGCCTGGAGGCACTGATCCTCGACACGGGAACTCGAAGCGAAGCACGGGGGACCTATTTTCCGTATTGTGGAAAGATCACCTTGTAGGCAGGTGCCTGGAGGCACTGATCCTCGACACGGGAACTCGAAGCGAAGCACGGGGAAACTATTTTCCGTATTGTGGAAAGATCACCTTGTAGGCAGGTACCTGGAGGCACTGATCCTCGACACGGGAACTCGAAGCGAAGCACGAACGTGCAACAAGTTCGTTCCATCCTTATGGTAAGCGTTGCACGGGGGAACTGTTTTCCGTATTGTGGAAAGATCACCTTGTAGGCAGAATGGAGGCACTGATCCTCGACACGGGAACTCGAAGCGAAGCACGGGGGAACTGTTTTCCGTATTGTGGAAAGATCACCTTGTAGGCAGACTGGAGGCAATGATCCTCGACAGGGGAACTCGAAGCGAGGCATGAACGTGCAACAAGTTCGTTCCATCCTTATGGTAAGCGTTGCACGGGGGAACTATTTTCCGTATTGTGGAAAGATCACCTTGTAGGCAGAAGGTTTCGTGAGCTAGACGAGTCTGCTAGGCTGGTGCTTCACTCTCTAGACAGTGGCAGGTGCTGTGGCGAGCTCTGAGCAGCTCGTCTGCAACGCAATTCATTCTGGGACTAGGTGCAGTTAGGCTGAGTCTGGGCTTCGCACTGGTCGTGGTTGACTCCTAGCTTATCGATTCGTGCTGTCGCAGGCAGTCGGTCTGCCTGTGCACTTTACATGCTCCCAGAATAGCTATGTACTCCGACTCCTTGTCGAATGGAGCAGGCATCGAGTCGAAACCCCCCCACCAGTGGTGTGGCAAAGCCGTTCTGGCCCCGTGCTACGTACGCACTACCAGCACAGGCGCTACTGCGGGTGCTCATGGCAAGTACTCGGCGCACGATAGACCGTACGAAACAACCAGTATATTCGAGAGGAACTAGGGGTCGTGGAACCTGGAGGTCGGATGCTGCATGACGAACTTTTTTTCGAATGCTAATATCCATCCCACAGCCTAGGAACCATGGCCAATGTAAACGCTTTTTCAGAGAGAAACACGCGCCCAATGGAGCGATCATTACGTTTCACAATAGAAAACAATTCTTTCATGGGATTCAACCACAGAGCGCACGGAGGAATAAAAAGCAGCTCTGCCCTTGATAGATTCGGCAAAAGCTCGAACGCGAGTCGAATGGTGAAATACCACGTTGTCCTATAGAGGGATGTCGCCAGACGTCAGCGGAAAAGTCTTCAATGATTCGGCAAAGTCGTTGGTGCCATCGTATGAATCCTCTGTACCAGCGAAACCGCGGCCGGCAAATGAATCCACTACCGCTAGGACAGATGATGTCGTCAGAGTTCTCTTCGAGATCCATCGCGCACACAACGGGCTTCCTGCTCTGCGAGTAGTCACATGCGCTCCAAAGGTTTCACTTAACGGAGTTCTCATCGACTGAAAAAACCACCCCAAGTCCCAGTGCTTCATACCGATCGCTGAGTTCCAGGAATTCTGTTGTTGCGATTTCAGTGGAAGATGACTGTGCATAAACTAGGACTTGTTTCTGCGACTTTATGCCAGTGTTTCAGGATCACACGAATAAGACGTTGAGAAGTATAGACGCACATGACGAATGATATCTTTGCTTTTGCTTTCCGTTAAGTGATCAAAGATTCGCCTTTGACGATGGACCGCAAGCACGCCTTGAGACGATCGGGTTTTCGCGCGGGGCATATAGTCGTGTTTCTTTCAGTGTTCCGCAGCCATCAGAGTATTGTGTTATGACTGACCTGATTCAGAAATGCAGTCCTTGTTGCGCTCTTCAGTAAAGCATATATCCTGCAGGCAATTCGACTACGATCTGTCCGGCACGTTGCATCGTGCTTTCGATCAGCTGCTATACCCCGCAGCGGAGGTTGCACCAACATTGAGTTGAGAGCCCATAAGCGAGCGCTGCGATACCCGGTGATTCATTGATGTGCGTCGGTGTAATTTTTTATCAAAAAGTGTTTGCCATGAAACCAGGTCATCTATGGGTGCGCGGGCATAGCTTCTGGCCTATCGCAACGCGCCGCTAGTCTTGGTGATGCACTGTTATGTGTTGCGATGTCCTTTCATTAGTCAGCATGCTTCGTGGAAACCAGGATGGCTGTGAAGAACTTCACCGTGTGCACGCCCTGATGTCTGGTATGTAGTGTAGCGGGTCGTTTGGCGCAGCCACGTATGCACACGGAAACATCAGAACGCAGCTCCATACGATTACAGCTCCCGCTTTTTAGAATCAGCGTCGTGTCTGGCGATGCTGCACAGCGCTATGTGCACAAGGCGGGGCAGACGCACAGTAACATCGAAAGGTTTGCCTTGTGCCTTGAAGGACTCCGCACGTTGTGTTGCGCTGTTGTAATGCGCGAGACTGGGGTCCGCGTGCGTCTGTTCTCGACGGATTCAAGACAACGCGCAAGCATGAGCGCAAGGCGTCTTCCGCGTCTTCTGCGTGCTTCTGGGAGACTGCGCGCGCTCGCCTGTTCGTATGGACGAGGCGGATCATAGACCAAGCCGAACAGCAATGGCAGGTTTTTTCAGAGCTCTCCCGTACTCGGAATCGTGCGCCCTTCGCGTCTCAGAGGCGTATCTTGTCGATACGCAGCGCCTGCTAAACGGTATAAAACTCGAGTTCGAATCCGTCCATGATTATCGGATGCAGCGCACGCTGCACATCAGTGGCGTTTCGCGGAGCCCCAGAAGAGCGCCTAGCTGCGTTGCGCCGGGCGAACGATGCTAGATGTTTGCCGCCCAGCGCGTTATTGCCGAATCTGGGCATCGTTGACCGCAAAAGGGTCATTCACCGGGGATACTTGCTACCTCGTGATATCTGTGATGACTTTTAGCAGATGCCCAGCGGAGCCAACATCTCGATATAGCGATCTGGGTATTACAAATCACAAAAGCCTAAAGTTCGACATGCAGCAGACAACCCCCCGGGTCGATTAAGATAGCGAGCTCTCATACGAACGGGTTGTAACGCTGGATCAACTCGGGTTTCTCCAGATGAGCAAAACAGACTAGAGCCAAAAGGCATGGGATCCGAGAGACATCCACTTGCATTCAAAGAGGGCACTTGTCTCGCATGATGGGCCGAGCCCTCGAATCATGCTTCCAAACCAAAAACGATATCTACTGAACGGCATCCAAATTTCGCAAGAGAGCTCGTTTCGCTACGAAAAGTAGAGCAAAACACCTCTGTGGTCGGTGAAAAACGCCACCAGCTCGATATGGCTGTAAACTGATGCAATCCATGGCCTGCTGGAGAGACACCGCCCCGCTTCAATTCATCTGCCCGATACTGACTCGGAACGAGTGTTACGGAAGAAAATTCGATCAAGCCGAAGAAGCAACACCTCAAACAATCGACAAAGAAGCTCCAGTGCGATCATTGGCGATGGAACAATGAAGATAAGAACATGACTGAGGCTCGCTAGTATTCTGTACCAACTTACACCACTTTTCTGGTGCAAAGAGATCGATGCATCATGCTTGAGACGCAGCTACTGCTACCTACCATAGCTGCTGCCGCAGCGAGCACTGCACCCTCTTATGGGACCGCACCTAGTTCGACTCGAGCGCGATTCACTGAGCTACAGTGCCGCTCGCATAGAGTCACCCACAGGTATTATCAAGTCTCTGCGCGTTCCGTTGATTAACTCGAAAACAACGCCACCTCAGCGGTCCCATTCACCAGGCTCCACTCGCAGCGGTTTATCCGAGTGTCGGCGCCAGCTCGCTGTACGCTGAAAGATCCTCGACGCGCACATACCGCCTACGACCGTTGCTGTCGCTCTATCATAGCCTTGCTAACAACTCCCATGGACTCAATGTACCTATCGACACACTTGGCTAAACAGGTCTGCTCCCCGGAGGTCAGCGTAGCGCTTGGTTTGGTCACGCACTTCTCAAAGCACTTTTCCGTCACTCGTTGTACGAGATCCTGAAACGCCTGCCGCAGCATCTCATTTCGAACACGATCTTCAAGCTCCGCCCGCTGTGATGGCGTCAGTTGATCTATTTTATCCATAGGTAACGGTGGTAAACGTCCAGTGAAGCCGGAATGCGGCGGTTACCTCGTTGTGTGCAACTGCAGGCACCCAAGGCGACGTAAAGCTATTGAAGCGCATCGGCGGCGCCTGTGGTGCCGGCGCCCGGTGCGACGGCACCATGGATGCGCTGTCGGAGGTTTGTTTGCTCGGGGTCACGGGGGATGCCCTGCTCTTTTCTCCAAAAGTATTGTGGATCGAGTAAAATGCCGGTGACTGGCCCGCAGCACGTATGCAGCGCTTATACGACTGCCAGGATAGAACTGCAACGAGTTCACTGACTCAACGAGGGCGAACACGCGCAAGTTTGCGTTATTTCATATCGTCAACTGCACCAGAACTTGGGGGTTGGTTTTTCGGTCTCCTGTGTCGCGTCTCCAACTTTAAATACGCTGGTCTCTCGTTTCGCTCCGATTTCGTGAGCATCAGTCAGAGGATCGTGATAACAGGGCCAAATTCTCGTTCATAGGTTTTCCGGTTGGCATAGACACGTGATAGGCGCAGGCGAAAGTTTCGATCGAATCTTCATTGGCCATGCTCACCTATTTGTTTGCGGCATCGGCGTACGCTTTGCAGCGATCACACCCGACTATGGTCAGATGCTGCCTTGTCTCCAGCGTGCTTCCTCGTACGAGTGCTGCCCTCTGGCGCTTGAACTGTTGCTGCATCGCTCTGTACACGCACTAGACGAGTACAGAAGACTCCCCGTCGATGCCCTCGACCGTTTTCGCGTCTGGTGCCGTACCCGAAGGTCACGAGCTTCGTCAGTGGCGATGCCCCCGACGAGTACTCTGTATGCCTCATATGCAAGTGCGCACTGTTCCATGCCATTGAAGATTTGTGGATTGCGGTGTTCGCCATGATGGTAGGGATTTGGAAGGAAAATCCAGGTTGGAGAACTTGCCGAGAACTATCGATCCGGTTGCGTTCTCTTTATGGAAACCTGTGAAGCTTTCCCCATTGGAAGCCGTCTCCGCTATATGTAGAGTACGAATCCATGAACACTTTTCATGCAAACAGAAGACAGGGTAGCCTCTCTGGGAGCATATCCCCTGAATTGTATCGTGCTGCGGTTGAATCCGCCGATTCATCGACGGGCACACAGAGAGAAGCACCTGTCTTCCGACCCGCGTCGAGTATTTGACATGCGCTTGGGAAGAAGTCGTCAAGGAAGGTCGTCGAGATTCTCTCCTCATCGAAGCAGGGACGCGCATAGCTGTGCTCCTCAGTTACCTTGAAACAGAAAGATCGAGCTCTAGGAAACTGTATGAATTGAGCACGCTATATTTACGGAACGGAGAAGAGTCAAGGCTTGTTGTTCTGCATTGCGTTAAAATATCGGTTATTATAAGAGCCCTTGTACGAATCTGTCGCATGTCACTGTGATGATGGTGAGGTGACGAATTCTACTGGGACTTTGTCGAAGGGGCCGTCCCGGAGAAAACAACCGCCGAGAATCGTAAACCAAGGTATGCATCCAAGAACGCCAATTCCCGCACTTCGAAATTAGAGGCGCAATATCAACACAAGTTCGCAGAGAAAATCGACAGATAGAAAAAGAACGAGCAGTTCAGTTCGCGATGGTAGTCCGACACCATTGTGGAGCGCAGCAGCGTATCGCGCTCGTTCGACTGTACCTGGACGAGTTCGGATAATGTGCAGTCAGGCACACGAAGCAGCCCGGGCAGAACTTGTTCCAGGCTCACCTGGGATGCTGGAGTGTCCTGAGGCGCAACTGGGTATGCCCGTTTGCCGAAACGATTCATTGTCGTTCGTTGGCACTCGTTCAGAGAGACACCCAGCTGCTAGACATGTGTGCACCATGCGTCCTTGGTGCGTGCGAGCGACGAATATCCCAATGTCGTCGGATCCCGTGGATGACAACCACGCAGCATCGACTCGTTACTCGTTCGACGCACTAGTTGATGCCGCGGGCGTGCCGCCATCGCGTGCTATAGCGCGTCCTGCGCCAAAGGCGAATACCGCACCACGTGACTTGTCGGTCATGTTCTTTGCCACTTCATTGATGAAGCCCGCAAATCTATGCATCTTGCCTCCGTGCAACCGATACCGTTGGCGGCCCCAGCGAGGTCTCACGGACCGCTGTCGAAAATCGTTCGCACGAGCCATGTGGACGCTTCTGCTCTGTCCAGTGCTGGGCGCTACGGAATCGATGTTGGCACTGTCACGCCATTTGTTGGTATATACGCTGGCGTCCATAATGCTCGACTACCCATAAACGCGAACAATGGAGAAATCAAGCCATATTACATATTCTGTCTGAGCATCAATTACCCTGTCATATGAAGGTTCTATCGAAAATTTCGAGAGGCATCTGCGCAGCTGGTAGCCCTGCGTCCGGATCGGCTACAGCAAGTCGTTTGACGAGGTGCATCGGGGCAAGAGCGGTGCCTCGCGAGACTTTGTCGCGTAAGGAGCTACGCGATATCTGTTAACGTCCTGAATCTATCGATTTGCCGGAGACGAACTTGTTGGCTAGTGATCTATGCGCGTAAAAACCGCGTTTGCCAATAGTGACAATGCCGTACACTGGATAGAAGCTGGGAGCATGGGCTGGTACGAAGACCAGGTCCAGCCAAATTCCAGCTGTATGCTCCCTGTTTCTTGTTCAGTCATGGAACGCGACATTGCCAACGAGCTGGACGGACGAATTTGGTAAGGAGGAGCTTGGCAGAGAGACTCGATGAACGACGCGTCGTCGAGCAATCCTAACCGTTCGGCGATTTGGAGCCGGCCTCACGCTTGACTCCCCGCTGGGCCTGAAGCCGTTGTCGCACGTGCTTGACTCCTCTTTACGGCCGGAGGTCTGCCCCTACTTCATCAACGATGCACAGACCTGCCAGTCTTCCCGAATCAAGACCCATCGAATGAGACGAACACCATCCAAACCTGTACTGACAAAAATTCGCTTCTCAGTACGAAATCAATCGTGTCTTGTGCAACGCATGGCGCTCTCCCATACAGGCGTGCTTTGCCTCAACGTCCGCCCGTGTCCCTTCGTCACCGTTCGTATCGAGGGCATAGAGACGTCTCATTCGACGGCATCGTTAACATTGTCTCTTACACATCATATTCAGTAGAATACCTTTCGAAGGAGATCGTCGTCCATTTCGTCACAGTTTGACCGGTTCTCCTCTAGGATGCGTGACGTTCAGAGCCAGCGTCGACGACGAGCAGCGTCATTCGACGTTGCTATGCCCGTTGAAATGCCGACAAGTAACGCCATTCTATATATGACAGCGATGACACCTTAGAGCCTAACCAGGACCTCTGTCCAGACATCATCGCCACCACCATCATCAGATATTCTGTTCATAGAATACCTACAAGAAAAAAAACAGCGTGCTCCCGCAGGTATTCCAGCATGGACCGCTCCCGCCCTGTAACGGACTCGCGGAGGGCGGCAGCGCGCGCACTTTGCGCGCCCCCGATGTGCTGTCCGTTTCGCCGCATCCGCCGGTGCCAGGCGCAGAGAAAAACGTTTCGCCTAGCGGAACTCGTACGTAGAAGCAGCGGAAGCGCGGCCCAGCGGCGAGCGTCATGCTGCATAACGATAATAGTGTCAAGGCGAACAACAACAACAACAACAACAACGAAGCAGGATCGTCTCGTGGTGGTGTTTACTGGCACGAGGGAAGCGTCTCGCGAGGTGAACGGGCGTCTCTGCTCGGTCAGACAGGCTGCACGGTGTGGCTCAGCGGGCTCTCCGGGGCGGGCAAGTCGACGATCGCTTGCGCTTTGGAACAAGCGCTTCTGCATCGTGGATACTTCGCCTACCGTCTAGATGGCGACAACGTGCGTCACGGGCTGAATAAAGATCTCGGTTTTAGTGCCGACGACCGGGCAGAGAACATTCGCCGCACTGGCGAAGTCGCCCGTTTGTTTGCCGACGCGGGCTGTATCTGCGTTACGGCCTTTATTTCACCGTATGCTGCCGATCGACGTGGCGCTCGAGCGCTGCACGAGGCCAGTAGTCTCCCTTTTGTTGAGGTTTACGTGCGCTGTCCATTGGCCGTTGCGGAGCAGCGCGACCCAAAGGGTCTCTACAAAAAGGCGCGTGCCGGTCTGATTCACGGGTTCACTGGCATTGACGACCCGTACGAGGAGCCCGAAAGACCAGATGTTATCCTGGATACGGATAAGCTCTCAGTTGGTGAGTGTGTTGAGCGCCTGCTATGCACGCTGCGCGACCTGGGTGTCATCGAGACGCCAACGACTCGGGTGTGCGCGACGTGCGTGAATGCGCGCAAAGAGCGTCTCCAGCATATGAACTGAGCTTCGCATATGGTATATCAGATGGCGATGATGCAGAGGACGCATCGAAATCCTGAATAGATTTCGTTAACGACGGTTGTCTGGGTGCCCTGATTCCGAGGACAAGGCGCTCAAAGGGGATTTTATCGAAGCATGTTGACACTCTGGAGCCAGTTACGAGAGCCAGCGCACCAGTGACATTCAGAATGGCAGCCTAGTACCTGTTCATGGACGCACAGTGCCGTGCGTCCAAAAACAAGTGTCACGTGAGCGTCGACATCGATGCCGAAAGCAGACGCTTATCCTTCGAGTCGTTGATGCCCTGTGCCGGCTGCAGCGATCGTCGTAGCGCTGCGGATGTGTTGCGAGGCGAGCCCAGTACCCTGGTTGCGCATATGCTCCAGTGCATCAGGTATGATGCTGGCAGGCGGTACATGCTCGCTGCAGATACACAGGTTGGTGAGTGCGCGACGGACCGACGCTCTGACAATCACTTTCGCGTACGTATTGCTTTCGAAGCAGTCCGCTGCGCGACATCGATGGTCCCGGTGTCGTGGATGCTGATAGCGCCCACTGGGAAGACGCTGCATCTCTCGAACCGCAATGCGCCGAGAGAAAGTTCTTGAAAGCGGAGATACGGGCGCATAAGAGACGGCGTGGTCTGCTTGGATAAGCATACATGGATGCTGGCCGGGGTGCCACCTGCTGAACACCAGGATGGTAGAGCTCTTTTCTGACGATGCCTCTGCTGCTCCTGCTTCTGCTGGAAAAGAGAGCATAGGCCGCCTGTTCGTCTACTGCACGACCTGTTGCATACGTTCGCGATTTGCCTAGCGCCAGCACAGGTCGTGTAAAGTTCCATAACGGGCGGATAGCCTCCCATTCGGTTGCCGGCCTGTTTGGATGTTATGGATGGCGGCATGCGATCGGCTTGTGGGAGCTCGCAGCACTTGGCTTTTGGCTCGTCCAACGCAAGGCTCAACATACAATCCACCTAGAGCTGTGGATCGTCCAGAAAAGCTACGAGTCAGGGAGGCGGTGACTTGTCGCCTATGTTTGCAGAAGAAGGTCGATCTGCGGTGCGCGTAGCACAGCACTCGATATGAAACTTTGTGCTTTTATCCGTTCCCGCTCCGTTTGGATACGGAGCGCGCACGACGCAGAGCTCTTTGCGAGCACGCCGAGCCGCTTCATGCGCTCCAAATAGTTTCCACGAAACGGGTCGTTCACACGAGCCGTCTATGACGGCAAAGAACGCATGTCCACTGCTACTACCTAAGTAAGCATACCTGGTTCTGAAATAATCTCCGTGAAAGCACACGAGAACGTCTTGGAGGTGTTGATACCCAGAAACACGTCTCAGCGATCGCCGATGTCCACACAGCATCGGCTGCGTCTCTTCCGGAACGTGCCTGGAGAGTCGGTATGAGCCCAGGAGATGTAGCTTTTGTGGCGGTGCGGCAACAGAGTACATAAATATACACCCACCCGCAGCAACCTCACCGCATTTTTCGACCCGCAGCCTGTTACTGGTTTCAGCCTGTCCGAGTACACTTCTAGCCTGAGAGAGGCTGCGTTACAAAGATAGATTGCCTCGGCTCCTCGGGTCTTGTTTCAGCACCGCTCATCTTCTGATATTCATGGCGGCGTTGAAGTCTCAGTTCACAAACTCGATGCGTTTCTTACCTCTGGTTGAACTCACCAATGCAAGGAGTCCTATAGCTCGTGCCATGTGTGCCCCTACAGCCTCGTCAGCGCCTCGCCGCGTAAACCCATTGCTCGCTTATCTCCTGTCTTGTTCTTCTTCTTCTTCTTCGTCGCTTGCGCTTCATCGCGTGACAGTCAGAGAGAAGGGGATTTTGTTCGTTCCTCCCGGGCAGCCGGCGATGGCGGCCCTCGAGGCTCCTCGGCTTCCTTGTCCACCAGTTTCGTTTTTAGTTTTGAAAACGAACGCATTTTAAACGCATCTGCTATAAACCGCGAAGGAGTACTTGAATACACGAATCTGAAGGCCGGAACGCATTTGGGATCAAACATCATATTTTGCTCCGACTTCAACGCAAATACGACTTGCACGGTAGAGCAGCGGGCTTGATGACGCCATGCTTTGCGCTTGTCGTGCATTGAGCACGTCACCGGCAACAGTGCACATTCCGAATGCAACATCGCTAGTTTTCTGGCAAGTCAACGAGTAATCAGGATCGCGTTTCCCTTCAACAGCAAGATGCGCGTCGTGTCTCATGCCCGACAGCTATGGAGGTACGGATCTCGGCTGCGCTATAGAAAAAAGAACAGAAACGATCCACTCCGTGGCAACTAGATCAAAAGTTCTTTGGCCTCTACTATATGCGTTGAAACGAGAACAGCTTTCCGTATTTTGCAAAGTTCACCTTCTCGGCGGAAAGTCCTGCAGGTCGGACAAGACTACTAGGCTAATACGCTGCACTCTACGGAGCGAAGGGTACTGTAGTGAGATCTGGGCAGCCCGTCTGCAACCCAGTTTATTCTGGGAATAGGGTCTGGTATGCTTCGTCTGGGCATCGTTTTGGTCGTAGTGCTCTTCTTGCATATCGCTTCGCGTTGTCGCGGGCAGCAAGTCTGTCTGCACAGCTTGCAAGCTCCCGGAATTACACTGAATCCCGATTCTGTGACTAGTGCACCACACCTCGCGCAGACGCCATCAGTGGTATAGCAAAGCCGTTCTGTCTCCGTGCAGCATCCGCACAGGCGGTATAAGCGCTATTGTGAGTGCTCAGATCACGTTAGGTGCACAGTGGAACGTGCAAAATAACCAGTATATCCGAGCGGAAGTACGAATAATGGAACTTGGACTTGTTGGGCAGCCTGCTTGACACTTTTTCGAACGCCAGCATCCATCCCGCTACGCTGGATCCATGGTCCATGGAAACGTTTTGGCAAAGAAAGAAATTCGCCCACCGGCGGCATTTGCCGTAGCTGGAGCAGTGCTGGAGCGCTGGGTCGGTGACCACTGCTTGACAAAGTGTCAACGTGCTTCCTTGTTATCTTTATTACTCGCCTGAAATCCAAAGTGTCTACGTGCGTACGTGCTAGCTGGTTGCGCGGTCGCTAGTTTCATGCTGCGCTTGGACAGAGGCTCAGGATAAATAATCGAGGCGTTCATAGAAATGTTCCAGGGCCACTTGAGAGCCTTGTTGCGATCAGTAGCGAAACCCAGAACGCTTGGAGGACTTGCGTCGAAATCAACTGCATCACGAGCACTTGGTCGACAGAGCACGTTTCGGAGTGCGTTCGGTTGCGTCGGCGCAAGCACCTGGCAGCGCGCAGCTCCTGCCTCCACAACAGCAGCGGCGTCGGCTTCGGCTGATGCCACCGGCGGTGACCGAGAAGCTCGTGCCTGGGACTGGAAACCGAAGGCAGTACCACCAGCGATCGGGGAGGAGATGGTCAAGTTGCACCGACAAGCCCCGGATAAGTGGCGTGCGGCGGCGCTCGCGAAGAAGTACGGATATGATGAGCAGTTTGTGCAGGCCACTTTAGAGTTGGCCGAACTGGAAGCAAGCGTTCGGGCGCAAGTCAGTGAAAAGGAATGGAACGACGTCTTTGAGCCATTAGCTCGCGTTGCGCAGGAGTTCGAGGCCGCTGCAGCCGAACGTGCTGGACCAGACTGCCTCGTGCTCGGCATACCAGCACCATGGGAAGTCTTTCCGAAAAAGGCTGTGCGAAGTCGGGCATCGCGTATGATCTTCTACCGCGTTCGACGCGACGAAAATGTTGAGCAGGCACAAGCTCGTGCCGTTCGAGCCCATCTTGGTGCACCGGACGAAAGCGGCATCGCTGATAAGGCGCTGCCCGCTCCACACGCGAAGGATGCCGTCGCGGCCTCTGAGGCCTCGGACGCCGGTGGCCGCAGCACGTCATGGCCATCGCAGCCGTCAGTGCGATACGAAGCGAGCGCTGGGGCAGCGACTGTCCCGAAACCGCGGGTTCCTTTCATTTTCGTGGAGCGCGCGACAAGTCCTGTGTCTGCCAAGACCGGAAAGTTGCAATCCCAGTTGCGTGTCGTGGTGCGTGATACCGATGGTACCGTGCGCGAACCTCGTCCCGAAGAGAGAAACTTTGCGTTAGCGGCGTTCGGGTATGGAGCATCGGCGGATGACGATCCTCGGACGCCGTTGCACCCACGGCATCCTGGTGCGCCGAAGACGCCGCCTCCGCCTCCGCAGTCAACTGTAAGCCAGGAGTCGAATGCCGCATGATGTGCACGCTATGTATGATGAAAAGGCAAGTGCTATTCGCCGAGACAGTGCGCACCCGTGGAGGATGCGGGCGGCGGCGTCCACGACGCTCAAGCAACTGCGGAACACGCTTTCTCGACTACATTGTGTTTTGTAAAATGTCTTTTTAGAAAAAATTCGCGAGATTCGCGCGGCCGATGAAGCGAGGATAGTCGCGTGCTGACAAAAAGCTGGGATACGAGTGCTGCGCTACTACCACTGAGCTACGAAGGCCCGGCGCTGCGTCTTTGGCAGCTGCTGGGTGAGCCTCCGGCGTGGATCGAACACGCGACCTCAGCATGGCGCGTCTCACCAGCACACATGCATCAAATTGTGAAAAATTTCATATATAAAGACGCGGTGCGATCAAAATCGCCGCGCGCAGTACGTCCATTGGTCGTTCTATATACTATACAATTCAGAGCATAAAGGACAAGAAAGCCGCGCGCGCCGTACGGTGTCGTTCCCCGAGGCCAATTTCCAGGCGTTTCTCTGGCACGGGAGGTCGCTGCGCAGACCAAGATTTCCCCGGTTGGACGCGCGATATCCGCATCCATCGAAGCGAAAGGGTCGTAGCAGTGCTCCCACTGAGGCAACTGTGCGTGCGTGAGTATGCCCTTCCAGACTGGTGCCAATAATTAGATTACGCCGTCTTACACCTGCGTTTCGTGCCGAGACGCAAGGCGTTCTCCGTATAGCGCCCACACAACTGGTGGACGCTGGCCCTAGCGAGCGTTCGGCAGCAGCCTGTACGAGCCGTTCGCATCTGTCGCTCTATGGCAAGGCCTTGATTTCCAGCCGCCGGGGGCAAGTCCGGCGTTTGTCCTTTGTCATCGATCAACCACAGCATACCAGTCTCCAGCGGGAACTTTTCCATCAAGAAGAGCGAATCACCGATTTACTTCACACTCGTCGTTGTCGGTATGCCCGTTCTATGAGTTCGTGCTCTTTCCAGGGCTTGCTGCACTGCCCCGAACCGGCCCATATAACCGACGCGCGTTCCCCGCGAACGACATTGAAATGGTAGGCGGATCGACGGCACGCTTTCAGGTGCATCTCGCCACATAGTCCTGGTCATTCAGTTGTTGCTCCAGAGTCCACTCAAAGAATCGCTGTAAATGTGAGCCAATCCAGGAATCGCCGCGCACAGTGGCCATACCTGAGAAAAATCCGCAATGTCCACCATAACTGGTATACGCGAGGCATACCATTGGGTTCCGGATCTCTTCCGGGATCGGCAATGAGCTCGGTGCCATGAACGGGTCGTCACGTGCATTAATGATCAAAAGCGGGGTCCGTACACCCCCGAGAAACTGTCCGCAACTGCACTTTCGATAGTAATCGAAGCGATCCTTGAATCCGTATGTCGGTGCGATGTACGCGTCATCTATCTCGCCGATGGTTTCCGCCCGCAGCACTCTTTCGAGATCATAGGGCACCTTAGTTGAAAGGCGGCGATTTTTCAGCTTATTCTGAATGCTTCGGACGAATCGACGACTATAGACGTACCGTCTGATGAGACCGGAGTCCAACACTGGCTGACTAGCGAGTGCATCGAATGGAACGCAGTACACAGCAGCCGCTGTGACGCCGAATAGACGAGCGTGCTCCACAAACTCGCCCAAGTACTTGCAGATCACGTTTCCGCCAAGTGAGAAACCCGACAAGAGCAGCGGCTGCGCGCGCTCGTCAGAGGCGACTGGAGCTACTCGCGAACGAAGCTCCTCGATGAGGAGTTTTAGATCGCTTGTCTCCCCGAGGTGGTACGATTTTGGAGTGGCATTCGGTTCACCCGAACAGCCGCGAAAGTTCATCGCATATACATTCGCACCCAGACCATTATAGAGCATGTTCGCTAGCTGCAGGGTTTGGATGCCTCTGGAGCACGACTCCAGACCGTGCAGAACAACAGCCAGCGGACGCGCTGCTCTGGTAGCCGGCAAGCTGTCCTGCACCTCTCCAGGTTCAACGCGTTCGTCGTGGGCGCCATGCACAGCGCAGTCGACCTCGAACCAGTCCCCATCCGGGGTATGCAACCGGACCCGGTGGGTATAGTGAAAGCCTTTGGGCGCACGTGTAAGCAGAGCCCCTGCGATGGTCTGGAAGTGCGCGTTCCGGGCCCAGAGCGGAGGAATAAAATCAGGAACCTTGAAAGTATTCACAGCGAATGCGGCACTCATAACTGCGACGCAACCCGTGAACGAGCGTGCGATGTTCTTTCGCCGGTCCTTTGACCACAGTCCCGAAAGCGAAGATCGAGACAACTACGAAAGGCGCACAGGTGATTCGGCGTGAACTATTCTAAGTGCAACGCCTTGGAACCTCGTATGCCAACGTATGAACGATTCAGAGCTTTCCCATAGCTGGAGTCATTTCAGAGAACATGAAAGCGCAGGACTTGCTCTTTTCGCGGCAGTCTATGTCGCTGCGTTGCACACTCGAGCCGTTCCAGAACGAAGACGCTGCAGCGTGTCTCGAACCTGCCTCATCGCCAGTGTCACTGACGATTTGCTTTCCGATGCATTGCGCTGGAGCGCTCCTGCGGCATGGTGAATGCTGTCCCCGTTGTGCCGAGATTGTGCAACTGCGCATCATGCCTGGAACCTGCGACAGGTGCTTCGTTGCTTCCCGCGATGCCATTTTCCTTTACGCTTCTGGAGATTGCCGGTTCGATGCATCAAAATCCTCAGCGGTCTCAAAAATCACCGCATGTCATGAGCGAGCGTACCGGGTACGCGCAGCGCACACGCGCCTGTCGGGGCGACTCTTCGCAGCATTTGACAGGGAGACGCAGTGCATCTGTTCCGGTTTTGGTGCTGCTGCTTTCTATTACATTTGCAAATAAAAAAATGACGGAGGACGTCTCTCATTCTTGATTGGCCCCAAAAACAGCCTTTCGGGTTTCTTTGAGGCCGAGAGCGCCCACCGAGCGGCAGGGGTGCAGGGCTGTATACCGTACTTGGGAGACCTCCTCCAGCGCAACGCGTTTCGCTTCCGCCATTCATTGGTCCATGTGTTGCTGCGTATGCCTATATCTCTTGGATGCACCGTGGCGGGCGAGTAACACTTTTCCTTGTTGGTGCCTGCGCAGTCCACAGATGCCACGGATGTCTAGGGTGTCCGTGGCATCGCCCGGTTCATCAGCCTGTGCTGCTGGCATCTATAGCCATGACGCCCTTTCTCAATGCGTGTCGGACCTTGATGGCATGTTCCAAAGCGCGAAAGGCCTGATGCATACTCTTGGCTGGGTCGTGTTGTCGTCGCTGGCGGCAGCTCGCGTCGATTGTAGCACCTGACGCGCTCTCCATTTTTCATTGCGGCACGTTCGACGCATTGGACCAGCATATCCCGAATGTGCCACTGTCATAGGCTGTGACGCTAGCCACCGTCGTGCCTCCTGGGGCACTTTACGGTGCACGGGTCTCGGACCAGTCGACCCGTCGGAACTGCAGCTTGATGGATCCAGTTCTCTTGCGGGTGCCGGGCGTGCTCTAAAGGCTCACTGCGACGCTGGATGCATCGCTGCAATGCTCGACATGCGAGAACAGCACTGATTTGCGTCGGGTTTACAGGTGTTACATGGCAGCGAGTTACTCGTCTATTCAGTGGATGTGCACATAGCGGGCGTCGATGCCCGTTGCCGGTCTGCGGACCGCAGTGCCCTCAGTACGATCGTTCATGCGACACGCTTTCCCTGGAGGGCCAGACATAAATCTCGAACAGACGTACCCTGCCCCCTACTCTGAGAGGAAGAGGATTCACCTGCATCTGAGGTCGCTCTTGCCTGAGACACGCAGTCCAAGCATTCGCGATGAGTACCCGAACATCGATGATCGAGCGAAGCCCCGGCATCGACACAACGAGCCGCAATCGCTCGAATTCGTGACTGGTACGCGCTTTTCGGTAGACCCAGGCCGATGTGCAACTATCCGACTATGCGTCCTTGCTTTCACATCAATTGATCGCCCTCGCATCTCTGTGGCATCTGGACGCGACTTTTACTTGTTATATATGCTCGTATCTGGGTGCGTTTCCCCGAGAATCGGGACTGCAACTCTTCCAAGATCTATGCGCAGCATGCCACACATCCGTAGCATTCGCTACATGCATAAGCATTTAGTGATATGAATATGTACTTATGTGTATACTTATGGACGCGTGGGTATGCAGCTCCGAGCGCTCGCGCGATCCCCCGCGTCCGTTGGCTGTGCGTGTCGTGGCGCTCGTCGCCCTCCTGAATCTACACCCCGCCGCCGTGCTGCGTCATCCTCGCACAAGAACGCGTTCAGATGCGCTCCAGTCGTTGCACGACAATCGAAACACATGCTTCATGGCATGCCGAAGCTCCAGCGTCGATGCATCTCGCCGCCGCCGCCGCCGCCTCCCTCCAGTACCAGGCCGTACGAGATCTGCGTGCGCCTTTCGCCTGCGCTGCAGCGCCTCGCGATGCTTCCGAGTGCGTGCGTGCGCGCGTGCGCTGCCCGCCACCGTCCACCACCAGGGGCCGCAGAAACGGCAGCGGCAGCTCTGGAAAAAGCGCGTCCGTCACGAGGCGTACTGCATCTCGCGCTGAACGCGTGCGCAATTTGCAGCGCAGGCAGCCGATACGTATTAGGAGTACCCGAAGCCTTGAAACCTGTACTTTTACGGGATGTTCGTCATTTCAAATAGCTTTACAAGTTCATTCCAAAGAACGAGCAGGGCGAGAGCGTCACGAATCTGCAGCTCGACACGGAGCACGAGTGAATGCCAGGGGTTGCGCGTTCTGCAGAGTACCCTCCTGAACGGGGATCGCAAGCACGAGCCCAAAGAGACCAAGGAGCTGGGTTCAGGTGACAAGTTTCCCGCGTGTCGTTGTTGGCGGAGCAAAAAGTTTCCTATGTGCGACGGATCCCACGCAGCTTACAACAAAGAAACAGGGGATAACGTCGGTCCACTCGTGGTGTCTGTCAAGTCCGGCGGTGCGAGTTCGTAACGCGCGTACACTCAGTGTGCAGCGCAGGGTCCGCAGCGAGTTTGTCTGCTGGTCAGCAATTCATCGAGGCAGCAACGCCAGGAGCTGGAGTTTGTTCGTGTTTCGCAGTATAGCGGCTCTGCTGCATTGCAATTCGAGAGTGAAAAGCGCTATGGAAAGGCAGTAGAGGGTCAGTGACTCGGTCCAAGGAAAGGCTTCTATACAAAAGTTGCACGTCTGAAGGAGTGAGCCCGCACGCATGCTTTTAAACCTAAACATATTCGATAGGTCAGCATCTTGATTGCCCAGGGTTGATAGGAAACCCGACCTACCTCTTGCTGGGGCTGGTCGCGGCTTCCGTGCGCAACCGATGGCCCGCAACGAGCCGACATCAACGCGTAGACGGAAGCTCGCCGGTCTCCAGACCCTCGCACGCTTGTCGAATCGTCACGGGCATTCTATCATTCGTCGCAAGCTGCCACAGTCATGCTATTCGTCGAAAAGTCTTCATTTTTACGAATGAACGCGGGTGCGTCCCTTCCGCAGGTGTGCCTCCTCGTCGCACAGGCGGGGTCGATTGACCAAATCAGACCCGTGTCGACGCAAGAGACGATGAGCAGTCAACAGAAATACCAAACTTGCCACCGTCATTTGCCGTTTTGATTCGAGCAGCGCATAGATAAGAGCACAGATGCTCGCGAGCTCAATCCAGAGCAGCAGCAGGTACCCTCTGTGCGAGCGCTTCTCCAACAAGCGATGCTGCAGTGCGGTCACGCTCCGATTGAAATTCTGCAGCAAGACATCCACTGCGTCCTGCCGAAGCCCATCATACGCGTTATTGATGATATAGCGAAGCGCCGCGCTATAGCCGTCTCGGAACACGCCGCTCATCGTTCGACGGCCCGTGCGTGTAAAGTCGGTCTTCAGAGCCGCACTGCCCGCGTAGTAGTAAGCCATCGCGTCTGCATGGTCAGCCCACAGGCCATTGAAACGCCGTGCAAACTCGGCGCCCTCATCCAAATCAATGAATCCCAGCGCGCGGATTTGATCTCTAATCATTCGTTGCGCGATCGCGCTCTGGACAACATTGGTTCGGTCTAAACAGTCGATACAGTTCGTTCGAATGACGCCGCGTTGGCGTTGAATGATGCAACGGCGCAGCACGTCTGCAGTGAAGACACCCTGGAGGGCAAAAACGCCTTCGAGCTGCGCTACAAGCTCATGAACGCGTTCGTAGCGCATGCCCCGGCATTCCCGGTGAAAATCCCATGCGATATACGGAATGTGGAATCGGGACGCCTCCATCTCATAGCGACTCTGGAGGGTGTGTTCACTCCCGTGCTGATTGACGAGATCCACAACCACAACAGGCTCACCGTACCGCGCAGAAAGCCGCTCGAAATGTCGACCAAAGGCTAGTCCCGTCGCCGCGTCATCATGACCAACGCGGATCCGCGGCTTGTACTGTAAATTGGGGGTCTGTACCCAGGGTAAAGGTATGCTACCCCGGATCTGTACATAAGAAGTTAGATAATCGCCGCTACATACGACAGATTCTATTTCGACAAAGTTCGCGACATAGCCGTCACGATCTGCACCCCGCCGAAAGTACCGCACGCCGGCACGCACGCGACTGCAGCGGGATATCAGTGCGTATTGGGCCTGGTGAACGGAACCGTCCGGCTTGCGGCATCGCACGGGAATCATCTCCACAAAGCCGAACAACAGTGGACGTACGAGCGCTTGCACTTGGGTCTTCGTGATGCCTGCAACTCGAGTGTCATCGAGCAGATTTCGCAGCAAGGAAGCGTTCCACGTGAAGGCGTTCCCCGGGGCACTCGACTCACGCAGGTCTGTAGGTCGATGCATGGACCGGTGCGGTTTGTCCCATTTGAAACAGGTCTCCTGTAGACGCTGGGTGATATCCCATTGTAGCGAATAATAAAAGTTTTCGAGTCTGAGCGCTCGATCGAGCAGCCTCCGCAAAGAATCTTCGATGCACCGGGCGACTGGCGTTATAATTTCTCGCGACTTGGACAAGTTCCGTATCGGTAACACGCTGAACTTGCGCACGCGTTGCACGCAAATCGGACAGAGCGACATCGTGGCTCGCTCACCAAACAGCTTCCCGACGCTGACGCTTTCCGCGACGAATACCAGGTACTCGTTCACGCAGAGTTTCGCCACGCCAACAAGGCACTCAGCCCATACGTCAAATAGCACTTTCGCGTACTCCGCATCTTGTGGTGCTGTTTGGAGAAGCCTCTGACCTAAAGCAGGATGGCTCGTTCCGGTGTTAACGCCGTCAGCAGCTCGGTTCGGCCCCAGCAGGTGCCCCTGGAGTCGATCCCATACGAGCAAGCACTCGACTACGGCCGGTGTAGCTGCATCAACCAGCCCAAGGGCGATCCAGTCTTCGGTGGCCACACACCGCAGACGGCGCTCCGACCGGGACGCATTCATGGAGCTCGGAGTCGTTAACAATCCAACGCTGGAACCCAACTCGAGCAACGCTCCGTCAACGGGTGTGCCAACGGGTTCAGACGCAGCTGCTGACCCTAGTACGGCATTGCAGATGCGCACGCGCGCACGAACCGCTGCGCCTTGCTGGAAATGCGCTCATCGGACGGGCGATTCGGGGCTCGGGCGCGCTTATCACCTGCGGATCTTGCAGTTTCTTCGGATTCATGTATTGAACCCGAGTTCCTCGGATACGTGAAGGATCTCGGCTGGTAGAGAAGCCTCCACTGTTCATATTCACATGAGCCTGCTGCCTGTCGGTCTTAGAGCCGTGTTCCTGTAGGGAACAGAAGCTGGATGGGATCCAGCGACCCCGAAAGCACCAATGAAGGGCGCGTGCAGCATTGCTGAATATTTCGTGATACAGTATCAGCGAATCGTGTGATGTTTTCCTGCATACCCAATTGACGTATTTGAGCAAGGAAGAGAATTCAATGCCTCTATATACGTTTCTGCGTAAATCACAGTCCAGATCAGTCTTCCTATCACGAATCTACGCTGTAATGGCCAAGAAATCTTGGGCAGGGTAACCAGCACACCGCAAACAATCGCTGCAACGCTGATTGCGGAGCTGCTGCTGCTGCTGCTGCTGCCGTTGTGGACAATCATTCGCGACTGAACAGTTCTGCGCTGCCTGTATGCGCGTCGACTCGAGGCCGCCGCCGCCGCCGCCGCCGCCGCCGCGAACGCTCGTGCATCGTGGGCGAACGCGCAAAGCCGTTCGTGAACGGTGAATCATAAGCTGGGCTTTCGTGTCACATGTTTTCGTATAAGTCAGCCAGACACTCATGTCATGCAATACGCGGAAGAGCGCTACTATCCTAACTCGAGCGTACGCTGCACAGTTTGGGTCTGCTCCCACTATCATCGATGCCGGTGTTTGCGGGCTGTTTCAGCGACGGCTTTCTCTTCTTCCCTCATATACTGGGCGTTACGTACGTCGGTTTCTCCGGTACCTCCAGTTCCACTTTCATCAGTCTTGGGATATTTATGGTTGTGTTCAAGTCCCGATTCCAATGCTTCTGTCTGTTGTCCATGACTTGCATACACAGGCGCAACTCGCGTTGGACGCTTCGTTTGCCAATTTCATGGACTCTGTATACAGTTTCGGTGAGCCCTCGGCTGCGCGGACACGTTGCCTTGGTCAGATATTCCCATATGTCCACCAGGTCTCCTCATCTGAAGGTCGATCTGTGAAGCGTGACCGGCTGCTTCATCGCTTGCAACATGCCCTTGACGAGTACAGAAGGCGAGCCTCGGTACCGCCCTATGTATCCGCGCCATGAGCTGGGCGCTATGATCGCGAGCGTCCCCTTAACGATTCCTCGGCGAGTACGCTGTCCGCTGCACACGCTGTTCCATTCCATAGCATACTTGTCGGATGCGATGTCGTCCATGGTGAAACGGGTACTGAAAGGAAGATCCTGGCCGGAGAACAAGTCGTGAAATTTCGTACCGTCTGCACTCTTGTAGTACGAAGTGGAGGCGCACGTTGCGCCGGAACCGACCGCTGCGATGACTCTAGTTCGTGTCTACGACGTTTTCCTAGCTTACATAAGATACAAGATCTTCTCTAGGCATATCACTTGCTAGTTATAATGCTGTTGCCGAATGCGTTCGTCGATTGCCACAAATAGAGGATAATTTGAATTCCGAAGGGATTCAATTATGCGACATGATAAGTTCAGTGACCTTTTCGCATGAGCTTTTGAACAAATCGCCAACGGACAATGCCGCGTATCGCTTTCCTCGGTAGCCCGGCAGCGCGGATAGCTGCGCCCTCGAGTCGCCATGAAACGGAAAGATCATCCGTTTGAAGCAGGCATGATTTGAGTCTGCTATACGTAAGGAAATCAGAATCGTGATGCGTTTTACGTATGGGTTGGGTAATGATATCGGTTCGGTTACGAAACCTTATCTCAGGACGTCACGGAACGTCTTTGTTCCTGTATCGTAACAAAGTCGACGGACGATGCGCCGAAATAGTCTCTCCCGAACGACGACCATGCATCCTAAATTGACGATATCATCCGTACGCCCATATCATTGTACTTGGCCTATAGAAACTATGCATCTCGATAAAAGTCTGCATCACAGTCTCGAGACAGGAGCAGAGCATGCGCTTTGTACGCCCGTATCATTGTACTTGGCCTATAGAAACTATGCATCTCGATAAAAGTCTGCATCACAATCGCGAGACAGGAGCAGAGCAAACACTTCTGTGCTCCGTCGGCTTCTGATCTGCTTCGAGTCGATGTCCTGCGTACGCCTGGCAAGCAGCAAGGGTGCGCTTGCGCAGCACTGACCTGCACCCGGCAGGAGCCGGTGAAGCTCCATCGCAACACCACTGCGCCGTCGCCGATGACGCACGCCGGCCGCAGCGCGCATCGCACCGGCGGTGTGCGATGCGGACGCGACATCGACGCGCCTACAGCTGTGGGGCGTTGCTGCTTCGCAGTGTGAAACGTGAGGCAGGCTCATATCACGCTGCGAACGCTTTTCGTGAGGTGCCTGCATAGATCAATTATTTTTTCTGAAAGTCTAGTATTCTGAATCATGCAAGAGGGAAGTGTTACGCAAACGCTGGAGAACAAAAAAGCAATAGACGGAACGGCAAGCACGCTGAATCCTGTTGTGGCTTCCGGTGACTACCGCATCGCGGACCTGAAGTTAGCCTCCTGGGGTCGAGCCGACATCTCGCTCTCTGAATATGAAATGCCTGGGTTAATGGAGCTTCGGCGTGAGTACGCTCCGCAGCAACCACTGCGGGGCTTGCGCGTGGCCGGCTCCCTACACATGACAGTACAAACGGCTGTGTTGATCGAGACGTTACGCGCGCTGGGTGCGGAACTCCGTTGGTGTTCCTGCAACATTTTTAGTACTCAAGATCATGCTGCTGCAGCTGTTGTGGCGGCAGGTACTGCGCACGTCTTCGCTTGGAAAGGGGAATCCTTGGACGAGTACTGGGAGTGCACGGATCGAGCGCTCACGTGGGCCGACCAAGAGGGTCCCGATCTCATCGTTGACGACGGTGGCGATATGACGCTGCTTATTCACGAGGGTTTCAAGGCAGAGAAGGAGTACTCGAGCACTGGAAAGTTGCCGGATCCGGAATCCACGACGAATGCAGAGTTCAAGTGCGTTTTGCGTACTATTCGCGAATCAATCCAGCGTGATCCGACGCGTTTCCAGCGAATCGCGAATCGAGTCATTGGTGTCTCTGAGGAGACGACAACCGGTGTGAAACGTCTCGTGCGAATGGCACAAGAAGGCACGCTCCTTTTCCCAGCGATCAATGTGAACGACTCAGTCACCAAATCCAAGTTCGATAACATCTACGGCTGTCGCCACTCGCTCATAGATGGCATCGCCCGTGCAACGGACGTCATGCTTGCAGGCAAAGTATGCGTCGTCTGCGGGTTCGGCGACGTAGGCAAGGGCTGTGCAGAGGCACTGCGCGGCGCCGGAGCGCGGGTATTCATCACAGAAGTCGATCCGATCTGCGCCTTGCAGGCATGTATGCAAGGGTACACGGTGACAACCCTGGAAGATGTTCTCGACATTGCAGATGTGGTGGTAACTGCCACCGGCAACCGTGACATCGTGATGAAGCACCACATGGAGCGGATGGCGTATGCTCGGCGACCAGGAGGCGACCAGCCGCCGTCGGTGCCGATCATCTGCAACATCGGGCATTTCGATAACGAAATCGACTGGTCTGGACTCGTGTCGGATCCGAGCATTGAACGAGTCACCATCAAACCGCAGGTCGACCGTTTCATCTGGCCGCATGGTGGCTCTGTCATCATCCTCGCGGAGGCTCGACTCGTGAACCTGGGCTGCGCCACAGGCCATCCATCGTTCGTGATGTCGTGCTCGTTTGCGAACCAGACAATGGCCCAGATTGAACTTGCTGCGAATCGGAACACGGGCAAGTACCAGAACTCGGTGTACGTACTACCGAAACATCTGGACGAGAAGGTTGCTCGGCTCCATTTGGCAAAACTTGGGGCGAAGCTTACCAAGCTCACACCAGAGCAGGCTGAGTATATTGGCGTGGATAGCGACGGGCCGTACAAATCAGCGGCATATCGCTACTGAGCGGAAAGCGAAAGCCCTGCGAGACGTCGCTGCCGCTACGTACATGCGGCACGCTCTCGACGGCTTGGCGTGCCTGTGCTGTGCAAAGCAATGGACGCACGTTTAGAGACATAAATAGCGCCTGCTGCATGGATCTGCCCGGTGTCCGCTCTGTGCATCCTTGAAAGCTTTTGCGAGGAGGTATGTCCACATCTATTGCTCCAGTAACCCAGTTTTGGACAGCTGTGAGCGCCACTTGCGCAACGCATATGGCAACGGCTGCCGATACCACCAGTGTCCTGACTGCATGTACGAAGGCCTGGGGCGTGCGCCTAACGTTGCAACCGCTGCCGTGCGACAGAGCAAGCGGCATCGCGGTGGCATTTCGGTGTATGGCCAGGGATTGTGCTTAAGCACGTGACCGCCAAGTACATGTTCATCGTCAGAAATTCATGCAATGGACAATGCGAGCTCTACCTCGACGATAGGGTACCGATCGCATGCGGCCTGTAATGACGATTGTAGCGTATGCGCTAGTCCATTGCCGCTCACCAATGGACGCGTTTCGTTCGCCAACATGGGGTAGTGTTTGGCGCCTTTTCGCGTAACGATGATGAGCATTGTCCTGCGACCCGTTGCTCCGGCCGTGCGGCAAGGCCGCATTTCTTTTCGATCGTCTAGGATCGGTGCATCGAACCAGGGATTCTCCCGGTATGTGCGCGGGCGAATGCCCTGAGCGTCGCTGCATGGCTACGTTTGGATTGTTCTACAAAATCTATAAATATACAATTTTCAAATGCGTGGGGTACACACGAAGCGTCGCTGCATCGCAATGACCGCCTCGTCCTCTAGAATACGTAAATGAATGAGAATTCGATGGCGTCGATGGCGAGGCTCTTCCAAGCCGCTGAGGGCACCGATTGCGCGAGGCATCCAGCTTCTGCTCTTGTGCGTCCAGCTTGCGTCATTGGCGCTGCAGCGAGAATAGTCCATGATGTCTATGGACATGAGGAAACAGGCAGTGGACTGTTCAGCGCTGAGCACCGACGAGCACGTTCGCTGTCGCCATGACAATGTCCGTTCTGGCACACGAGGCAGCTTGAGGATCTGCGCGAGTGCTGTAACATCCGAGTCAAAATAGAATGGAGCATTGGACTATGCGACCGGTAACTGTAGCTCGATTCTCTCAGAACTTTTCTCGGATGTTCAACCTCGATATTCGAAGAGCAGCAATAAAGGCTTGCGGATTCACACGCATTTTTTTGGATTCGAGGTTGCTTCTTTGGAATAGCTCATACGAATATCTGATGCTGAATTTGGTCACGTCACCGGAATCAGGATGATTCCCAACGCCCCCGGAATGAAACTTTCGCAAAATAGCCGAAATCAACTTCGATTTCAAATGTACAAGCCTCCAATCTTCTCCGTTCCGGACGTGACGCATGTCTCAAGTCCTCGATCATTCTGTTTCGGGATACATCATGGGTAAAGCACTTGCCGCCGTTGGATTGTCGTGGGAAACATACACGGTATTGACTCTTCAGGAGTCGTCCACAAGGCCATGCTGAGCGCTCACTGCACTTTTCTCGCCGAAAAATCGATTTCGTTAGAGGCACAAATCCGCCACTTTTTGTGGTCAGCGACGAAATGGCATTCGACAGAAGCATGATGCCCGTCACTTGATATGCTCCTAGAGGCTCCAGTCTCTTCCATTTGCACGGAGCAGGGTCTTGGATTCGGACTCGAGTCATCGCAGCGATCGCCTGCAATAGATAGTTTGTCATCAATGCGTGCGAAAGGCGCATACACAGATCGGAATTTCTCGACTTGATCTCCATCCTGGATTCTCCTGCCGGTGCTTGGTTCATCATAAACAATATCACGTTCCAGAGATCCCCTATCGAATGGAAAAATGTGCACTGGCGCGTCCAGTGGACGCGGTGCTCGCCGAGGGCATCGCCGGGAGGAGAGAGTGATCTTCAGGTGCGGCACACGGCGCAGAAAAGAGAAAGGGTATCAGGAGGAGCCCTCTGAACTCGCCAAGGGCATGTACTGAACGACGAAGCGAATGTCTACTCGCCACAGAGAGTCGTTTAGAGGAGCAGCAATGGTATACATATGGGGACCTTTGAGCACTGCCAAGTCCTAGCGCCGCGAGGCTCGCACCAAGCCACCATACAAATACGATGAAAATAGCAAGCGAAGCGTAGATTGCGACTTTCGCCAGTGCAAGAAAAGCGTTGACAATAGCCAGAAGTGTCTACATCGGGACTTGCGCGTTCATCTGCATCGTTCCGCTGCTGATAACAGTGCTTGGGGGTACAAGAGATCCCTGAGTTTTTAAAGCCGGCGGAAACAGAAAGGAACCGGAACCAGTCGCAGAGACAGCACGCCAACGCCGGCTTTCATCACAGCAGGAAAGGCTCGAGCTTGAAGGTCTACGTCCGAGTGAGCAAAACTTACCCGTACCATTTTTGTCCGAGAAGGGTGTAGTGGTACCCGCAGGCGCGTCCCTCGCAGCGCCAGGAAAATCCCCATGCTGCTGCGGCGGCCGAGTCGTCCGTAGAGTCATGATATTGACGTCCGAGTCATGCTCCAGCGTCTCTAATGCAGGGTCATATACTGGATGAAGGGTGTCAAAATTAGAGCTGCAGCGGGTATCGAGATGCGTAAATGCGCCCTTCTTCGTGATAAGGCAGATAAACGCGGCAACACGGAATGTTTATCCCGAGGGTCGCATCTTGCGCCTGTCGGCGCACCCGAGTAAACGGAAGCACACACAAGCATTGCTATGGAGAGTAAGCGGCCGCTAGCGACATTTAGAACCGGGAAGACACAACAGGACGGTGAGCCTTGCGGCGGCGGTGGCGGTGGCGGCGGTAGCAACAGAAACTGCAGCGATCTGTTGCTTCCAAGTTTAATTTCGTTCAGAAAGCTTCGCAAGAGGTATAAAGTGACTTCCTTCTCAGGACAGATAGGACGAGTCGGGCTTCACGAACTAAGATCCACGCAAACTAGCGCCAGAGAACGCGAGTCGACCACGTGGCGGTCAGCCGTTTTGGAGCCCGAGGACTCCGCTTAAAGCGAACGTTGAACATAGCTGGGAACAGAAGCAGTACTGCACTTTGAGGCGCCCTAGGTTCAGCTGCATCGAGTCAGGCAAGTGTTTCTTGGTTATACACGCTGGGCGGTCGCAAGTGTTTCTGGTGCACGCCGGGTGCCCGCTGTAGCTCCAGCGGACCGAACAGGGCAAGCGGTTGTACCTGTGGGCGGAAACGAGCGGCCTCCAGTGCCGCGCTGTACGTTCTTTTCTGAACCGGACGGCGCTCGGGGTACCGGCTCCGAGAGCTACTGTGGAAGCTCTGCTGTACGTTTCCGTTGGGTTCGGCTTTGCGTCTCAACGGGGAACGATCGCTCTCCGCGCTAGGGTCTCGCTTTGCATGGAGGCGGAACAGAAACCAACAAAGGATGTCACCACTGGTCGCACCGACGGAAGCGCATCCACTGAAGAAAGCGCAACAGCGTCTGTAGCCGGCTCAGCTGAGCGAAACACGAGTGCATCACGCGCTGCAACTTGTTGTGGAGCGGACGCTTTACCCAGTAGCCGGGCTGTCCTAGCACGGAACGTCTCCGAGAGTCCTGACCAGTCGGCGGAAACCTTGGTTGCTCGTCTCGCCGCTACCAAAGCCGAGCTCGAACGAACGCGATCAGAGTATGCGGCATACAGAGAAAGCGTTCAGCGAACGTTGGCGCTCATCCTACCAGAAAAGCCCTTTGTGATTGCGTTTGAGGCCCTTCGTCGAGGCTACACCACGGTCAGGGACACCCAGATCGTCCGTGATATGTGCCAACGAGTGAATGGACCTCAATGGGATGCCATTTTCGAAGCGTTCTACCAAGCTGTGCTGTATTACCGCGAGTTACGACCGTCTTCACTTGTCCAACGCGATGCCGACCTGCCGCAGGACTGGTTTCGCGAGCCTTGGTACTGCCTCTACCCACAGTTCATGGGCACGGAGCAGGATGATGTCCTAGCCAAAGTGCACAGCTTTCGTGACCTGATCGATCTTTTACCTTACTGGGAGGCACTCGGGATACGGAATTTGTCGCTGCTTCCTCATTACGACAGCGACTGGGCTGACGGGGGTTACGACGTTCGTGCGTATCGGCCTCATCCGGCGCTTGGTGGTCTCGAGGCGTTCCAGGAGTTCGTCTCGGCGGCAACGCAACGCGGGTTTCGCCTCATGACGGAGGCTATATTCAGTCATACGGCAACCGATCACGAGTGGTTTCAACGCGCACTTCGCGGCGAGTCGCGATACCTTCGCTACTATCTCCGGCGCGATGGAAGGGAGAAAATTGGGGAATACGAGCGCAACGGGGAAGTCATCTGTCGGTATCGAGACCCTGACGGCACCATCACCGAACGCATATGTTTGTTCCCTGATATTGACCGTACGCATGGACTTTGGGTGCAGGTTAAGAGACAAAACGGGTCCGTTGCGTCGGAGAAGAACGAAACCAGCACGGAGACGGTTCAGTTCTATCGCACTTTTCTTCCATTTCAGGTCGATCTGAATCTCCAAAATCCAGATGTTTTGCAGGAATTTTTCCACCTCCTCGGTGAAGAGTTACAGTTGGGAATTCTCGGCAAGCGTATAGACGCAGTGGCGCACTGGGTCAAGCGTCCCGGAACCCCCGGCGATGGACTCCCTGAAACCCACACTCTTCTGGCGCTCTTCAAGTCATTCATTCATCACCTGTGCCCACGCGCAGTGCTGATGCCCGAGGCCGTACGACCCAACCATATCGCCAGCCAATACGCTGGTATCGGAACGGAGCTTTGCGGAAATACGCGCAGCTCTGAGGGCGATCTTGTCCTCTGCTTTGAGCTGCAGGCAGCGCTTCGTGAGATGCTCTGGTTCCGTCGAACGGCGCCCTGGTGGCGTGTTGTACTGCAACTTCCCAAACTACCGGCAGGCGCGGATTGGTGCGTTCCGTTTGCGCACCACGACGATATTTATCTGGGGTTCTTTGAGCCATCGGTGCGTGCTGACGCAGTCCAGTGGATACGCACATGTGGCGGGCTCGTCTACCGTGGCGGCATCTCGGCGGCGTGTAGTGAGTACGACCTGCTGGCGAGGGATCCGCGGCGCCTGGGCCTGGCGTTTTTCATCTTGCTCGTGGGTGTCGGCACGCCGTTCCTCTACCAGGGTCTGGAGCTTGGAATGAGTAGTTCCTTTGATTATGCGCGGTTGCAGATGCAAAGACGCTACGAGCGACTGAAGAAATGCGGCGTGCTGGTAGCAGAGGGCGCCTGTATGGATCCTCGCGACCTTCATCGTGGTCCGATCCCGCGGGCTCTTCTCTGGGAAGCTCTGGAGCAGAGCGAGGCCCAGGGCTATCAAGTACCGACCAGGCTGGGGTTCGGTGTGGCGATTCTTCGACAACTGAATGCGCTGCGCTCGGCGCGGCCCAGTTTGCGTTCGGGAAGCATTCAACCGATTGATACCGGTCGTGCGGAGATTATCGCGTTTATTCGGAATCATGGCTCACGGGACGGTCCATTGTTGTGTGTAGCGAATCTTAGTGATAGCGAGGTCGAGATGGTTACACCGTCGTGGCAACTAGGGGCTTATTTAGGGACCAACACTGCAACGGACTTGGTCTGCAGCGATCTCCTGCGAGATGCTGGCACTTTTGCGGTTCCAGACGGTGAGCGGGAAGCGTCGGGCGCCCAGAAGAGGTTGCGTTTACAGGGCACCGGTTACGTGCTTCGTCTTGAGCCGCTTGCGATGCAGATTCTAGAGCCGAGCAAGCCCACGCGTCAGAAGTAGCGTGTGTACTACTGTTAGGGAAACGTGTGCAGAATTTCACAGCGGCTAGCGAAGGTATCTAAACAATGAATAGAGAAACCAGCTTCGAGGATGCTATGCGCTAATAACTGGGGCGCATTCCGAAGAGCTGCCTATGCGCGAGCGCGTTGTCTTCTCTGGTGAAGCACCTGGCTGCACTGCAGTGCTGTGCAGCGCGGTGTTGTGCATCCGCTTGGGTACGGTTCCCGACGTAGCGCAGTACAGAAGCGCAATCACAATCTGCTTTTCATGCAGGTGAGCGCTGGTTGATGCTACGACTTGATCAGGATCTGTGGGCCGTTTCATGAGAAACGAATGACAGGCTCATGGAATTTGCGGTTCCGTCGGTGGTAGCGATGCAACTCGTGAACCACTTACCTCGTAATATGGTGACTCTGAGCGACGCTGCCAAATGGTTCGTGAGCATGAACGTCCTCGTCACACGGATGCAGTCGTTCGGAACAGCGGCTTTATGGGACCTGTCCTCGACGATGGTGTCGATCCTGTGCTTGCAGTGCTTGCACACAAGGAGCGTAGAGATGGGATCTGCACAGTCCATGGAGCCTCACAGTGATTCCGCGCTGGTCTTCTCCGCAGAGGTACGCCCAGTGCTTATGCTCATTCACGCTAGCGTCTCTTGGTTCGAACTTGGTTTGAGCGATTGAACGCGGCTGCACGATTCAAACGCCGAACAGGGGCGGATTCCACTTGGCGATGGCAGCAGCCGGGGGCACGACGCTCGACGACGCCATCATTCTCCACTGGAACGATGTTTGGAGCTAATCAAGTGCTGTTCCTATCGAGCGCGCCAGTTCGATGAGACTGACGACGCCCAACAAGTTCATGCGAGTCGTGGAACCTGAGATGCGGAGCTTGCGCTCGCGGTGGCGCTTATTACAAGTGCTTAGCACCAGTCGCTGTGACGAGCCCGCAGCAGCAGCAGCAGCAGCAGCGCCCGACAGGACTCGGGGCGGATCAGTTACCACCCGTGCTGTCTACCGCGGTCAGATATTCCCAAATGTCCGCCAAATTTAGTTTTCCTCCGAGCGCTACCCTGTCGCGCGTGAACGCGCGCCTCATCGCTCGATACACTCTACTGAAACCTACAGAAAGCTTCGCACCATGCCCTCTTTCGTTCCGTTGCCCGGCGTCGTAGCCCGGAATTACGGGCTTCGTCTGGGAAATCCGATCGGAAAGTACTCTGTCTACCGCACATACAAGAGCACACTGATCCACGCTACGGAGGATTTGTTGAACGAGATGTTTCTTCCCGATGAAATAACTACCGCAAGGAGGATCCAAGATGGAAAAACTCTATCCATCTAGGCTCCGTTCATGCAAAGAGATGTCGAATTCTCCACGGTAGGGGATCGTTGCAATGACTCTGGTCAACGTTTAAGACCCGCTTCTCATGCATAAAGAAAAGACGGTAACGTCTAGGAACATAATCAGCAGCGCATACCACGCTGCTGTCGAATGGCGTTTCGTGGATGATCACGTTGACGGGAGGATTTATCTTTCGAGCGGAATCGATCGGTTGGTTTTACAACTTCGTTGAACCGCTCGACGTGATCGTAAGAGCATGTCGTCGACGGACGACGTCCTGTACTGTTCCTCAACATTCCAGTGACGCGAATCGCTCCGCCCACGAGTTGCCTGGATTCGGAAAGATAAAGAACTTGAAGAAAACCTATTGTCAGTATACCAGGTGTACCAAACCAAAAGATGGACGTGTTGTGCATATAAAATTCGTTATGATATCGGTTACTTGATGCGAATCTGAGTGCGAAGGCGTTGCGCGTCCTCTTGAATCCAGTGGCATAACGAGATCCAGCGGCAAAGCATCAAAGAAACTACTCCAACAAGACAACCAAGAATCCCAATTTTTGCTATGAATCCATAAGGGCTGATTACAGCACCTCGTATTCAGAGCCTGTACATCAAAAGCAAGTTTCGAAATACATCGCCAGGCAGCAACAGAGCACGCTCATCATTTTTCCATGTCAAAATCAGTCGAGTCTAGAAGAGGGTGCTGCCTGAAACATCCACGTACAATAAGGACAAACGCTCCATGGGTCCATGGACATGCATGCACCCACCTCTGCGTCTAATTCCTGAGCGCAGGCATCGTGAACATGTGTGCGCAAGTTACCTGAATAGACCAGCTGGGCGCAGCACTCCCAGTAGCGCGCACGCAGCCTCAGGCCGCCAACTCCTCAGGACGTCCCAAACCCTTGACATTACCTACGAAACAGATTCAGACGACTCCAACCTGACAAATACTCATATTGTCCAAATCTCGCGTCTCCAACAACAAGTTAGAGCAAGCTGACTTACACTAAGAATAGAACGTCCCCGCATACGCTGTGTCTGCTCGAAGCTGCTTCTACGCGCGATCGTGCACCGCGTGGTTGCGCGCCGCCGCCAGATGATGCAGCGATTCGATCTGGCGCTACGAAGAAGCATTCGTGCGCTCTATGGCAAAGGCGGCCAAAAAGCACCAACGGCATCTTAACGATGATCATGATCATCATTAATGTTGACGATATCACCATCAACATCAACAACATCGCTAACAGCATAGGATCCAAGACCTCCAATACTCGTAGCAGTCGTAGCATCCTCGCTTATAGCGCACGATCGCTAGAGGCCTTTGCGCATCATCGCCGCCGCCGCCGCAGCTGCTGCCGCCGCCGCCGCCGCCTTGGAATCTCCCGACGGGTTGATCCAGAGCGGCTCGGTACCGTAGGGAGGCAGGTACGAGGTTTAGGTTTCGCTTGGAGCGCGCTTTGGGGCAGCCTTTTCAGGGCTGTTCTCGAACACTCTTGCTCTATTTGCAAAAGTCTTAGTTCACTGTGGTTGCGTGCGCGAGTTGTGTTGGCGCTCTGCTCTGGTGCAGTGGACTTGGTGACAACGTTCACTGGAACGGAAGCGTCACGAGGCGTGAGCAGCGCTGCGCGTGTCGCGAGGCAGAGCGAACCTTCTGGCTTGCTTGGTCCTGAATGAAGCAGACTGAGCCCATGGAAACTGAGACGCAGTCAGAAACGCCTACAGCACCAAGTTCACGTGAGTCCGTTTCTGAGCAGAGCGGGGCGGTGTCGGCCGAGTCACGGAAGGTGTTGCCTCGGATCGCAAGTGCGGGCAGTGAGCTCTATCGCGCAGCGGCGCCTGGTGTGCCATCCGCGGTGACTGCTTCGTATTCTGACTTTATTGCACAACAGCAGCATTATCAGCAGCAACAGAGAAGTTTAAGCGGCAGTGGTGGCAGCGGTCTTCGTCATAGCTTTTCGTGGGGTTCGTTCGTAGCGGCACCACCGTTCGCCGTCGGGTATGGAAGCGGTATCGGAGGCAGCGTCCCTAACCTGAGCTCTGGGGCTGCCCCGTTGGGTGCCGCAGAGATTCTCGCACAAAACGCATACCTCCACTCGGAACTAAACCGGGCGCAGTCGGAAATACAGGCACTACGGAATCGTATTTACGAGCTTGAGATGCACCTGGGGGTTGCCAGCTGTGGCGTCCGTTCCCCGACTGAAAGAGCATCAACACCTCCAGCTCCGGCGAGCGCTGGTCAGGGCAAGGCGCCAGGCAGCAGCACTGCGGTCGCTTTGGGCTCTGGGCCAGTGCTGACTGCGCCGCCGCCCTTGCACGTAGCAACTGCAGTTCCGTTTGGAGGATCAGCTGCGATACCGGCTTCTGGTGTTGGCGCGCTGTACTCTAACAATCGAGTGATGCCCTGCATGTCAATGCCGCATAGCTCGAGTCCACTGAATTTGCCAGCCTGGCGACCAGATCGGTTTTCGCCGTCTCCACCACCCGCCCAGTTTGGCAGCGGCCTCAGCACCAGCGCTACTACTGCATCTGGGCGCGCGGCATCTGTGCCAAACCAACCGTTTTCCTCTGCTGGACCTGGTAGTAGTCATGCGCGGCCGGGGCTCGCCGCAAAGAGCATGCTCGCCCGACACGATTCTCTAGGTTCCATCAGCAAAGACAGCCATAACAGCCACGCGGATGAATACGGAACTGGGGGTTACAGCAGCAGCAGTGGAAGCAGTCTTCGTATTGGAGAACGTAGACGATCTCAATCATCCTCGAAACGACGTGGAAGAGCCTCATCAGTGGGGTCGGCACCGGAGACCGGAACCCCGCAGCCACGGTACTGGACTCAGGAGGAACACCAACGTTTCCTGGAAGCTCTGGAAAAATTCGGAACCCGGAACGTGAGAGCGATCAGCGAGTATGTTGGTACTCGAAACGCAACGCAGGTTCGTACCCATGCACAGAAGTACTTCTTGCGGCTCACTAGAGAGGCAGAGAGGAAAAGCTCGCGACCATGACACCACCGCCTTTCGAAAGTCGAACGACGTCGCCGACGGTATAGCGTAGTGGCGGCAAACGGGCCTTAGACAAATCGTCTCCAACTGATGTGCAGACGCCTCCCCGTCTTTTTCGACCGGACACGCACTACTGGTTTCCACTTTTTCTCATATAGTTCAATTTTGAGGGGTTGTCCAACAAAGGACCTTGTTGTCTACTCTGGAGGTCTTTTCTCCACCACCGCACATCTCCTTATATTGATAGCGGCGTTAAAGTCTCTGTTAACAAATTCCATACGTTTCTTGCCATCATTGGTTGTACTTACTAGTGCAAGTAGTCCTCGAACTTTTGCCATCCTTTCCATTTGCTCGTCTGTCAGCGGTCCGTACTTTGCGATTTCCTCAGGGCTCCACTGGCACTTTTCCATCTCGACCCTCTGAAGTCTACACCCCAGTTCATGGTGCGTATACGATGTTCGGAACTCATCTACGGATATTGTAACGAAACGTCGTGCACACTCTTTGTACACCCTCGTCGTTGGAGAAGACGTATTCTCTTTCTTGGGCGCCCAGCGCCCTGCCCCATACGCTACTACGAGCCTCTGACTCTCATCCTCCTTCAAGGCGACCAACTGATTGAAAAAGTTGGCAAACGCCCGCTGTTTCCCGCCGTATAGATTCATTCGCAAACGAGCCCACCGGGGCTTGGTATCCTCCTCCCACAGCGCATCCCAATGAGCAACACGAATTTCCATGAATTTCCGAAAAGCTTCAAAGTCCGCTCCTCGGCTCGTCACCTCGCTCAAAGCTCCCAGGTGATCCTTCATTCCTGAATTCCAAGTCTCGATTTTCTTCCTCGCATTCATCATTCCCGATTCTCGATAGTATCTCGCTCTCGAGAACCCCAAAAGACGCATGTCTTTCTGACGCAAGTTACCGTCAATGCCATCTTCCGCACGCTTTGGTGCTGCGATTGTTATGATATTCGTATTCCCAGGGTCCGCGCCAACGACAAAGTCGTTATCCTGCACTTTCTGTGTCCGAGGGCACGCCTTCTTGTTTTCTACATGCTTCGCCGCGCCAACCATAAAGGCGTTATCCTACACCTCCTGCATCACAGGATCCGCCTCCTTCTCGTGTTCACCCTTGGTCACGTTAACGACAAAGTCGTTATCCTGCACTATCTGCTTCTCAGAACGCGCCTTGTTGTTTTCTTCATGCTCAGACAGGCCAGCGACAAGATTGTCATCCTCCACCTCCTGCATCGCAGGACCAGCCTCCTCCTTTTCTTCATCCTTCGTCACGTCAACGACAAGGTCGTTATCCGCACCTCCTGCGTCGCAGGATCCTCCTCTTTGTTTTCTTCATCCTTCGCCACGTCAAGGACGAGGTCATTATCCTCCACTTCCTATGTCGCAGGACCAGCCTCCTCCTTTTCTTCATCCTTTGTCACGGGCGCAGCCGAGGGCGCAACTGGCCGATCTCCCTTCAACGGCCGATAGTGTATACACAAGGCTACTCCATCGGTTTCAATCATCCCGCTGAACAACTTCTGCTTGCTCACTCTCAGAGGTTTGAAATCGAAGATGCTCTTCCTGTACGTCTCCCGGTTTTTACCAGAGAATTCCTCTGTGCTAACATTGGACTCTGGACTGATCTCCTTCATGATGCCATGAAGGACGCCGGAGTTGATAGTCACAAAATGTGACTCGATCTTGCACATTGGAACCACGTTGAAGCGCTTACCCATTAGGACAGACTTCCGTCTCTCCCACTCTTCATTTGTCTCTTCACTCAGCTTCATCTCCGCTTCGCGTTCGAGTTCACGGTCCAAAAACACAAGATACCGCAGGGAGAGGCGATAGTATTTTTCCTTATCTATTTTCAACTCTGATACCTTTTCTGTTGGATTCACCAGCCCCAAGACTGCACGGTGCTCTTGTATAGCCGCACGGGTTACAGAAGCTTCATTCGTGCTCCCTTTTGACGTCTACTTGTCGACAAATTCGACCTCACCTTGATGCTTGCGATCTCTCGTGATGCCATTGATCATCGCCCATATTCCTTTGCGAGAGATACCTGGGTAGAGTGCAACCACGGCGCGTACTATGAAACGTTCGAGGATCACTGTCAAATGGTTCTTCAGATTCGTGAGGTACTTCATCGCTCCGTATGTGTAAATACCCTGGCCACCCTTGTATCGATTACCCTCGAAGCGGAATTCCGCGAAGTTTTCGTGGAGGCCGTCCACTAGCACATTTTCCTTCCGCGCTTCCGCTGTACCAAAGATGAGGTAACGAAAAAAGGTCTTTTCGAAAAACTCGTCCGGAATCTCGACCGTTTCCATGTGCGTCACGTCGCGATACATCTCCCTCGCTAAATGCATCAGTCCTGACGACGCCTCTATAATACTCTTGGAGTCCGAATCGACACGGTTTCTGATAGCGTCTCGCAACTTTTCTCTGCAGGGATCCTTGACATGTCCAAGAAGAGAGGTATTCACAACCATCTCGTTGTACAGTCGTCTTTCTTGCAGCCTTCGACGCAGGACCTTCCCCTTTTGGGTCTTCTTCTCTTCCTTTTCTCCTGGACTCGGCACTGTTTTTTGTTTTTTCTGGCAGCCTGCGACCCTGGGCCTCCAGGATCGTCGACTTGCTCTTCCATAACTTTTCTTTTCTAGTTTTTTTAAATGAACCCTCTGTGAACGCTTCTGTTATATACTGCGAAAAATCAATCGAATATTTTCACTTGAGGGTTGAAACACAATCG